>OGIN01001274.1_pt1 | contig 14107 bp, 4 predicted proteins | sample 1571851 | NCBI WGS metagenome assembly OGIN01 (sample SAMEA2582123, study PRJEB24529) | metagenome | biome: Human gut stool | place: China | collected 2011 | reverse complement strand
GCTTGAGTTTTCAGTGTATCGTTTCCTGTCAGTTCGTATGCATACCATAATGAACCGGGGAAGAAACCACTCGTCCAGTCATAAACGTTGCAGAGGCGACGTTTGCCTAGTTGGTCAGCAGCGGGTTGTGCGCGTAGTGAATCTTTGAATGTTGATGAATCTCTTTCCAACTGACGGCAAAGGAAATCCATGCCATAACCGGTACGGATGGAGCGTGGCAACATTCCTGTACCACTAACCTCTTCTGCAGAAAGTTGTAATTGGGCAGAAGCTACATCCAGTCCTTTTTTTATCCAACTGTAGTCTTCCTTTGGGGTTGTCTGGCACGATGCAAGTGCAATACTAACCGAAGCAAAGAGAACAAGTTTCTTTTTCATGTTATTCATTTTAAGTGATTGTTTTTAGAAGTTTTGTAACTGATACAAAAGTAGTGGAAAGGCTTAACTTTGTGTTGCAGGATTGTCCAAAAGGAGTTTGAACTCTGCTTTTCAAGTTTTGATTTTGTTGAAAAAGGTTTTAATTTTCTCCAATATGCCCTAATTAGGGCATATTGGAGAAAAATTATAGATTTTTTTATCAGAAAAAGATTAGTCGCCCCATCCTTGGTTCTGCTTGAAGTTTTCCATCAAACTCATGTCACGAGCTGGGATAGGGAGTAGTTCGTGTTTATTCTTTTGGGTATATTGGTAAGCTACATAGTTTGCTTCCGGATACCAACCAATTAATTTTATATAAGTATTCACTATTGTTTCATAATATATCCCCCAACGTATTAAATCTTGGCGGCGATTTCCTTCGAAAGCGAGTTCATAGGCACGTTCATTCCGGATATATTCTTGGAATCCCTCGTATGATGTTGATTTTAAATCAACAGTTGTATTTGCTTCATTATAAGGAAGTCCATATCCGCGGCGGCGAACCATATTAAGAGCTGCTAATGCTGCATTGTTGGGACCATGATGCCATTCGTTAAGTGCTTCTGCATACATGAGTAATACGTCTGCATAGCGTAATATATACCAATTGACATTTGATTTATCGTTATTCAGTAAGAAGTTGTATTCTTTTACATACTTTTCAGTGTCCCATTTTGCCGGAGTATAATTTTGCTTATTTTTTTGGCCGGCTGTAGGTTTGTCTACTTCCTCCGGTTTTGCCCAGAAAGATTTATCTGGATCATATTTGTAATTGGCTATGGAAAGATCACGGCGTTTATCTCCTTTTTCTTTGTTTAACCAATCTAGGAAGAATGTATGTACTACTTTAACGTTGGCAGCATTACGTCCTCGTGTTCCTGGAATTTCGGTAACTCTGACTCCATTCCATTTACCAATACGTCCTACCGGGTCTTCGCTGGCTGTACCAGTAACAGAATTTGCATAGAAACTTACCTCAATTAAACTTTCCGCCGGATCCCATGTGCCATTACATGTATTTTCCCAAAGTTGTTCATAATTATCCAACATACGATGTTTACCGGAGTTGATAAGCTTCTCTGCCGTCAATGCAGCTTGTTTCCATTTCTCGGTATCTTTAATGGGTTCGCCTGCCCAGGTGACATATACACGAGTCAGCAATCCCAATGCACCGCCTTTAGAAAAACGGAATCGAGTGTTAGCACGCAGGGTGTCATCCGATTCAAACGGTAAATTTTCGATAGCAAATTTAAGATCTTCTTCAATGAACTTGTATACGTCGCGAGGATCTGCTTGAACGAACTCTGACGGATTTTTAGATGATTCGGATGTGTTAGTAATTAATGCAATGTTACCATACCAACGTACCAACTCAAAATAATACAATGCTCTCAATGCTCTTGCTTCCGCTAAATACATAGTGGCGAGTGCTTGATCGTTTAGATTGTATGTAACCATTTTAACTTCCAGACGCTCTATAAAGTCGTTGGCGCTATAAATAGCACTATATAAGGATGCCCATGTATTTTGCACATACGAATTGTTGGGATTGAATGCATTAGCCGGATATTCACGGAAACTACTGGTACTGTTTCCTTCACATTGTGCCAGGTCATTAGTTAAATCAAATATGCATGATAAGTTCATACCATAAAGGTTATCTGCCACCATGTTGCGGTAAACTCCTAACAATACATTGTTGGCTTCAGATGCATTGTTCATATATTGGTTCTTTCTAATATCTGATTTCGGATCTTCATCCAATAAATCGGAACATGAAGTGAAAGACAATGTGCATAAAGCCAGTGCTGATATATAATATATTAGTTTTTTCATTGTTATACTCGTTTAAAATTGAACATCAAGTCCGAATGTAAATACTCTGCTCTTTGGATATGCACCCCAATCCAGACCGGGAGTCATAGGATTGCTGGCTGCTGTGCTGACTTCCGGATCATATCCGCTATATCCGCTGATGCAGAACAAGTTCTGTGCAGTACCATATATGCGAAGTTTGGATATGTGGATTTTGTTAATCCATTTTTTCGGCAGGCTGTATCCTAATGTCATGTTCTTCAGTCGTAGGAACGAACCGTCTTCTACGAAGCGTGAGTACACGTCTCCCTTTACATACCCTTTCGTTGAGGGTACTTTGTTGGATGCATTGGTAGGACTCCAACGATCGGCGACTTCTGCCAGCATATTGTAGCGCTGGTCTTGTGAACCGGTTGCAAACTGACGGGTTGCGTTGAACACATCATTGCCATAGCTGTATTGTAACATGAAACTAAAATCTATTCCTTTGAAACTAAAAGAGTTGGTGATACCTCCAAACCATTTCGGCATGGCATTACCGATGACTGTGCGGTCGGCGGTAGTGATCTTTCCGTCACCGTTTTGGTCTTTGTATTTTACTACGCCCGGAGCAGCCCCACCATCATAACGTGTGTTGTTCGTAATACCCGGCTTCAAGATGAGTTTTCCTGTAGCGGCTGAAGTGTAGAAATCGTCTACTTGATAAATACCATCGAATTCATAACCGTAAATCAATCCTAATGATTCGCCTACTATGGCACGATAGTCTGATTGAGTATAATTGGTTCTATCGAAGTTAGAATATGCTTCTGCATAGTTGGCACCGGAAGATAAAGCTTTCAGTTCATTGCGAATGAATGAAATATTGAAGTCTGTACTCCAGGTAAAATTACGATTTTGGATATTAGTGCTATTAATAGCCAATTCGATACCGCGATTCTGGATTTTACCAATATTCTGCATTTGTGATGAGAATCCGGTAACATACGCTAGGTTTTGCGCAAGTAGCAAGTCTTTGGTATTCTTGATAAAGAAATCAGCTGTAACATTCAGGCGATTATCAAAGAACCCAAGGTCAACACCCAGATTGGTAGTACTTGAACCTTCCCATTTCAAATTTTTATTCTTCAGGTGAGATTGAGTCAGTACAGTGGAAGTTGTGTTACCAATACCATATTTACTTTGTGTATAGAGGTCTAATGACAGGAAATTAGCAATACGGTCGTTACCTACAATACCCCATCCTAAACGAAGTTTCATGTTAGATACAAAAGGAAGATTCTGTTTCATGAATTTTTCTTCCGAGATACGCCATGCAGCGGAGAAAGCCGGGAAAAATCCCCATTTATTTTTGTATGAGAAAACAGTAGAACCATCCGCACGTACAGTAGCTGTCAGCATATATTTGTCGTTGAATGAATAATTTCCCCGCGCAAAAAATGATAACATGGTTTTATCTCCAAACGAGGTGTTTACTTTACTGGGAACTGCACCTAGACCTAGATTGTCATTACCGATATTATCTGAAGGGAAATTTTTTGCTTGTCCCAATAAGAATTCGGAACTTCTGTATGCGAGTTCCTCACCTAACATTATTTCATAACGATGTTGCTTTATTTTTTCTACCCATGTTAACTGGTTGTAATTGGTCCAACGTTTTTCGCGTCCCATCTGAGTTTCTCCATAAGGCATTTGACCATTAGTGTAGGCCTGTCTTGTCTGAGTTTTGTAGAATACATCTCTACGGGTGTTGGTCGTATTGTATGTACCAGCTGTCTTAAATGTTAATTTCTTAGTGATTTTTGCAGTAAGAGACAAATTGGCACTCCACATTTCAGAGCGCTTGTTGTCTGTCGTATTTTCAGCTTGTAGGATGGGGTTCACCTGTGCTAGACTTTCGCCTGTTTCCAACATAGCCGGGTCGATGGCACTAGCCAGTAGTTCTTCATTGGTTTTAGCCAGACCTCCTGTAGGACGTGATCTTAATATCTGTCCTAACATATTGAAACGTCCTCCATCACCGGAAGTTCCGGCACCTTCTTTCAATGTATTGGAATAATTGATAGTAGCATCGGCTGTAATATACTTATTAATCTTCTGATTGATACGAACTTTACCGGTTGTTTTAGTAAAACCGCTATTTCTGAAAATACCGTTTTCTTTGTAATGAGAGAAAGAAGCAGAGTATTTGGTACCGTCATTACCTCCTGTTACGGAAATGTTATGATCTTGCGACCAAGTAGGACTGAAAGTTTCTCCTTGCCAATCTACAGATTCTACTCCAATATAGTCGTCCAAAGTACGATATTTGTAATACTCCCCTGTTTCGGGATTGATTTCGTTGCGGTAATAACCGGGGATAAACTTGGTATCTAGTTCTCCCTGTAGTTTTACAAATTCATAGGCGTTGAGCAAGTCTAATTGTTTGGTGATTTTACGATAAGTAGCAGAACCATTGTAGCTGACTACTGGTCTACCTACCTTACCTGATTTAGTGGTTACCATCACTACACCATTAGCTGCGCGCGCACCGTAAATAGCTGATGAAGAAGCATCTTTTAGAATTTGAATAGATTCAATATCAGAGTTTGCCAAGTAGTCAATGTTGTCAACTTGGAAACCGTCAACAATGTAAAGGGGAGTAGCGTCACCGTTTAATGTTCCTACACCACGAATCTTAATATCAAATCCTGCGCCTGGAGTTCCGTCAGTTTGGGTAATTTGTACACCGGCCACTTGACCTCCTAAAGCTGCCATAACAGAACTGCTTTTAAATTCTTCTATATCCTTGGCGGCAACAGAAGCTACAGAACCAGTCAAGTCACTTTTTTTCATAGAACCATAACCCACTACAATAACTTCATCAAGCACTGCATTGTCCGGTTCCATTTTAATGTTTAACTTTTTGTCTGTTTGCGCAATTTTCACTTCTTGATTTTTATAACCAATATAGCTGAATACCAGTGTTGAACCTTTTTGGGCTTGGATAGTGAAGTTACCATCAAAATCAGTTGTCGTTCCGGTTTGACTTCCTTTTACCATGACGGTAGCACTAATCATAGGCATGTCTGTTTCGTCTACTACCACACCTTTGACGTTTTGTGCCGAAACACAGATTGTAGCTATGAGAGCTAAGAGGGTGAACCACCCTCTTTTGCTTATTGCTTTTGTATATATATTGTACATAATTGTAATGTCTTTTAATTTAGAAATTTTCATCAAACCATATCAATAATGGGAATGCTTTGGGACAATTCTTATCAGAGCTTAATTTGCCTGAATCTCCATCTGTTCTATAGGTCATTTGACCAGTCATAATACCATTGGCAAATTGTCCGTTTTCTTCTCCATACGTAGGATCACCAAACCATTTGTTGGGATTAATGGTAACAGCCCATCCTTTGGTCGGGTCGACATAACCTAATGCATCTGATAACTTCTTATTAATTTTGTTAGAAATTCCATCATAATAGGACATAGGTGCTCTTGCTCCATAATTGGGTGCTGTTGATCCGTAATAATTACGCCATACTTGGTTCATAAATACTGTTGCATCTACTTTATCTCCAGTAGTGATTGCTCCCGATTTATGTGTTTTAGGCCCTTCCAGATTTTGATAACGGAATGAACGACGATAATCCATTACAAATTGTGAAACATCTGTTACTCCGACTAACGTAGGTTCTACAGAAATTCCTCCCTTTCTTGGATTTACTTTGAATACAAATGGAGTATATTCTATTCTAATAGGATTTGTACTAGGATTAAAGTCAAAAGCAACGAATGTTTTGAAAGTTCTTGCAAGATCACCTTCTCCGGCAGTGGCTTCTATTATAAGATAAGCCATAGGAGCATCAGCTTCTTTGAAATTATCCGGGGAGAATCGGACTACACCTGTTGCTTCATCAATCATAGGATATCCTGTTTGATTAGGATCGTCTAAATTGAATTTAGTGGCTATCTTCCATTTGAAAACAATACCTTTATCATCTAAATTCGTTTCTGGAGTTAAAACCAAACTACCCAATTCTGCTGCACTTCTAATACGATATTGTGAAGCTTCTGTTGCCTTATCCAATCCGAGGTTATTACCGTAATATACATACACTATATTATTAGGATTTGGAGTAACTGTTAATAAGAAAGTTGTGATAGTCGGATTTCCCTTACTGTTATCAGCTTGTACCTTAACTTCATATCTGCCTTCTGGTATACTATTTCCTTTTTTTGCAGTGATCTTACCATTACTCGGATTGATAGTCAATTGTCCTTCAAACTTTTGGTCAAGGTCTACGAATGAATAGGTGACATAGTTTCCTTGCATTCCTTCTTTGGGTTGAGCTGATATAGGCGCGTATTGTGCTATCTCTAAAGCTGCGTATTCAAATCCTGATATAGGAGTGATTTCATCAACTACTTGAATTGTGAATTTAGTTGGCATTTCTACACCTTCAGGAGCGAATTTGTTGGAAACTTTTATAGTGATTTCATAGTTTCCGGCTTCTGTGATACCATGTCCTTTAGCGATTGATATAGCTCCGGTTGTTTCATTGATAGTCACTTTTCCTTCTGCTATTTCCGGAATAATGTTAGCTATACTGAACTTAGCTTCCTCTGTTGAACCTTCAATGACAGGTATAGGACTGATATATTCAGTTTGTCCGTTCGTTTCAGACTCTTTCTCCATGATACCTTTATTGGTAGCGTTATACGTTACATCTATTGGTTTGGAAGTCAGATTGAATGTGATAGCATCAGCAAATATACCTTCTCCTGCTAAAGTAGTCAGTTTTAATGATACTTTGTGCAAACCCGGTTTCATCTTCTTTATAGCCTCTTCATCTGGATTAATAGAAATAACTCCACTTTGAGAAATTTTGAAGAATTCTTTCTCCGGACCATCTGCTATTGCATAACCGCCGCTGGGGATTGTGACGTGTTCACCTTCTGTTATTACTTTTGCAGTAGCTTTCGATTCTCCAATTTCTTCAAAGTCGATTTCAATATAATCAGGTTCTACTTTAATTCCATCGGGAACGCTGGGCAACATTTTTACTTGTATGGCATCTTTGAATTCATGGTAGTTGCCATTGCTATTACATCCTACAGAGATGGAATATAATCCCACCGGTAGATTATCAGAGTTAACAATTCGAACACTACCATCCTTGCTGTCAATGATAAATGATTCGGATGTGTATGGTTCACCATTAAAAGTGATTCCGGTGATAACGAAATCTGTCGGTTCACCTCCTGTATATGTAGGCTTTTCAATCACTGCATTCATTGATGGACCTATATCAGTGAGGCTGTAATAATAGATGGCAAAGCCAGTTGTGTTGGTAGTCTCTGTATCCGTGCATGAGAAGCCTGTAAGAGTCAGGACTACTATAGATAAGATTGCCAGGAATCTAGAGGTTAGTTTTTTTAAATTCATAGTGTTATGATATTAGTTATTATTTTCTGGTATTGTATAACTTAACTCATAAGGAGTACCATTTACCGTGACTTTGATAGCAACAGCTTTTCCTGTGTAACCTCCATCGGTAAATTCAGCATTAATTGTGGTACCTGTTGGATTGGAAGTCGGGTATATGACGGTAATAGCACGAATTGTTTTTCTATCTTTGTTCTTTCTAAGTGAAATTTTATATCCTAAACGATTTTCAATATTAACCACACCATGATCATTGGATACGTTGCTTTTAAAAGTTGCAGATGAATCATAATCTTCAGATGATGTATAAATAACAATATTGTTATTATCACTGTAGTTAGTATGTATGCCATGGGCTGCTTTGGAATTCGAATTGTCGAAAGTTATTTCATTTTCAGGTGCACAAAGATTGAAATTCAAATTGTATTTGCCTGTATTATACGCTTCTTCAGGATTTTTCATGTATAATTCATCAACAAGCACAAAGAACTCTTTGTTGGCGTGGAATACAGAACGTCTATGGGTTAGAGATGAATTTTCGTATGGTTCATTCTCTGTAACTATGTAATTTGTATTGTCTTGTGTTCCTTTATGGACATAATGGCCTTCCATCTTATTGATATTTGTGGTCGTAATCGTCATTGTATTATGCCAGAAACTTTGGTTATATTTATCTCTGGCGGGATCACCACTATATGCATATACACCTGCATCAGGGAAGAAGTTACGTCCTTTATGGAATAAGCTGAATGTATTATTATCCGCTTGACAATGCCATTTCTTTTTAGGATTATAGTTGTTCTTTAAAATGAACATGGACACTTTACTAGGGTCTTGATCCCATCCATTACGTAGCATGTAATAACCGGAATATTCGTATGCTTTTAATGTATAAGTTGGTTTTTTACCTTCTTTACCTTGGGTAGCCATCCATTTCATACTTTCGTTGTCCGGAAACATCTGTGCATAGCGTGTGAAATTCTTTATCAACATACTCTTTTGCATACGTCCTGAACGAGTGTCGTTAAAATTTTCTACAGAGTAGTTCGGATAAACTAAGTCCATCACAAATTCTGTTGCTTTACGTAAGGACGGCATATAATCGGCTGAAAAATAATGTGCTTTATTATTCTCTTTAGCCACTTCGTAGGCGTTATAGAAGTCTGAAATAGCACCTACATGATAACTCGGGTCAAGCTCGTTTTGTATACCGTCGGGATTGAACTGTTCTTTTATTTGTTCATTTAATTTGCGGGTACCTTCTTCCACCCATTCTTCTGCTTTCTTTAGTTCTGGGAATAAAACACCAGCTAAAGTCAGTGAATATAACTGTGTTACTAATATATTACCTTCCGGTTTATAGAGTTTGCGGATGCTCTCCACTTGATCTACATACTGAGTGAGAAAGATGGATAACCATTCAGGAGTGAAATTGGCAGAATGTATATAATAGGTCATTAAATCTGCTTGTGAGCTAACTCGCTCTGCGATTTGTAATCCGGACCATGGAAAATATTCATCCTTAATAACTTCCGGACATGGATAATTTTTCATCCAATCGGTGAAAACTTCTTTCCAAGACAGTATGTATTTCTCGTCTTTAGTCATGTAATACGCTTTAGCTTGAGGTACCATCCACTGATGACGATGACGCTGATATTTGAACTCATTATCTGTTATGCCGTCAACCTTTAAGTCCCAATTTATTGTTCCATCACTATTTTTGAAAGAATAGTAAATATCTTTCGACTCGTCTCTAACTCCATCGGTTTCTCCTCTAGTTTCAGGGAAGTTCCTTACATAAAAGCGATAGTCCAGAGCTTGATTTGCAATGTTTAGTTCCACTGCTGATGCTGTAGTTCCTAAAAGAGTTACATTCGGGTTTACTACATCTGTACGCATGCGATAATAATCTAGTAATGCATTAGCAGCTAATTGATAGTTTCCTGCTTCATAGTACTGTTTTACTTTTTCTAGACCTTTATAATCTAGATTGATAACTTCAAATAGTTTTTTTTCAATTCCTTCACCTTCATCGGGAAGAATGTTTTCTTTGTCGTTGTTGGGTTCTCCAATGATTAATTCGTCTTTGTCGTCTGTGCAATTAGACAGAAAGAACATTGCGAATAAACAAATAAAGATGTTCTTCATACTTTATTAGGTTTTAATTATTAAAAGTTATATTTTACTGTTTGCAAATGTAATCTGTTTATTTAGAAATGATGATTTGTCCTGTTCACACTTTGTTCAAAAAATGATTTTTTGATATTAATATTGTTGAATCATATATTAATAATGTTTAGAAAAACGGTTTTTAGGCTGATATTAAGCTTTTTATACATCATAATGTAACTTTCATTATTCTTTTATGAAATGAACTAATTCATTTTGATACGGGAGGGAAACGGTACGGAGACGAACTAAACGCTAGTTGTCAATAAGAGATAAGCTGTCTTAATACTGTGTTTAGTTTCCTATCTTCTATAAATAATAATTAGCTCTACATTCTAGTTTGTGTTCTACTTAAGTCGAACGATAGAACCACTTAAGTTGAACTATCGCTCCACTTAAGTGGAACGCAAATTTATTAGGGAACGAAGAAAATAATAGCTCCAAGAAGAATTATTAAAAAGACTATTGTGCTAGATTAATCCTTGTAACTATGAATTTAGCTCAAAACCCTACTGAAAAAAAGAAAAGTACTGTTTTATACATTGGGGTTGTTTGTTATGTATAAACTCTCTTCCAATCCAAAAATATTATGATTTTTATGGATTGGATTCCGTAAAAATCATAATATTTTTGGATTTACCTCTCTAGTTGTTTATCCCTTTGCCTTCTTAATATACTCTGTAGGCAAACATCCGAAATACTTTTTGAAACTCGTAGCAAAGTAAGACGGCGTATTAAATCCTACCATTGTGCTGACTTCTGCTATTGTATAACGGCCATCCTTCAGTAGTTTTGCCGCTTCATTGAAACGAATCTTGCGTATAAAGTCGATAGTCGATTCACCTGTGATAGCTTTCAATTTGAGGTGCAGATTAGAACGGCTCATATTCATTTCTCTGGCGAACTCGTCGGTAGAGAATTCAATATTATCCATATTCTTTTCTACGATGGCAACGGCACGTTTCAATAAAGCTTCATCCATGGCGTTGAACGTAATCTTTTCCGGTTCCACTTCCAGAGATTTGGAATACCGTTCAAGCATACGCCTGCGGGTACGCATCATATTCTGTATCTTCGTAGTCAGGATAGCCAGTGAGAACGGTTTCGGGATATAATCATCTGCTCCCATTTGCAGACCTTCCATCTGATCTTTGGTTTCGCTTTTGGCAGACAGGATAATCACAGGAATGTGACAGGTACGAATATTCTGCTTCACATTCTTGCATAGCTTGATACCATCCATCACAGGCATCATGACATCAGTCACAATAATGTCCACTTCATTCTCTTTCAGCTTTTCCAGGGCTTCTTCACCATTTCCAGCTTCCAGTGTATTGAAAAGTTCGGCAAGTCCGCTACTTAGATAATGGCGGATTTCATTATTGTCTTCTACGATAAGAATCGTACCACGTTTCTTGTCACCGGTTTCGATCGTTTCGTTTTCTACTTTTTCCGTATCAATGAAATACATCTCTTTCGAGTTGGTAGAATAAACTTGGTCCTCCTCATTTTTAGCGTCATTAGAAGCTAATTCGGAAGATTTGTAGATGTTTATATCCTGTGGCAGATAAACAGAGAAAGTACTGCCTTTGCCTTCTTCACTGTCTAACTCAATACGTCCGTGATGCAGTTCCACCAAACGTTGTACCAATGACAGTCCGATACCACTTCCTACGTGCTCACTCTCTATCTGATAGAAACGTTCGAATATTTTCCCCTGCTTGTTGATAGGAATACCAATACCGGTGTCACTAACTTGCAGTACCAGCCAATTGTTTTCCTCTTTCAACGTAACAGTAATGCTTTGCCCGCTTTCTGTATATTTGAAAGCATTTGAAAGCAGGTTATTAACGATCAGTTCCAGATAATTCGGATCGAAAAGTTCCTCTTTTTCTTCCAGTTCGGAGTGGAGAGTATAAGTAATCTTCTTGTGGCGTGCCAGTTTATCGTAGAACAAGAAATTATCCTGTATCAGTTGATGCGCATTCTCTTTCTTTACTTTCAGCTCGAAAACTCCCAATTCGGCACGGCGATAATCCATCAACTGGTTGACAAGATGCAACAGACGATTGGCGTTGCGTTGGATATATTCCAGTTGGTTACGAGTCCAGCGATCACTAATCTTATTGATTATTTCTTGTAAAGGAGCTAAGATGAGAGTTAACGGCGTGCGAAGCTCGTGCGAAATATTGATGAAGAAACGCATCTTCATCTGGTTGATTTCTTCTTGATGCTCCTTGTCCCTGCGTTCAAGTTCCAGTTCCGCTTCCATACTCTTACGCATCCAGAAGAAGCGGAAGACGAAAGTGATAAACCCGATAAAAGTGGCGAGGAAAATCATGATTGCCCACCAGGTCTTGTACCAGATAGGGAGAACTATGATTTCCAACATTGTAGGTACAGTATTCCATTTTCCGTCACTATTGGCAGCTTTTACCAAAAAGTGATAAGTGCCTTGTGGCAGGTTGGAGTAGGAGACAGTACGTTTATCTGTCAGATAATACCACTCTTTGTCATATCCTTCCAGTTTATAAGCGAAAGTGTTATGTTGTCCGGAAATATAATTGGATACTACAAATTCAATCGTGAAAGCAGTTTGCCATGATTTCAGGGTGATACTTTCTGTTTCATTGATATTTTTAGTCAGGATACCAGTTTCATCATCCGGACGAACTGTCTTGTTAAACAGTTGAAGTTTAGTGATAACTACCGGAGGCGTATAAGGGTTATCCAGCAACAGTTCCGGGCGGAAAGTAGTGATCCCGTTGATACCCCCGAAATACATTTGACCGCTTGAAGTACGGCAGAACGAAGAAGTATTAAACTGATTACTCTGTAATCCGTCGGATTCCGTAAAATTACGGAACCTCTCTGTTTCCGGATTGAAACAGGAAATACCACGGTTGGTACTTACCCAAAGACGTCCGAAAGTATCTTCCAGAATACCATATACCACATTATTAGGCAAACCGTTAGCCGTAGTATATCGTTTGATTTTCTTTTCTTTCTCATTAAAACAGTAGAAGCCTTCACGCGTACCTACCCAAATGATACCGTTGGCAGCCTCGTAAATGCAATTGGTAAACGTCTTTGTTACAGATGATTCCGGCAGAATAGGCACCTTTTCTATCTCGATTCCTTCCTGCTGAAAGACAGATATACCTTCCTCACCCCCGACCCAAAGCCGTTTATGGGAATCTCTGAACAGGATTGTGATTCGTTGTGAAGTAAATGGAGTACCGTCCTTTTCCTTATCAATGGTGGTAAAACTCTTTTTTTCCGGGTTAAAACTAACCAGAGCACTTAATGTCCCCAATAAGAGATTCCCCCCTTTGTCAGGAAGAATTGCATATACATTCTCATTCACCAACTGGCTGTTCAGCTGATTGAAACTTTCCATTTTTCCACTGTTTCGATGGAGAACAGTCAGTCCGCCGGCATGTGTCCCTATATATACAAGTGATTTTTGTTCATCTACATATACGGCTTTGATATTGTTGGAACCAATACCGATTTCCCGTTCGTCTTCCTGTAAGATATAGTGCGTAAACTGTTGCGTCTTTGTATTATATAGATTCAAACCGCCATCATTCGTTCCTATCCATAAATTCTTATCCTTATCTTCCGTAATGCAGCTGACTACGTTATCGCTTAGAGAATTCTTATAGGGAATACGCTGGATATTCTTGAATCTGTTGCGGATAGGATGGTAATAGTTCAATCCCCCGAAATAGGTTCCAAGCCACATACCTCCTTGCGAATCCATAAAGATACTGCGAACCGAACGTTGTGACAAACTGCCGTTTTCTACCGGACTGCTACTGTAGGAAACGAAAGAATCGCTTCCTTCATGATAAATGTTTAGATCATTGAACGTTCCTATCCATAAGCGATTTTGCGAATCCAGTGCCAGAGAGCGGATATAATTGGAACTGATACTTTTAGGATTGGAAGAAGAATGATGGTAAGCCTTGACCTCTTTCGTTTTCGGGTTGAGCAGAAGCAGACCGGCTCCTTCGGTAGCTACCCATATACGGGTAGGAGATTGCTGCAAAATGGCTTGAATCTGTTTTGTTTCCGTTATCGGAGTAATCTTTTCCAGTTTCTTTTGAGGAATGGAATAGCTGTAAAGCCCGTCGACCGGGGTACCGATATAGATAATATCCCCCTGTCTGTAAAGAGCTGAAGCTATAAGCTTGTGCATAGCGGTACTAAAAGAATCATCAACGAATCGTGATTCTTTAATATCGAACATAGTCAGACCTTC
>OGIN01001266.1_pt1 | contig 14290 bp, 10 predicted proteins | sample 1571851 | NCBI WGS metagenome assembly OGIN01 (sample SAMEA2582123, study PRJEB24529) | metagenome | biome: Human gut stool | place: China | collected 2011 | reverse complement strand
CATAAAATGCCAGGACTAAATAAAAATCGAAAAAGACCCATTACACTTGCGTTTCGTGTTTCACAAGCCGAAGCCAATCATATCAATGAAAGAATTAAAATTAGTGGACTTCCAAGGGGTAAATACTTCATTCAAACATTTAAAAAGCAGAAAATATATGTATCACTTGGAAAGTTTGAAAGTGATCGATTAAGTTTAGAATTTAAACGTTTAAGAAATTTACTAGAAAACATGGAAGATCATGAAGATATTAACGATGCCCTAAATGAATGCAAAGCATTATTAGAAGAGTTAAAACCATTTTACCCTTTACCTGAAAAACAAGAACAAGAAGAAAAGCCTATAGAGTTTGATGACATCTTTATGGATGAAGAAATTATATAGAGGTTTGCATGTTTATTGTCCAAGCTGCAAATAACTATATCTATTTAGGCTTTTCAGTTTTTCCATTAAAGGAAAATACAAAAGATGGTCAAGTGGTCTCTTCTTGGATTAATGATGCTACAAGAGATAAAGAACAAGTAGCTTTATGGTGGCATAAAAATCCAAACTATAATTTAGGAGTAAAAACAGGGAATGGCTATATAGTCATTGATGTTGATAACAAAAATGGTAAAAATGGTAATAAAGTGATTGAAAAATTTTTAGATGAATTTCCCGAAACTAGAATTGTAAGAACACCGAATGATGGTATGCACATTTATTATAAGGTTAATAAGGAAGTCCGTTGCAAAGTAAATTTATATGAAGGAATAGATGTACGAGGTGATGGAGGTTATGTAGTAGGAGTAGGGAGCGTCATTAATGGAAAAGTATACAAGATGGATAGTGGAGCCCGCATTGCTGAAGCTAATGAAGCAGTTTATCACTTCTTAGAAGGTGGATATAAATTAGAGAAAGAATACAAACACGAAGATACTCAATCTAGTGATTATATTTATGAAGGAGAAAGGAATGATCGTATCTTTAAAGAAGCTACAGAATTAAAAGCTAAAGGTTTGAATTATCTTTCTATAGTTGCGGCAATGAAGGAAGAGAACCAACTAAAATGCATTCCACCATTAGATGAAAAGGAAGTATTGACGATATGCTCCAGTGTTGAGAAAAGATTTGCTAGTAGAGATAAATCATTGAATCGACATCCTGATGATGAAATTAGTACAGTTTTAAAATCAGTCGATGAAATTAAACAACAGGAAATGGAATGGGTTGTTGAAGGATTGATACCTAAAAATCAAATTACAATCCTAGCTGGTGATGGTGGTGTAGGAAAAACTTCAGTGTGGGCACATATTGCCGCAAGGCTTAGCACAGGTCAACCATTGTTCTTTGAAAAAGAAACAAATCGTAAACCAATGAATATTGTTTATTTTTCTGGAGAAGATCCTACTGATGTTGTCCTTAAGAAAAAAATTCTTGAGAGTGAAGGAGATATGAAAAGAATCCGCACAATTGAATTGGGAGATGAGCGATTGAGTCATGTACATTTTGGTAGTCGCTATCTCGAAAATATCATTCAAGATAATCGACCAGATGTCATCATCTTTGATCCTCTACAAAGTTTTCTTCCAGCACATACGAATATGTCGGCACGTAATCAGATGCGTGATGCATTGGGAAATTTATTGTACCTAGGTCGAAAATATCAAGTTAGTTTTCTCGTCACTTGCCATACAAATAAGAAACCGAATGCTGGGCCAAGAGAAAGGGCAGCAGATAGTGCTGATATATGGGATATTGCAAGAAGCTTCATCTTTGTCGGCGTGTTGAAAGATGATTTACGTTATCTATCAAATGAAAAAAACAATTATGCAGAACTTCAAAAAACATATCTCTTTAGTGTAGGAAAAAATAAAATTGAATTTAAGGGAGTTAGTGATAAAAGAGATTTTGATTTTCAAAATGAGAAGTTGAAAAATCAACGTAATGAGTCTTCGTTGTCTTTAGCTAAAGAAGATATCCTAAGTCTATTAAAGAATGGAGAGCAACGAAGTAAGGACATAGAAAATGTATTAAGAGGAGTTGGATATACACCAAGTGTCATAGATCGTGCTCGACGAGAATTAAGAAAAGAGAAACTGATTGATTTTAGAAAAGATGGATCAAATAGAGATGGCGATAAACAAGAAACGATTTATTATCTAACAGAAAGTTGTTAGCAAACAGTAAGCAAACTATAAAAAAACAATTTGCTTATCCTAAGATAAATAAAGGGGTTAAAGAGCAAAATAGCAAAATGAATGCAATACTGAGAACTATTAATTTTTATAGAGAATTACGAAGGTCACGTATTTTAACGAAATTTGCTATTTTGCTTCAAATATCCTTGTAAATAGGAGCTTTAAGCAAAATGAAATATGTAAATTTGCTATGCAATTTGCTGGATCATAATTGGTAAATTAAAGGAATTTAAAATTCACGATATATGTATGAGCAAGCAACGTATTTTGTCCCCAAAATACAATCAAGTTGGACGGCGCCAACAACGAAAGGAAGTGGAATAATGAAACGAAATCATGAAATTAAGATTCGATTTAACGAAAAAGAATTTGAACAATTGACGGAAAAAGTTCGTAAATCAAAACTCAGCAGAGAGAAGTTTGTTCGTCAATGTGTCTTAAAAAAATCAGTTAGAGAACCACCTCATTTGGATTACTATAAACTGTTAAATGAGTTCAATCATATCGGAAATAATCTTAATCAAATCGCAAAATCTTTAAATGGTGGTCAGGATAAATCATCATTTCTTGTTGATGTTACGATAGAAGAATTGAGAAATATGATAAAGAATTTAGATGAAAAGGTAAGGGGTGATTAAAGCAGTAACTGCAATTTGGGCGATAAGAGATCGCTTGGATAATGCCATAAAGTATGTAGAAAATGATGAAAAGACAATTGAAAAAACCTTTGACTATATCAGTAATGATGAGAAAACAGATGGTAAAAAATATGCAACTTATCTCAATTGCGATGCATTTCAACCTCAAAAATCTATGAGCACTACAAAGAAAATGTTTGATGATACGAAGTCTATTGTTGCATATCATGGTTATCAATCATTTAAAATTGGAGAGGTAACTGCTGATATTGCTCATGAAATTGGTTTAAGGTTAGCACAGGAATTATATGCAGATCGATTTGAAGTTATTGTTACAACACACCTGGATAAGAAACATATTCACAATCATATTCTTCTAAATTCAATATCATTTGTTGATGGAAAACGCTTCTGTAATACGAAAAAAGATTACAGAAAAATGCAGGAAACCTCTGATAAATTATGCTTGGAATATGGTTTATCTGTCATTAAAAATCCTCAATATAAGTCAAAAAAAGTCAACTATCATGCATTAAATTCTTATATGAAAGACATCAAAAATGATATGGACATTCTAGTTCAGCAAAGTAATTTTGTAGATGTGTTTTGGGATAACATGAAGAAAAAAGGCTATGCTCTTGAAAGAATTGGAGAAGAATATGCCATTTATCATCCATATTATTCAGAACCAGTCTTTCTAAAAACATTAGGAGAGCAATACCATTATGAAAATATTGAAGACCGATTAACCGATAAAAGAATACTCCCACAAGAAACGGAATACACAAAAAGCTATTATCAGTGCAAGGAATATTATAAAAAGTATAAGAAAAAACAACTCACTGGACCTGCAGGAATAAGAGTGGCTTATCTCATTTCATTAAATGTTTTACCAACTCGTAAGCAAAAATTATCAAAGGAAGCAAGGCAAGCATTAAGAAAATTGGATATGTTTGTGAAGGAAATTGAGTTGTTATATCATAACAAAATTGAAGATATTAACCAATTGGATAACTATCAACAAGTAAAACAGAATGAACTAGATAAGCTGATCTATGAACGACAACGTTGTTATTATCATCGAATGAAAGCGACAAGCGAAGAAGAAAAAGAAGAGTGGTCAGTAAAAGCAAAACAATTTACACCCGCAATTAAAAAGCTAAGAATGGAAGTCAAAGCCTGCGATAACATTCGAAATAGAAGCTTTAAAGATGATGTAGAACGTATCGCATGGAAGAAAATAAGACTAAGAGAACAATCACGTTAGGAGGAAAATCAAATGAAAGAAATGAAGTACCAACAAGTAGGAGATTATGAATTTCCAGTGTTAAAACAAGAAGAATCATTTCCTAATTTAACACGATTTGGGCGAATGTATTTGAAACATTTAAAAGATAATTATAAAGCACATTATCTAGCTTTGATTGCAGAACATAAGCTGAATGATGAATTATTATCAATGGATCAGCAGATGAATGATAGATATGATGTATTAGTAAAGCAACTTATGGAAGAAAGAAATATTAATGAAGAACTAAAAGAAAAAGATCAAATGAGATGGGTACAGGAAATGAATAATATAAGAAATGCAGTAAATGACTTTCTTGTAAATGAATATATCTATGTGAAATAGTATAAAAACTCGCAGATATTTGCGAGTTTTTATACAAATAAGTAGAATAAAATAGTATAATATAGATGTTTAGCAGGAGGGTGTTATGTCAGTTTCGTATGATAAATTATGGAAATTGTTGATTGATAAAAAAATGAGTGCATCCGAGCTTAGAAAAGAAGCGGCTATTGCACCAAATACTTTAACTAAAATGCGAAAAGAACAAGAAGTTTCTTTGTCGGTTCTAGGAAAAATTTGTGATTGTTTACAATGTGATTTTAAAGATATTATTGAATATAAACCGAATAAAAATATGGATAAAGTCGGTGAGGATATCTGTGACTGATATTAGTAGGTAAGATTTATTTGATTTATCTGAAAAGTTATTTAATATGCTTTTGATAGGTTAAACAACGAATCGGCTTGTTTAATAGAAAGACAAGAATAATATATGAAAAACAAGTACAGAAGAATGGCTTAAGTGGACGAAACGGTTGTTTAAAAATACTTATAGGTATCAATACCGGATGGATAATCTTTTAATTGAAGGGAGAATCTGCTTTAAATAATTATTGAGTATAAGGAACATAAAAATTCGAAAAAGCCAAGTTCAGAACAATTACTGGTAATTGTAAAAGTCGTTTTTGAAAATTTTGCAAACGAGTGCAATCACGATGCTTATTCTTTTTTAGTGAGCGTCGAAAACTAAAATCACAGATGCCATTGTTTTATCTAGTAGGAGGAAAGTTCAAATTGTTCATAACTATATACTGTCTATGATAACAATATATTTGTGCAATGTATAAAAAAGCCAAATGAAAATAAGACAACGTTGTCTGTTAGCGTAAAAATGTTTTTCAAAAGAAGTTAGTGTTTTTTTACTATTAATAGATGGAAAGGTAGCAAATCCTAATCTTTCTGCGATGAAGAATGTAAAAAAGTTCTGCTCAACAAATAATGTTAATTATTCAACATTTAAAGAAGTATGGAACGATTAAAAAACGGAGGAAAACTAAAATGATAAATATAAGAAAATTAGAAGCTGAGTTATGGGAATCAGCAGATTTACTCAGAGCGGGTTCGAAGTTAACCTCTAATCAATACTGTATGCCGGTTCTTGGACTTATATTTTTGCGTTATGCATATAGTAGATACAAAAAGGTAGAAACAGAAATATTGAAGGATAGACCTTCTCGCGGTGGCAGAGTTATGCCTGTCGAAGCAAGTGATTTTGCAGCAAAAAGTGCTTTATTCTTACCTAAGGAAGCTCAATATGATTATTTATTGAATTTACCAGAAGATATTAAAACTGCTGAAATTAAAAACAAAGATGGTCATGTCATGAACAGTTTAGGTGAAGTGGTAAATAATGCTATGCTGTTGATTGAGGAACAGAGCCAACAATTAGTCGGTGTTTTACCAAAAACATATACAGATTTCTCAGATGAGATTTTATCTGAGCTTTTGCGTATTTTTAACAATAGTGCACTTGATAAAATAGGCGGAGACATCATTGGTCGCATTTATGAGTATTTCTTAAATAAATTCGCAAAGAATATTGCATCTGATGATGGTGTATTCTTCACTCCAAAATCATTGGTTAAGATGATTGTTAATATTATAGAGCCGACAAGCGGTGTGTTATTAGATCCTGCTTGTGGGTCTGGCGGTATGTTTGTCCAGTCTGGTGATTTTGTAAATCAAGCAGGAATGAATGCAAACAACGCTATGACATTTTATGGTCAAGAAAAAGTGGAATATAACGCTCAGCTTTGTTTAATGAATATGGCAGTGCATGGATTGACAGGTGTTATTAAGTCAGGTGATGAAGCAAATACTTTTTATCATGATGCGCATAATTTAGATGGAAAATGCGATTACGTCATGGCAAATCCGCCATTTAATGTCGATAAAGTTAAGGCAGAATCATGCGAAAGTGCAAAACGTTTACCCTTTGGTATGCCAAGTGTCAATGACAAAAAAGAAGTTGGAAATGGGAACTATCTTTGGATTTCATATTTCTACAGCTATTTGAACGAACATGGTCGTGCTGGATTTGTTATGGCTTCTTCTGCAACAGATAGCCAAGGAAAAGATAAAGATATTCGAGAAAAGTTGATTAAAACAGGTGATGTAGATGTAATGATTAGTGTAGGTACTAATTTCTTCTACACAAAATCACTTCCTTGTTCTCTTTGGTTTTTTGATAAAGCTAAAAATGAAAATATCAAAGATAAAATATTGTTTATTGATGCAAGAAATTATTATACAGTTGTGGATCGTACACTTAACGAATGGTCTGATTGGCAACTAAAAAATATGAATGCAATTGTGTGGCTTTATCGTGGTGAAATAGAAAAATACACCAAGCTCTTAAAAGAATATAAAGAAGAACTTGATTCAGATAAAGCTTTTGATGAACAAATTCATGATTTATCTAAACAATTAAAGGAACTTCGAAAAGAAGCAAAAAATGAAATTGAAAATGCTACACGTAACATAAAGAAAAAGATTCAGTCAGAATATGATGAAAAAATCGCAGAACTTGAAAGACGTTTGATAATTGCTAAGGAGGCAAATTGGTTGTATGAAAAATTTGGTGAAGGACAATATGAAGATGTTTTAGGTTTATGTAAAGTAGCAACAATCGAAGAAATAAAAGATAAAGGGTATTCTCTTACGCCAGGTGCTTATGTAGGTGTTGCACCAATTGAAGATGATGGTATTAACTTTGAAGAAAGAATGGCAGAAATACATAAGGAATTGTTATCTTTACAGGCAGAATCCAATGATTTGATGTATACAATCTCTAAGAATATGAAGGAGATGGGATTATGAGCGAATTAAAGAAGATTGCTTACTATGTTTCTGAAAAAATAAGTGTTGTTTCATTAAAAATTGAAGAATATATAACTACAGATAATATGCTACCAAATCGCGGAGGTGTTGAGGAGTGTGGTAGTTTTCCAAAAGCTAAAAATGTTACAAAATATATTAATAGAGATATATTAGTATCTAACATACGACCATATTTTAAAAAAATATGGTATGCAGATAGAATAGGCGGCTGTTCAAATGATGTTCTTGTTTTTAGAATAAAAGATGAAGATAATTGGAATTCAAAGTTTTTATATTATGTGTTATCACAAGATACATTTTTTGATCATATGATGGCTGGAGCTAATGGAACTAAAATGCCACGAGGAAATAAAAAGACTATTCCAGAATTTATTATCCCAGATTTTAGTATCGATGAGCAAATCAAAATTGCAAATATTTTGTCCGCCTACGATGACCTTATTGAAAATAATAAAAAGCAAATCAAACTTCTTGAAGAAGCTGCACAGCGCCTTTATAAAGAATGGTTTATAGATTTACGCTTTCCGGGATATGAGAATACAGAGATTATTGACGGAATACCTAAGGGATGGCAAAAAGAACATATTAAAAATGTCATAGGAAAAGTACCACGTTCAAAACAAATAAAAGCTTCTGAATATCTCAAGAATGGACCTTTTCCGATTATAGATCAAAGTCGTGACTTTATTGCAGGATACACTAATGATAGTGTATCAGTTGTGAAAATGGACAAGCCGGTGATTGTTTTTGGTGATCATACGCGCGTTTTGAAATATATACAGTTCCCATTTGCGAAAGGGGCTGATGGTACACAGCTGATAATTAGTAATGAAGAAAATTTACCACAATCTCTGTTGTATTTGTCACTGCTAGCTGTTGATTTGTCAAATTACCATTATGCTAGACATTTTAAATACTTAAAGGAAGAATTAATTTTTGTTCCTACAAAAGAGGTAGCTGATGAATTTGATAAAATTATCACACCGGTACTAGTGCAAATACAGAAACTTAGAGATATATCAAACAAAGCGATTGAAGCACGAGATCGTTTATTACCTAAACTGATGAGTGGAGAATTGGAGGTGTAGTATCATGTCGAAAAAATTAAGTAATAATCAGATTCTATTAAAAGAATGTATAAAACAAGAATTTGATGATTCTATTGGATATAGTAATGAAAATGATTATTTTGAACATTTTTCTTGTGTACAAGTACTTAAAGACTACAATTTGAGTGATGAAGAAATTGATTCAGGAAGTACGGGTGGTGGAAATGATGGTGGATGTGATGGAATTTATATTTTTCTAAATGATGAATTGCTAATGCCAGATCAAATAGATAGTATTGTAGCTACTCGTGGCTCTAAATTAGATTTTATTATTGTTCAAGCAAAAAATGTTACTTCGTTTAATGAAGATGTTATTATGAAATGGAAAACAATTTCTGAAAACCTTCTTGGAATGGATTGGAAAATCGATAATTATAAATCAAGATACAATGAGATTGTTTTGGAAAAATTTTCAATGTTTAGAGATATTATAACAAAATTAATAAGAAGTCAGTTGAAAATTAATTTTCACTATTATTATGTTACTCTTGCATGTGAAAAGCATCCTAATGTGATTAATCAATCAGATGAATTAAAAGAGGTAGTAAAACGTTATTATCCTTCTGCTACTGTGAATGTTGAATTTGTTGAAGCTGATAGATTGATGGAATTATATTATTCCGATAGTGAGGCAAGGGTGACTTTGGATTTAGCGGATCAACCAATATCTTTACAGGACAATGATTATGTTGCATTAGTTAAATTAGGAACATATTATAAATTTATTACAGATGAAAAAGGGATGTTGAGAAAAGCATTTTTTGAATCTAATGTTAGAGATTATCAGGGAAATAATAGTGTTAATTCAAGTATCGCAGAAACATTATCTTCTGATTCGAAAGAAGATTTTTGGTGGTTAAATAACGGCGTTACAATTTTAGCTTCTGAAGTTACCTTTGTCACGAATCGATCTCTGCAACTTGTTAATCCAGAAATTGTAAATGGACTACAAACTTCAAGAGAAGTCTTCAATTATTTTGGTGGAAATCCAGAAAAACTGAATACTGAAAAGAGGAGTATTTTAGTACGTATTATTAACCCAGAAAGTGAGGAATCTAGAGATAATATTATTTTTGCAACTAATAATCAAACAAGCATTCCAAAATCTTCTCTAAGAGTCACTGACACTATACATCTTCAAATAGAAATGTATTTTAAAAGCCGTGGTTTATACTATGACAGACGAAAAAACTACTATAAAAATCAGAAAAAGAAATCTGCAGATATAATTAGCGTTTCCTTTTTAGCACAATGCTTGATTACTCTTTTGCTTAGAAAGCCAGATTTCGCTCGTGCAAGACCATCTACGTTGTTAACAGATGAAGAGACATATAAGTTCTTATATGAAAATAATAATGATTTAGAATCATATTATAAAGCGGCCAAAATTGGTCGTATTATTCAAAATACATTAAAAATGTCAACAGAAATGACTTCTGCTGAATCAAATGATATTCTGTTTTATGTTATATATGCTGTGGTAGCTTCTAGGTTAAAAACAAGTCAAATTACTTTTAATGATATTAAAGAATTTGATCTTGATTCTTTACAAGAAAATGAAATAGAAGAATTAAGAAAAATTATTTTTAATCGATATAAACAACTTGGAGGAAATGGAAGAATTGCTAAAAGCAACTCCTTTGTAGATGAAGTAGATATGTTGATAGGTTTATAAATTTAAAATATTTGGAGGGATAATTATGGCAAAAAGTTTAGATTACAGCGATTTCTCTAATATTAAAACCGTTAAGCAAAAGAAAGAAGAAGAAAGAATTCGCATTGTGTCTGAAGATATTTTAAGTATCGACCAAGCGCTTGCAACGGATAATGAAGAAGAAATGAAATCTGTACATATGTACATAGATGGAAAGTATTCATCATGTATTACGGACTTAGGTAAAAGTATGTACAATTATAATAGTCAATTTGGATTTTCGTATGATTATTTCGGAGTAGAAGCTTTAAAGCATAATCTGTTACTTATGAAATCAAAATTGCAGGGATATATTTGTGATTTTCCAGTTAAGACAGCTATTTCAGTACCACAAAATAATATTAGCGTCAATGTTCCAATTTCAAATGAAATAAATATAAACATTTCATTTGAACAAGCTAAACAAAAAATAGAAGATATGCCTGGATTGACTGCTACTGATACAGATGAAATTATATCTCGAATTAATGATTTAGAGAATATATCTAAAGAGTCAATTTCAAAAAAGAAAAAATGGGAAAAAGTAAAGCCGATTTTATCATTTGCTCTTGATAAAGGAGCTGATGTAGCAATAGCAATCATGTCCTTAATTTTACAAATGAAATTAGGTATGTAGGGAGGTATTGTTATGAGCTACGATTATTCTGAAAATATCCTTGTGCAAGAAAGTGCAGGAAATTTATTAAAAAATGAATTAGGTTGGAATGTGGAGTTTGCATACAATACAGAAGTTTTGGAAAAAAATGGAACATTTGGAAGAGAAAATTATAATGAAATTTTACTTTCTCGTTATTTTCGTGATGCCGTGAAAAAGCTTAATTCTTGGATAACTGAAGAACAAATTGTCGAAGCACAAGCTGTTTTGAAGCATAGATTGTCATCCTCTTCCCTTCTGCAAATCAATGAAGAAAAGTATTTTCTAATTCGTGACGGTATTCCTGTGACTTTAAAGAAACCAAACGGTCAAACAGAAAAGAAAACTGCAAAAGTTATTGACTTTAACAGTCCTGAAAACAATCATTTTTTAGCTATAAAAGAATTAAAAATTCATGGTGATTTATACCGTAGAAGAACTGATATTGTAGGTTTTGTAAATGGTATTCCGTTGCTGTTTGTAGAACTGAAAAAGAATACAGTAGATGTTCAAAATGCTTATGAGGATAACTACACAGATTATCTTGATACTATTCCTCAATTATTTTATTATAATGCATTTTTAATACTTTCTAACGGTTTAGAGGCAAAGGTGGGAACTTTAGGTAGTAAATTTGAGTTTTTCCATGAGTGGAAGAGACTTGCAGAAGATGAACAAGGAAATGTTGAACTTGAAACAATGCTTAAAGGTATATGCAAAAAAGAAAACTTCCTTGATCTTTTAGAAAACTTTATTTTGTTCGATCACTCTGATGGAAGAACTGCAAAAATCTTAGCCCGTAATCATCAATATTTAGGTGTGAATGAAGCCGTGAAAGCATATGCAGATAGAAAGCTTAATGATGGTAAATTAGGTGTATTTTGGCATACTCAAGGATCTGGAAAAAGTTATTCAATGGTATTCTTAGCTCAAAAAATACGTAGAAAATTTGAAGGTTCTCCTACATTTGTTGTTTTAACAGATAGAGAAGAATTAAACAAACAGATAAGTGATACATTTGAAAATTGTGGATTGTTGGGTAAAACTGATGTTTCTAAGTTCATTGCTACAAGTGGTGATGATTTGATTTCAAAATTAAAAGGAAATCCAAGCTTTATTTTTACTCTAATACAGAAATTTAATAAAAGTGATGTAGAGCCTATTTATCCTAGTCACGATATTATCATCATGTCTGATGAAGCACACAGAAGTCAATATGGTATTTTTGCTGGTAACATGGAAAAATTGCTACCTACTGCTGCTCGTATTGGTTTTACAGGTACACCACTATTAAGTAGTGATAATATTACAGCTCGTACTTTTGGTGGTTATGTATCGGTATATGATTTTAAACGTGCAGTGGAAGATGGAGCTACTGTTCCACTTTATTATGAGAATCGTGGAGAAAAGATTCTTGATTTAAAAAATCCGGAAATATCAAACGAAATATTAGAAGCAATTGAAAAGGCTGATTTGGATGTAGATCAGCAAGATAAGTTAGAAACGGAATTTGCAAAAGAAATTCATCTTCTTACTGCTGAACCAAGGCTTAGATCAATTGCAAAAGATTTTGTACAACATTATTCTGATTTATGGACAAGTGGAAAGGCGATGTTTGTTTGCTTGAATAAAGTAACTTGTGTTCGCATGTATAACTATGCTCAGGAATATTGGAAAGAAGAAATAAAAAATCTAAAAGCACAAATCAAAAAAGCATCTCAGCAAGAAGTACAAGAATTAAATCGTAAATTAAAATGGATGCAGGAAACGGAAATGGCTGTTGTTATTTCTCAAGAGCAAAATGAAATTCAAACATTTAAAAAATGGGATTTGGATATTAAATTTCATCGTTCTAAGATGGAGAAAAGAGAGCTTGATAAAGAATTTAAGGATTCAAAGAATCCTTTCCGTATCGTGTTTGTTTGTGCAATGTGGCTTACCGGATTTGATGTGAAATCTCTTTCTTGTTTATACTTGGATAAGCCATTAAAGGCTCATACACTTATGCAGACAATTGCTCGTGCAAACCGAGTAAATGAGGGAAAGAGCAATGGTTTAATTGTTGATTATATCGGAATTGTCAAGGCACTAAGACAGGCATTAGCAGATTATACTGCAAATGTTGGCGGAAATGGTGGGACTGACCCAACGATCGATAAGAAACAATTAATTAATCGTATTATTGAAACCATTGATAAAACAAAACTATTTTTACATGATAGAGATTTTGATTTACAAATGTTGATTGACGCGTTTGACTTCATGAAGTTATCGTATTTGAAAGATGCAGCAGATATTGTATGTAACAGTATAGAAGAAAAGAAAACATTTACTACATATGCTTCTGAATTAAATCGTCTTGTAAAATATCTTGATAGAAATGATGTCAATTCTATTGTACGAAAAGAATATGAGGCTATTGCAGCTATTTATGCTCAGTTAAAGAAAAAACGTAAGCATGTGGATACAACAGACTTAATGGTAGAAATAAATGCAATTATTAGTAATTATGTGGAACTAAATCATACACCGACGATGGTATGTGAAGAACCCGTTAAATTCAATATAAGCGGTATTGACTTTGATTTGCTTCGTAAGGAATTTGCAAAGACGAAACAAAAAAATTTAGTCATGAAAGATTTGGAGGAAGTGATTCAGCAAAAATTAGATAGTATGTTATTAGCAAATCCAAATCGTATTAATTATTATGAGAGATACCAAAAGATTATTGAAGATTATAATAACGAAAAAGACCGCACAACAATAGAAAAGACATTTCTGGATTTGATGAATCTCGCTAATAGTATGAATGAGGAAGAAAAACGTTATGTAAGAGAAGGATTTTCAAATGATGAAGAGTTAACGCTCTACGATATGTTGTTTAGAAGTGATTTAACTAAAGAAGATATTAAAAAGTTGAAGGAAGTTGCTATTGAATTATTGGAAAAAATCAAGGAAAAAATATCGGAACTCGATCATTGGACAGATAAACAGGAAACTAAAGCTGAAGTTGATAATTTGATTCGTGATATTCTTTGGAGAGAACTTCCAGAATGTTATGACGAACTTAGTATTTCAAGTTACCGTCAACAAATCTATGGTTATGTTTATACAAGATATAGTGTGATAGCTTAAACATAATTTTTTATGTTATTAGAAAGTTTTCAAGAATTACAATCGCAGTTAGAAAAGAAATAAGGTGGTGTATTATTACGAAAAATAATTATAAGACATTGGAGACCTCAGTAAGACGAAGTTATGCAAGTGTTGTGTGGTCGCATAAGATTCAAGAAAAGCAATGTGATATTTATACAAGGCAATATAGATTTTTAGAAACAGTAAATATTATTGCTGCGTCTACAACATCAGTTGGAATATTATCGTTAATATTTACTAATCAATTTTGGATTAAAATAATATCTGCAATTTTATCGTTTGTTACAATATTTGTAAGTGCTTATTTTAAATCGTTTGATTTACATCAGATGACTTTAAGTAATAAAACTACAGCAAATAAACTGTTATGTATCCGTGACCAATTATA
>OGIN01001262.1_pt1 | contig 14342 bp, 10 predicted proteins | sample 1571851 | NCBI WGS metagenome assembly OGIN01 (sample SAMEA2582123, study PRJEB24529) | metagenome | biome: Human gut stool | place: China | collected 2011 | reverse complement strand
GCGGGCAGCCACCGGCATGTTCGAGGTAGTGACGATTGGCAACTTTCTAGCCTTCGAAGTATTTCCTGATTTCGGATCGACCAGCTCCGAAAACTCTTCCAGAACCTGCGTCATCTCATTTCCACGCTCGCCACATCCAATATATATGATAATATCCGCATCCGACCATTTTGCGATCTGATGCTGGGTCATCGTCTTACCCGTTCCGAATCCTCCCGGAATCGCAGCCGTTCCACCTTTTGCAATCGGGAACATCGTATCCAGAATTCGCTGTCCTGTTACCAGCGGCACACTTGCCGGAAATCTCCGGCTCACCGGTCTCGGTACACGGATCGGCCAGTGCTGTGTCATCGAAAGTTCCCGTTTTTCTCCACTGAGCAGTTCAATCGTAACCAGCGTCTCATCAATCGTATATTCACCATCCGGAACCACAGATATAACAGTTCCTTCCACTCCCGGAGGAACCATACATTTGTGCACGATAGCCCGCGTCTCCGGCACTTCCGCAATGATCGTTCCACCCTGTACCATATCGCCTTCCGCCACTGTGATATGCGTCTCCCAGAGCTTCTGGCGGTCCAGTGCATCCACACTGACACCACGGGTGATAAATGCCCCGCCCTTGTCAGCGATCCGCTCCAGCGGTCTCTCAATACCGTCAAAGATATTATTCAGGATACCGGGTGCCAGCGTAACCGACACTGCCGCTCCCGTACCTTCCACAAGTTCTCCCGGATGCAGTCCGGAAGTCTCCTCATACACCTGTACCGTCGTCCGGTCCTTATCCAGGGAAATAACTTCGCCAACCAGCTTTTCCTCTCCCACATGGACCATTTCCGACATCTTAAAATCCGTCTTCCCTTTCAGGTAAATGACCGGGCCGTTGATGCCATATATCTTTTCTGTCTTTCCGCTACTCACCCTTTACACCTCCCCGGAACCGGAATTTCTGGTATTCATTTTCCAGTGCCCCTTTGAATGCATAATCCACCAGAACATTCTTCTCAGGCACAACCGCACGCACGCCGCCGATGAAATCCACTTTGCTGATCGTCAGCGTCATTCCCGTGCGCTCCTCCAGATATGTCTTCTTATCTGCATCGGACGGATTGATATAGATCGTCATCGCCATCCCGGATGCAAACTGCGCTGCTTTCTCTATATAACGGATCAGAACCTCTTTATACTCTTCTGTTCTCATAAATGCCAGAAGCTTTAACTGTACTTCTTCGAACAGTTCTGTCTTAAGTTCTGTCTGTATCTTACCCATCTCACGTTTTAATTCAAGCTGCGCCTTTGACATCGCCATATTAAGCTGCTGTTTTGCAGTCACACTCTCCGCACGCACTCTCGTCTCCGACTGCCGTCTGGCTTCGATCTGATGCTGCTCGAACACACTTCTCAGCGCATCCTCATGCTGCTTTATGATCGCATTCGCCTCCGCTCTTGCCTCTTCCATCGCTGCCGTGCGGATATGCGTGATCTTTTCTTCGTTTGTCAAATGTGCCACCTTCTTCCTGTCTATAATTTCAACCCTATCGCTTCATTTACATACGACGTGATAAAATCTTTCTTACGTCCGGTCCCGTGTCTGTCAGGAATCTCGATCAGAAGCGGCATTGTCCGCTCCAGCTTGATCTCGTCAATCAGGTCCGGGAATTCTCTTCCGAATTTCTCCGTCAACAGAATCACACCTACATCTTTATCCTCCATGGCATTCTCGATCGCACACCGGAGTTCTTCTCTTTCATGTACCACGATTCCGTCTACCCCTGCGAGACGCATTCCTGTCAGAGTATCAATATTATCACTGATCAGATACATCTTCATCTTACAATTTACCCAAGATCATGAAGGAGATGATCAGTCCGTACAGACACACACCTTCTGCAAGACCTACGAAGATCAGTGACTTACCAAGTGCACTGGAATCTTCACTAATTGCACCCAGAGCCGCACTTGCTGCACTTGCAACGGCGATACCACCGCCGACGCAGGAAAGACCGGTTGAAAGTGCTGCTGCCAGGTATCCGAATCCTGTTGCGTTCGACGCCGTATTGCCGGCTGCTTCCGCTGCCTGTACCGGATCTCCCGCAAAAAGCATGATCCCTGCGATCAGAACAGTGCTGAAGAAAAAGAATATATTTGTGCCGATAGCCCTCTTATAACGCTTCTTCGTCCTCTGTCCGATCAGAAAATATCCAAATGGAATTACAATACTCAGCAACAATGTTACAACGAATAATACTCTAACTGTCAGGCTCATATTTTTGTCCTCCTGTAAATATATCTTTGAATTTTATTACTTTCTGTCACTCTGACTGTGGAACGGCTTAAATTCCCGTCCGGTTCCTTTATAGAAACGGCTGAACATCTCATAGTATTCCAGACGCAGTACCTGGATACCGACGACCAGCCCTTCCAGTCCGCACACCAACACATTTCCAAGCACGAACACGATCCAGTTCGTATGCCCCGCACTTGCGCCCGATAACATCAGCACAACCTCCATCATCGCCGCATGACTGACGGCAAATGCACCGATACGCACATAAGAAATGGTATTGGAAAAATAACTCAGCATCGTCTCAAACAGTTCGAAGAACGCCTGCACGAAGAACATCACCTTTCCCTCTTCCATCTTCTTATGCTGCTTTGTCACCAGATTGCCCAACGGTTCCTTGAATACGAACAAGAGCACCGGAACCCCCAGGAAAATTACCATCATGATATTACCCGGAACCTTATGTCCCGTCATATAAAGCACGATCGTCAGCACCAGGAATCCATAGAACACCAGTCCTGCGATTCCGTTGTGGGAAAATAACATATTTTCCAGATCATGACTCTTAACTGCGTTGATCACGTTAAAGATCATCACCAGGATATTCAATCCCATACCAAATGCAATAGCTACCACGAATACCGTATTGAGCTGTCCGATAAACGGCAGGTTCGTCATCGCATCCACAGGTCTTAACCAGCGTGCCTGTATCACATCTTCAAATCCGAAGATACTTCCGAACATGAATCCAAAAAATGTCGAGAACAGTCCCGCAATGGATATGATCCCTGCCAGGTTGATCTTCTTGATCAGATACAAAAGCCCGCCGAATACAAACAGGCATAAGCCCTGGCCGACATCCCCGAACATCGCACCAAAGATAAATGTATACGTCAGTGCCACGAACATCGTCGGATCCATCTCATCATTTGCCGGAAGTCCGTACATCCGTATGAACATCTCGAATGGCTTGAAGAATCTTGGATTCTTAAGCTTCGTCGGCGGTTCTCCGAAAAACTTCTCCTTATCTTCTTCTACAACAACGAATACCTTATCATCGTTCTTCGATTCCGCCAGGAATTTTTTCACATCTTCTTCACCCATCCAGCCACACAGGATGTAATAATCTTCTTTATTATCTCCCTCTTCGATCCTTGCCGCCAGCTTACGTACATCAAAGTTTGTAGACAGTTCTTCCAGACGCTTTTTCGCACCACGGAGCTTTGCGGCATTCTTCGCCATCAGCTCCCTGATCTGTTTTTCTATCTCTGCAATCTCTTTTTGCTTTTCTTCGATTGCCTTTTCAAGCTCTTCACAGGCCTGCTCCGGTGTTCCTATGTACTCGGACGGAATTGCAATCTTTTCAAAATGCAAAGAATTGAATACCGAATCTACTTTACTGGAATCTGCATTCGATACGAAATAACATCCGTACACATAATTTTCATTCCTTATGCCTTCGATAAATACCGCATTCAGATCATCAAACAAATATTTCTCCAGACGTTTGTAATAATTCACATCCACCCGACCGAAACGTACTTTCATGTATTTGTACTTCAGTGATTTCTGCATATCCAGTTCCAATGTCCGGAACGGCTCCATGATCATAAGCTTTTCTTTGTATTCCTCTACCTGTTTCTTCGTTAACTCTTTCTTTTCCACAAGATCCAGATAGTCATGATTGACATCCCGGATCAGGTTCAGCATATCCTCCTGATTCATCGATACATCGATCCTCTGGTCTTCATCCGCTAACAGTGCGCTGAACTGTTCTGCCTTCGCAAGCGGCTCTTTGTATGGATTGACTTCCACAAAAGGCTGCAGGTTGTCGGTCGTCTTAAGCTCCGCCGCCGCATTCTCAAGCTGCATTTCGTATTTCGACAGATACACCTCGCAGACACGGTCGATGTCATTCTTCGGTCCGCTGATGCTTAAGAACTTCATCTTAACAATCATTGATTCACACCTCCTAAGTATCCTAATGTCTCTCCCTTCGTCAAACCGTAACGGATACACTCAAGGGCTGTCGTTAGTTTATAGATTTCTTCTTCTTTCAGGAACAGATACGTATTGACGATCGCGATCGAATACGGATCATTCCTTTTATCGGTCAGGTACAATTTCCGCAGACAGTCACGGTACATCTGTTCCAGTGTCTTATCTGCCTGCATATAATCATACTTTCCCGCATAGTACGTTTTTCCTACTTCGGTTTCGAACTGTTCCAGTGTCGGAGTCTCTACCAGGCTCTTGAACTCTTCCACACGAACCCGGTAATGAATCGGGATCGTCATCGAATAAATGTCCGGCGGAAGCATATGATAATACTTCTTCGCACGGTAGATCCACTGTAGATTCAGAAGGTCGATCTTCGTCCCGTAATCTTTTAAAAATATCTTCTGTTCATGTCCTTTCAGAACCCTTTTTCCCTTTTTCCACATAGTGGAAAAATAATACAGATCCAGTGCCAGATCATAATCAAAAAGCGTTCCCGCTCCGGAATCTTTAATTCTGGCAAGTGCATCATAATACTCCGTATCCCGTAAGTTATCCACAAGCTCATCAATATTTTTCGAAGTTATCAACCGGTCAATGGAAATCTGTGAATATCTGTCAAAAAACTCTTTCTTATATTCCAGGTCAAACGGCTTGTCATAATGATTGAACACAATTCTCAGACAATAATTGATCAGATCAATCTCATAACGTTTCCAGTATAATTTTAAGAATGTCTTCTGTTTCATTCCGGCAAAACGGAAGAGTCTCGAATAATCATCGAACAGAGACTGATACAGGATCTTCTCCACATTTCCCCTGTGATACAGAGAAATATCCATCCGGTTCACATAAGGTGCATATGCCGTCTTGTCTTTCAGATATTCAATTGCTTCCGTTACTGTCCCAAGTCCGGCAATTGTGTCATAATCCTCCGCTGTCAAAAGCTTTGCCGACATTGCACGTACCTTTGTCGTAATCCCACTGTAAGCCATCACATTTCCCATACACTACACCTCGATCATATGTCTTACGATTTCCTCTGCATAAATCTCGTGATTTTCTTCATATTCCTGCTTCAGCGCATCAATTGCAGTCTGGTTCTTCTTCCGTTCCCGGTCCAGGACCTTCTCTACTTCCTGCTGCGACTTTTCTTTTATCTTCTCCAGTTTTTTCTGTGTCTCTTCTTCCAGATCCCGGTCAAATTGATCTCTTTCTTCCTGTATCTGTCTTTCAATTTCACTCTTCTGCTGTCTGGCATGCTCTACGATCGTCTCCGCCGTCGTCTCTACTTCAGCCAATTTTTCAATTACAGAGTTCATAAGCCGCCCTCCTTTTCGCACATTTCACAACAAATAATTGTTATTTTTTTATCCATGTTATAATAATACACCTATTTTTTTAAATTACCACAATTATTTTGTATATATTGTATTATTTCTTCTCAATTCTTCTGACAATTTCTGCTTCCATTGACTTTTTCCTGCACAGACGCTAAACTAAGAACGATTTGCAAATCCAGTGATTATAAGGAGGAATACACGTATGCGTCTTAGAAATATACCACGTGCAGAGAGCGTTCTCGAAGCCTGCAAAGAAGTTGTGAAAGATCCGGAAAGCTTACGCGGAGACTGGAACCAGACGTTTAAAAAAGAGCAGCCCCTGCATATCGAGATCGGCATGGGAAAAGGTCAGTTTCTTCTGACCCTGGCAGCCAAAAACCCACAAATTAACTACATCGGCATTGAGCGTTATTCCAGCGTTCTGCTGCGTGCCGTTGAGAAATTCCAGGAACTGGAAGCAGAGGAGAAAGCTCCTGCCAACATCCGGTTCATCTGTATGGATGCAAATGACCTGCCAACCGTATTCGCCCCGGCAGAAGTATCACGTATCTACCTGAACTTCTCCGATCCGTGGCCGAAAGCCCGCCATGCAAGAAGAAGACTGACTTCCAATGAATTCTTCAAGCTTTATGACCAGGTCCTGACCGCAGATGGAACGGTAGAATTCAAGACCGACAACCGGCCGCTCTTTGACTTTTCAGTAGAAGAACTTGAAACTTCCGAACTTTTCGTTCTGGATCAGCTATCCTATGATCTTCATAACGACAGTACGATGAATCAGGGCAATATTATGACTGAATATGAAGCCAAGTTCTCTTCTATGGGCAATCCGATCTGTAAACTGATCGCAAAGCGCAGATAACACGCTGCAATATCCGGACTTATATACCGACCCTGTCTGCCTGCACTTCTTCCCTTTCCTTTCATATATTAATAGAGAGCATATCTTATGCTCCTGTTTCTCATGGAAAGGGTGGAAGCTTATGTTACATCTGACGACACAGAACTTTGATATCTGCCGGATGAACCACTGGCAGTTTTCTTCCGATACACCGGCAAAGGCTGGACCGGAGCATCCCACACTGGCTGTAGTCATGTTCTACGCTGTCTGGTGTGGAAAATGTGCAATGATGCGCCCTGTCATAGAAGATCTGGAAAAGAAATATCAGAAGAAATATTTCGGCAGCATCTGCTTTTTTGAAGTAGAGACCTCTGAATCCGCACTTCTTGCTGCGCAATATCAGACCGCTCTTCTTCCGTCATTTCTCATTTTCAAAGACCGAGAACTGATTGCCACCATGCAGGGAATGATACCGCAAAAGGAGCTGGACTTGCGCCTGCAGGAGTTGTTGACTGTGCAGATGCGGACGCAATCTACAGAAAATCTTTAGAAATAGTTAATTTATATTTTCTAGGAAAACACACTGTTTTATGTTATATTAAAAAAGTAACAGGGATAAAAATATTTAATAAAAAGGGGGCATGGTGAACACACCACGCATTATGAAAAAATTTAAAAGAGCATTACCAGTTGCCATGGCAATCGTACTTGGATCTACTGCGGCACCACTGGTTGTAAGAGCAGATTCATCCAAAGTTGTAACACTTGGCGCCAATCTGACTGATTCACAGAAGAATTCTATGTATGAGTATTTCGGAACTTCATCTGATAAAGCAGAAGTCATCGAAGTTACCAATGCAGACGAAAGAAAATATCTGGAAGGAGTCGCTCCCGACGAACAAATCGGTACCCGTACCTACAGCTGTTCTTATGTAGAACCGACCACAAGCGGCGGAATCCAGGTAAAGGTTTCCAACCTAACTTATGTTACAAGCTCTATGATCTCCAGTACGCTTCTGACATCCGGTGTTAAAAACTGTAATGTCGTTGCCGCTTCTCCGATCGAAGTATCCGGAACCGGTGCACTGACAGGTATCATGATGGCTTATGAGAAAGCCACCGGAACGACTCTGAATGACGATCAGAAAGCAGCTGCGACCGATGAACTTGTCACCACAGGAGACCTGGCCAATGACATCGGCCAGGACAAAGCGGAAAATGTCATGAACGATGTAAAAAAAGATGTGATCGAGGGCAAATTAACGGATGCAGATGACATTCAGAATGCAGTTGAAAACGCTGCCAAGGATAACAACGTCACGCTGACACAGGAACAGATCGACAAGATCTCCGATCTGATGAAAAACATTTCCCAGTATGACTATGATGTCAAAGCTCTGAAGAATACATTAGATAACATTGACGGAAAGAGTGGCGGATTCTTCTCCAACCTCTGGAGTTCTATCAAAGGTATCTTCGGCGGGGATGACAGTTCAGATGGCGGAATCATTAACGGCACGGATGACAGCGCACTCGGTGATGATGTCGTAACTAACAGTACACTGGATTCTTCCGACAATTCTTCCAACAGCACAGACAGTTCAGATGCCGCTTCGGATGCCGCTTCGGATGATACTTCGGATGACAACAGTGATGACAGCGGATTCTGGGGCAAGATCAAGAAGTTCTTCAAAGATCTGTTCGGTGGAAGCAATTCTAAGAAAGACGATACAGACAAGAGTAACGATGATGCCATTACAGAAGATAACTCTGATAACACTGATGAGCCGTCTGGCGACACACAGAACGATTCTCTGAACAACGATGCTGATTCTTCAGATGACAGCACAACAGACAACTCTGCTGATGATTCTTCATTGAATGACAGTACAGATAACCAGTCTGATAACCAGAGCAACACACAAAACAGCAGTGAATCCGATGCCTCTGGTTCCGATGCTTCTGATTCCTCAGCCGACAGTTCTTCCAACTAAATACAGTCATTAATAAAGATGTACAGTAAAACGAAAAATGCCGGGAAGTTTCAACGCTTCCCGGCATTTTTATCCGCAGGCATCAAAGTTTTTTGCCACTGACTTCATATAATTAAAACTCGAATACAGCAACTCCGTAAGGCGGCAATTTGTATGCGAATGAATACGGTCTTCCATCACATTCTTTCTTCTCCGCTTTGTATATCTTCTTACGATCTGCTCCGGTTCCGCCGTATTTCTCCTCATCACTGTTCAGGATCAGTTTATACTGTTTCTTTCTCGGCACTCCGACTCTGTAATCATCTCTTGCCATCGGCGTAAAGTTGCAGACGAACAACAGATTCTTCTTTGCACCTTTCGAATGTCTCATAAAGCTGTAGATACTTCTGTATCCGTCATCCGCATTGATCCATTCGAATCCTTCCCAGCTCTGATCCATCTCATACATTGCCTTATGCCTCTTATACAGATGTAAGAGGTCTTTTACCCACATCTTCATCTGCTGATGTTCCGGTTCGGCCAGCAGGAACCAGTCCAGTTCCCGTTCTTCACTCCATTCACGAAGCTGTGCAAATTCCTGTCCCATAAACAGAAGTTTCTTTCCTGCGTGTCCCATCATAAATGCATATCCGGCTTTCAGATTCGCATATTTATCAAATCCAAGTCCCGGCATCTTATTCAACATCGAACACTTGAGATGTACCACCTCATCATGCGACAATACCAGAATATAATTCTCACTGTATGCATAACTCATGGCAAATGTCATCAGATGATGGTTATCCTTTCGGAAATATGGATCCAATTTCATATATTCTGTGAAGTCATGCATCCATCCCATATTCCACTTCAGACTGAATCCCAGTCCACCTTCTTCTACATCTCCGGTAACCTGCGGCCATGCCGTAGATTCCTCTGCGATCATAAGTGCTCCCGGGTTTCTTCCAAGTACAACAGAATTCAGATGTCTGAAGAAATCGATCGCCTCCAGGTTCTTATTCTCGCCATATTTGTTTGCAACCCATTCTCCGTCCTTTCGTCCGTAATCCAGATACAGCATCGAAGCAACCGCATCCACACGCAATCCGTCTATATGGAACTTCTCAACCCAGAATAACGCATTTGAAATCAGGAAGTTCCGTACTTCATTCTTTCCAAAATCAAATACTTTCGTTCCCCAGTCCGGATGTTCTCCCAATCTTGGATCTGCATATTCGTACGTCGGTGTTCCGTCAAAATCTGCCAGTCCGTGTGCATCCTTCGGGAAATGTGCCGGTACCCAGTCGAGAATGATACCGATTTTATTTCTATGCAGATAATTGATCATCCATGCAAAATCTTCCGGCGACCCATATCTGGATGTCGGTGCATAGTATCCGGTCACCTGATATCCCCAGGATCCGTCAAACGGATGCTCGGCAATTCCCATCAGTTCCACATGTGTGTAACCCATTTCTTTTATGTATTTGGTAATTGCCCTGGCAAATTCTCTATATGTATAGAATCCTTCATCTTCCCTTCCCGGGTGACGCATCCAGGAACCAATGTGTGCCTCATAGACAGACATTGGCTCGTGCTTATGATTCCAGGTCTTTCTACGTGTCATCCACTCTGTATCTGTCCATTTGATATTCTCAATATCTGTGACCCTGGATGCTGTTCCCGGTCTTAACTCCGCATAATTGGCATATGGATCTGCCTTAAATATCTGTTCTCCCGAATAAGTCTCGATACAATATTTATACATCTGATCCTTCTTCACACCTGGTATAAAACAGGTATAGATCCCGAGCGGCTCTTCCCTCTTCATCGGATTTGCCTCTGTGTCCCATTCATTGAACTCTCCGACTACCGATACCGCCTGCGCATGCGGTGCCCACACTGCAAAATACACACCTTTTTGTTTTCCGTTCTGTACCAGATGTGCGCCCAGCTTCTCATAAATCTCATAATGATTGCCCTGTCCGAAAAGGTATTGATCCAATTCACCTATTTCATATGGTTTTTTCTTTTTTTCAGCCATAATTACCCCTCGCATTCTGCTGCATATTTATAAGAACATTATACTTTACAAACAGGCAAAAAGAAAGAGCTTTGACCGTTTAGTTTGTCAAAACTCTTTCAAAATCCGACCTGTAAATCCTGTTCCCGACAGCTTCTTACAGGTATTCGTTTTTGTTAAATTCTAAAGTCTTCTTCTTTCAGAATAATTCTGTCAGAATCGTCGGTTCCCTTGCCGAATACTCTTCGTGCAAGATGTTTTACATTTGCTTTCTGTGAATGTGAGATTGCTTCATCCATGATCTCTTTTACTTCAGCAACTGATACTGCATGATCTTCTCTCTGCATTACATCGATACGGCTGTACAGTGCAAGAATTCCCATCTCATCCAATTTGTATCCATTCTCTTTCGCATATGTCTGACCGAATGTTACCAGCTCATCATTGATGAATACCGGAAGCTCCAGCTTAGAACTGAACTTCTTCTTGAATTCCGGGTTTGCTGTCATCAGACGCTCCAGAGGTTTTCTCTGATCTTCCAGTACAAAGAGCAATTCTCCTGTCTTCTTCTCCATCAGATAATTTAACTCTTTTACAGTTCTCGCATTCAATTTTCCTGCATGCTCGATGATGATCGCTCCGCCGCGCAGCTTCTGAATAATATTCGTAAGCTCTTTCTTATTAAGAGATTCACCTGTAACGATTGCTACTTTACCCTGTTTCAGACTTCTCTGTTTCTGAATTGCTTTTACAATATCAACCGCAAGGACTGTCTTACCAGATCCTTTTCTACCAATCACAAGAAGGTTACCTGTCTTGGATGTTCCTTCTCTCTGTGCCCTTCTGTCGTTATCAAGTACTTCAACGATCTGTTCGCTCATTCCTCTCACCGGTACAAAATATGAGAACAGCTTCTTCTGTTCTTCTGTAAGTCCGGCTTTCAGACCGATCTCACTCGTAGCACTCAGATCATATCTTCCGGTTACAACAAATCCTGTATCGAACGGAACACCGCCTTTAGATTTCTTGATTCTTGCCTGAATCTCTTCCTCCGATGGCTCTTCGATTTCTAACTCTTCATCCGCTTCTTCGTCGTCTTCAATCTCTAAGTCTTCGTCATCAAAATCTGTCTCTTCATCGTCTACATCTGCAAAATCATCGTCGAAGTCTTCTTCTTCGTCCTCTACATCCGCAAAATCAGCTTCGAAGTCTTCTTCTTCAAAATCGGCTTCTTCAAAGTCTTCATCCTCAAAATCAGCTTCTTCAAAGTCTTCATCTTCAAAATCTTCCTCTTCAAAGTCTTCCTCTTCGAAATCAGCTTCTTCTTCGTCCTCTTCTTCAAAGTCTTCATCCTCAAAGTCTTCCTCTTCGAAATCAGCCTCTTCAAAGTCTTCATCTTCAAAATCAGCTTCTTCAAAGTCTTCATCCTCAAAGTCTTCCCCTTCGAAATCAGCCTCTTCAAAGTCTTCATCCTCAAAGTCTTCCTCTTCGAAATCAGCTTCTTCAAAATCTTCATCACCGAAATCGGCTTCTTCAAAACTGCTTCCACTCATATCGATTCCGCTAAGTTCTTCTTCGATTCCTTCAATGAAGTCTTCTTCCGTTTCCGAACCATCTTCAAAATCCTCTTCATAGAGTTCTTCTTCCGACTCTTCATTTCCCATTTCTTCCATCAGACGTACAATATCATCCGGAATTCTCTGTGTCTTGCTTATCGGTTCTGCCTCTTCCTCGGCCGCCTTTCTTGCTGCTTCTTCCTCGGCCTTTCTTCTTGCCTCTTCCTCGGCCGCCTTTCTTGCTGCTTCTTCCTCGGCCTTTCTTCTTGCCTCTTCTTCGGCCGCTTTTCTTGCTGCTTCTTCCTCAGCTTTTCTTCTTGCTTCTTCTTCGGCCGCTTTTCTTGCTGCTTCTTCCTCAGCTTTTCTTCTTGCTTCTTCTTCGGCCGCCTTTCTTGCTGCTTCTTCCTCGGCTTTTCTTCTTGCCTCTTCTTCGGCCGCCTTTCTTGCTGCCTCTTCTTCCTCGGCTTTTCTTCTTGCCTCAGCTTCCGCCGCTTTTCTCTCAACTTCTCTGCGTTCTTCTTCCTGGCGGATACGAGCCTGTTCTCTTTCTTTCTGAAGACGCTCTTCATCTTTTGCTTTCTGCTTCTCGATTGCTGCTTCGTGGTCTTTCTGTTTTTCTTCCCATTTCTGAAGAATATCATCGATCATCATCTGACCATTCGCCAGAATCTCATCTTCACGCTCTTTCATTGCTTCTTCTTCAATTGTAATGCCATTGGCAACCGCCATGCCCTGCGCTAAAGCTTCCTCCAAAGTAGCTCCCGTCACAACCTGTTTGATCGTTGATCCATGTTCTTCCACAGCCTCTTCCGGTTCAGTATATACCGGTTCTTCTTCCACGACTTCTTCTGCGGCTTCTTCTACAATTTCTTCCTGCGGAATCTCTTCTTGTACAACAGTTTCCTGCATCGGCACTTCCTGTGGAATCTCTTCCTGTACAACAGTTTCCTGCATCGGTACTTCCTGCGGAGGAATTTCCTGAACTTCAGATTCATCAACTCTTTCTGTCACTGGCTCTCTGACCGGCTCTTCTTGTACGTCAACAGTCTCTTCTGTACCTTCATTATATTCATTCTCGTCATCCACTTCTTCCAGTGTTGATTCCGGTTGTTTCTCCGGTTCCGGTTTCTTCTTAACCGCTCCCGGACGGCTGTCATATTTCTCCTGCTGAAGTGGTGTCAGTGGCTTATACTTCATCTTCAGTTCCATTGCAAGGTATACATATTTGCCTTCACTGAACCACAAGATCAGATCATCACATTCTTCCAGACATTCTGCTGTCATTCCGGCTTCATCATACAATTTGGCAAGTTCATATGCCCACTTTTCAATATATTCCGCTTTTTTAAATTCTTCCAGTGCTGTAATCTGATCTGTCAGCGATGCCCCCTGTGTTCTCAGAATCTTATATTTTAAAATATACTGATTCGGATCTTTTGGTGCCAGCTTTACGAATTCTTCATAACAATCCGTTGCTTCTCTGATATCTTTGATCTTCAGTGCCAGTGTGCCTAAACGATATACAATTTTTCTGCTTCCCGGTGCTCTGTCAAATGCCAGGAACAGTATATCTCTCCCCTTCTTAAACTCACCGTTATATTCATAAATCTCACTGACTGTATTGAGCATTGACGCATTCTTTACTCTTCGCCAGTCTATACCATCAGCAATTTCCTTTGCCTGCTGGTACTCCTTCTTTTCCAGATGATCAAGCATTTGCTCGGTCTTCACCCTATATTCATATTTATCCAATATTTCTCACCTCAAATGTTTATTTTAAAAAAGCGTATTTCCCTACAATTTTACTTATATAAGTTTATCATATGACCTGTTTATTGTCAAAATATCCAGCCAAATATGTTAAAAAAATATTACAAAAATTACAATTTTTTTATCCCTGTAAAATATCTGCCGGCTGCTCTCTGATATCAACGTAAAAAACAGCCATCATATTCTTTCCTATGATGGCTGTTACATATTCAATTTTATCATATTTAATTTTTATATCGGAGAATGATTTTTAATTTTTATTTCTTATTCCCTGTCGCCTTTGTATGCTTTCCGATGATCTTTTACTCATCTTCTTTGCACATTCATTCAAATCTACTATTCATGTTTCTTTACACATATTAATAATATCTTTAAATATGTGGTATTCTGTTCAATATGTCTGCAGTTCTTTTTATCGTCCGGTGTATATTTTCTCCGTCTGTTCTATTTTTCCGAATCTCCTCTACCGGCCTTTTATCTATTATAATAAAGGCTTATTCTCTGGGAACTTCTACCTGCCATACCACTAACATATTGATTCGATGATTCTACTG
>OGIN01001247.1_pt1 | contig 14498 bp, 16 predicted proteins | sample 1571851 | NCBI WGS metagenome assembly OGIN01 (sample SAMEA2582123, study PRJEB24529) | metagenome | biome: Human gut stool | place: China | collected 2011 | reverse complement strand
GAACAGATGAGCAAAAAACATAAAAAGAAAAAGTCCAAAATTGATTATAAGACTTTGGCGGTCAGTTCAATTCTGGACTTAATCATCGGAATCATCCTACTGATTCTCGATAAGCTATTAAATTAGCGGAGAGGGGCGAAAGCCCTTCTCTTAAATAAAATATAACATGAAAGCTCATCTGTGTAAAGTATGCTGTGGAAATTAGGGATATTCTTCATTGCGTTAGGAAGTGCAAAACTCATCTATGTACTCGTAAAGAAAGCGAGGGAACAGAGCAATGAACAATGATGAAACAGTGAAGAAAAGCAGACCACAAGACAAATGGGACAAGAAAGCTGGGGTAATCTCGAAGACATATAAGGTTAATGGGAAGACTGCGGAGGAGTTCCGAGTAGCTTGTAAAAAAGCCGGAGTTTCAATGGGAACACAATTAACAAAAATGATGAATGAGTTCATCGAAGAGGTGAAGACATCCGAATGATCGGGTGTCTTTTTATTTTAGCAGGATAGAGTAATGGTAATTCACTGGTCTCCTTAGCCAGAGATGAGGGTTCGATTCCCTCTCCTGCAATTAATCAAAGAGGTGATGATTATGCTGAAAGCATGTAGTTACTGCGGACGAATACATGACAGCAAAGACATGTGTACGCAGAAAGAACAGAAGATAAGAGAAAGGCAGTCGCAGAGAACCAACAGAAATAAGAAAGTATATGACTTTCACAGGTCACACAAGTGGAAACAGAAGAGCATGGACGTACGAGAGCGAGACGGATTCTGCTGTCAAGTATGTATACGTGGAATGCACAATCCAGATAGGCAATTTGAAACAGAAAATATATCCGTACATCATATCATTCCGATAGCTGAGGACTGGGAGCGCAGATTGGAGGATGAAAACCTGATCACACTTTGTCCAAAGCATCACGAGATGGCAGAACGAGGAGAAATTAAACGAAAAAAATTGTTATCCATAGCAGAAGAACAGGAGCGGAAACGTGATTGTCCGGTATGTGGATGACATCCCCCCCGGGTTAAACACTTTAATAAACTAAAGTGACGGACGACCGACGCCCCACCATGATCTATAATTTATTCCCAAAATGAAAACGAAAGGAGGGAGGGGGATGGCTAGACCAGCAAAACCGGCAAATGTGATTAAACTTGAGGGAAAATCACACAGAACAAAAAGAGAATTAAGGAGCAGAGAGAAAGCGGAAGAGTCGCTTCTCTCGGGTGTAAAGCTAAAAGAGTCTGCAGAAGTGAAAAAACATCCGGAAGCACATAAAGAATTCTTGAGAGTAAAAAAACTTCTTTCCGGAATTGATAAAGGAGATGATCTATACGGAAGTGTGATCAACAGATATTGCCTAACGTTGGCAGAGTGTACAGATTTTGAAAAGAAGAGAGAACATGCTCAGGAGTTGATGAATAAATTAGAAGAACGTTCAGGTGAAATGGAGTTTGAAGAATTCCTGAAATTGCAAGATGGACTGGCGAAACAGCTTATATCCTATGATAAGCAGGTGCAGGCAAAGAGGAAGATGCTGTTCGATATCGAGAAAGAGAATGTCATGACAATTGCATCTGCTCTGCGGAGTATCCCGAAATCTCCGGAGAAGAAAAGCAACGCATTGAAAGAGGCGCTAAGTGGTTAAGGATGGAAAAGCATATGCTTATGCGAAATGGTGTGTCGACGAAAACGTAGGATATGCACCGGTGTATGTCAAAAAACAGTGTGAAAGCTGGATGGTAATCGCTGACGGAGACGATCCAGATGCATTCGTTGATGAAAAAGCATATGAAAAAATATGCAAACTGTTGAAATTGATGGTCCATCCAGATTTGCGATGTTCCATCTATGACGGACTGGAAGATTATGCATGGCTGTTTATTGTAGCAACACTTTGCACAAAAATGAGAAATACAGAACAGGACATTCGATTCTATACTACTGCAGTATTAGAGATCGCGCGAAAGAATTTTAAGACATTTAACAGTGCGATTATTTTCATACTTTTAATGCTGACAGAACCGGACTTTTCACGGTTTTTTTCGGTTGCCCCTGATCTGGCGCTTTCTTCCGAGTTAAAACTTGCGATTCGGAAAATTATAAAGGTAAGTCCAGCGTTGTACGATGAAGATGAGCCGGCGTTCAAGATACTGAGAAGTCAAATCATTTGCTTGCTGAATGATAACGAATATACACCTCTTGCGTATTCCAATGACGGAATGGATGGAAAGATGGCGCATGCATTCCTGGCGGATGAATGTGGTGCGATGGACGAGTACCCGATAGAAGCTATGAGATCATCACAAATTACGCTGTTTAATAAACTTGGAATTATTATAAGCACACAATATCCGAATGATGATAATTCCATGATCGATGAGATAGATATTGCAAAAAAGACACTGGATGGTCTATTGGATGATAGGCGGACGTTTGCCTTACTTTATGAGCCGAATGATGAATTAAAAGTCGGAGATGAGTGGCAAAAAAATGACTTGTGTATTTATCAGAGCAATCCGGTAGCTTATGCACATCAGTATATTTTCGATGAAATCGTAAAGAAACGCGCAATTGCTGTTCTGTATGAGAATAAGCGTGAGAATTATCTGTGCAAGCACAACAATATTTTATATAAGGGATTAGGAGTCGAAGGCTATATAGACATCCAAAAAGTGAAACTTTGTAAGATTGAGAATGACAAAGCGTTCTGGAAAGGCAAGAAAGTATGGCTGGGATTAGATTTATCGCAGACGGATGATAATACGGCGCTTGCAATGGTGACGATCGTTGATGGAATTGTGTATGCGAAAGTATTCGGATTCGTTCCGACAGATAAAGTGGAGTTCAAGAGCAAAAAAGAACATGTTGATTACAAGCGGCTTATTTCCAATGGAGATTGCTTCTCCTGTGGGAATGAAGTTATTGACTACATATTCGTAAAAAATAAAATCGTTGAGATTGAAAATGAATATTGCGTGGAAATCCAACAGATCGGCTATGACAAGTGGAACGCATTGGCAACAGTGCAGCAGCTAGAAGAAGATGGATATGAGTGCGTAGAGATTAAGCAGCACAGCTCCGTATTACATCAACCGACAAAATGGCTGAGGGAATTGGTTCTTGAACAGCAGTTTCGTTATATGTCGAACAGGATGCTGGAGATTAACTTCCAAAATGCAAGATGTACGGAAGATACTAACAAAAACAAATATGTGAACAAAAAGAAATCTGAGGGCAAAGTCGATATGGTAGTAAGTCTTATCAATGCAATGTACTTACTACAACAGTATGTGATGTATGGATCCGATGATTTTGTGGTTCAAGTGGGATAGGAGGAAATGAAAGGAAATTTTTCAAACGTAGGGAAAGAGCGGAACCGTCGAAAATGATTGATGAATCAGCACTTGCAGAACCGCTTCTGAAAGCATTTCTCGGAAATGATGAAATGACCAGAGAAAAGGCAATGCAGATTCCAGCGCTTGCCGGAGCGGTCAATGAGATCGCAGAAACGGTCGCGAATGTTCCGATCAAACTGTACAAACGTGGAGAAAAGCGCGTAGAAGAAGTGAAAGGGGATTGGAGAGTACATCTTCTGAACGAGGATACGGGTGATACACTTGACGCAAACATGATGAAACAAGCGCTTGTGAAAGACTATTTACTTGATGGAGATGGGAATATCTATGTGGATTGGGTTGGGAATGAAATCCGGTCGCTTAGGTATGTTCAGTCGAATCATATCTCCTATGCGCCGAATACGGATGTGATATTCAAAGAATATGTGGTTCTGGTACAAGGAAAGAGGTATTTTCCGGAGCAGTTTGCCAGAGTTCTTCGAAATACTCGAGATGGAATGAAAGGTCTTGGTATCGTTGAAGAGAACAGTAAGATCCTAAGTGTATCTTATAATTCGCTGAAATACGAAGAAGGACTTGTTAAAACAGGGGGAAATAAAAAAGGGTTTGTGAAATCCGCAAAGAACTTGACGCAGGAGGCAATTGACAAGTTGAAAGCGGCATGGAGAAAGCTGTACAGTAACAACACGGAAAACGTGATTATTTTAAACAATGGATTGGAATTCCAGGAAGCTTCCAATACTTCCGTAGAAATGCAGCTTAATGAAAATAAGCAGACTAATGCAAAAGAGATCCGGACGATCTTAGGGATTCCGGACAACATAGAAACGGATCAGGGAGATAAGACGTTTATCAAGTATTGCGTCAATACTTTTCTTGGTGCATTTATGGTGGCGCTTAACAAATCCATGTTATTGGAAAAAGAAAAAGAAGAATACTTTTTTGCAGCAGATACCTACGAACTTACGAAAGGAGATGCAGACAAACGTTTTGGGGCATACAGAGAAGCGATCGAAACAGGCTGGATGCAAGTTGATGAAGTTCGCGAGAAAGAAAATATGGAACCGTTGGGGCTGGACTTCATAAAGTTAGGATTGCAGGATGTTCTATATGATCCGAAAACAAAAACAGTCTATACGCCGAACACGAATCAGTCAAATAAAATAGGAGGTGAGATCAAAGGGCGAGAATTGAAATCAGAGCGGACGGAGACAGAGAAAAAGTCATCATCGACGGATATGTCAACGTCGCGGACAGAGATAGCCGACCAATCCCGGACGGAAAAGGAGGATACTTCATTGAGCGAATAGCATCTGGAACATTTAGAAGAGCAATTGCGAAAGCGGATGAAGTAAAGATTCTATTAAATCATAAATGGGACAAGGTTCTTGGAAGCACAAAGACAAATCTAACGCTTAGAGAGGATGTCGTAGGGCTTCGGGCGCATGCCGAAATTGACGATCCGGAAGTTGTGCAGAAAGCGAAAGAGAAAAGACTTCGAGGTTGGTCTTTTGGATTTACCAGTCCAGCAGAAGAACGAGCTGATCGGAATGGCATGCAGGTCCGTACAATTACGGATTTGATTTTAAAAGAAGTGTCTCTGATCGATGATGCCATGAGACCGTGGTATCCGTCAACTACCGTAGAGACAAGAGCCGGGGAAGAAAGCGAGGAAACATTTGAAATCCGTGCAGAAGAATTTGAAGCCGATTATATTGGCTTTGAAGATAAAAATGAGCCGGAAAAGCCGGACAACAGTAAACTGAAAAATCTGATTAAAAAATATGGAGGAAATGTCTAAGGAGAAAGAAAAACATTAAAGCATTGAACGAAAAAAGAGCAGAACTTGTGCAGGAACTTGAACTGATGAACGCTACACTTGAAGCAGAGGAGCGAGCAATCACAGAAGAAGAGGAGAAGAGAGCAGAAGAAATCTCTTCCGAGATTGACAGAATCGATAAGACTATCGAGATTTTAAACAAAATGGCTGAAAAAATGGTAGAAAGGGCAGAAGAAGAGGAAGAAGAAACAGAAGAAAGAGCGGAAGAGGAAGAGTTCGCTGATTTTCTTAGAGGAACAGTAACGGAAAACCGTGCTGCAAACCTCACTTTTGGAGATAATGGAGCAGTTGTTCCAAAAACGATCGCGCAGAAAATTATTACAAAAGTGTACGATGTTTGTCCGATTCTTGAGAAAGCAACAAAATACAATGTGAAAGGCACTCTTTCTATTCCATATTATCCGCTGGAAGATGAAAATGATATTACCGTAGGATATCAGGATGAGTTCACAGAACTTACATCAAGCGCCGGAAAATTTGGATCTATTGATCTGAAAGGTTTCCTTGCAGGCGCTTTGACCCTTGTATCGAAATCTTTGATGAACAATAGTCAGTTTGATATTGTGAGTTTTGTGATTGATCACATGGCATACAGTATTGCAAGATGGGTGGAGGGAGAACTTCTGAACGGATCCGGATCAAAAGTGGACGGAATCAGTAAAGCAAAAAACGTGATCACAGCAGCGGGAAATAATGTTATCACGGCGGATGAACTGATTGATTTACAGTCCGCAGTAAAGGATGCTTTTCAGCAGGACGCGGTTTGGATCATGTCTTCCAAGACAAGAGCCGCTATTCGGAAACTGAAAGATCAGAACGGAAGATATCTCTTGCAGGATGATGCGACAGCCGCATTCGGAAATATGCTTCTTGGGAAGCCGGTATATGTTTCTGATAACATGAAAGATATGACTGCAAGTGCCACAGTAATCTATTACGGAGATATGTCTGGGCTTGCAGTGAAAATCACAGAAGAGATGGAAGTACAGGTGCTCCGCGAAAAATATGCGACACAGCACGCTGTTGGGGTTGTTGCTTGGATGGAATTCGATGCTAAAGTTGAGAATGAGCAGAAGCTTGCTGTTCTGAAAATGGGGGCTTAAGGATGAAATATGAGGCGACAGTCTCTTTTGTCGGTGAAATCTGCATGATGAAAGGGGAAGAGAGGGAGCTTGATGGTTCCCTCGCAAAGCCTCTTGTGACTTGCGGATATTTGAAGCCGGTGAGAAAGGCGGTGAAAAATGAAAGTAAGCGGATTGAATCTGGAGATGATTCTGAACCACATAAGAGAAGAAGCGGAAAATCTTGAGGAAGAAGATATAACACTACTTGATGCGATGAAAACGGCAGCAGTACAGTATGTAATTTCTCAGACGGGATTGACAGAAAAAGAGCTAGATGACCATGAGGACATCACGATTGCCGTTCTTACGCTAATTTCCGATATGTGGGATAACCGTTCTATGACAATACAAAGAAATAATGTGAACATTGTAGTGGATACTATTCTTGGTATGCATAGGATGAATCTCGTGCCCACACCTGACGCGGAGGTATTTTAATGGATGCAGGGGCATATACACAACGGATAAGTATCGAAAAGGTGTCACATAGTTATGATAGTATCGGCAATCCTGTGGAAGAGTGGAAACCGTTTCGGAAAACTTACGCATACATGAATGGATTGTCTGGAAAAGAATACTGGGAAGCAGCAACACTGAACGCAGAGAATACAGTTGACTTTGTGTGCAGATGGAAGAAATTCTTTGATGAAATGGATACCACAAACTATCGAATCGTATGGAGAGGGAAGAACTTCGACATCAAAACGATTGATAATGTACAGTTTAGAAATGAAACGGTGAAATTAAGGGCGGTGCATTCGGATGGGTAAGATTAACGTTGAGGCGCTTGCAGATGCGGTAATGAAAGAACTCATAGAGTTCAAGGATATGACAGAAGAAGAGTTTGAGGAAATCGCAAAAGAAGTGGCAAGAGAGGGAGCAAAGAAATTACGAGCTACTTCTCCGCGAGGAAGCGGAAAAGGAAAAAAAGGTCACTACGCGGATGGGTGGAGCGTTACTTATTTCAGAAAAGGAAATGGGAAATTTCAATTCGTTGTCCATAACAAGAAAAAGCCGGGACTTGCACATCTGCTGGAACACGGGCATCAGTCCAATTTGGGCGGACGTGTCGGGGCAATCGTGCATATCAAACCAGTAGAAGAATGGTGTAATGAGGAATTTGAAAGGCGAGTGGAAGAGAGGCTGGCGAAGTGAATCTGGAAAAATTAATAACCGGACTGAAAGAACTTGGCTTTGCAGTAGCATATAGTCATTTTGCGGAGGGCAATGTTCCAGAAAGTCCGTATGTGGTAGTAAATGGACTTGGGAGCGAGAACTTTTCAGCAGACGGTATCGTATATCATGAGATCGAGGATATTGACATCGAACTGTATTGTGAGAAAAAAGATCCGGAAAGCGAGAAGAAGATCGCAGATTTTCTCACAGAACATAAAATCTATTATGAAAAAGAAGAAACGTATATTGACACTGAAAAAAAGATTCAAGTGATTTTTGAAATATAGGAGGTATTCTAAGGAGTAAAGTAAAATTCAACATTAGTAATGTACATGTGGCGTTGAAACAGGAAGGCGGCACATATGACGTGCCGATTAAAATTCCGGGAGCTGTATCTCTTTCACTGGAACAGCAGGGGGAATTGACTCCATTCTATGCAGATGGAATTAAATACTATGTCGCATCTTCCAATGGTGGATATGAGGGTGACTTGGAAATGGCAATTATCCCGGATGAATTTCGCGAAAAGATTCTGGGAGAGAAAAAAGATACAAACGGTGTGCTGATCGAAAATTCTAACGTAGAGTCTAAAGAATTTGCACTTGGATTTCAGATCGACGGAGACGCAGAGCCGACGCTGTTCTGGTTTTTTAACTGCACAGCATCCAGACCGAATTTGGAAGCAAAAACAACTTCTGATTCTAAAGAACCGGATACAGATACGATTACGGTTTCTTGCGCGGCTTCCGATGACGGAACTGTTAGAGCGAAAACCACAAAAGAAAGCTATGAAAAAGCAAAAACAAAGTGGTTTACAGAAGTTTATAAGAAAGACGCAAGTCTTGAGTAAGGAGCGAGAGAATGAAAAAAACGTTGACAATCAGTGGAATTGAATGCCGTTTCAAAAGCTCTGCGGCGATTCCGAGAATGTACCGTTTGAAATTTGGACGGGATATTTTCGTGGACATGCAGAACTTAAAGAAACAAATAGAAGCGCAGGAAAAACTGAAGAAAGAAACAGAGGGAGAGGTGGAGAGCACGCTTCCAATAGATTCTTTGGAGATGTTCGAAAACATTGCGTTTCTAATGCACAAACACGGAGATCCCAGTCAGCCGTCTGAAATTGATGAATGGCTTGAGCAGTTTGAAACATTCAGTATCTACGAAATCCTGCCGGATATTTTGAAAATGTGGGGATTGGAAAATAAGCAGATGTCATCTCCAAAAAAAGAGAAAGGGGAATAGATCGAGAAGTCAATACCGCATTGTTCATGCTTCGGTGTGTGCAGTGCGGTATTTCTATTTCCGATTTAGAACTTCTCAGCATTGGAATGGTGAATGATATGTTTATCGAGATGAAGAATGACGAATACGAGTATCCTGTCGTGGCTACACAGGCGGATATAGATAATCTTTAAAAGGTGGTGAGAAGAGGTCAAAAAGAGTTAAAGGGATCACGATCGAACTGGACGGAGATGCGAGCGGATTAGATAAAGCTTTAAAAGGTGTGGAAAGCAGTCTGAGTAATACACAAAGAAGCTTGAGAGATGTGAATAGGCTTTTAAAACTGGATCCATCAAATACTACATTGCTTGCCCAGAAACATGAACTTTTACAACAAAAAATTTCAGAAACGAAAAATAAGTTGGATGTATTAAAAGAAGCGGACAAGCAAGCTAAAATTCAATTGGAGAATGGAGATCTTGGACAGGACAAGTATGATGCTCTACAACGAGAAATCATCGAGACAGAGCAGCAGTTGAAAAATATGGAGAAGACAACCGGAAGTGGAAGCGCAGCGCTCGAAAAAGTATCCAATGTTACAGGTACGGTAGGAAAGAAGATGAAAAGCGCCGGACAGGATATTATGCCAGCTTCAGTAGCGATGATCGGGCTTGGAGCAGCATCGGTAAGTACGGCGAATGATTTTGAAAGCGCCATGTCTCAGGCTGCCGGAGCATTGAACATGCCAATGACACAAATGGGAGAATTACGAGAATTGGCAATTCAGACTGGACAGGACACTATCTTCTCGGCAAAAGAAGCAGGACAAGCTATTACAGAGCTTGCGAAAGGCGGACTGACTGAAGCAGACATTAAGGGTGGTGCACTGAAAGCAACGATGGATTTGGCAGCGTCTTCCGGAATGGATTTAGGAAATGCGGCAAATGTAGTAGTTCAGGCAATGGGAGCGTTTGGGCTGTCGGCGAACGATTCAGCTCAGGCGGCTAATGCATTAGCCGGAGCGGCGGCAGCGTCATCTACGGATGTAGAACCGCTTACACAAGGATTGTCGCAAGCAGCACAAGCGAACAATGCCGGATGGTCGATCCAAGAAACCACGGCAGTTCTTGGAAAGTTTGCGGACGCAGGAATTAATGGAAGTGATGCCGGAACATCGCTAAAGACGATGCTGCAGAGACTTGCGGCGCCAACAGACAAAGCGGCGGGGATGATAGAAGAGTTAGGGATCCAGACAAGAGATTCTAACGGAGAACTTCTCGGAGCGTCGGATATGGCAGAAGAGTTACAAAATAAACTTGGAAGCCTGTCATCCGCACAGAGAGATGCGGCATTGCAGACAATCTTTGGCTCCGATGCAACAAGAGCGGCTACTGTGATGATGAATAGTGGAGCAGAGGGACTTGCGTCTTATATTACGGCAACAAATGATCAGGAAGCTGCGCAGCGATTGGCAAACTCTCAGATGGGGGAAGGTCAGAAAGCAATTGAGGAAATGAAAGGCTCACTTGAAACCGCGGCAATTACGATCGGAGAGAAACTGGCGCCGGTGATTACAGAGGTAGTGGAATTTATTACAAACCTTGTGAATAAGTTCTCGGAACTACCAAGCGGAGTACAGACTGCAATTGTGGTGATCGGAGCACTTGTAGCAGCGGCAGGACCGCTGTTGATGATCATCGGTCAGTTGATGATTGGAATTTCTGCAATAACGGGAGTTTTATCGGTAGCAGCGGCTCCGATAGGAATGATTATAGCGGTAATCGCTGGTGTAATAGCTGCGATAACGGCGGTGATAGCGATCATACAAAATTGGGGAACCATTACGGAGTGGTTCGGAACTCTTTGGAATACTGTATGTACAGGAGTTCAGAATATTTGGCAGACTGTATCAACAACAGTATCGGCTTTACTATCTTCTTTTACAGAAACGGTAAAAACGATATGGAACACGATATGTACGTCCGTTACGAATACAATGAACCAGATCTGTGATACGATTATATCCATCTGGACGGCAATAAAGGAGAATCCGATTGTCCAAATAATCGCGGATACGGTGCAGAATATATTTACAACGCTGTCATCTACTTTGAGTAACATCTGGAATAATATTAAGTCGATTGCGTCCAATGCATGGGAATTGATCAAGAATGTAATTTTAGGTCCCGTACTTCTTTTGATTGATTTAGTCACAGGGGATTTTGAGTCCCTGAAAAGTGACTTGGGAAATATCTGGTCGAATATCAGCAATGCGGCAAATAATATCTGGTCGAGCATCAAAGACATTATCGCTACACTTACCAGTGGAATCCGGGACACTGTTTCGCAGATCTGGAACGGGATCAAAGATTTCACGAGTACCATTTGGGATGCAATTAAGAATACGATTTCTGATTTGGTAAGCGGGGCGAAAGATGCGGCGGTGAACGGATTCAATGCTTTAAAAGACGGTGTAAATACTGCGATTACAGAACTTCCGGGGATTGTAAGCGGAATCTTTGAACAAATCAAGAATATTATTTCCGGATTAATAGACAGCGCGTTCACTTGGGGATCTGATTTTATCAGCGGATTGAAAGATGGAATCATGTCGGGAGTCAGCGCGATTGTTGATACTGTTCAGGGAATTGGAGAGAAGATTCGTTCTTACCTACATTTCTCAAGACCGGATGTCGGACCACTTAGAGATTATGAAACGTGGATGCCGGATTTTATGGATGGAATGACAAAAGGCATATACGCGGGAATTCCGATGCTGGAAAAAGCGGCAAAAGCGGCGGCGACAGCGATCGATTATAGTATCATGAAAAGCCCGAAAGACACAGGAATTGATTACAATCAACTTTATAAGGCTGTAAAGAATGGAACGCAACAAAACGACATTATTTTAGTGATGAAAGACAGAGAAGTTGGAAGAGCCCTGAGAGAAATGGGGGTAGTATTCGGATGACAGTGAAATATGTTGGAAGTGCAGGAGAAGAATTTGATTTGTTGAATTTCCGGAACAGACTGCAAGATGCTAACTTTCATGCTTATGAATGGAATTACACGGAGGTGAAAAAGAAAAGAAAATCGGAGATTACAGAATTTACAAGATCAGCAAAAATATATGATGCGACAATTGTGTTTCAGGGATCTTATGAAGATCGCGTGAGCGAACTGGAAAAATTCACGAACATATCGGAGCGGGATATATTAAATGAAACTCCGGGAAAAATTTGGTTTGGTGAATATTATGCAAAAGCCTTTGTTGTGGCGGCGAGCACTTATCCGGGAGATGAGCCGAATTGGACAATTAAAGAAGTGGCATTTTTATGTCCATCACCTTTTTGGGTCAGGGAGCACCGTTACAGCTTTAGAAAAAATGAAAGTGATCCGGAGGGAGCCAAGCGGTATGCAAACCGTTATCCGTACCGGTACGCCAATGGTCTGATAAACTCCCGAATTGTAAATGACCATTACGCGGACAGCAACTTCCTTTTGACGATCTACGGTCCGATTGTGGATCCGGTACTGTATATCGGCGGGCACGAGTATTCTGTGACCATCGTGCTGGAAGAGGGAGAATATCTGGAAATCGACAGCGCTGCCGAAACCGTGGTAAAGGTGAAAGTCTCCGGCGAACGGGTCAATGCGTTTCACAACCGAAGTTTTGAAATCTCGGTGTTTGAACCGATCCATCCCGGCGGACAGGATATCGGGTGGAGCGGTCGGTTTGCATTTGATCTGGTGATCTATGAAGAAAGGAGTGAGCCGAGATGGCGATGAAAGACTTGAAAGCAGTTCCGGAAGAACTGACCTTTATTGTGTCGGATCCGAAAGGTTGGGAGTTGGGATTCGTGAGGGATGTGGACAGCATCGATCTGGATCTGGGCGATACCAACGACTTTGAACTGCAGATCGACGCTTCCATCTGGTCGCCGGAGCGGTACAGCTGGAGAAACAGGCTCTACATTCCGGGAACGGAATACGGCGGACTGTTGGAAGAGCAGCAGACGTCCACAAAGGATAACCGCATCACTTGGCGGGGGTATACCTGGCGCGGAATGCTCGGTCAGAAGCTGATCTATCCGCCGGAGGGGCAGACCCATCTCACGGTATCGGGAGATGCCAATACAATCATAGGGAGCATTTTAGGGGACCGATTCGGTTCTCTTTTTTGCGCAGAAGAACAGGAAAGCGGGATCCAGATCAAGAACTTCCGGTTTGACCGGTACTGCAGCATTCTTTCCGGACTGGAAAAGATGCTGGCGGCGAAGAACGCCAGACTGCAGATCGTCTACCGGCAGGGGAATCCGGGCGAGTACGGCGGAAAGGTCGTGGTTGGCGCGGCGCCGGTGACAGACTGGTCGGAGGAACTGGAGTGCAGCCAGGATGGCAAGATGCATTTCACAACGAAAGACAGCCGGATGGGGATCAATCATCTGGTGTGTGCCGGAGAGGGCGAGGGGATCGATCGGAAGATCCTGCACCTGTACGTCCAGAAAGACGGGAGCATCGGACAGACGCAGTATTACAAAGGATTGGATGAACGGGAAGCACTTTATTCCTACACTTCCGTAGAGGACGATACAAAGCTTCTGGAGGAGGGGGAGAAGCGGCTCCGAGAACTGATGAACTATAAACAGATGGATGCGACCATTTCCGATGTGGATGTGGAGATCGGGGACATTGTGGGGGGACGTGACCGGATCACTGGTATGTCGCTGCAGAAGCCGATCGTCAATAAGATCCTGCGGATGTCCAATGGGATCCCGTCTGTGGAATATAAACTGAAAGGAGAAGAGTAGAATGGCATTTAAACCACTTACAGTGAATACGCCGGTTGGAGAAAAAGCGCACATTCTTGCGGAAGACGATGCGGCGCTCTACGACGGGATATTCGGGGAAGACTGTGTGTTGAAGCTTGGGGAGCAGTTTGCATCCAAGACCATCAGCAATAATGTGATCCGTATCATGGACGGTGTAGTGGTGGTCGGCGGTCATGTGGGTCGGATCATCAAAGGTGATTACGAGGATATGATGCTCGACAATGGAACAGCCGACCAGAAACGAAACGATCTGATCGTTGCCCGGTTTCAAAGCGGCGGGACCGGCGGCGCGGATACTTACAGCCTTGTCGTTGTGAAAGGAACACCGGGATCCACAGCAAAAGATCCGGCGATCGTACAGGAGGACTTGTACGCCGGAGGAAAGCAGCGTGATTATCCGTTGTACAGGGTGCGGATTGAGAACTTGAGTGTCGTGGGAGTGGATAAGCTGTTTGGAGTTCAGCACCGGTTTTCGGATTTGATTGATGTGATCTATCCAGTGGGAAGTATCTATATGTCTGCAAATAATGTGAATCCGAAGAATTTGTTCGGCGGACAGTGGGAGGTATTCGGTCAGGGAAAGACCTTGATCGGAAAGGCTGCGGATGGGACATTTGGAACACTTGGGGCAACAGGAGGCGCAACGTCAAAAAATATTCAAGTAAATGCCCATACTCATGCTATTTCGCATACACATACAATTGCTTCCCATAGCCATACGATTGCGCATACGCATACGGTGAATGCACATAGCCATAGTATATCGCATACTCATGGAATGTCGCATAATCATACCGTTGGAAATACAGTGCTTTCAGCAACGCAGTTAACAAAACATACCCACGGATTTAATGGTACGAATGGACATCGCGATGCTTTTGGTGTCACAAGTGCCGGGAATGGCGGGGGAACATATCGCGGATATGTAAGTATACC
>OGIN01001185.1_pt1 | contig 15259 bp, 7 predicted proteins | sample 1571851 | NCBI WGS metagenome assembly OGIN01 (sample SAMEA2582123, study PRJEB24529) | metagenome | biome: Human gut stool | place: China | collected 2011 | reverse complement strand
TTTCATATACAATCTCCTTTACACGCAAAGGAAAGCAGCCCAATACGAGCTGCTTTGCCTGCTAGTCTATAATTTGCTGTTTCTCTTGTACAGTGCGTTCAGTAACAGCGCTTTTTGTGCTATAAACAAAAGAATCAGGCAAAACCATCCCTAGTTGTTGTTCTGCGATTTGTTGGATACGAACGGGAGACTTCAAGGAAGCCACTTCAACATCCAAAGCATCATTATCTTTTGTTAATTGTACTACAGCTTGCTGTGTTTTAACTACTTCGTAGCCCAATTTTGTGCTGTACGCATTCATAACCATCATAATAAGCAAAAATGCAACCAATGCAGCAATACCATATACAACTTGCCACATCATAGGGCTCAAATCTAAAGCCACACTTGCACTACGTTTTCTCCCTTGTGAAGCGACCAACACATCGCTTTTTACTTGGCCCACAACAGCCTTTCTCGCTAACATAAATACTAACCCCTTCCAATTCTACAACTTGACGGCTACGCGCAACTTCGCGCTTCTAGCCCTCGGATTAACCTCAATCTCCCCTGCACTTGGCTCTATAGCCTTATTCTTCGCCTTCACAACAGCTTTGTGGTTACATACACACATCGGTAGTTCTGGAGGACATATACATGCTGTACTCAACTCTTTGAAAGTTTGTTTTGTAATTCGATCTTCCAAGGAATGAAATGTGATAACCCCAATTTTCCCCTTTGGTTTCAACATGGATACAGCATCTACAAAACTATCATGCAAGATAGCTAATTCTCTATTTACTTCAATGCGAATGGCTTGGAACGTCCGTTTTGCCGGATGCGGTCCATCTTGACGCGCCTTCGCAGGTATTGCTTGTTTAATAATTCTAACTAAGTCACCAGTAGTGGTTATTCGTTTTTCTTGACGTGCATTAACGATGAATTCAACAATCCGCTTAGCCCATCGTTCTTCACCATAGTCACGGATAATTTGCAATAGTGCTTCAGCATCATATTCATTAACAACTTCCTCTGCTGTTAATGGTGCTTCCTTATCCATCCGCATATCAAGTGGACCATCATTCATATATGAAAAGCCACGTTCTGGTGTATCTAATTGATAACTTGATACGCCAAGATCAAAGATAAAACCATCTACTTCATAGATGCCCTCATTTTGAAGGGCTTCCTTTAAATTAGAAAAGTTTGTCGGTATCGTTAACACCTGACACTTTAAATCAGATAGACGCTGTCGAGCTACGCTCAATGCGTCTTCATCTTGATCTAAACCGATTATCATGCCTTCTGGGTCAAGCATTTCGCCCACTGCGTGCGCATGTCCTGCCCCACCAAGGGTACAGTCCACATAAATGCCTTTTGGATTAGTTACGACGGAGTCCACCGTTTCGCGTAAAAGTACGCTGGTATGATTAAATTCCATCATAGCCTCCTATAACATAATCCCTTCAAGCCCTTCGACTAATTCTTCCATACTTTCAGCCACTTGATCATCATAGTAATCATATTTTTCGCGGCTCCAAATTTCAACGTGATCCCCAGCACCGACAATAACGGCCTGTTTATCAAGGCTCGCATATTCACGTAGTGGTACAGGAATGAGGACACGACCTTGTTTATCATATTCAAGCTCAGCAGCACTACCAAAAACAAAACGTTTTAAGGCACGTACGCTAGCTTTAGTGGAGGATTGTGATTGTAAAGCTGTAGAAATTTTCTTCCACGCTTCTTCGGTGTAAATAGCTAAGCAGTTATCTAGGCCCTTAGTAACAATGCATACTTCGCCTAGTTGTTCACGTATTTTCGCGGGTATAATCATCCGCCCTTTTGTATCAATGGTGTGATTATATTCTCCCATGAACATACGTATCACCGCCCTTTACTATTCCTTATCCACCACTATATGGTAAATTCTACCACAATTCCCCACCATTCACAATAAAAAATCCATTTTTATCCCACTTTTTTATATTTTTCTTTCATAATCTCTATTTTTCTCGTTTTTTCTCCGATACATATGTTCGAAAATAAATAATAATTGGATCATAAAAAAACCGCGTAGCATTTCTGCTACGCGGTTTCTATACCTACGATAGATTATTATGTAACCCATCGGTTGGGAGGCATATTATTTAGTTGTTTTTACAGCTGCTTTTGGAGCTTGTTGTGGTTGTTGTGCAATCACTTTATCAAGAAGTTCACGAATTTCTTTGTTTTGTGCTTGCAAATCAGCCACTTTGTCTTCAAGAACTTTTACAGTTGCAGGAGATGCTTTAGGAGCTGTAGGAGCATTACCAATACCGATTGTTACACCAGCATTTGCCATTACGCTATGGTCACCACCATAAGCTGCACCAGCATGGATTAACAAATCAGGATTTGCATAATGAGCTACACCCAACGCAGTAGATGTTTTACCTTTGTAAGTACCAACAGCGGCCATAATTTGAGCTTTTTGACCTTCATGGTATTCGATAGGTTTCAATGCTGCCAAAGCTGCTGCATTAGCACCTACAACTTTAACATCACGTTCTACGCTGCTAATGCGGCGAGAGTTTTCTGCGATTTGTGCATCATGTTGTACAAGTGTTGCATGATCTTGTAATGCAATGTTAGAAGCTTTCAAGCTATAATTTGCAGCTTCTGCTAATGTACTGATATCTTGAGTATTTTTATTTACTTGTAAGCCCAATACATTAACTTTTTCATTATTTTCTAATGCAATAGCACCAATGTTTTTAGTTAATTTAACGTTTTCATCAACTTTAGTATTTACATTTGCAATTGCTGTTGCATTGTTAGAAATGTCTTCTGTATTTTTGTTTACTTGTAAACCTAATACACTAACTTTTTCATGATTTTCTAGTGCTAGAGTACCAACAGCTTTAGTTAATTGTGCATTTTCATTAACTTGGTTAGCTACTGTAGTTACACGGTTATCTACCTTAGTGATATTTGTAACATTAGTATCTACTTTAGCATTTAGAGTGTTGATGTTTGTAGTATTTGTATTAACTTGGCTAGATACTTTACTAATATTGCTTGTGTTTGCATTAACTTGGTTAGTTACATTTGTAATATTAGTTGTATTTTGGTTAACAACATTATTAATATTAGCAATATTAGTTGTATTAGTATTAACTTGTTTAGATACATCGTTAATAACTTTACTATGTTCATCAACTTTGTTGATTACTTTTTGTACAGTTACATTAGTATTTTGAATTGCTTCAGCATTTTGCTTGATCGCTGCTTTGTTAATATTGATGTTTTCAGTGTTATGTTTGATTGCTTCAGTATTAACAGAAACTTGGCTTTGAACATTTTTAATGCGTTCTTCGTTAGCATTTGCTTTTTGAGTATTAACATTAACTTGTTCTTTTACTTTGTTTACATCAGCGCTTACATTTTGTAAGTTCTTAATTGCTTCAGTATTTTTGCCAACTTGATCTTTCAAACCAGATACATCAGTTTTGATATTGTTGATTACAGTATTTTGATTATTAACTTTCACATCAATATCATTTACCTTGCTATCGATATTTGTAACTTTATTATCGATGTTTGTAACTTTTGTATCAATGTTCTTAACATCATTTTGAACATTAGAAATATTGTTGTTTACAATATTGAGTTGTTTATCAACTTTAGCACTAATGTTGTTGATATTATTATTTACAATGTTGATTTTTTGATCAACTTTAGCATTGATGTTTGTGATATCAGCTTTAACTACTGTCACATCAGCTTTAATATTGTTTACATTCTTTTCAACGTTAACAACATTAGCTTTAATGTTATTAATATTGGAAGTATTATTTTGAATGTTTACAGTATTAGCTTGGATATTGCTGTTTTGAGCGTTAATGTTTTGAGTAATATTTTCTACTTTTTGAGCTACATTAACGATTGTAGTATTGCCTTTACCAACTTGACCTTTCAAGGATTCAATAGCTTGAGAGTTAGCATCAACTTTACCAGTTAAGTTATTAATAGCTGTTGTATTAGATTCAATACGGCCAGTATTAGCATTTACTTTAGCAGTTACATCTGTGATGTTAGCAGTGTTGCCAGCAACTTGTTTGCTAATGTTTGCAATAGCTGTTGCATTGTGAGCAATGTTAGTTGTATTATTTGTAACTTGTTTGCTTACATTAGCAATAGCTGCAGTGTTATTAGCAATATTTGTAGTGTTAGATTCTACTTTATTGTTAATATTAGCAACATTTGCTTTGATATCAGTAATAGACTTGCTATTATTAGCAATTGCATTTGCATTAGCTTCAACTTTAACATTTACTTCATTAACTTTGTTGTTGATAGTTTTATTGATTTCTGTGTTGTTATTAGCAATCTTAGCATCAATATTTTGATCTACTTTGTTAATGATTGTTGTGTTGTTTTCGCTAATAGCATTTGCAATATTTTTGTTAATAACAGTGTTATTATTAGTAATTGCAGTGTTGATATCGTTTCTAATTACTGTGTTGTTAGCTTCAATCTTAGCGTTGATTGTGTTTTCAACATTAGTAACTGTTGTACCAACTTGACCTTGTAATTTCTTAATAGCATCTTCATTAGCACTGATACGTGTAGAGTGATCTACAATGTTATCTTGTAAGTAATCTAAACGTTCATCATGACGATCTACACGTGCAGTAAGACCAGCTACATCACCTTTAACACCATCAATCTTAACATTTACATCACCAATCTTAGTATTGATTGTATTGTTGATTTGTTTGTTGTTTTCATTGATTTTTACATCGATGTTTTTATCAACTTTGTTAATGATTGTTGTGTTATTAGCCGTAATCTTAGCATCGATATTTTGATCTACTTTGTTAAGGATTGTAGTATTGTTAGCTTCAATCTTGTTATTGATAGTTGATTCGATGTTAGTGATAGTAGTACCAACTTTGCCGTTCAATGCTTCGATAGCTTTTGTATTCTTGTCGATAGCAGCTTTGTTATTGCCAATGAATGTACGGTTTTCCATTGCAATTGTACCAGCTACATTGATGTCTTTTTCATTTTGGTCAACACGTTTAGTAAGACCATTCAAGTCACCTTTAATACCGTCAACTTTAACATTTACCTTGTTAATTGTATTGTTAATTTCCTTGTTGTTTTCAGTAATTGCATTTGTGATATTTTGGTTAATTACAGTGTTGTTAGCTTCAATCTTAGTATCGATATTTTTATTAATAACTACATTGTTTTCAGTAATTTTGTTATTAATAGTAGTTTCGATATTTTGAACTGTTTTACCAACTTGACCTTTTAAATCATCAATAGCTTTAGTGTTATTAGCAATATTAGTAGTATTTACTTTAACATTATCTTCTACTGCTGTAATACGTGTAGAGTTATCTACAATGTTATCTTGTAAGTAATCTAAACGTTGGTCATGACGATCGACACGACCTTTCAAGCCGTCTACATCACCTTTAACACCATCAACTTTAACGTTTACGTTGTTAATTGATGTAGTATTTTTAGCAATATTAGTTGTGTTATTAGTAATATTTGTAGTATTTTCATTAATACGTTTGCTATTATCAGCAATTGCTACTACATTAGCTTGAATGTTTGTAGCATTGTTAACAATGTTAGTAGTGTTATTTTCTACTTTACCATTAATATTAGTAATTTCTTTTTTAATATCATTGATTACTGTAGAAGATTTACCTACTTGACCTTTTAATTCATCAATAGCTTTTGCATTAACATTGATATTTGTAGTGTTATTTGCAATAGCTACTTTGTTGTCGCCAATGAATTTACGGTTTTCAAGAGCAATTGTGCCAGCTACGTTGATGTCTTTTTCATTTTGTTCTACACGTTTAGTAAGGCCAGCTACATCACCTTTAACACCATCAACTTTAACGTTTATATTGTTGATTGCAGTTGTATTGTTAGCAATGTTAGTAGTGTTAGCATCTACTTTCACATTAGTTGCATCAATACGTTTGCTATTATCTACGATAGCCTTTGCATTAGCATCCACTTTAACGTTTACATTGTTAATTGCAGTTGTATTGTTAGCGATATTAGTAGTATTAGCATCAACTTTAACGTTTACGTTGTTAATTGCTGTAGCGTTTTTAGCAATATTAGTTGTGTTGTTAGCAATATTTGTAGTATTATTTTCTACTTTACCATTGATATTAGTAATTTGTTTCTTAATATCGTTGATAACTGTAGAGGATTGACCTACTTGACCTTTTAACTCATCGATGGCTTTAGCATTGATGTTGATATTTTTAGTATTGTTTGCAATAGCAACTTTATTATCGCCAATGAATTTACGGTTTTCCATTGCAATTGTACCAACTACATTAATATCTTTTGCATTAGCTTTCACACCATCTTCAACTATAGAGATACGTGTGGAATGATCAGCAATATTATCTTGTAAGTAGTCTAAACGTTGATCATGACGATCTACACGACCTTTGAGGCCATCCAAATCACCTTTAAGACCATTCAAGTCACCTTTAATGCCATCAATCTTAACATTTACATCACCAATCTTAGTATTGATTGTGTTGTTGATTTGTTTGTTGTTTTCATTGATTTTTACATCAATGTTTTTATCAACTTTGTTAAGAATAGTAGTGTTATTTGCATTGATTTTAGCGTCAATGTTTTGATCTACTTTATTAATGATTGTTGTGTTATTATTATTGATTTTTTGATCAATATTTTGGTTAATAACAGTGTTGTTAGCTTCAATCTTAGTATCGATATTTTTATTAATAGTTACATTGTTTTCTGTAATCTTATTATTAATTGTAGTTTCGATATTTTTAATTGTAGTGCCAACTTGACCTTTTAACGCATCAATATCTTTTGCATTTTTATCAATTGCAGCTTTATTATCGCCGATGAATTTACGGTTTTCCATAGCGATAGTACCAACTACATTAATGTCTTTAGCATTAGCTTTAACGCCATCTTCTACTACAGTGATACGTGTAGAGTTATCTACAATATTATCTTGTAAGTAGTCTAAACGTTGATCATGACGATCTACACGACCTTTAAGGCCATCCAAATCACCTTTAACTCCATCAATCTTAACATTTACTTCACCAACTTTTTTGTTGATTGTATTGTTAATTTGTGTGTTATTTTCGTTGATTTTTACATCAATGTTTTTATCAACTTTGTTAATGATTGTTGTGTTGTTAGCATTGATCTTAGCATCAATATTGTTATCTACTTTATTGATAATAGTAGTATTGTTAGCTTCAATCTTATTATCGATAGTTTTATTAATTACTGTATTGTTTTCGTTGATTTTATTAGTAATTGTATTTTCAATATTTGTGATTTGATTGCCAACATGACCTTTTAACTCATCAATAGCTTTTTTGTTAGCACCGATAAGTGTACGGTTTTCAATAGCAATTGTGCCTGCTACGTTGATGTCTTTAGTATTTTGATCAACGCGTTTAGTAAGACCATCTAAATCGCCTTTAACACCATCAATTTTTTGATCAACTTTAATGTTATTAGCATTAATCTTAACATCGATGTTATTGTCTACTTTATTAAGAATTGTAGTGTTATTAGCTTCAATCTTAGCATCAATATTTTTATTGATTACTGTGTTGTTTTCATTGATCTTATTAGTAATTGTATTTTCGATATTAGTGATTTGTGTACCAACATGACCTTTTAAGTCGTTGATTGCTTTTTCATTATTGGAAATACGAGCAGAATTAGCATCAATACGTTTACTATTATCTGTAATAGCTTTGGCATTAACTTCAGTCTTAGCATTTACATTGTTAATGTTATTGTTAATAACTGTGTTATTTTTTTCAATCTTAGCATCAATATTACCATCTACTTTGTTGAGGATTGTAGTATTATTAGCTTCAATCTTCTTATTGATTGTAGTTTCAATATTAGTAATTTGTGTGCCAACATGACCTTTTAACTCATCGATAGCTTTTTGGTTTGCACCGATAAGTGTGCGGTTTTCCATTGCAATTGTGCCAACTACATTAATGTATTTTGTATTAGCTTTTACACCATCTTCAACAATAGAGATTCGTGTGGAGTTATCTGCAATGTTGTCTTGCAAGTAGTCCAAACGTTGGTCATGACGATCAACACGACCTTTAAGGCCATCCAAGTCACCTTTAACACCATCAACTTTTACATCAACCTTGTTAATTGCAACTGTGTTTGCTTCAACTTTATTGTTGATATTAGTGATGTTGTTTTTAATATCTTTAATATCTACTTGAACATTACCAATATTTTGACCAACTTTACCTTTCAAATCAGCAATATCTTTAGTATTGATATTAACTTGATTTTGAGTGTTAGCTACATCAGTTTTAATAGTTTTATTGTCTTGTTCAAGCGCCTGGATACGACCTTCATGATCAGCTAAAGCTTTACCATTATAATCAACTTTTGCGCTTACATTATTTACAGTATTATTAATATTTGTAATATCAGTTTTAACGGCATTGATCTTAGTATCAACATCATTGTTTACTTTATTAATAATAGTTGTGTTGTTAGCTTCAATCTTAGAATTAATTGTTTTGTTAACTTCACTAATAATGTTAGTTTTGCTATCGTTGATTTTAACATCTACATTGTTATTAACTTCGTTGATAATCTTAGTGTTATTTTCATTAATCTTATTATCAATTGTAGTGTTAATATTATTGATTGTTGTGCCAACTTTACCTTTCAATTCATCGATGGCTTTTTTGTTCTCGTTGATAGCTTTTTTGTTATCACCGATAAGTTTACGGTTTTCCATTGCAATAGTATTGTTGAAAGTAATGTTAGCTGTATTTTCTTCAACTTTAGTAGTTAAATCAGCAATAGATTTGCTATTTTTATTAACATTTACAGTTAAGTTGTTAATAGCTTTTTTATTATCACTAACTTTAACATCTACATTATTGATATTTTGATTGAGTTCATTTTTAACATTAGAAATGTTAGTATTTAACTCATTTTTCGTATTATTGATAGTTGTTTTAATATCATTAATCTTAACATCTACATCTTTGTTCACATTGTTAATAATAGTAGTGTTATTATTTTCAATTTTTTGATCTACTTGATTAAGAATTGTAGTGTTATTGTTTTGTATTTCATTTTTAATATTTTGATTTACTTGATTAATAATATTAGTATTATTAGCTTCAATATGTTTTTTTACACTAGCATCAATGTTAGTATTTACATTATTAACAACATTATTTGTGATCTTTGTAATTTTATTATCGATTTTTACATCAATATCATTGTTAATTTTAGTAAATTTAGCATCAATATTATTGTTAATATTTGTGATGTCTTGTTTAATGTTAGTGATTTTAGTGCCAATTTGACCTTTTAATCCTTCAATATCTTTGCTATTTTTATCAACTTTAGCGTTGATTTTTGTAATATTAGCATTGATTTTATTAATATCAGTTTTTACACTCTCAACCTTATTATTAACAGTATTAATATTAGTAGTATTGATATCTACCTTTTTATTTACAACGTTAATGTTATGTGTATTTTTCTTAACATTTTCAACATCAGTAGTTACAACTGTATAGTAGTTATTAATTACGGTATTACCATTGGAACCGCCTTTTTTAGGGATTTGTTGTTGCTGCTGTTGTTGTGGCACTTGAGGATGTTGACGTCGCTGTTGTTGTTGCGGCACTTGTTGTTGCCATTGTTGTTGCTGTTGTTGCTGTTGTTGTTGCTGTTGTTGCTGTTGTTGTTGCTGTTGTTGCTGTTGATCTAATTGTTGTGGATCAACTTGATGTTGATCTTGCATATGACCCCAAGCATTTTGATCAGGTGTTAACCATCTTTGGCTACCAATAAGATCAGCTCTAGCCCAATCCTCAGGGCTGGATGCATTAGCAACACCTCCAGAAAAGCTAGCCGCCAAAATAACAGCTGCTACAATTGTAGTAGCAGATTTTTGGTGAGACTTAGCTAACTCAGACGTTACGACATAAGCGTGCTTCGTTGCACTCCATACAACTTTGAATACCTTATTCATATTAAGTTCCCTCCCAACATTTGTGGCTCTCACCCCACAATGAAGAAATAAATCAAATATTGCACTCTTTTCACTAAACATTCACAATATTTAACATAATACTACCATATATTATTTTAAATTTCCATAAAAAAATTAATAAGTTAAACTTATGCTTCATTTTTTACTCATTCAAAAATAAGTAATTATCCGCATAAACACTGTGTTATTAATAATATTGAATTATGTAAAATGAAAATTTATATTTTAATTTAATTTTATATTTATACGATACTTTTTATTTACCTCTATAAAAATTATGAAAAAAACCTCATCAATGTATGCTTTATACATTGATGAGGTTTTTTTGCCTCTATTTATATAGTTTTATTCCGATTATTAGAATTTAGATTCAATAGCGCCTTGAAGATCGCCTTTTGGCAAGAAGCCAATTTTACGGTCTACTACTTCGCCATCTTTTAAGATAACAAATGTAGGCAATACTTCAACTTGTAAATTACGTGCTAATTCTGGTTCTTCATCTGCATTTACTTTTACAAAGTTAGCTTTACCTTCAAGCTCACCTGCAATTTCTTCGATGATTGGCATCATACGTACGCAATAACCGCACCATGGAGCCCAGAAATCAATAACAGTTACGCCACCTTGATTTACTAAATCTTGATATTCAGCAGTTTTTAATTCTTTTAATTCGCTCATTGTACCCTCCTACGGCAGTTGAACTAATACACAATCTTGAATGACATGCAGGTTTAAAGCATGTGCTTTTTCAACAACAGATGGTTTATCCGCTCCCGGTTGTAACCACACAGTAGGAATGCCAAGTTCTTTACATTCATCAAGTGCAGCTAAGCCCGCTGTTTCTGGCACAACAAAATCTACCACAGCTGGTACAACAGGAAGTGCAGAAAGACTAGGGTAACATTTGTTACCATCTATCTCTGCAATATTAGGATTAACTGGATATACTTCATATCCGTGATCTTTAAGACATTTATAAATCTTATAGCCGAACTTTTCGGTTTTATGAGTGGCTCCAATAACGGCCCACACTTTTTGATTTAAAGCTTGTTGAATTGTCATTTTGACCACCTCTTGTATACTATTATAACAGGATATCGAATATTGTCAATATAGCATATCGAATTTTATAGTTAAAGAATTATACTCTTTTAGCAAATATTTCAGAACTAAAATCAATCTATTATCGCTTAATAACAATTGTTTTTTCTCTTAAACTAGAACACGATAGATCTAAATTCACTAACTCAGAAAGGTTTATTTCTCGATGAGTATATCTGTTTTCATCTATAAGACCACCAGCGACAGCTAATTCCCATAAAATTCTGGATGCTGACCATTGCTGTTCTCGTAGTTCACGGATTGTAATACTCTTTTGACGCTTAGACAGTCTATTTCCATCTGCATCTACTAAAAGTGGTGCGTGACCATACTTAGGAACTTCTATATGCTTATGGGGATAGCATTGTTGTAATGTATTATATAAATATAATTGCTGCCCGGTTGTATCTAGTAAATCATCACCGCGAATCACTTCAGTTATTCCCATAGCTATATCATCTAATACGACTGCCAAATTATATGCGTACATACCATCACCACGACGTAGTACATAATCATCTAATTCGCATTCTAAATGGATATGTTGAGCCCCCTGCCAGCGATCATAAAAATTTAAATCACAAGTATTCACAGCTAGGCGCAAGGATGGCTCTTTAGTATTACGTAAATCTTGTATTTCAAAATCACGTAAATGCCTACATTTACCATCGTAACGATGAACTACTTCTCCTGCATGAGGCGCTGATGCTATAGATTGTAGCCGTGCTCTATTACAAAAACAAGGATAAATTAGCTTTTCTAATGCTAGATGTTCTAATATGTCCGCATAATATGTTTGTCTTTCACTTTGCCAATAAGATACCTCAGGTCCACCTACACGAGGCCCTTCATCCCATTCAAAGCCAAGCCATTCTAAATCATCTAGTAAAGCTTCACCTAATTCTCGTTTTGACCGTTGCAGGTCTATATCCTCCATCCGTACAACATATTTTCCTTTTTGTTGGCGTGTAGAGATATATGATAAAAGTGCTATCCACACATTACCAAGATGAATATATCCTGTTGGACTAGGCGCAAATCTACCTTTCATGAGAACTCTCCTATAGCAGAAAACAAGTGGCATATTCATTATGAATATGCCACTTATCCATCCAAAGATATGTCAAACTAAAAATTAAAGCAATATCATTTATAGATATAAAATTATTTAGCCTAAAGACACAATGTTATCAAAAATATTACCAGCATCTTTAATTTTTTGTTCGTTACCCATTGTGCAAATATGATTATCATTCAATACAGGTTCTACTACATCTGCTAGTGCAACAATATCTTCTGGCTTACATGCAATCACTTGTTTACGGAACTCTACTTTGTCCTCTAGTTTAGCACCACTGAAGTACATACCTATTGCACGTGGTCCACGCAACGCTGGTGTCATTGGCAAGTCCAAAGAGCTCATAGTACCAATAATATATTTACGCATTTCACGATCAGTCAATGTGAAGTCACGAAGGTATTGAGGCAACTCTTTATATACATCTAAAGTTTCTAACAAGTTAGGATCACGATAACTACAGAAAATCATATTGCCATCATCATAGAAATTAGCAAATGCTCCGTAAGCGCCACCTTGAACACGAATACGAATCCAAAGGTATTCATAACGTAATATCGTTTCTAACACGCTCATTGGACCAACATGTTTGAAACCATGATCGATGAAATTACCACCTTGAGCTACGTATTGAACCTTACCAGCTGTAACGATACCATCATTGCCGGAAAGACGAGTGATTTGTAATACATCATTACTCAATTCGGTAGTATCCCAAGTCTCAACCAATGGTTTCATTAGGTTTTCAAAAGCTTCTAATTCGCCTTCTTCACCAACAAACATAATATCTACATTATTAGCACGGAAAATTTTTCGAGCTACTTCAGCTAGTTTTTCTGGTAATAATGGTAAAGCCGCAGGATTAGATGCTAGCTCGCTGATTTTTTGATAGTAACCTAAATTGCCATTATCTCTAAACTTACCAACTGCAGAAACTTGAGCCATAACACGTTGACTCACGATAGAATTACCACGGCGGAATGCCTCATTATCCCAAATAGCTTTACTTTCTTGAACAAGCTCAGTTAAACGGCTATCATCACGGTAATCTGCCTTTTGTACCACTTCATTAATCAAGCGGCATAAATCAGGTAGTTTAGTATGTAATGCTTTTGCACGTACAATCATAAGAGGTGTAAACTCATCGCGCTTACCATCTTTACTAATGGCCGTAATGTCAGAACTCAATCCACCTAAATTCATATTGATATCTTTAGCCAGTGCTTCATAACCGCGCTCGGATGTATCAACACGACCTAGGATGTCACTTAAAATATCAGCGTAGAATAAGTCCTCTTCTGTGAGGCAGTTCAATTTAAAGTACAAGCCTACATAATTGATACCCTTTGTGAAAGTAGGTACAAAATGTACTGTCGTATTACCGATTTTACTTTCACGGCGTTCTACAGCTTCCATATTAGGATTTAAATCAGATAACTCGAGCAATGGAATAGACGCTAGAGCTTCATCACTATCTGGAGTTTCTTGACGAATTTTAAGGCGTTTTGTTTGTTCTACAATCGCGTCAATCTCCTCTGTTGTCATATTCGCTTTTACAGCAGCTAAATGTTCTTTAACCTCTGCATCTTTGCGCTCTTGAAGACCACGTTCAGGATAGATAGATACAAGAACTTTATGGTTGTTATTCAAGATAGAATCACGAATTAAATCTTCGAAATATGTACCAGCTAAGCCGTTTCGAATATTCGTTAACGCCTCTTCATAGTGTAATAGTTCCAACGGGTCATTATCGTATAGCCAATTATCCATCATACGAATAATATACGCTAAACCGATAGGACGTCCACCGAAATCACTTTCACGAAGAGCAAATTCAATGCTATTCAAAGAAGCCTCTAATAATTCTTTATCTAAGCCTTTGTCACAAAGATCTTGTAAGGTAGATTCTACAATACGTTGCAAGTCAGCTTGTTTATCTAAATTAGAACCTGTAGCTTGTACTGTCCACATAGGTTGACGAATGCTATCTAAATAATAGCCGCTTACGTCAGAGCCGATACCAGCTTTTACCAAAGCTTGTTTCAAAGGCGCCGCTGGAGATGTCAACAAAGCATGTGTTAACACTTCAAATGCCAAGCTGTGTTCTGGTGTTACATCAGGCAATACATACGCAAAGGAGTGCAATGTACGATTGTCTGTTGGCTCCTCAGAACCTACACTATATGGATAGCTCACCACTTTACCTTCTGTAAATGGAGCTTGTAGAGCTACCTCAGTATGAACCTCAATAGCATCAAAATGACTTAAATACTCATCATTCAAGAATGCTAATTGCTCTTCAATATTCATATCACCATATAAAAAGATGTAGCTATTAGATGGATGATAGTGGACACGGTAGAACTCTTGGAATTCTTCATACGTTAAATCTGTAATATAGTCAGGATCCCCACCAGAGTCAACTCCATAAGTCGTATCTGGGAAAAGCTCGCGCATCATTTGGCGTTCCAATACGGAGTCAGGAGATGAATAAACACCCTTCATCTCATTAAATACAACGCCTTTGTAGGTGAGTTCATCATCTGCATTTTCTAGCTCATAATGCCAACCTTCTTGCATTACGATTTCTGCATCTTCACGAACACGTGGGTAGAATACTGCATCAAGATATACATCCATCAAATTATGGAAGTCTTTATCGTTCTTGCTGGCTACAGGATACATTGTTTTATCCGGATATGTCATAGCATTCAGGAACGTGTTTAAAGAACCTTTTACCAGTTCAACAAAGGGCTCTTTCAATGGGAATTTTCGAGAACCACATAGAACAGAATGCTCCATAATATGTGCCACACCGGTACTATTGTGAGGTGTTGTTCTAAACGCAATATTGAATACTTTATTAGAATCTGGTGAATCAATATAAATCAAACGAGCACCAGACTTTTCATGCTTCATTTCATAAGCGGTACCATTGATCTCATCAATGCGCTCAATACGGTCAAGGCGAAAGCCAGAATAAACCTTATTTATTTCCATGCTGTCCCTTCTTT
>OGIN01001184.1_pt1 | contig 15275 bp, 16 predicted proteins | sample 1571851 | NCBI WGS metagenome assembly OGIN01 (sample SAMEA2582123, study PRJEB24529) | metagenome | biome: Human gut stool | place: China | collected 2011 | reverse complement strand
TTACTGACAGTCTGGGAGAAAGTACCAGGACATAAATAATACATTATTAATCACTTAAAAATAGAACTTATGAAAAAGGTATTTTACGAAAGCTGGATCGCAAAGCATCTGCTGATCAACAATTGCACAACTATCACGCTGCTTGCGTGGGTATTCACGAAATGGTCCAAGATGGAGGCCAGGCAGTCTACAATCAATCACGAATGTGTTCATGCCCGGCAATGGATTGAACTGACTGTCGCATCCGGTATCCTGCTGTGGATCGGAATGCTGGTATTCGGATATTCGGCATGGTGGTTAACGCTGTCCGCAGCTACCTTCTATGTATGGTATGTACTAGAGTGGTGTATCCGCAAGATGATTGCTAGCGTACTCGCTGATTGCCGGGAAGACTACGATGCCTACCGGCTGATCTCCTTCGAACGGGAGGCACGATTAGCGGAAAAGGATAATAACTACTTAGAAAATTGCAGCTACTTCAGCGGTTGGTTGAGATATGTCTTTAAATAAAAAAATAAAAACCGCCTGCTCATCACGAGTTGGCGGTTACAAACACAAACAAAACAAAATAAGATGAAAGGACAGAGTCCCTTCGCCTTATAAGCGATACAAAGGTAGTATTAATAATTAGATAGAGAAAGTATATGGAGGAAAAAGCAATTCATCAGGCAGTAGCAGGAGTGTTTGCACCTATTGCCGGCAGCTTCGTAATAGATAGTCTGCAAATGATGATCCCTTGGCTGATAGCAATGTTCTGTGTGATAATCTGTGACTTGGTAACAGGGGTAAGGAAGAGTTTATTAACGCATGAGCATGTAAGGTTCAGCCGAGCATGGCGGGCCACTATGGGGAAGATGGTTACTTACTTTTCCTTTGTGGTTATGGTCGTCATGATTCAGAAAGCCTCTGAGATGTCTGTCCGTATTGATACGTATGCCTGCTTGTTTGTCTGTTTCATTGAAGGCTGCTCGATTATTAGTAATATCCTGAAACCGAAAGGATACAACTTCAACCTTGCGGCCGCCATCGGGGTATTTGCCAAGAAGGTATTCAGTGTAGAGAAAGAAGATATGAAAGATGTAATAACTAAAAAAGAGGAGGAAAAGAAATGAAAGTTTTGATTGACAATGGTCATGGAGAAAACACGCCAGGCAAGCGCTCTCCTGACGGAAGATTAAGAGAATGGGCATACACTAGAGAGATTGCCGATCTAGTAGTAGCTGGATTACGCAAAAAGGGAATTGATGCCGAGCGGATTGTGAAGGAAGATTCAGACGTTCCTTTGTCTGAACGATGTCGCCGGGCTAATAACATCTATAGAGATACAGGAAAGAAAGCTATCCTTGTGTCTATTCACTGCAATGCTGCCGGCAATGGCATTAGTTGGAAGAATGCGCAAGGATGGAGTGCATTTGTATCGAATAATGCGTCATTAAATAGCAAAAGGTTAGCCGAATCTCTGGCACAAGTAGCAGAATGTATTCCTGTGCCGGTTCGTAAGCCAATGCCCCAACAGCCATATTGGGAGCAGAACCTAGCCATCTGCCGTGATACGAATTGCCCGGCAGTGCTAACGGAAAACTTCTTTCAGGACAGCAAAGAAGATGTAGAATACCTTTTGTCTCCGGAGGGTAAAGATACGGTTGCCCGGATTCATATTGAAGGAATCTTGAAATACTTAGGCTTATGAAACGATTAATCTACGTATTTATCATTTTGCTGATGTCAGCAATATGGTTTTCATCCTGTCGGAGTATCCGACATATTCCTGTAGAAACCAAAATCCAACTAAAAGATTCGGTAATAACGAGAGATTCGGTTGTAATCAAGGAACAGACGGTTCGGAAAGACTCAGTTGTAATAAAGGACTCTACCGTAATCGTAGTCGATGAATCCGGAAACGTTATCCGGACAGAATTATATAGGTACCGTGACTGGTACAAGGAACTGTCACGTGATTACTCTGTGTTGCAGGCAAAGTATGATTCTCTTTTTAGTGAGAAGCAGAAGGAAATTCAGGTGCCATACCCAGTCGAGCGTGAACTTTCCTGGTGGCAATCTGTTAAGGTACAAGTCGGAGAAATAGCTATAGGCGTAATTATAGGTTTGATCATTATAATTGTTTGGCTAATCCGTAAGAATAGAAAGAAATAACTACTAAAAAATAACACTAAGATTCATAATAAAAAAACTTTGGGTGCCTCGGCTTGGGAAAGTCGGGGTATTTTTATGCAAATATGTATGTTCAATATATATATTTATGTAGGAATCTGGAATGAATTATAATTTGTTTCAATAGTAAAATTGATAAGCCAAAAATAAGTTGTATCTTTGTTCATATCTTATGTGAATAATATGGCTAAATATTTAGATATTTCAAATTGGAAAAGACAAATACATCTTCACACGGGAGGTACTAGGGATAAATTTATTACGATATCACCGAATGGAGACAAGTATTATTTCAAAACCTCTATGAAGAGAGAAAATAGGGATTATAAGTATGAGTTTTGGTCTGAAATTATTGCTTCAGAAGTTGGGATATCATTAGGCTTTAATGTTTTACGATATGATGTAGCTTCTTTTGATTCTACTATAGGATGTATATCTAAGTCTATTATTGATGAAGACAAAGAAGAACATCACGAAGGATATAGATACATAGTTCAAAAACATCCTGATTTTTCTGTAGAGTTTAAGAAAAAACATTCATTGCAATATATTTTTGATTCTTTGGAAAATGTGCATTTAGGTCATTTGAAAACTGATGTAATCAAAATGATCATTTTTGATGCAATTATAGGGAATACAGATCGTCATTCAGAAAATTGGGCGTTAGTTATAAACAAAGGATCTGACTATCAAGAAATAGAAAGAGTTATCTTAGATTATCAAAGGAGATCTATTTTTTCAAAAATATTATTGACTATTTTTGTTTTTATTAATAGTCGAACAACTATAAGATCAATAAATAAAAGATTTCAACGATTGAGATCCTCTTTTTCACCAATATATGATAGTGGAAGCAGTTTAGGAAGAGAATTATCCGCAGAAAGAATAAGCATTATACTAGATGATGACCAAAAGATGGAACAATATATTAAAAAAGGTCTATCTGATATTAGATGGAATGATAAACAGTTAAATCATCTTGAACTACTTAAGGTAATTAAATTAGATTATAGGAGTATTTTTGATGGAATAATACAAGAGGTTAAACAGAAATATGTAGAACAAAAAATAGTTAATATTGTTAATCACATAGATGATGATGTGCCTCCACTGTTTTCCGCATATAAAATTCCGGAGAAGCGTAAAAGATTTATAATAGAATATATAAAAATAAGAATTCTAAAAATAATAGAAATTTATGAGTCAGTGCTTTAAGAAAATATTTCTTTCTTGGAGATTAGGGAAAACCTATTCTCGGATTATGGTTGGAGTTATTGAAGATACTCCGACAGGTGCTGTATTTGCATACATAAAGGAGGGTGTCGAGGAAGCTCAGAAATTTGGATTTAATGGATATCCCGGTTTTTCCTTGGAACAGTCAGAGTATAAGCAGAATGTGTTAGATTTCTTTTCCAAACGGCTTATAAATTTAGAAAGATCTGATACAAAAGAATTATTAGATTTTTGGGAGATTGATCCTAAATATAAAAATAATTCTTTATATATGCTAGCAATGACCCAAGGAAAAATGCAAACTGACAGTTTCGAATTCTTAGCATCGTTTATGCCTGCAAATGGAGTTTGTTTTGTAACAGACATTGCTGGTATAAATTATCGTAATTTTGATTTAGGAAAAATAAAAGAAGGAACAATTTTATCTTTTGAGCAAGAACCTAATAATTCTATAGATAATAAAGCTGTTAAGGTGTTATATAAGGGAGAACTTATAGGATATATAAAACGGGGGCATAATGAGTTTTTTTATGGAGAGAATAGTGATAGGATTAAACTCTGTGTGAAGTCTATAACTAATATACCTTCATATAAGGAATTGTATGTGAAAGTTTATACTTGACTTATTTCCATATTAAAAGCTTGTCATTGATAAATTTCGCCCCGTCTTCCTGATTCGGGGCTTTTCTTTGTCCGCCTCCAAAGTGTTACTATCATTATGCTATAGAAGATTGCGTTATGTGACAGTGTGACGGTCGTGTGATCGCCTTGGGTCAAAAGATTCGGGGCTTTTTCTTACTCATAATCAAACTTCTCGTATCTTTGCAAGAAAAGATCTATAATGAAAGTCAAACATGAATATGAAAGAATGCCGGCCAATGAGGTTTGGAATGCAGTAGTAGCTTATATTAATAAGAACAAGCAGTTTTTGTCCTCTACTGGTATTAAATATAACGCCAAGGTCATAATTGATTCTATAGAATACAAAGGCGGCAGGGAAGGAAGTGTTAGAGCCACTGAAGGAGAGTCTATCAGTAAGAATCAATTTATTTCTGCATTTAGGCAAGTCCGTGACATGGAATGTATCAATACAAAAAATGTCAAGCCATATATTGATAGAAAGCAAAGTCCATTTGTTGGCTTACTAAAGTCCGTCGGCATCATTGAGTAAGATACGGTTCAGGAAGTTAAGCAAAAACGAAGCGCTTGCTAAATTTGTTATAAATAATCGGTAGCTGAATAGTCACCTATTTTTATGCTCTCTGTAGAATACTAGAGTCGTCAAATCTTCATTTCCTCTAATAATTGGCAGAATAGCATACCAATATAAAAATAAATAGTATATTTGTGTACAGACGTGGATGTCTGTTATATCATCTCTCTACGGAAAGTTGCTAGTTTTCGAAATCGAGAGGTAATACGTTATTTATTCCAAAAAAAATGAGTCTCGACTAAGTGTAGTCGGGGCTTTCTTTTGAAATTTGATGCGATACCTCTCGAAATCATAGATTTAAAAACTTATCTTTGTGGCGTAACCAAAAAACAGAATTATGACAGATATTTTTAATTTTCTAGTAAAATTATCAAAAGGAGAGTATAGTCTTACTATAGTTACTATGGCAGGTGTGATATTTATTATATTCTTAATATCAAGGATGATACTTGATTGGATAATATTTAAGAAACAAATTCGTTTTTCAAAGCTACATGAGAAAAAATGTGAGTCTGCTGGAATCTTATTTTCCAAATTACAAAAAATGAAATGGGCAGTTGGAACATATATTAGTCTTTATGAAGTAAGTTACGAAGGAGAGTCTCCTGATAAAAAATTAAAAGATAGCTATCGAGCTTTTTGGGAAGTTTATGAGTATTTTCAATGCAATATTATATATTTTGAGCCAAAGTTGCGTGATGAAATTAATTCTTTCTTAGAGAATGTCAAAAGGTATGTTAATAAATATTCCAATCTTAAAGAAGAATATGAATACAATAAAAGTAATACTCTATCAGCAGAGATGAGAGATTTAGTGGTAAATTCGGATTCTATGCTTGATAAAATATCAAAAGAATTAGAAAAAGATTTTAGAAGAATTATAGGTAATCAATAAATATATGGAAAGTAAATACGATTAAGACTCCATTCAGGAATTACTCACTTGAGCACAAGAGACGTTCAAGAATAAAGCATCAAGTAAGTAATTGTGCCAAAATTTTAGATTGAGGCAAGTATCTCAAATCCATGATTTCGATGATTTCAAAGAATTGGAAGAATCCGACCTTTCACCCTACTATCGACCAGCTGCGGGAGTTTCGAAGTCAACTGGAGCAACAATGAAAAAAAAGCTATTACTTCTTCTCTTGTTGTTATCTGTCACCGGATGTGGAGAAGATGAAAGTAAATCAGACAGAGAAAAGGTATATATCTGTACCGGTAATGGATCATACGCATATCACAAGAATGATAATTGTTCAGGATTAAATAACTGTCAAGCTGAGATTATTTCAACTAGTCTCAAAAAAGCTAAGAAGAAGAGAAGTGCCTGCAAGATTTGCTATAAATAAAATAAGAGGTAGCCGAAAATAAGCTACCTTTTTATGTTTACATCACCATCATTTGCCTCTGAGACCGTATTTCAATGACTTGCTTTAGTGCATTACAAGTATCTATAGAATCTAAAATTGCTATTTTAAGGTTAAATCAAGAACATTAAGTTGAAATATCCTTGTTTAGATGTTAACTAAATTTTAAATTGAATAAAGTTGGAATTTATTTGAATTTATTATTTATTTATTGCTATATTTGGGACGTTACTCTAAATTTACACAAATGAAAACTTCTTTAAAGGATTTTATATCAGATTATATATCTATAGTGGTTGCCCTTTGCTTGTTGGGATTTTCATCCATTTTGTCTTCATGTGATATATTTATTATAGGACGTAATTTCTTTGAACAGCAAATTTTTTCTATAATGTTTGCTCTAACCACCGCATTAATAATTGATATCTATCAAAGAAGAACTTATTTAGAGAAAACTCTTTCTAAATTGCTGAAAGAAAGTTATTCAGATAATTCACGCGTTTTAGTATTACAAAATGCCGATTTGGCATATCATTATTTAAGTGATAATTTAAAAAGAGCTATATATGTAAGGAATACAATTATTCATAACAATTCATATACAAGAAATGGAATAAGTCCTCAAACAATTAATTCGAAAGAATATAATAAAACGAAAAACAATCTTTTAAAGGCTGGAAAAGTCGCTTGGGAGGATGTTGTTGCATCTAGTTATAAAGATTATGTTGATGAATTATATAGTAGCTCTATTATAGAAGGCAAATCAAAGTATACTGCGTTTTTTATCCCTAATAATATGAATATTTTCCAGAATTTCACTATCATTGATTATGGTAATGGCTATAAGGAAGTCATAATAGGATGGATACTTAGTTATAGCTCTATAGCAAATACGCAAAAATGTTATGTAATATCGAATCAAGATATAGTAAGCCATTATGAAGACTATTTTCAAGCATTGAAAATGAAAGAAAGCTCTATTTATGAACATTAAAAAAAAGAAAAATGAAAAAGAAAATTGTGTTTTTTAACACGCCGAAGTGTACTCCGATTTCAGAAAAAGTTATTGAAGCTTTGAAAAATAAGAAGAGTAAGGCGTAAATTTAATGAAAAGGTAAGATGAGTCTTACCTTTTCATTAGTATAGGTATAATTATGGAAGGATTGTATTTTGAATGTAAAAAATGTGGGAATTGCTGTAAGACTGTTGGGCATACTATATTGACTGTTTATGATATAAGGCAAATATCAAACTTTTTAAATATTAATATTGACGTATTTTTAAAAGAATATTGTTATATATTTAGGCGTAGTGTTTATTCCAATAAAATATTAAGCTTTGTAATTGATGAAATATCATTAAAGAAACAAGCGAAAAAGTGTCCTTTTTTAAAGGATAATTATTGTTCTATTCAAAATGTCAAACCTTTATATTGTAAAAATTATCCTTTTATTGCATCTTTAGAGTATCTTTCTTATTTTCGTGTAAACATTAAGCATTGTAGAGGATTTGATTGTGGACGCTTCTTCATGATTGATGAAATAAAGAATAAGTTAGAAGATAATAATAATCAATATTACAATTATAATAAGGAGATAATAGAAATGAATTATGATTGGAAACAGCTGTTTGGAAATATATATTCATATTTGATTATTGAAAATGAAAATATCCAAGAAGATGAACTATATAGATTTTAGTGGCATATTACTAAATACAATATATTGCAGGTGTAAATAATCACTGGATATGTCTATCTTATGTATTTCTATTTGCTTTTTCATAACCAATTCCTTTACCTATAAACAAAATTGTTTGGTATTTGCTCACAGGTAATAGTTTATTAGTTATAGATAGTTTTTTCCCAGTCATCCAAAATGGTCATTTCCCATTTTGGAATATCGGGTTCAATATAGCTAATAGATACACCATATACGGAGAAACTTTTTCCAATGAAATCGCTTACGGCTTCATCTTCTCCTTTCTGAATACGGGCAGTCATAAATATATGCATTTCCTCCCAGCAGGTTGGGGCGATAAATAACGATTGTATTGGCTTGCCTTTAATAGGGCTACCAATAGCTGTATCTTTTATGCGTTCTAATAAAGAAATAGCTTCGTCAAATGTCATATCATTAATTTTGCAACAAAGATAAAAAAAGATTTAGTTATTTATTACTTATCCCTTCATCAACATTATGTCCGCCCTCATCTCTAGAAATTCGGTATATTTCTCTGGGCTGTTGGTATAGTCAATGACTCTATTAATTGCAATTTCTGCTTGCTTCTGTTTGACGCGTGTGTAATATCTGATAATCCCTTTACTTTTATCAGAATGCCCAAGACAATAGTCAATAACTCCATCTGGGATACCTAGTTCTGAAGCAAACTGTGCGAATGTTTTGCGTGCGGAATAAAAACAGAGTGTTTGTTCGATTTCTAAATATTCTTTTAGATTTCTCATGCAAAGATTGATATATCTTTGTAGGTTGGGGTAGGAATAAGAATATCCTAGATCCAGTACCCCCTTCTTGTTTATGTATTTATTTATAATAGCTTTTGCTTCATTGTGTATCGGAATTGTTATAACTGTTTTTCCAGTTTTTGCGTTTAATGTCTTGCTTCTTTCAAATGAGAGAACATCACCTGATAAGTTAACGGTTAATAGATCCTTTAAGTTTATTCCGCATAAATAAAAAGAGAGTAGTAACATGTCTTTTCCAAGATTCATTCTTTTGCCTTCTACTTCTGTATTGCGTATTTTCCGAAATTCCTTTATTGTCAAATCGCATTCTTTAGGATCGGCAGTCGGAATTTTAGTGTAGGCAAAGGGATGTACATCCTGTTTGAGAATACCGGCTTTTATTAGTTCGTTAATTCTAGCTTTCAAGTGAGTTAACCTCAGTCCTATATTTCCGTTAGCATAACCTTTCTTTGTCATCCATTTCTTAAAATGCTCAATTAGCAGAGTGTTGATTGCGGGAATGGGGATATCTCCTTCAGCATTGGAAAATACTCGAATTGTTTCTTCGTTCATTTTTGCGTAGCTTTCTCTGCCTTCCTCCCTAATCTCATTAATCCTTTTCTTCCAAAATTCCAAAAATGAAATATGAGATGGGCGTTCTTTTGACGTTATGATTTGTTTTATTTGGAGTGCTGAGAAATATTCAATGTCTTCAATGGAATCGAATTTTTCTTTGTATTGTGAGTATACAAATTCTAATCTCTTATTCATAACGTTTGCGTCCTTACGGTAGGCTACCTTGCCGTTATCAAATTCTGAGATGTCATCTAACAGAAATTCTGTTTTGATGTAAGTACGGTCTTTTTTCTGGGAGATGCAGACTAAGATGGGTAGTCTGCCATCATGTTCCTTAATGGAACTTAAAATTGTTAATCTGATTGTTGCCATAGTCGAATAATCAAAACACAATTCTACTATACAATTTTGTGCAAATATATATGCAGATTTATGTTTTTTTTATTCAGAACTGAATTTTTAGAAAAGAAAAACGCTGATTAAGTATATGACAATCAGCGTTTTATTAAAGAGCCGCTAGCCAGACTTGAACTGGCGACCTACGCGTTACGAATGCGTTGCTCTACCAACTGAGCTATAGCGGCGGTTTGTTTCTCGTTTACGGCGTGCAAAATTACAGCTTTATTTGAGAAAACAAAAGGATTCTGAATATTTTTTGAGCTTTAATTTAAAATCTTCCTTTACCATAACTCTTTGCATAAAGTAACGGTAGTTTAACTTTCGAACATTCTGCTGCGTGCCAGCATACACGCGCCTACAATACCTGCTTTATCCTTCAATTTGGATGTAATGATGGCAGAGTCTTTGTTGACCAGATTGAGTGAATACTTACGTACCGCTGTTTTGATAGGTTGGGTGATATAATCTCCCGTTAAAGATAAAGTTCCGCCTATAATGACCAGTTCCGGATTGAAGATATTGATTAATCCTGCAATTTGTTTTCCCAGCTTTTGCCCTATTTCTTCAACAATTTCAATACAAAGCAGATCTTCCTTGTTGACGGCTGTGATGATTTCGTCAAGCGTGATGGGGTCTTCTTCACCGGATATTCGGGTGGAAAGAATAGAGCTTTCTCCGCTTTTAATACGCTCCAAAAGAATGCGATGAAGGGCAGAGCCGGATGCTTCTGTTTCCAGACACCCTTTTTTGCCGCAATGGCAGATGATTTCATTGTCGTATGCATTGACGTGACCGAACTCTCCCGAGAAACCGGATTTTCCTGTGTAGACTTTGCCGTCGATAATAATTCCGATGCCGACTCCCCAGCTGACGTTGACGAAAATAATATCTTTTTCTCCTTTTACACACCCTTGCATATATTCTCCGTAAGTCATGGCACGGGTGTCGTTGTCAATGGTTACTTTATGACCCAGCTTTTCCGACAGGACATCCGCCAACGGGCGTTCCTCAAAATTGAACTGGCTGAAACTATATCCGGATTCCGGATTTACCCGTCCCGATACATTTACATTGATATTTAAAATCTTCTCCTTATTGATAGGAAGTTTTTTGATGAAGTTGAGAATGAGTTTGCACAACTCGTTCATCCCTTCTATCGAATTCTCAAATTTATAGGGGATATTCATTTTTAACTCTACCATATCACCTTTAAAATTGATCAGTCCGATATTGACTGCAAATCTTTTGATGTCTACACCTATAAAATAACCGGATTCCGGATTTAGTCCATAGAGATTCGGGTGGCGTCCACCGCTGGTTTCCAGTTTTCCGTAATCATTGATATATCCGTCCTCACACATTTCACCGATAAACTTGGTGACTGTGGGCACGCTTAGATCTAGTTCTTTTGAAAGATCGGGAATAGTGGAACTACCATTATATATATAATGTGTAATGATCCTCTTTTTAACGAGGGCATTTTTAGAGCCCATTTCTATTTCTTTCAAGAATTGTTGGTTCATACGTCTCTTATATTTTGTAATATCTACAAAGATAATTAATTTTTTTATTAACTAATAAGGTTCTTGACGAAAAAATTAGAATTGAATCTGAGATGATGCTGTGCTGATTCCTTATAGAAAGTGAATTCTCTCATTGATAGTTATTTGAAATCTTCTTATATAATAAGGTAATAAGGGTACTGGTATCTGAATAGCTTCATATTTATAGTCTTATTAATGAATAAAGAAGCAAAAATCAACTTTATTAATAAAATATTTTATTATCTATTGTTTATTTAATAAATATAGCTATATTTGTACCGTGATATTAATTAAGATGTACCGTAACCAAATCGTATTATGATGAAAAACTTATTCCAAATACTCTGTGGGCTGTTTCTGGTAGTATCATACTCTTCTTGTATGCACTCAGAGGAAGATAAGGTAGATGTACTTATTATAGGTGGAGGTGCCAGTGGTGTAACATCCGGCATCCAGTCTGCTCGTATGGGAGCCAATACACTGATTCTCGAAGAAAGCACCTGGCTGGGTGGGATGCTGACTTCTGCCGGTGTGAGTGCTGTGGATGGAAATTACAGATTGCCTGCCGGACTTTGGGGAGAATTTAAGAATAGATTGTCTGATTATTATGGCGGGCTGGATTCTTTGAAGACGGGTTGGGTAAGTAACGTATTGTTTGAACCGTCAGTTGGAAATAAGATTCTTCACGAAATGGTAGCGGCGGAAAATAATCTAAAAGTCTGGAAACAGGCTTGCCTTGAAGAAGTAAAAAGGACGGGAGATGAGTGGGTCGCTAAAGTGAAGGTGGAAGGACAAGGTGTGAAAACGGTTCGGGCGAAGGTCATGATTGATGCCACCGAACTGGGTGATGTGGCAAAAATGTGTGGAGTGAAGTACGATATTGGTATGGAAAGCAGAGATGACACGCACGAGGATATTGCTCCGGAAAAGAAGAATAATATTGTGCAGGATATTACCTATGTTGCCATATTAAAAGATTATGGTAAGGATGTGACTATTCCGGAACCTGAAGGATACGATCCTAAAGAATTTGCCTGTGCCTGTGCCAGTCCGGTATGCATAACTCCTAAAGAGCCGGATCGCGTCTGGTCTAAAGATATGATGATTACCTACGGGCGGTTGCCGAATCATAAATATATGATTAATTGGCCGATAGAAGGTAATGATTATTATATTAATCTGATTGAAATGACTCCGGAAGAACGCGTGAAAGCATTGGAATATGCGAAACATTATACGATGTGTTTTGTTTACTTCCTGCAACATGAACTGGGGTATAATACACTTGGATTGGCGGATGATGAATATCCGACAGAGGATAAGTTACCTTTTATCCCTTATCATAGAGAGTCCAGAAGAATTCACGGATTAGTCCGCTTTAACTTGAATCATGCACTCAATCCATATACACAGGATGAAAAGCTGTACCGTACTTGTATTGCTGTGGGTGATTATCCGGTAGATCATCACCATACCCGCTATCATGGTTATGAAGAGTTGCCTAATCTGTATTTTCATCCGATCCCTTCGTATGGGTTGCCGTTAGGTACATTGATTCCTCAGGAGGTAGACGGGCTGATTGTTGCAGAGAAATCTATTTCCGTATCGAATATTATGAATGGAACGACTCGTTTGCAACCGGTTGTACTGCAGATCGGTCAGGCGGCAGGAGCTTTGGCTGCACTTGCTGTGAAGAATAATCAGAAGATAAGTGATGTTTCTGTTCGTGATGTTCAGAATGCTATTTTGGATGCTAAAGGATATTTGCTTCCTTATCTGGATGTCCCTGTCTCGGATGTGAAGTTTGCTTCTTATCAGCGGATTGGTTCTACGGGGATTCTCAAAGGAGTCGGTAAGAATGTGGACTGGTCCAATCAGACTTGGTTGAGAGCGGATACGGTATTGCTGGCGTCAGAACTGGATGGTCTGTTTGAAGTGTATCCGGCTGCCAAAGATGAATTCAAAAAAACAGGAGCGGATAAATTAAGTATTGAGGAGGCAGTTCAACTTGTTCAGAAGATAGCAGAAACGGAAAAACTACATACTACTGTTGATCCGCAAGCGCTTTGGAAAGCATACGGAATGCAAGAACCGGATTTGAAACGGAATATTTTGAGAGGGGAGATGGCTGTAATGATTGATCAGGTATTGGATCCTTTCAATAAAAAACAGATCGATATCACTGGTAAGTATATTCAATAGGTTAACATATATCCAAGTAAAAACAAAAAAATAAAACTATGGAAACTAATAATCGTAGAGATTTCTTAAAGAAGGCAGCTTTGGCCGGAGCTTCCGCTTTGGTTGCCCCTTCATTATTTGCAGCTGACGGAGAGGGGAGAGGGGAACTCTCCCCGAAGATCAAGGCTGGCGATTTGGAAAGCAAATTGATTGTTCCCAAAAATAATGGCTTAAAAATTACAGGAACTTTTTTGGATGAAATATCTCATGATATTCCTCATCAGAACTGGGGTGAGAAAGAATGGGATCTGGATTTTCAGCATATGAAAAGAATCGGTATCGATACAGTGATTATGATTCGTTCCGGTTATCGTAAGTTTATGACTTACCCTTCACCTTATTTGCTGAAAAAAGGATGTTATATGCCGTCGGTTGATTTGGTAGATATGTATTTGCGTCTGGCGGAGAAGTATAACATGAAATTTTATTTTGGTTTGTATGATTCAGGACGGTATTGGGATACAGGTGATTTAAGTTGGGAGATTGAGGATAACAAGTATGTGATTGATGAGGTTTGGAAGATGTACGGAGAGAAGTATAAAAGTTTTGGAGGCTGGTACATCAGCGGCGAGATTAGCCGTGCCACGAAAGGGGCTATTGATGCTTTCCGTGCTATGGGAAAGCAATGTAAAGATGTATCGAACGGACTCCCGACTTTTATCTCTCCGTGGATTGATGGCAAAAAGGCTATTATGGGAACAGGGAAACTGACAAGAGAAGATGCGGTTTCTGTACAACAACACGAAAAAGAATGGAATGAAATTTTTGATGGAATTCATGAAGTGGTAGATGCTTGTGCTTTTCAGGATGGACATATCGATTATGATGAGTTGGATGCGTTCTTTACTGTAAATAAAAAATTAGCAGATAAGTATGGTATGCAATGCTGGACCAACGCCGAGTCTTTTGACCGTGATATGCCTATCCGTTTTCTACCCATTAAATTTGATAAGCTCCGGATGAAGCTGGAAGCTGCCAAACGTGCAGGGTATGATAAGGCTATTACTTTCGAATTTTCTCATTTTATGAGTCCTCAATCTGCCTACTTGCAGGCCGGACATTTATATGATAGATACAGAGAATATTTTGAAATCAAATGAGTGATATGAAGTCTACAATTAACTTTGGCTATCTTATTTTCCTTTCTGTTGTAGCAGCTTTGGGAGGATTTTTGTTCGGATATGATACTGCTGTTATATCCGGAACAATCGCTCAGGTTACTCAACTTTTTCAACTGGATACGTTGCAACAGGGGTGGTATGTGGGATGTGCTTTAATAGGTTCTATCGTCGGTGTTCTTTTTGCCGGTATCCTGAGTGATAAGCTGGGACGAAAAATGACGATGATTATTTCAGCGACTCTGTTTTCTACATCGGCTTTAGGTTGTGCGATCTCCGCAGACTTCACCCAATTGGTAGTCTATCGTATTATTGGTGGAGTTGGTATTGGTGTTGTGTCGATTGTTTCTCCTTTGTATATATCTGAAGTGGCTGTGGCACAATATAGAGGGCGTTTGGTATCTTTATATCAATTGGCTGTGACAGTTGGATTTTTAGGAGCTTATTTGATTAACTATCAATTGCTGGCTTATGCTGAAAGTGGTAATCAGTTAAGTATGGACTGGTTGAATAAGATATTTGTTACTGAAGTCTGGCGAGGAATGTTGGGAATGGAAACATTGCCGGCTGTGTTATTCTTCATCATTATCTTCTTTATTCCGGAGAGTCCTCGTTGGCTGATCGTAAGAGGTAAAGAAGAAAAAGCTGTCAATATATTAGAAAGGATATATAATTCAGTTTCAGAGGCTGCAAGTCAATTAAAAGAAACGAAATCTGTATTGACGTCTGAAACAAAATCTGAATGGGCTATGTTAATGAAACCCGGAATTTTTAAAGCGGTCATCATTGGTGTATGCATTGCTATTTTGGGACAGTTCATGGGTGTGAATGCTGTACTTTATTATGGCCCTTCCATTTTCGAAAACGCAGGACTTTCAGGAGGAGATTCTTTGTTTTACCAAGTTCTCGTAGGACTAGTCAACACTCTGACCACCGTTCTTGCTCTTG
>OGIN01001174.1_pt1 | contig 15418 bp, 10 predicted proteins | sample 1571851 | NCBI WGS metagenome assembly OGIN01 (sample SAMEA2582123, study PRJEB24529) | metagenome | biome: Human gut stool | place: China | collected 2011 | reverse complement strand
GGACAAAGACCTTCTCCCCTAAATTACGCCAATAACTTTGCATTAATTTATGCTTTGCTTCAAAGGTCGTACCACGAGGTACTACCATGGTAAGAATAGCTTTTCCGTCAAAGCCGATATGAGGCTTTCCATCCTGCTCAACTAGGCGTAAGGTAACGGGAATACCAAGAATTGATAAGCTTTCACCATTCACATACTGCAACGCATCGACGCGCTTGGCATTCAATGCATCAATCTTATAGCGAGCCCGCTCAATGGAGGGCATATTTTCGATAACAAATTTATCTATCACATGATCCGGTATGTACCCATTCGCCGACACATGGATCACACCATCCCTGGTAATGCGCAGGTTCATGTTCTTCACACGCTTGATGGTTAACTCATATTCAATTCTGTCGCCATTATAGGTAATAGACCTAGTTGTTGAAGTATTCATACCTTTTATTTTATCATAAAACACTCATAAAATCGTAAAATTCTAGTGATTTTAATAGAATGACTTAGATTTTAAGTAATTCTGATTTTTAGTATTATCTAACAAAAAATTCTAGCACCTAATACCTTTAAATATGTGTTTGCTCAATATATAGTAGTTTTATTTTATATTATAGATTCTCTAAAATAAACTCTACATAAAATAAGCTATATTATGTAATAAAATACATAATATAGCTTATTAGAATACTTGGATTTAATTTAGTTAATTTACTAATTTAAGTAAAAATATTTTATTTTGCTTCTACATAATACAATAAACCATCTGATTTATAGAAATCGATATCAGCCTCAATCTTCTCCTTAGTAGCAGAGACAAAATACACTCTTAGTTTAATACTAATTTTCTTCAAAAGTAATTGTTGACGTTTAGGATTAAATCTATTCTCATGGAAATCAATTAAATCAAAAAGTTCAATAGCATCGTTAAATGACTCAGAATATTTATAGCTTAAATTTTTAATTTTACTTAAAATATTATCCTTAAATGATAATAGTACCTGATTAAGATCATCATCAATTTCTCTTAGTAATAATGTAAATCCTAACAGAAATATCATCATATTAAACTCAAAGTTTGCTAATGAAATATAATCAATTTCAAAACTCAAGTCAGTATCATCTACGAATTCAAACAATTTAAAATCAGTAAAACAAGAATAATATTTAGGATCCATCAACAAACACTTACAGTCTATCTCAATGGTATCTATCGTATCAACTAACAACATACTTGGAAAAATACCTTTAACCCATGCTTCAACATCTTCTAGTCCCATACCACGTAAAACAATTTCTTCTAATTCCGAAGATAAATTATTCTTATCAATAATACTCAACATCTTCATTCGATAGATTAATGATTCTAATGTATCTAAATCAATACAATTATATCTATAAGCCTGTAATGCACCTAGAGCAATTAATAAAAAATAAAACTCAATATTTCTTCTTTCACTAATAGTTATATTCATAATTTCTACCTTTATCGTAATGGAATGTATAAATTCTTAAGCTCATCAATCTGCGTAATCTTAGGATTAAAAATTTTACCGGCATCATTAATAAAGTAATGAATTTTTATCAATCTACCATTAATATCAATCCCTTCTTCATAAACTTTTCTCCAACCACCTCCAACTTCATCTCTTAATTGTTCGCCTAAAGAATCATTTTTTATATTTATTGATACTCCTGATAATAGATTTCTTCTATTCGAATCACATACAGCTCCATCAATTATATAGTGATCTCGTGGAAAAGCTGCATTTAAAGCTTGCGTCAGTTCTATTAGTTGACTCTTTGTAGTATAGTATGCCACCCATCGATTCCGAACACCTAATGAACAGATGCGTAAAAGCTTATCTAATCAATTTCATCAACGAACTTAAAATCATTTATCTCCATAAGTTAGCGCTAAAGATACCTCACCATTAGATGTTAATGTATATACTAAACCAGAGAATGGGTTTTGATTATAGAATTTAAAAATCTCAATCATCGCTAAAACTTCATTCTTTAAATCATACATAATTTCCGAAATAATAGCCGGCTCTTTATCATTATTTTCTACATACTTTGTAATACATGAATCATCCTCAGTTTTATAAACCAAAAGCTCTACAGAGGGATTATCAACATTCATCTCAAAGTGTAATTTAGCACGATGCCAATTTAAAGGCGTTAATTTGTATATACTTTTGGCCACTTTATTATAATATTTCTCAAGTTCTGATTCTAAGCTTTTATACTTTAACTTAAACGCCTTATCAATGGCAGTATAATTTTTTGCTAATACACGAGACTCCATATCTTCCAATAATAAAATACCTCGTGGACCTTTTAGCATTTCTTTATATACATGCGGATCAAATTCATCTTCCCTAGCTAGAACACCAAAATTCTGATATTCCCACTTATATCTATTTTGAAGCCAATAATCGTCAGTTACAGGATCATTATGAAATTCACAATGTGGCTCATAATCATCGCGTGAAATATACATTGTCCCCCATGTCCATGAATCTTCAGATACATTATGCAACAAACGTACATTTGTTAAAATTTTATTAATACCATCATTTATAGAATTTACTTTTTCAGTACTGCAATTATATAATAAATCGCCATAACTAATGATTGACCCAGCCGGAGTCTTTACGTAGTACTCAGCTGAAGTCATTGATCCAGTTTCTGTACTCTCAAAATATAAATAAGCCTTATACCAATGTTCAGGCATACAATCAATAAGCAAATCTCTTATTTTATTAATATATGTATTCATAGTTGTTCCTATTAATCTTCACTTTTCCAATTAAACTAAATCTATTTAAATCTTGATGAAATTAAATACAAACATACATGTTGCTATAAAAAATATTGGCAATATAGAGTAAAAATCTTTTTTAGCTTTTTTATTGAGCATTACTTTCACGTCAGGTGATAAACTACAATCCGATTCAATAGCAGGAACTCTTAACCACATTTCTAATAAAAACAGAATTACAGATGTCAATTCTAATAAAAACCGCACCAGTCTAGAATATCCTGCAAAAATAATATATAAGAAAATTATCACACCTAAAAACAGCTCTGAAATTAACAAAGATTTTGAGCGTTTAATTTTAATATGCTGTAATGTGAAGTATGGATTTTTAATGAAATACAGACAAAATAAAAATGCTAAAAATCCTGCAAATACTACTATCATCACTTTCTCCTATATCAGATAAAACTATTCAGTTTTATGCAAAGACTCTACATACCACTCATTAAAATCATTTTTAGCTGCTATTTCTGAAAGTGGAGGCGCCACGGAATCTTTAACATCACTAAATGCAGTATCTAATACATGATTAAAAGCTGCCCCCTTTAGAGGTTTTAATCTACGCCCTGCATATAGCATCCCACCAATATATTCTACATCCATTTTAACTCTTGTCGCAGATCCTGTAACACCATATTTATTAAGATTTCCGTCCTCTTTGAGCATAGCACCATAATTCATTATTGTTCCAATAGGTAGATATCTATCAGCAACCTTACTTACCTTATAGTCTAATGACGAAACAACCCCTGACCAACTTATTTTTAAAGGATCCCCATAGTTTTTTAAAGACTCCTCCATACTAAACCCAAGCGAATCAAATAACTGACGCTTTCTTTCTGTAAAGTTTGATATCATTGGATCCATAGGTCTAATCTTTTCATTGGTTGGATTACTACTTCCCTTTAGATTTCTATACTCTTCTATATCTAAGAGTGTTTTACCAGAAACAACCCAACTTAAGGTTTCTCCCTTCCCCTGCTCCTTTATTGAACCATTATAATAAGCATCAGGCTTACCAGCTCGATTTATCATCATCGTATAGCCAATACGTGTATTATATTCCTTCTCAACCCAAATTACTAAATTACGAACTTTTATACCTTCACGATTAATTTTATTTCCATATTCATCAACAAATTGATATGCTCCATCGACATTTAAAGATGCAGTAATTGGATATTCACATGGAACCCTTATCCCTTCATAATTCCACTTAGTGCCATAAGTAGCAACTGCAGCCCCTGTAGAAGTAGATTTATTAATGACTTTATTAACCGACTCTCCCAAAGCGGCACTTAATATTTGTACTTGATCAGGATAATCTTTTCCTACCTTATCAATAATCTTCTTAATCGATAACTCATTAATCCCTGCTGCTACAGCACCGGATCCATTTGGATTGCCCGCCAATTGTGCAGTAATTTCACCAATAGCAGTATGCAAAGCTACTTTCTCTGTCCCGTCCTCTTTCCAATGATATTTGTCACTTAATTGATGCACCTCTTCAAAGACATTTTTAGCAAATAATCTTGCTAACTCCTGACGTTCTTCAATTTTCTTTTTATCAAAATTTTTATTTAACTAATGTAAGGTATTTTCTGTATTGGTATTAATGGTTTTAGTACCAATCTCTTTACCATCTACAGTCAGTATACTGTCAGAAATAGCAGATTGAATAGTAGAGTTTGCTTTACCTTAAAGTGCCATTGCCTACATTAATGTCATAACCTTCTTCTCCAGCATAAATGCCGACTTCTTCTATTACGCTTTTTCATTTGCTAGCAATGCGGCCTACACTAGCATTTATACCACCAGTTAAATCCTTGATTAAGAACATAAAAATAACAGATAGTTGATTTTAGATGATCAACTATCTGCTATACATATAAAAGAAGTTTATTATATTAGTTATACCAATCGTAAATCACTAATAAGATTAGTAAAATACTCTGTCCTACAGATACAGGAATTCGCAATCTACCTAAGGCCCGCCAGCATTCATAACAGCTCCTACCTACCCCAATGCCAGCTTTATAAACACACACTAAGCCCTATTTAATTTTAAATCAATTTCTTTTTTGCTTAATTGTAGAATGAAATTGAACACATAAAAAGTCCATAATGAACCTTGTGTTATGATTTAAGTAACCAAACATAATCTAACCGAGGTAATCACTATGGACTATATTAATCATAACACGACATTACGTACAAACACTTAAATCTTGAAGAACGCTTTTTTGTAGAAAAGAGAATCGCCTCCGATGATTCTGTTACAGCTATTGCAACCGCATTGGGAGGCTCTAGAACCACTATTTATAAAGAACTAAAACGTAGTTCGATCATCCAAAATCGACAAGGTAAAGCTCATCTTGTATATTTAGCAGATTCAGGGAAATTAACATATGAAGAACAACGTCTTGGCTCATCTCATTTAATACAATGAAGTTAGGCTCTATAGAGTCCTTGATACTTTGGGTTGAAGAAAAAGTTGATTATATAGCTTTACGATGTTCTTCTAGATGTTCTCATGATATGAAAGAAACAATAGAAACGTGTTTAAGTACATTTTAAAAAATAAGGAGCTAGGATTGTTATATAAGACGATAATCAGTGATACTGGTTTAGAATTTGCGGATATATCTAACCTTGAAGACGAAATATTATCTATCTATTTTGCAAGGCCATATTCAGCTTGAGAACGAGGCTCTAACGAAAGACATAATGGTTTACTTCGTCGCTTCATTCCGAAAGGAAAACAAATAGAAAATATCTCAGAACATACACTACACCAAACCCTTCACTGGTGTAATAACTTACCACGTAAGATATTACATTACAAAACGCCACAAGAAGTCTTTTTAGAATAAACTAATGAAATAGTGGATCTAAATAATGTTTAATTTCATATTGTAATTTAAGATTTAAAAATTTAATACTATTCTATAGTAATAGAAATATACTAAATGACTATTTACTCTCTAAACTTATATACCAATAATTATGCTCTTTATCATAACAGCCAAATCTAATATATTGATTCCCTGATGATACTACAAACTCTTTTCGTAAGTCTCCTTCATTAGAATACGATAGCTTACTATTCAAATACCCTTCCGCAAGTATCGTTAATTCAGTTTTAGTTTTATCATAAGATAAAAATGACTCTAATTTAACTAATCTAGACCAACCAAAATTTTTAGTCATCTTACCATCTGAAACACTAAGAATTTTATATGACTGTTCATTCTTTAACATCGGATATATGTCTTTATACATAATATCTACCACTACCTTATGATCCTCAGGTCGAGGCTGTTGATATATTCTGTTACCACATGATATCCCTAATATTAAAAGAAAAATCAAAAATAATACTACTCGTTTCATGAAATACCTCTTTAATCAGGTTTAAGATTTGGAGAATCAAAATCATTATTTAATCCGTTTTCTAAATCATAAGGATAGTCATCTTTTAATTGTTCCCATTCTAAATTTTTAACTGGTGGTAAAGAAGGTGTAGCAGGAATATTATCTTCATAATCAACATCTCCCGCAATATAAGCTTGTAGATCCGGTAGCTCAGTCATTTCTATCTCCTGTGATACTTGAATATGTATTTCTCCACCAGTACTACTAGTTAATGATTGTGAAAGAACAATAGTATTATCTGTAGCAATATCCACGCCTAAGCCAATTCCGGCATTAACACTACTACCAACACTATATCCACTAAAATCATAATTTTCAGAATCATTATTTATAATTCGACCATTACTACGTGATAAATTTATAGGAGAGATTCCTGCTACCCCAAAACCAATTTGATTATTCCTATAAACTCTTCCTGTTCGAGTTACAGAGTGCCCTGAACCAATACTTATACCTTTATAAATATCAATAGTATAAGCTTCAGATTTTATGCCTATAGGCTTCCCCCAAACATCTTCCCAAGACGTTTCATTTCCCATACGTCTGGCCTCTAACACCTCTAGGTTTCTCAAACTAGTATTTAAATACCTTTCATACTTAGGTGTATCAGTACCTGCCGCTATATCTTCCTCATTAACAAAATGATTCCATTTAGTAGCATAAGATGCAGTCCCAGCCCCTGTATTTACGGAGCTACCACTTACCTTATTTACTACTGCACCTACAGTAGCACTCATCCATAATGCTACTGCCGCATTATGCTTAGATAGTTTTTCAATTTCACCTATTAACATCTCATTAGTCATAGTAGCCTTAAAACCGCTACCAGGTACATTACCGGCCATACGAGCTGCCAACTCACCTACTACACCATGCGCAATGGACTTAGCAACTTTACCATCCTTAGTCGTTGGTTGCCAATTATGTAGTTGTTCAAATGCATTTTTAGAGAACAAACGAGCTAATTCTTGTCGTTCTTCAATTTTCTTTTTATCGAAAATCTTATCTAATTGATGTAATGCATTTTCTGTATTGGTATTAATGGTGTTAGTATCAATCTCTTTACCATCTACAGTCAGTATACCATCAGAAATAGCAGATTGAGTAGTAGAGCTTGCTTTACCTTTAGAGCCTACGCCTAAGTTTGGAACAAGACCGATATTATTATAGATCTTATCGTAACCTTTTTTATCATTAATCTTCATCTCTTCGAGTTTCTTTTTACTACCATAATAGTTATAGCCAATACCATTATTGCTATATGTATATTCAGCTTCGTTTTGGATATCTTTCATCTCTAGAGATTTAGTGGTCAACTTATTCTTAACTTTCGGAGCATCACTTTTTATTACAGCACCTTCTAATGTAGTACTATTGCCTACATTAATATCATAGCCTTCTTCTCCAGCAAGAATACCAGCTTGTTGAGTTACGCTTTTCCATTTGCTATCGATTCTTCCTACACTAGCATTTATACTGCCAGTTGGATCCTTAAATGTTGGTTTAGAGGAAACAGAGAATCCAGCGGATTTACTATGTTCTTTAAAGTTATCAACATCTTGCAAACTTTGAATATGTAAATCACGACCTGTATCTAAGTCTACCTTTTTACCCGCTACAGTAGAGCCAATAATATTCGTATCTCGTTTAGCCTTAAGTTGTGCTAATTTAGCAGCTTTAATTTTTGTTGGCACATAACTTTCTTGATGGGTATCTCCATTTTGGCGTGCCATATGAGCACTCGCATTAACATCGAGAAGTCCACCACCAGTTAAACTAATACTCGCACCTGCACTCCAGCCAGAACTCTTATAGTCATTTTTCACATCTACTGTATTCTTACCAGCCTCTATATTAATATCGCTAGCGCTAGCCAAACTAATAGATTGAGCAGATGCGCTTTCACCAGTAAGGATAATACCATTTTTCTTAGCATCATGAGCCGTTATACGAACATCGCCGTCACTAATAACAGAGCCGCCCTTATAAGTTGCGGTATCTACAGTTTGACCTTGTTTCTGTGATGTGCTACCAATTGATACAGATAAATTAATAGCATTATCAATATTTTTAGGACCTCGTTTAGCTTTACCATCTACTTTTTCAACTTTACCAGTCACTGCATCTCGTATTTTAGCTCCATGTAAAGCACTATCTACAGCTTCATATCCATCTTGTAACTGTTTACGAGCTTCATTAAGTTCAAGTACTGCTAAACGTTTGTCATCACGGCCACCAGCTTGTTTAATAGTTCGCGTTGCATTCGTTATACTATCAGCTAAAGCGCCACCTAATGCCACCGTTAAACCGGACTTTTTATAGCGATCATCATGTGTCATATGCTGCGTATCAGTATTACCATCAAGGGTTACTGCAGCTCCCTCAATCGTTGTACCGGTTTTACTCAATATGTCGGCACTAGTAAGATGTACCATATCATTAGCCGTAATGTTTACATGGCCCTTCGTACTAGCAATAGTATTACGTACAGTTTCCTCTTCACGATTGGTGTCATCTATATTTCGTTTTTCTGTACCAATAGTAAATCCGATACCACTTCCCATTAAACCTGAAGTCTTATGACGATATGTACTCGCTTCTTTCGTTACATTTTTATCCGCACCGAGTTCAACCTTGCCAGATGCCGTCACTTGAACGCCTTGTTCACCTATCAGTTTAGCGGATTGTCCCATCACATCATGACCAGATTTAACCGTAACGTCTTTGCCACTCACAACAGAACCTGTCACAGCCGTCACTTGTGCTACACCGGTTGCATCTGTACGTTCACGTTTAACCAAACTTTTCTTCTTGTCCTTATACACATGGTCAACAGTACTTGTAGCCGCTGCGGTATCAAGTTTTACATTCTTACCTTCCACCTGTGCCTTATCAGCTGCCAAAATTTCACTACCACTAAGTGTTACATCTGCATTAGCTGCCACAGTTACATTGTTACCTTCCACACTGCTGCCTACAGTGGTTACTTCATTCACTAAATCATGTGTTTCTGTAGTCTGAGAATGACCACCACCGGATTTTCCTTTGTCATAGCGATGTTCCTCTAATTCATGATTCGCTGTCATAGACTGCATATTTACCTGACGTCCAGCTACTAGAGTAACATCTTTATCGGAAGTCACTTTACCACCCTGCATAGCAACATCACGACCTGCTGTAACTACAGCATCACCTTTCGCCGTAATTTGACCTTGATCTACAGCGGTTACAGTCTCACGGCGGCTATTGGCACTGTTCCATACAACCTTACTATTGCTGCCTTCATACTTAACTCCGTTATTGATAACATCACGATCCGCCGCCACAACAAGCTTTCCTTTTTCATCGGTTTGCTTAATCGTGCCGCCCTCATTCATCACATCATTCTTAGCATATACAGTCGTACGGTCACGTCCTTCTATCGTACCTTGTGTATTACGAACATCGGTATCTGCTACAACAGTCGTTGTACGGCCTTTAATCAGTCCGTTATCATTGTGTATCGTATTACCATGTACAGTTATCGCATCATCCGCCACTATGCTACCGCTGTTATGCATCGTACCTACTTGCAAATTAATCGATTGAGCCTGCATATTCGCAGCCCCCGCAACACGTTGTGTGGTTGGCGCCAAATATAATGTTGGTACGAGTAAGGTTTCAGTCTTACCGTTCGGCAATACTACCGGTTGACTGACAAGCATTACCACATCTTCCGTCAATTGCTGTTGCTCCGACTCAGTTAATCCTTGTCCAAGTGTCATGGACTTAGACTTCATTATAGTGAGGCCTGCATCCATCAATTTACGATACTGCTCCTCCTCTGTTAATCCCGCTTGTAGTCTACTTTTACCTGTTTGACGTAAAATAGCCTGCATCACCAATTGTTGTTCATAGTAACCATCTCCTAATCGTTTTTGTGTACGCATAGGATTGAGTTGTAACCGATTGATAACATAATCAGAGGATAAGAAGCTTCTTCGATTGGTAAAATTCGGATCCGTTTCCATCGCATAGGATGTATTTGGATTTGTAGATAACTGACTCATAGACGTCAATACCGACGTATCTACCGTAGCACCTGTTGTACTATTAGCTACATGACTGCCATAAACAGTTAACGGTATATCTATCGGTTGCACTACATCATTATGATACTCCGCCTCACGAATATTTGTGGAATCCCATCCATGATGTTTATGGCGACTATAACCTGTAGCAGTCCCATTCTCACTAATATATTCATTTCCTTTCGGATTAAGCGCTTCATAATGGCCGATTTTACCAGCCAAAGTACCCGCTGCACTGATTTGGCTAGCATCATTAGTCACAAGGTCCGCTTCGATTTGTAAGTTACCGCCAGAAATAATGCGTCCTGGTTTAGAGGTATCTACTGCTTCTTTTACTCGCGCACGGTCATATTCATATTTAGTCCAGCTATCATGATGCTCTCCATTAATAGACAATTGTAAATTTTCAGAAGAGTGAACTACAACCTTATCTTGTGGAATCGGATCATCGTGCCCATAAATGCGTTCCTCAGAAAGCTGGTACCGCTTGATACTACCGGCCGGTGCCACTTCATTTTTTACATGCTCCGTAGTTCCTGTAGTAGCCCGTTTCAACGTAACGCCACCATTTTTATTAGCAATGGATTTGGCAAGAATCACTCCCTGCTGACCAGCCTCAATAGTAGCATCCACATTAGTTAATGTATCCATTTTGCCAGATATAACGCCGTTATAATCCATCGTCTTTCCAAGTTGTAGTACGCCTTCAGACTTCAGCACACTACCATTCGTATTTTTTATTGTATTAGTAGCCACCGCTAAATTATTACGCGCGATGAGTACCGGTGCATCTTTCGTAACAGCATTACCGGTTTGTGTGAAAGCATCTGCTGAAATGCGTGCCGAATCAGCATAGAATTTAGCCTTACCGACTTGTGTAAAGCCTTTTGCACTAATGCTTATATCCGGCGCCACCACAGTGCCACTATTTTGTACCTTGCCGGTACTGTCTACAGAAATATGATTTTGTGCAGAAAGAATCCCTTTATTATTCACGCCAAAACCATCATTGGTTCCTACTAAGTACATGCTATTCGCATACATACCACCGATTTGAGAAACATCAAGACCTACCTGTTCTGAGTTACTGGTCTTCGTAACATTAGTTACCTTACCACTACCATCGACAGATACTGTATTATTACCGGTTACCACATGGCTTTCATCAGACCATACCTTACCGTTGAGCTGTACCGCTTCAGCCAAAATATCTGTACGAGATGTACGCGATACATCGAGACCTTGTCCAGATACCTTCACAGTACCTTGCTTTACATCATATCCAGCAATAGTTCCGTCTGTAATAATAGGGTTTCCTGTTGTCAGAGTAGCCGCACTAGTATTAATAAATGTCCCATTATTAACAGCAATCCCATTTGGGTTAGCAATGATAACATGTGCCTTACGCCCCGCTACCTCTAAAGCACCATTCATTGCAGTCGCACCTGTTCCAGTTACTTCATTTAAAATCGTCTTAGCTGCAGCACCTCTCAAGTTAGGATTACCCATCACATAACCGGCCAGTTCCGTAGATACAGGCCGCTTTGAGTTATTTAAAATAACCCCTTTCTCATCAATATTAAACATATCATATTGATTATGAGATAAGCCCTTAGCATTCGGTTTATTAATATTCACAATTGGGGTTCCATTACGAGCTTCATCCATATTAGGACCCATTGCACCTTGATTCGGTACGATAGATTGAGCTACTGCTAGCGGAATCCACAATCCGGAATTTGTCACTAATAGGGCTGCACACAATGCAGTCGCTGTATATTGTTTAATTTTCATTGTTCTCTCCTTATAGTCTCTCATTTGATAACACACAAAGATAACACACAAACTTGATTAAAATTGGTAAGCAGATCTAAACGCCCAAACACTTGTATCCGTTACAAATCCGTCAGGTTTCTTAATTGGCCTTCCCCATGAGACATCATAGCGAAATGCATCACCGATATTCCCACGAACACCGATAACCCCACCTACTAAGGTATTACCAATTTGTGTCGCTGTGGACGGCCCCCATACGTGACCTATATCTATACCTATATACGGAGTTATTCGTTGTCGTCTAAATGGTAAGGCCCATTCATTTTGAATGTAGTAACCGGAGTCACCACGTAATGTTTCTTCCCCACTGAAGCCACGTACGGAATAGCGTCCACCGATACTAAATTGATCAGTTCCAAACAATCGTTGATTTGTAAACTGACTTCTAAAACGCATCGTATACACACCTTGTTTATGACCTATTCGTACACCGCTTTGAATTTCACCTTCAAGTCCCGCCATTTTATATAACGTAGTCGGATTATCTGCCAATCCTTCCCAACTACGTACTGTAGCACCTAGGCCTCGTATGCCTTGACGATAAAAGAGATATACATCAGACATAGTATTCCCACTATACTGACGATGGGATAATCCTAGTTCCAATGCTGTGGTATGTTGCTCTTGTACACCGATTTCTATATCATCAATGTAACTATGGCGTGTTTTATGAATCACCTTAGCAACAGCAGCGGTCTTGGAGCGACTCGTCCGATTCAAAACCTGCTCTACAGAAAACTCAATCCCCCGAGTATTCCCAGAAGAACGGAATGCTTCTGGCATAAATACCAATTGATGATAACTATATTGATACGTGGATAAGCGATACATTCGATTTCCATCAGGTACGGCATAATTTATAGCATACTGCTTTGATCCATGTCCATCACCATGATGACCAATATCCTTCGTTATACTAGCCGATAAAGTATCATTAAGCCCTGCCAACTGACTAAACGACACATACATAGTACCTTGATACTTCCCTGTGGATTCATAGCCAGCATTATCCAACAACAAAGATCCATGTACAAAACCTTTTTGTTCTACCGTTAATTTCACTATTGAATGAAGGGGTTTTGTTCCCGGCTCGATGCTAAGCTTTACATCTTGTCCCGGTACATTTCGCATCTGGTCTATACCTTGCTCTAATGCTTGTCTACGCAGTACATATCCGGGACGAACAGGAAACGCACTTCGCCAATTCGTGCGAGCTTTTGGATTCGTGAGAACAATATCTTCCACATAGCCCGGTAAAATTTCAAAAGTGAGTGTACCAGATTGTAAATCTTGATTCGGAACTATCACTTGACTCGTTACATATCCATCGGCAAGAATTTGCTCTTGTAATTGCTTTTGCAGTACAACAATCCCCTCTGCCCCAATGTTGTTATGATTATATATTTTCAGTCGATTCCTATACTTCTTAAAGACCGGTTCTGATGACGTAATCACAATCTGGTCAATTGGAAATGACACTGCTTCTTGTGGCAATGCATCCATAGGTGCGCCATTTAAATTGTCATAACTTGATTCTGAACGCGACAAAGCGGCCCTCGCCATAGGTGCTTCCGCGCGTTGACGCAAAGAAGCATCGGCTCGAGCCGCTTCTTGTTGAATAAATGAGGAAGGTACATCCGCTGCCAAAGTTGTCGTTGCACACATAACGCCAACTAAGCCCACACAACCGGCAGCGATTGATACTACTTTCATAATTCTCTCTCCTATATATTACTTTCAAATAATTATTAACTTATTAGTTCGATTATATCTCTCAGGAAACATAAAATCAACATATTATGTATATATATGTTTTATATCATAAACAGAGAGTTACTTCATATAACTCTCTTTCACTAATCAATCAAAATATACTTAATTTTAGTTATATTCAGTTTCATATTGCAATTTAAGATTATTTAAAATTATCAGTTATCACATTAAAAAGAATCATAAGCATAAAAATAACTATTATAGGTATTACAGAATAAAAATCTCTTTTTGCTTTTTTCAATAGAATAGGCATTTTCTCTAAAGTAAGTGAAGAGTCAGACTTAATGGCCAAAATTCTCAACCACAATTCTAATACCGAACTCAATATGCCTATAACAGCTAAAAGATGAATTAAATTAGCACCATCATAAGGAATATTAATGATTATAAAAACCAGACAGCCTATTCCTATTTCCGTATATAACATAGATTTAGAACGTTTAACTTGTTCCTTGTCTAATACAAAATAAGGATTCCTAATAAAATATAGACAATATATACATAATAAAAATAATGAAAGACCAATCTTCATATATAGCTCCATTTAAAATAAAATTATAAATGCAATCTTTCTAACCAATTATTACGTGCTAAAACTACAATATATCCATCATTCCTTGGATCCTCTAATACATATACTCTATACGATTCATTTTCATATACATAACGAGTTTTAGCTTGGTCAATTAACTCCCAATTCCCACTTATAGGTTTTATTGATTCTATATCTTTATGTAATGAATCTTTCCTTATATTTCTTGCCATACCTTTTGAGAAAAGAGTTCTTCTGTTCGACTCATATACTTCGCTAGCATTCAAATATTGTTCTCGAGGAAAATATGCATTTAAAGCTTGCGTCAGTTCTACTCTAGACTGCTCAACTTTATCATTATAAAAAAAATTGTAGCTTAATCCACAAATTAGCCATATAAAAGAGCAGCCTAAAAATAAGTACCAAAAAACAGAGTAAATTGTTTTTAACTTCATCACTAAAAGCCCTTTATATTGCATACTGTTACATACTGTTTTTAATAATAATAAATAATCATAAATTCATTTGTAAATACCCATTTTTCTATAAGCATTTCATTGATCATTGTAACTTCTTATCCTAAGAACCCACCATGCCCCATACAGATACAATCTTCTTTTGTAATTTCATCATCTGCAATGAGCCGTGGCACAATTTCATCAAAGGCCGTTGGTTTGCTAAACAATACACCACCTGGTACGCCTAAAATTGGCGTGCCATCAGCACAGTATGCAATGCACACCATAGAGCCTGGCAAGACAGGAAGGCCATAGGTTACAACATGGTCTGCGTAGCGTTTAATGGCCCCTGGTGTTAAATCATCAGGATCGACACTCATGCCACCTGTACAGAATATGATATCTGCACCTGCTGCTTTCACCTTGTCGATAGCGGCCACAATATCGTCCGTGTTATCCGTCACGATTTCATGGGCGATTTTTTTCACCC
>OGIN01001143.1_pt1 | contig 15794 bp, 10 predicted proteins | sample 1571851 | NCBI WGS metagenome assembly OGIN01 (sample SAMEA2582123, study PRJEB24529) | metagenome | biome: Human gut stool | place: China | collected 2011 | reverse complement strand
TAGAAATTGTAGAGGAAACGTTAAAAAGCTGCCAAACGGAAGAAGAGATTGATACCTTGACTCATTCATATACATCTATGTTACTGGATATTAGTAATATGCATGGAAGTAAAAGAGAAAAGTTATGGGAATTTACAAGAGAAGAATTATACAAATTATTAGCAATAGAAGCAAAACTACTTAGAATGAATAAGCAGCCTGCAAACATTCGACCAGTTAAGGGTGTGCTTATGATGATGATAAGCAATTCCATTTTAAAATCGAGAAATGGGTATAACAATGATTATATTTGTAAATATCTGCCAATAGAAGTTGCAAAGAGTAGTATTAGTAATCATCAAATTTGGATGAAGAAAACAGAGCTGCTTAATGATGAGCGAGAGAAAAAAGTTATTCCAGAATTGTTTGAAGATATGTCATGGATTCATTATGACTGGATAAAAGACATTGATTTTTCTGAGACACGAAACTATTATGTGTCATGTTTCAGTAAGTCAATAAATAATAGCCATATGCAAGACGGTTATGGAGAATGTTTGTATGGATATAAAAATGATAGAATTGTGGACCTGATTGGACCTATTGGATTATATACATTGACAAAAAAGGCTGACGCTGACGCAGATTTGCCAGATACTATGAAAAGACCATATATAGCTCAAGTAATAACATTTGATGTTTTATATGACATTGAAGAAGCAAAGACGGAATTACAATACTTATTTAGCGTTATAGACATGTTTGATTTATCTGACAATAATAAGAAAATGTTTTTACAGGAGATATTGCAATATTGGATTCTTTCTGTTAAAGATAGCAAATGGAAAGCTGAAAGAGAAAGAAGATATGTTATTTTTTTATATGACGATTATGAATATATTGAAACAGAATTGGATGATACATTCTTGAAAGTTAAAACATCACTTTTTATTACGCCTGATTTTATTATAGGGAAAAATCCTAGCAAATGGGAAATAATGCGACAACTTGCGGCAAAAAGAAAAGCATTGTTTAGTAAAGAATATCTGTTTTGTGAAAATTGTTTAATGCAAGATCATGATGTGGCAATACATGAGAAACCAGAAAAATGTCCGATATGTGGTTCTAAAAATATAAGGATGATATATCACGAGAATGCTTAGTAGTAAGAAACTTCATTTTACTACCAATTTTACTACTAACAGGTAGTAGCAACGTGCTCAATCTTACTCTGATTTGCCACAATCTGTAATTTCAGAGCATTTAATAAAACACCCGAAAACCCTTGCAAAACAGGGCATTTCCGGGCAAAACAAGGAGAAACAAAACTATGATAAAAGTACTATTCATCTGCCACGGCAATGTTTAATGCAGGCTGTGAAAGCCTTGATTTTGTTGGATTTCTTGGAAATTAATCAAAAATTTACACCTTATTTATACCTTTGGAAGACCGGATTGGTAATCAAGACATATAGAAACTACAAGGGATATGTTTTGAAGATTAGGAATTGACGAACGATAGCACAATCTCAAGAAACAAATAGATGGTGCTGATTTTTTACAAAAAGAGGTCTTGAGTACTGTTAATAACAGAACCCACCACGCCTCTGATTTTTCATGCGTAACCCGGTGGGACTTTCTTATTTATGGGGGTGTTTTATGTATCAATATCCAAAACAAATATTAACAATAGATCAGCAAGTGCAATCTTATATAGATGTGGGAATGGAGATTACATCTCGTGAAGATATAGAGAAGGCGTTAAAGTTAATTGGATTTTATCGTTTGAGAGGCTACTCGTTTCATTTATATGATAATGCTGCAAAAAAGTATGTTCCAGGAAGAAAGTTTGAAGATATTATAAAATTGTATCAATTTGACCAGAAATTATCAGCTTTGGTTTTTTCAATGATTTCTAAGATTGAGGTTGCATTGAGAGTGCGATTGGTGGAAGCATTGCTTATACACGGAGAACTACTTGTTTTGCAAGATCCATCGATTTTTAAAGAGAAAAAACGGTATTGGCAGAATGCGGCTACTGTAGCATCAGAAAATGCTTACTTCATGGATACAGGGTGTTTCAGTATTGCGTAATATGTGTGCTCATAATTCTAGAATTTATAATCGTACAATTCATACGACACTGGAAATTCTGGATGTAGATAAAATTACGCCGCCACCAACGCATAATGGCTTGTATCAAATCTTACTGGCGATGAAGTACCTGCGTTCATCCGATGAGGAGTGGACAGTATTTGTAAATGCTTTCGCTAAGCTAATTCAAAATAATAATGGTGTGGTCAGTCTCGCAGCAATGAATCTTCCTGCGGATTGGAAAGAACATTTAAGTGTATAAATGCAGTGGAATTGCATAAAATAATAAAGCAGACCTAACCAAGCACTTTTTGCTCAAATCGGTTAGGCTTTCGGCGGAGTGTTACGATAAGCACTTCGCCATTTTTATTTTGATTAAAAACAGCCACCTTTATATATATAATCGCACAATTTGAACGAAAACAGCCGCATGTTCATGTGCAAAAATGAAAGTAAAACTTATTAGACGATATAATGTATAAATTCATCCTTTGAAAGAATATTAGCTATTTATAGCATTCGTTTTAATAAAGCTATTCGACTAGGAAACAGTTGTTATACCGGCTAAAAATGGTGTAATAAACAGGTGAAATAGATAGCGTTTTTGCCGATAGTGTGATATACTAGTCAGTAGATTAGTAAGTTTGGATTTAATTTATAATGGATGGGGGATGGCAGATGAAATACCTTTTAGTTGCTGATATAGCAAAAAAATGGAATATGTCAGAACGCAGTGTTAGAAATTACTGTGCAAAGGGGCGTGTGAACGGTGCGTTTCTCACTGGTAAGACATGGAACATTCCAGAAAACGCAGAGAAACCGGAGCGCACCAACAAAAGAAAAGAAGAACCGATTACGTTGTTGGATATTCTGAAAGAGCAGAAGGCAAGTAAATACTCCGGCGGGATTTATCATAAGACACAGATTGACTTGACCTATAACTCTAACCATATGGAAGGAAGCCGTCTGACGCATGATCAGACCAGATATATCTTTGAAACCAATACCATCGGTGTAGAAAAAGAAGTGCTGAACGTGGATGACGTGATTGAAACAGCAAATCACTTCCGTTGCATTGATGTGATTATTGATCACGCAAAAGTAGCTCTGACGGAGAAGTTCATTAAAGAAATTCACTTGGTTTTGAAGAATGGCACCAGTGATTCCAGAAAAGATTGGTTTGCTGTTGGCGATTATAAGAAACTTCCGAATGAAGTTGGCGGCATGGATACCGCCCTTCCGGAAGAAGTTGCCGATAAAATGAAGGCATTGCTAACGGAATACAACGCCAAAGAAGAAAAGACCTTTGCGGATATTCTTGACTTCCATGTGAAGTTTGAGCGGATCCATCCATTCCAGGACGGCAACGGTCGTGTGGGCAGATTAATTATGTTTAAGGAATGTCTGAAATATAATATCGTTCCGTTTATCATTGAGGATAATCTGAAGATGTTCTACTACCGTGGACTGAAAGAGTGGAACAATGAGAAAGGTTATTTGACAGATACCTGTTTGACCGCACAGGATAAGTATAAGGCATATTTGGATTATTTTAGAATTGCATATTAAACGTGATTCAAAGTGAAAAATTTGCGATTTGAGAAAAAATAATAATATACATTTTAAAGACGGGAGTAAATACATGTTCTATAAAATGATAGAAAATAAGTGTACACAATGGTATGAATCAGAACGGTGTACGGTTAAAAACTTAATTGAGTATATAGAGAAAACAGGGCAGATGCGTGATGCTCAGATTGAGGCTGTTAAGGTATATCTGTTTCTAAAAATTGCCTGTGAATGTAAGCCGTTGACACAGCTGTTTAGACAGGGATTCTTTAATTCTATTGATTTGAATGAGATAGAATTGTCAAAATCTACTCGTGAATATTTGTTTCAGAATCCAGCGGCTGCGGCATTATTTGAATATGCATGTTTGACAAATGATAAAGGTGAACAGGTATCTGAAAAATTGGAAAAACAGATAAAGAAAGATCCAACGGGAATTGATTATAATGAATTCTTTCGTAATGCGTTTTATGGTGTTTCCTATACGGATTATCTGTTTAGCCTTCCTATGGGTGCAGGTAAAACGTATTTGATGGCGGCATTTATTTACTTGGATTTATATTTTGCTTATAACGAGCCAACAAATCCGTCATTTGCACATAACTTTATCATATTTGCACCATCAGGTTTGAAATCATCAGTGGTTCCAAGTCTTAAAACAATACAAAACTTTAATCCATCATGGATTCTTCCGGAGCCGGCGGCAACAGACATCAAGAGGATGATTTCTTTTGAAGTATTGGATCAAAGCAAAACTGCAAAAAAATCAAATAAGACAAAAAATCCAAATGTTCAGAAAATCGCTAATCATCAGCCGCTTTCTGAGTTGTTTGGTCTTGTTGCTGTTACTAATGCGGAAAAAGTAATTCTTGAGCGTATTCAGGAAAAACAGGGACAGATAAATATGTTTGAAGAAAGCGAGGACGATAAAGACCGACAGGCAAATGAACTTCGTAATTTAATTGGTAAGTTACCATCATTGTCTATCTTCATTGATGAAGTTCATCATGCAGTAAGTGATGAAATTAAGCTTCGTGCTGTAGTTACAAGATGGGCACAGAATCATACAGTCAATTCTGTGATTGGTTTTTCTGGTACTCCATATTTAGACAAAGTTGAAAAAATAAAAGTTGTAGATTCATTGTCCGTTGGTACAGCTGAAATCACAAATATTGTGTATTACTATCCACTTATAGACGGTGTAGGAAATTTCTTAAAATTTCCAGTTGTAAAAATTGCAGATATTGCAGATAGCAGCCTTATTATTGAAAAGGGTGTCAGAGAATTTCTTGATACTTATAAAGACACTGTTTATGCAGATGGCTTAACAGCTAAATTGGGTATTTATTGCGGTACTATCGAAAAATTAGAAGAAACAGTATATCCACAGGTATCCCGTATTGTAGCTGAATATGGCCTTGGTACTGATGTTATACTTAAATTCCACAAAGGAAATAAACAGTATAAGATGTCGGCTGATAGTCAGATGCAGTTTGATATCTTGGATAAATCTATTTCTAAAATTCGTATTGTTTTGCTTGTGCAGATTGGTAAAGAAGGTTGGGACTGTCGAAGTCTTACAGGTATTATTCTTTCTCAAGAAGGAGACTGCCCAACCAAGATGGTATTACAGACATCTTGTCGATGCTTGCGTCAGGTGATTAAAAACGATCAGGAAACGGCACTGATATATTTGAATGAAAGCAATGCCGAAAAATTAAATATGCAGCTTGAGCGGCAGCACCATATTTCGCTTAAAGAATTTTCTTCTGCAGACAACAGTAAGACTACTTTGAAACGTTATAATCGTACGGCTTATTTAAAGTTGCCTAAAGTAGAGTTTTATCAGCTGAAAATCAGCTATGATACACGTACTGTTGAAAAGGCAAATCCTGAAGTTTCTATTGAAAAATCTGTTGATTCAGCGCAAATTGCAGGTAATATTATCAAAACAACAGATCTTTCTATGAATGTAAATAATATCAGTATCCAGGTGGATGATGCTGAATATGGTACAGAATATGCAACCTTTAATTCTTGGATTTATGGCATTATGAGAAGTGGATTTGGAACACCTTCCATGGCAGAATTAAATGCATATACAGAGCAGTTAAAAGTAGTATATGAAAAAATCACATACGAAAAAGGTGGCTCACGATATTTCAGTTCGAAGTACAATAAAAAGTTGGTAGAAGCCAATATTCGCAAAGCTTTTTGTGACAAAACGGATTTCAATACAACAGAAGAACTGATACCAGAAGAAGCTAATTTGTTGAACATTGCGAATTTTACTTCTGAGATATATGCAGATAATCTGGATGACTACTATCCAAGACAGAATGTTGTTGAAAACATAATGGATGACGATAAGGGAAAATTGAAAGTTGATAAAAAGACACAGCAGTTAATTGATCTCGCTATAGAAACTGGAAACGATAGAATCGTTTTGGAATTGCAACAGCGTGTATCATCTCACCCAAATAAGAATCGTTCGTTCCACTACTTGCCATATCGTACAGACAGTGGTTTTGAACAAACATTTTTAAGAGAAGTATTGTCCTTCGATATTATTGAAAAATTAGGTCTGGAAGTGTATTACAATGGAGACCGTGCTATGACGGAGTTTAAGATCAAGTGCTATAAGAAAACCAGTGGAAAATGGAATTACATTGGTATTTACACACCGGACTTCCTTATCATTAAACGAAAAGATGGCGTTATCCATAAGGTTATTGTAGTGGAAACCAAGGGGCAGATTTATGCCAAAGATCCAGTCTTTAAAGATAAGAAGAATTTTATGGAAACAGAGTTTTCAAAACAGAATAATGCTGCGTATGGTTATGAACGTTTTGATTACCTGTATTTGGAAGATACGATGCCAGAGAAAGATAGATTGACACAGACACATCAAAAAATCTGTGAGTTTTTTAAGGAGAAAGCGTAATGAATGGAATTAGACCTACTGTAGGCATAGAGTTTGATGATAAATATACTAATGCAAAAAATAAATTGCTTGATTTTATTAAGACATTAGACGAGTTGGATGACATACAAAAAGCAAAATTGGCACAAGAATTTATAACATCATATAGTATGGCAAATTCTTTTGAACAATTTGTAAGTTATATGAAGAATGGAGGAATCAAATAATGCCAATTAAATATGTACCGTTTATACCAGAGCCGGTGGAAGGACAAGCTGTGCTTGGAAATTTTAATAGAATATTGAGATACAAAGGTGCTGACGATGTTTCTAAGACATTACAGCGTGGTATGCCTTTGTATGAAATGGAAAAACAGGAAACCGTGGGCGAAAACGCTGACGGCAATATGGTTATTCGTGGAGAATGTGTTTCTGCTTGCGCTTATCTGAAGGAGCAGGGTATTCAGGTTGATCTTGTTTACATTGACCCACCATTTGCGAGTGGTGCTGATTACGCAAAGAAAGTATATATCCGTCGAAATCCGAAAGTAGCAGAAGCTATTGCACAGGCTGAACAAGAGCTGGATGTAGATGAATTGAAAGCTTTTGAAGAAAAGATGTACGGTGATGTATGGGATAAAGAAAAATATCTGAACTGGATGTACGAAAATCTTATGGCGATTAAGTCTATAATGAGCGAAACGGCATCTATTTATGTTCATCTTGATTGGCATATAGGTCATTATGTAAAAATCTTATTGGATGAAGTATTTGGAGAATCACATTTTCTGAATGAAATTGTTTGGCATTACTACAACAAAATGCAGGGGAATGTAAACAGATTTGCATCTAATCATGATGTAATTTTTCTGTATACAAAAAGTGATATATATAGTTTCTCGCCCATTAAGGAAAAGAGAGATGAAACTATTAAACAAATTAAAAGGGTTTGGGATTCTGAAACTCAAAAGCTTGTGAATGCAAAAGATGAAAATGGTAGAGTAATTTACCAGGAATCATCAGAAAAGACTATTGATGATGTCTGGAGAATGTCTATGCTTCAACCTGCAGATAAAGAAGAACCGGTTGGATATGCTACGCAAAAACCAGAGGCATTGATTGAAAGGGCAATTCAAGCTTCTTCGGATATAAATTTAATAGTTGCAGACTTTTTTGGAGGCAGCGGAACAACTGCAGTTTGCGCAAATAAACTTGGCAGAAAATTTATTCATTGTGATATTGGATTGAATTCTATTCAGACAACCCGTGATCGTCTTGTCGCAGATGGGGCTGAATTCGATGTGCTGGAAATTAAAGATGGCGTTCAACTTTATCGTAATCCGGTTCAGACAATGGATAAAATTAAATCTTTGATTCCTGGCTTGAAAAATGAAGATTCCCTTGATTCTTTCTGGGAAGGTGCTATTTCTGACAGCAAGCTTGGTACAATTCCTGTTTACGTGCCAAACTTAATGGATAGTGCAGCAAAACTTCTTGATAAAGTGACTATGAACCGTATTATCCATCAGGCGATTCCAGAATTGGATAATGACATTAAAAAGGTTATTGTTTACTATATCGACATTACTGATAAAGTGGAGATTATGAATTTCATCAAAGAAGATGACAGTACGACTCTAGAAATTGAATTGCGTGATCTTAAATCAATTCTTGATGATGTTGTCATTGGCGATTATGCAGAATTCCATGCAGAAGAAATTGCAGGCGGATATGCTGTTGCTATTGATAAATTTATTAGTGATCGTGTGTTGTCTAAAATTGCAGAATTCAATCAGAAAGCATTCCTTAATTCTTCTGCGAAGAAACCGTATAAATCGATTGAAATCAGTGAAGAAGGCTTGGAACTTATTGAATTCCTTAGTCTGGATTGCACTGCGACCGGTGGTGAGTGGCATTCTGATAGTGAAATCAAGATTGATAAAAATGGCTATGTTATCGTAGACGGCAATAAAACCAAGGAGTTTTGGGATGGTTACATCCGCAGCATAAAGAAACCTATCCGCCTTAAAATTCGTAACATTTGTGGGGATGAAACTGTTTGGGAGGTGTAATCAATGGCTCAAAATGTGACATTGTATAACCTTTTGATTTCTTGTCCAGGTGATATTAAGAAAGAAGTTACATTGATTGAAGCTGCAGTAGATGAGTTTAATGAATTATATACTGAAACTTTAGGAATCACAATAAAAACTCGCCATTGGAGTAAGAGTTCTTATGCTCAGTCTGGAGGAAAACCACAGGCATTACTTAACGAGCAGTTTGTAAATAAATGTGATGCAGCAGTTGCGATTTTCTGGACGAGATTTGGCACACCTACTGATGAGTATGGTTCTGGAACAGAAGAAGAAATTGAAATTATGCTTCAATCTGGAAAACAAGTGTTTATGTATTTTTCGGATAAGCCTATCCCACCATCAAAAATAAATGGTGACGGCTATGAGAAAATACAAGCATTCCGTGACAAATATAAAGACAAAGGAATATATTTCACTTATTCATCCGACGAAGAATTTAAAAAGATGTTTTTTGCCCATCTTTCCATGCATTTTTTGACAGAAAAGAGGGTAAGTGAAACAGCCAATGAATATCGTTCTGAGTTAAAGTTATTAGGTATTGACGAAACTGGAAGATTGACTGAAGAAGCGGTGGTATGCCCATTCGTGTTAAATGCAGAGATTAGCATGAAAGAATACATTACTTCGATTAAGACTATGTATCAGGAGATTTCTGATATGAATGTAGGTGGTAGATCTGTTACAGCTAATACTTTTTTTGCTGGATTTACAAGCCCTGTTGACATAGATGAAGATGAGAAAGAGTTTATTACTGCTGCGGCTGAACAGCTGGAGTGTGAGTTGTCCGATTCCTTTTTTGAACTTGGAAATTTAAACAAAGATACTTTAACATCAAATCCACTCAGTGGTTCTAAGTTGAATGGAACGTCCGAAGAAAAGCAGAAATATTGGAAAATCAAAAGATTGCATGAAACTATTTCTAAAGCTTTGGAATGGGTTCCGGTTGAGAAAGCGTTTTCTGGAATGAATTGTATTAAATTAGCAATTCAGAATTGTGGTAAGGCCATCGACGAAGATGCTGAAATTACGTTTGAAGTTCCAAAAGAATCCTTGCTTACATTAGGTGAATTCCCTAAGTTTAATAATGCAGAGATGGGATATTTGCTTACAGATTGTGATATGAGTATTTTGTTCGGAATTGAAGGCACATCTGAATATATTGAATATTCAGAATCAGAGCAAAATGGAAGAACTCCGTATGGAGCACGTCCATATGGTTTTCCAGGATATGTTCCAGATTATAGTGATGATTTCACTGATGAGATAAAAGATGTGTTTTGTTATGGATTCTATTCAAGTGAAGATAAGTATATTGTAAAGCTTAAAGTAGATTACATAAAACATAATACAACTGTTGCTTTCCCGACAATCCTTTTTGTGAAAAATGAGATTGATGAGATACCATATAAAATCACATCTAAGAATAATCCGGATGTTGTTGAAGGCTGTATAAAGGTTAAAAGTTAGGAAAGGAATACTACATGGAAAAGCCACAATACATCGATTGGATAGTTGAAGAAACTGGTATTGTAATTAAAGATGACATACCGCTAAAATGTTATAAAATTGATTATAAAGATGATGAAAGTATTCTTGATGACTGGGCATTGCACATTCGAAAAAATTACATAGAAGATACTGAACTTAAAGAAGACGCAGATGACAATGCAATGACTATTGAACAGTATTTGCATGATTATGTAATTCCACAAAAAGGAGAAGAATTGGGAGCTACGGTACGTTCTGCAGACATAACAGAAATTTTAATTTCCGATTTATTAGAGTTTGTTCATCAGTATTCTGTTCCGAGATATAAATTGAAGAACAGATCAGGAAAAAACAATTCACAACAAGGAACTGATGTCATTGCATATAAGTACAAAAATGAAGATAAAACTCCAAATGATAAAGATGAATTGGTGGCAGCAGAAGTTAAAGCTACCCTCTCTAATATGGAGTACACACCAATCAAAAATGCAATTATCGATTCCAGAAAAGATGAACATCGATTAGCAAGATCAGTAAATTACTGCAGAAAGCGATTAAAAGAACTGGGCAAAATAGAAGAGGCAGAAGAGGTAAAGAGATTTTTATTTAAACCAGATAATAATTATCGTATTACATATGTAGCTGCAGGAGTTAGTAGTCGTGAAAACGTAGATGATGCCATAGAATTAGGTTTTTCTGGTGAAGAACTTGAAATTAGAAAAAATGAGCTGATTTTTTATGTACATGGTCAAAAGTTGATGGAATTGGCTCATAACATTTACCAGAGGTGTTGTAAATGATTTTTGGGAAAAATGCAGGCTTAATGTTAAAATATCAAAAAGCAAAGGCTAAAATGGTAGAATACGATGTTTCAAAGCAGGAGTATCCACATTTTCCGCTGAATTCTAATGAATTATCGTATCCAACAACTTATGTGCTGTCACGATACTCAGAATGCATTATAGAAAATAATCATGACGAATTAAAAGAGCTAGAGTTACTTTTGATTACAACTGCAGAATATTATGATTCAGCTTTTAAGTCCAAAGATAGACCAGAATATGATTGGGATTTTTTGCTATCTGGAGCATCTGCCTACTTCCTACGAAAGGATTTTGGTAGTGCTAAAGTGTTGGCAGCAAGAGTAGTTGATTTAATTGATGAGGAGCGATCTCCGCAGAAATTGTTGACGAATATCTATAATTATCTTCTGGGTGGAGTGTATTTGCCATATTTGAGAGTTATAGATACTTATGAGCGAATAAATAATTTTTTCTTGGATTACTTTGGAAAGGGTAAGTCTTTAGAAGCATTAAAGTCAAACTTATGGGTATATAGAAATGAAATATACGAGAATGGAGATCCAGATAGTATATTTTATGTAGATATATTAGTGGCAGTTATTATTGTGGCGTGCGAAAATTCGTCATGGAGTCTTTTGCCGAGTAGTTCAGGTATCTTGGATGAAGAATGGGAGTCATATCTACAAAGTAAGATGTCAATAAAGATGTTATGGCCAGCACAAAGATTAATAGCCGAAAAGGGATTGTTGCGTGGAGAAAGTTCTATCGTTCAACTTCCGACAGGGGTAGGCAAGACAAGAAGTATTGAACTAATTATTAGAGCAGCTTTTTTATCTGAACGAGCGAATATTGCTATTATAGTGGCACCATTAAGAGCGTTGTGCAACGAAATAACAATGGATATGTACAAAGCTTTTGGAAATGATGTCACGATAAATCAGTTTTCTGATGTACTTCAAAATGATTTCTGGAATTTGTTTTCTGAAGATATTAAACGGCAGATACTAATATGTACGCCAGAGAAACTGAGTTATGTATTACATCATGATCCGTTTTTCTTAAGTGCTATAGATTTATTTGTGTTTGATGAAGGTCATATGTTTGATGATGGAGGGAGAGGTGCAACATATGAGTTATTAGTAACACATATACGTCAGAACATAACGAGCGAACAGCAGTTGGTTTTGCTATCTGCGGTATTGCCAAATTCAGGGGATATTGCACAGTGGTTGTTTGAGGATAGAGGTTGTTTGGCGACAGATGATAGTATTGTATCTACACCTAAATCAATAGGATTTTCATCGACACAAAGGGATATTCATTTCTTTTCTGATGATAAATCAAATGAAGATTATTATATTCCCCGAATCCTTCGAGTTGAACAATTGAAGAAGTTACCCCGAGAAAGAAGTAATAAATACTTTCCAGATTTATCATTATCTACAGATGTGGCCATTTATAATGCAATAAAGTTGTGTCATAACGGCGGTGTTGCTATCTATCTTGGGCAGCAACGTTCAATGAAAACGGTATTTGAAAGAATTATAAATTTGGATAAGCGAAACTATGATTTGAAAGCATTAAAAGATAATACAAATCAAGCAGAGCTTTCCAAAATCAAGGGATTTATAGAAAGCTATTATGGTTCAGAGCACTATTATACGAAAGCAGCAGAATTGGGGGTTTTGCCTCATTCATCTAATCTTCAAAATGGAGTTAAGCTTGTTGTTGAACATGCATTGAAGAATAAATATGTTTCTTGCGTAGTGTGTACATCGACGCTTGCACAGGGGGTGAATATCCCGATAAAATATTTATTGGTCACCAGCATTCGAAATGGATTGAAATTAGTAAAAGCTCGAGATTTTCAAAACTTGATGGGTAGAACAGCACGAGCGGGTATATACACAGAAGGAAGTATTATTATTACGGATTGCAAAATATACGACAACCGTACCAACTGGAAAAATGGTGGAAGATATTTATGGAATGATTGTGTGAAGCTATTTGATACAAAATTGACAGAACCTTGTGGCAGTTCTATTCTTTCGTTAGTCCAGGATTTTAACATAGATTATGATGTGACCGTAAGTGGTGAGAAATTTATTGATATAGTGATAGATCACCTTGACGAAAGAGATTTCTTGCTTGATTACGCAAAGAAGTTAGAAAAAGCATACTTAAAAGCCAATCCCAAAAGAACACAAAATCTGATTGTGCAGGAAATATTATTGCGTCAGGATATTATATCAAATATAGAAAATTATTTGTGTTTAGTACGTTCCGCAGAAACATTGGTCAATGATAGTAAGAAAAGTGCTGTGGATATTTGTACAAATACATTGGCGTATGCTATGGCAACAGAAAAAGAGAAAGAATTACTGATTAAAGTTTTTCAGAAGATAGAAGAGAATATTCAACAATATTCTGTTGAAAAATTGAGCAGATATTCTAATGCAATGTCAGGAATAGGTTTGTCTTCTCTAATAGAGGAATGGATTGTTCAGAATGAACTTACAGAGAAGATATATACAGAAACAGAACTATTATACGTTATTACAGAATTGTATCTGCAAATCTGTGGAGACTTTAGATACCAAGAGCATATACAAAGCATTTGTAAAAAATGGATTGATGGACAGACTCCAATGGAAATTAACAACAAAGAAACTATTGGAATTGCAGAAGTAGAATCATTATGTAATAAAAGAATCTCATATGAAATGAATTTTCTTATCGGCAATATCTGTGATCTGATAGAAGTTGACGGAGAAAATGAGGAGCAAGTTGATCAAAGGAACATCTTGACATTGTTACAAAAGAAAGTAAAATATGGCGTTCCAAATATGACAGCAATTTCTATTTGTGAGAGTGTTTTTAATGATCGTCTATTAGCTATAGAATTAGCTCAAATTTTATCTGATGCGAATATTGGAACGGATAAGATACTTAATATGTTGAAAGCTCATAGTGAAGAAATCTTTAGTTGTCTTGATTCGTATCCGGAATATTTCAAGGATAGATTATCTGTGTTGATGAAATAAAGGTAGCATACTGTATTTACAGATTGCTGAATGTGCATTAAAAATAGATATTTCTTTTACACAAGAAATTAGAAATAGCAGATCTGTCAATTTGGTGAGGATGACACTTGGGTACAATGTCCATCAGATATTCCAAAAGATTAAGTATTAAAACAAGTGAACTTCCGGCGAAAGAGTGTATAATCGTACAATTTAAACGAAAAAAAAGCATAATTTATTAGGCTATAGAATGGTTTATGTGAATTGAATGATGACTGATGATTCTGGTGTTGAAAGTAAAAATAATGCAATGACATTATGGATAAATACATGTTGTCTTCCATAAAATCAATTCTATGTTAAAAACATACAGTCTAGACAGCTACTTTTTAAGCTATCATTTGAAAGACATACAATATATAGGCTCAAATGGCGAAAGTGCCCATTTGGGCCTATTATTGTATAATTTAATACGTTACAACCAGAGCAAGATCCACCCGTGTATTACAGTATTGTCATTTTGGCAATTTTGTATTACTTACGAGTAGCAGACTTGATTGGGATTACGTCCCCATACCCACGTGAAAATATAATTGCTGGCAATTATATTTTAGCAGATATGCAGGCATATCTGGATAAGCGTCACAGACAACAAAATAAGGAAATTTTGATAAGGCATTCACCTGGAATAGGTGAGTGTTTTTTTGTTTTAAAGTATTCAATTAACCGAAAAAATAAAAAAATTTTCCTCAGGGGGCTGTAAAAATGCCTCTCAGCGTTTCGTATTGTGTAAGGGTGTTTTTGACAGGAAAAAATAAAAATTTTTTCATCAAGAGGCTGTATTTATGCCCTTCATCTTTTGTATAAGTGTAAGAACATTTTTTAGCCGGCATAAAAATGATTTTTACAACAGTTAGAAACAGAAATGAGGCGAGAAAAGAATGAAATATGAATACATGAAGGAGTCTGAGCAGATGCTTCAGTACTTCCAATTTCCGAAGTTTTTGCTAAAGCTGCGAATTTCTCAAACTGCAAAATTTATTTATATGGTTTTGTATGACTGGGCACGGATATCGAGAAAGAATAGCTGGATAGATAAGTATGGAAATGTTTATCTGATTTTTCCGATAGATGAATTGTCTGTTCAAATCGACAAATGCAAATCTTCTGTAAAAACAGCATTGAAGGAATTAGATGATGAGGGATTATTGGTTCGTAGATCCGGTGGATTTTCAAAACCCAATCATTTATATGTAAAAATTCCATCGGATGAGATTGGTTTACAGCCGGTTGAGAATAAGGCGGTTGAAAAGATGGCTGTAACAGAGGCGGAAAAACAACCATCATCTAGCTGTAAAAATGGCTGTGCAGAAGCCGGAAATGTGGCACCTAGTAAAGTAACTGAGAAATATAAAAGTAATAAATATCATGAAGTAAATTATTGCTATGGGGAAGGAGAGAGTTTGTGATGAGAAAAGAAGATACCGTATGTGTAGGCAGTGATGGTTTGCAATATTGCAAAGTCTGTGGGGAAGCGAAAGAAGCATTTTTTCCTAAGGGTGACTTTATGGGGATGAAGAAACATTCCAGGCAATGTGCTTGTGACAGAAAAGCGTATGAAGAAGAACAAAAATATTTTAAAGACAAAGAGCACCGGGAATTAGTCAGCAGAAATATGAGCATCTGTTTTGACGAGAGCAGAATGGAAGAGTGGACATTTGAAAATGCAGATATGTCAGATGCTGTAATGCATAAGGCAAAAAATTATGTTGATAACTGGGAGGAAATGAAAAGAAATCATATAGGCTGTTTGTTCTGGG
>OGIN01001139.1_pt1 | contig 15870 bp, 12 predicted proteins | sample 1571851 | NCBI WGS metagenome assembly OGIN01 (sample SAMEA2582123, study PRJEB24529) | metagenome | biome: Human gut stool | place: China | collected 2011 | reverse complement strand
GGCTGGCGGAAAATCAGCCACAAAAGCAAGTGCAGAAAGACTCCGAGAGTACATATATATGTCTATCAAAAAGACTGCAGACACCATCTTCTCTCCGGCACCCGCAGTCTTTCTTTATTTTCGTACTATCAACTTTTCTTTCATCATGCCGATTCGAGCCATACATATCCTTCCAAAATATCTATGATATCTATGTTCCACTTGAACCAGCCCTCCAGCCCTTTTATGCCGCTGTCACATTGTCCGCTTCCATCGTGTCAAGGAACGCCTCATACTCTGCATCCTCGCCCGTGTACTCAACGGTCAGAATCTGTGTCAGATCCAAACTCATAACTCCCAGAATCGACTTGGCGTCAATGACAACACGGTTATAAAAAACATCAATATCAAAATCGCATTTCATAGAAGCATTGACAAATTTCTTTGCATCTTCTATCGTTTTCAGCATAATTTTTCTCTGTTTCATAATAAACAACTCCTTTTTCCTGAATGTACCAACAGAATTTTTCCCTCCGTTTTTTAGGCACATTTAAAACCATAACGATTTATTCAGTGTTTATAGCATGATTTTTGTCGAATGTCAATTTGATTTCTTTTATACCGCATATTTTTAATACATGATTTTTACCAAAAAAGCAGAGTGTTTCTTAGTAAAATATTCCGACGTCTAGAACTATCGTCGTATTCATTTCATGATATATTGTCATTATTTATATACATCAAATGGTTTAACGGATTGTTTTTGGGCAGTTGAACTAAATATTCATTGTGATTTTCCACCCAGCATGAGCACACAAATTCTCTTTTACCAAATTATCCTGATCTCTAGTTTCCATATAAAATGATGAATGATACTTAATAAATGGAAAAAAATATATTAAATCAAAAAAAATGAAAAATTATAAAAAAATTGTTGACTTTTCGTTATGGCTATGATATCATAACTGAGTCAGCAGCGAAGGGGAATAGTTCAATGGCAGAGCAACGGTCTCCAAAACCGTTAATGGGGGTTCGAATCCCTCTTCCCCTGCTTCTAAAGGCGTCAGTGATTCAGAGATGAGTCATTGGCGTTTTTGTTTTTTAAACATTCAAGTCGAACGTTCGTGAGACTTGGCGCGTGATTCTGGTCAGAGAAGCTGACATATTCCTATCAGAATCACTGCGCATCCTCGCGGAGCGTTTATCTCAGTCGGAGACCTAACTCCCACTGAGACAAATTTGCTGTTACTCACATTACGCTAATATTATTTTTCTTAAATTTTCCCGAAATTCAAGCAACCTACAGCAGCCCAATCGCCTCCCGCACATTTGCCACCCCTTCCAGCCGGATATCCGACCTTGGTTTCAATTTACTGACATTGACCATCGGAAGAATGCATCTTGTAAATCCCATCTTGACTGCCTCATGGACTCTCTGCTCTGCCATCGAGACGGCGCGCACCTCTCCGGAGAGTCCGACCTCGCCAAATACGATCGTTTTCTCATCCAGCGGACGGTCTTTATAGCTGGAAATCAGCGCCATCACGATCGCAAGGTCAAGCGCCGGCTCGTTCATCTTCATGCCGCCTGCAATGTTGACATACGCATCGTACCCGGACAGGGCATAACGGCATCGTTTTTCCAACACTGCCATGAGCAGGTTCACACGGTTGTAATCGACGCCCGCTGCCGTCCGCCGCGGCAGTCCGAAATTCGTCTTTGACACCAGCGCCTGCACTTCCAGAAGAATCGGGCGGGTTCCCTCCATCGAGCAGGCAGTCACCGCACCGGATGCCTCCGCCGGGCGCCCTTCCAGCATAAATTCGGATGGATTCGGCACCTCCGCCAGTCCTTCCTCCCGCATCTCAAACACGCCGATCTCATTGGTCGAACCGAAACGGTTCTTCACTCCCCGCAGAATCCGGTAGGACGCATGGCGATCGCCCTCAAAATATAGCACTGTATCGACCATATGTTCCAGCATACGCGGTCCCGCCACAACGCCCTCTTTCGTCACATGACCGACGATAAAGACTGTCACGCCCAGTCCTTTTGCGAGCTGCATCAGGACGCCGGTGCACTCTCTTACCTGGCTGACACTGCCCGGTGCAGAACCTGCCGCCTCGATAAACATGGTCTGGATCGAATCGATCACGACCACATCCGGGCGTACCTCCCGGATCACCTCCGCGATCGTATCCAGGTTCGTCTCGCTCAAGAACGAAAGTGGTCCGCGCACCATCCCGATCCGGCTTGCCCGCAGTTTGATCTGTTTTAATGACTCCTCGCCGGAGACGTATAAAACCTTTTGTTCCTGTCCTGCCAGGTTCCGGCAGACCTGCAGAAGCAGGGTTGATTTTCCGATTCCCGGATCTCCGCCGACCAGCACCAGGGAGCCACGCACCACGCCGCTTCCAAGCACCCGGTCAAGTTCTGCAAATCCGGTTCTCGTCCGATCCGTATCGGAAAGCTCAATTTCATCTAAGCTGACCGGCTTTGCCTGCGCGCCAGCTCGTTTCCCCGGTGCCGCCGTCAGCGAAGCCGCTGCCGCATACCGCCCTGCTGCCGTACCGGATGATGCCGGTGCGGACGGCGCTTCCACCATCGTATTCCACGCCTTGCACGCCGGGCACTGCCCCATCCATTTGGAAGATTCATAACCGCATTCCCTGCAGAAAAATCCCGTTGATTTTGCCTTTGCCATGCTGATTCCTTTCCAAACACTTCTTCTCATATTTCTTATTACACAAAAAGCTGCTACATGGCGGAAACCGGCTTCCGGCGCACACGCCCGCCATTCCTGCCATGCAGCAGCTTTCATCTCACGCATTGTAACTTGTACGTAACGCTTTGTTTTTCTTTTCCTTATCTGGCTTCAATCCGGATTGCGGTTGCCTTGCCCGGGTTCAGCTCCACGCTCAGTACCAGTTTGCCGCTGACGTTGGTCTTCATGCCACCGACCGATACGCCGTCTACATATACCTCATACTCACGCTCATCCTCTAACTGAATGGTAATCTGAGCATCCTTCTCGCCCTCAACCGAAAACTGTACGGAAGTATCTCCCGCCTGGAAATGATTGACTGCCGTGCCCGGTACCGACTCATATACGAACATTCCGTTGCGCTCCAGCTTGGTAATCTCGCCGAATGTTTTTACCTTATAAAGATCGCCCTGAAATTCAAAATCCTGCAGCTTGGACTTTGCTGCTAACATATAATTGCCAAAACTGATGGTTCCGTCATCCTCGATGCGGATTAACTCGCTAACTACTGGCATAATGCTTTATCCTCCTAGTATCCTTTTAATCAATATCGCAACTGCTCCGCACTTACACAGTTACTCAGTAGTATCATTTTAACACACTTCGACCGGGTTTACCAGTCTTTTCGCTTCCAGCCCTTTAGACCGTCTCAAATTTCAGCTGATCGCCATCTTTTTCAATCCGAACCTCTGTTTTTTTCCGGATCGTGCCTTCCAGGATCTTCTCAGAAAGCTGATCCTCGATCTGCGTCTGGATCGTCCGGCGCAACGGTCTTGCACCATATTTGGAATCATATCCCTTGTCTGCCAGAAAATCGATCGCATCATCTGTGATCGTGAGCGTCATTCCAAGCTGATCCTCCGTCCTTTTCTTGATGCCGCGCAGCAGAATGCCCGCGATCGTCTTGATATTCTCCTTCGTCAGAGGATGGAATACTAAAATCTCATCGATTCGGTTTAAAAACTCTGGCTTAAACATCCGGCGCACTTCCTCCATCACGCGTTCTTTCATAAACGCATAATCCGCTTTCTCACCGCTCTCCGACGAGAATCCAAGCCGCTTCGGGGAAATAATATTTTCAGCGCCCGCATTGGAGGTCATAATCAGAATCGTGTTCTTGAAATCCACCTTCCGTCCCTGTGCGTCCGTAATGTGCCCGTCATCGAGGATCTGCAGCAGAATGTTAAATACATCCGGATGCGCTTTTTCAATCTCATCAAAGAGAATAACCGAATATGGATTGCGACGCACCTTCTCGCTGAGCTGTCCGCCCTCCTCGTAGCCAACATATCCTGGCGGCGAACCGATCATCTTGGAAACGCTGTGTTTCTCCATGTACTCCGACATATCAACGCGGATCATCGCATTTTCCGTGCCAAACATCGCCTCCGAGAGTGCCTTGGAAAGCTCTGTTTTTCCGACACCCGTCGGCCCCAGGAACAGAAACGAACCGATTGGCCGCTTCGGATCCTTGAGTCCCACACGACCACGGCGGATCGCACGCGCCACGGCGGATACAGCTTCCTCCTGTCCGACCACGCGCTCATGCAGAATGGACTCCAGTTTCAACAGCCGCTCTGACTCTTCTTCTGCCAGCTTGCGAACCGGGATCTTCGTCCAGTCAGAAACAATGTCCGCAATCTCATTTTCACCGACCACTAACTTGCGTGAATTTTTCTCTTTTTCCCATTTTTCACGAATCTTTTCAATCTTTTCCTGCTTTTTCTGCTGCTTCTTCTTGATCTCACCGGCTTTCTCATAGGCTTCAGCCTTGATCGCCTCTTCCTTCTGGCCTTCGAGTTTTTTGATCTCCGCTTCGAGCTTTTTGATCTCCTCCGGCTCCGTATATACAGTCAGACGCAGCTTCGAGGATGCTTCATCGATCAGATCGATCGCTTTGTCCGGCAGGAAACGGTCATTGATATATCGGGCAGACAGGCGCACCGCTGCCACCAGTGCCTCATCCTGGATCGTCACCTTGTGATGTTCCTCATAGCGGCTGCGAAGCCCCTTCAAAATCTCGATGGATTCCGCCTCCGTCGGCTCATCCACCATAACCGGCTGAAACCGGCGTTCCAAGGCCGCATCTTTTTCGATGTATTTGCGGTATTCTTCCAGCGTCGTCGCACCAATGAGCTGAATCTCGCCTCTCGCCAGCGACGGTTTCAGGATATTGGAGGCATCGATCGCGCCCTCCGCGCCGCCTGCGCCGATGATCGTGTGAATCTCGTCAATAAACAAGAGCACATTTCCACTCTCCCGCACCTCGGCAAGTACCTTCTTAATCCGCTCTTCGAACTCACCGCGGTACTTGGATCCTGCGACCATGCCGGACAAATCGAGGCTGACAACCCGCTTTTTCGCGATCGTCTCCGGTACATTGCCGGAAACAATGAACTGCGCCAGACCTTCCACAACCGCCGTTTTTCCGACGCCTGGTTCCCCGATCAGGCACGGATTATTCTTCGTCCGGCGGCTTAAAATCTGAATAACACGTTTCATTTCCCGTTCCCTGCCGATGACTGGATCGAGCTTTCCGTCCCGCGCCATCTGAGTCAGATCCCGGCTGAAATTGTCCAGATTCGGTGTATTGCCTTTCTCCGGGCGCACCCGTCCTGCTGCCGCATCTTCCGCCGCCTCGGACGGCGCATCATCGCCCATAGCCCCCATCAGATCCACATATAATTTCTGAATATTAACATTCATTGTATTGAGTAAACGGCACGCAGTTGATTTTCCATCCTTGATGATGGCAATCAGGATGTGCTCCGTTCCAATCAGAGGCGCTTTGAAAAAAACCGCCTCATCATAACTCGCCTGCAGCACGGCGCGCGCCCCCGGCGTATATTCAATCTGTCCCTCTACCTGAGTCGCCACTGCCGGGCTTATCAGACGCTCCATCAGTTCCATGACACGCTCTTCTGTCACATCATGTTCTGCCAGAACCGCTGCCGCCACGCCAGTTCCCTCTTTTATCAGTCCTAAAAGCAGATGCTCCGTCCCCACATAGCCGTGTTCCAGCTCCTGCGCTGTCTCGACTGCCAGACGGATCGCTTCTCTGGCTTTCTGAGTAAAACGATCGATCATTTTACTGTTCCTCCTGTTTCTTTTTACTTTACACCAGCTTCGGCAGTTCCTCACGCAGATACCGCGCCCGCTCTGCCTCCAATTCCTCACGTCCCAGCGGCTTGCTCGAACGTTTCTGTAAGTTTGCCGGCTGGATGCCGATCATCAGGCGGTAAATGCTCACAAATTCTGCCGGTTTTAACAGCCCGTCCGCGATGCCCGCCCAGACATGAGATAGAAATGTCATCGCTTCCTTGAGCGTCATCCGGCGCGCATATTTCAGAACGCCGTAGGACTTGTACGCCTCGTCCTCCCGCTCCAGGCGGTGCCTCGACAGAGAAACCTCGCGGAACTGATTTTCCTGCGCCGAGAGCTGCCCCGCCACGTTGGCTACCAGCTCCAGAATCTCTTGTTCGGTGATTCCGAGTGTCTTCTGATTGACTACCTCGTACAGATCGCCATAGTTTTCATTGCCTCTGCCATAAACGCCGCGCACGGTCGTGCCGAAACGTCCCATATCGCCCAGAAGTTCCTGAAATTTCTTATTCATTGTCAGAGACGGCAGATGCACGACCACGGACGCCTTCATTGCTGTTCCGACATTCGTCGGATAGGACGTCAGATACCCATATTTCTCATTAAATGCATACGGAATCTTCTCGTTGATATAATCATCCAGCTCATCCGCTTTTGCATAACATTCTTGCAGATCGAGTCCCGATGCCAGCACCTGTAAACGGATATGATCGTCCGCATTTAATACCATGCTGACCCGCTCATCCTCCGAACAGAGGATCCCACCCGGCGTCGTCTTCTCCGCCAGCGTGCGGTTTAAAAGCCGCCGTTCCCGCAATGCGGTGCGGTCAAGCTTCTCCATCAATTCCAGATCTTCATATTCATAAAACTGACCGTCCCGGTCACCCAGATCGCGGAAATTCTGTTTTAAACGGGCAATCATCGTCCGCGCCTCATCCGGCTCCAGACGGCTCGGAAATTTATATTCCTCCCAGTTCCGAGACAGACGCACCCGGCTGGAAACGATATTGGACGCATCATTCGCCACTTCCTCAAACCATTTCGTCATGTCTCATCTCTCCTTCCAGACTGTGTATCTTATCCCGGCAGGCAGCAGCCGTCTCATAGTCTTCTTCCTGCAACGCCGCTTCCAGCCTGCGTTTCAGCTGCTTAATCTGCTCTTCCGGGCTGAATTCCAGTTCTCCTTTCTTCGTCACCTCTGCAGCCGCCTGACTGCGCGGCTGGATCTTCGGATGTTTGCCGGTATGGCTCGAATTTTCCTGCAATTTCTTAATTTTCTCTCCAAGCAACGGATCAAACACATGATAACAGTCCGCGCATCCGAAACGGCTGTTCTTGATAAATTCTTCATACGTCGTGCCGCAGGTCGGGCATACCACATCCTCTTTCGGTGCCTGGCTGGCAGATGCATCCGTCAGTCCCAAAAGGCTCGAAAGCAGTTTTCCAAGCGGAAATTCTCCCTCAATCAGTGCCGAGTACGGTCCCAGATCCATCTCTTTCGCGCACTGGGCGCAGAGATTATGCTCTGTCTTGACGCCGTTAAACACTTCTGTATATTTAATATTCGCTTCGCGAATCCCACATTTCTCACACAGCATAATTTATCCTCCCAACATACACATCCCGCAACGGTTCCAATACACAAAAACCATCGCCCGCAGCCGGAACCTGCTATTCCGCTGTAAATGCGTCATAAATGGAATCCACCAGATTGTGAACCTCCTCGCGGCTCACATTTTTACAGACACCTCTTGCCAGAATCACACTGAGATCCCGGCGCATCTCCGAGATCGTCCGCATCTTATCCGTGTCAAGTGCAATCACTGCCCCGCGGCGGCGGTCCACACGCAGAAAGCCTTCCTGTTTCAGTACAGAATATGCCTTGTTGACCGTGTGCATGTTAATTCCGATGTTATCCGCTAACTGGCGCACGGATGGCAGCGTATCGCCCTCCCGGATCTGGTCGGTCGCAATCCCGATGATGATCTGGTTTATGAGCTGAATATAAAGCGCTTCCTCACTGTTAAAATCAATCTCTACAATCATACTCCACCATCTTTCATTCTGACGGCAGACCCCGTTTCTAAATACAGTCAGCCGCCTGTTTTATCATTTGTTATATAGATTGTATAACAAACAGGTGTTTTCGTCAACTGTAAAACTGTGTTAATTGTGTGAACTTGTTACTGATCACGGATAGGCACTTTTGGAACTGAAAGTGCCGTAAGAAAACGTGGTAGCAGCAGGAATTTGCCGTATTTAAATGCGAAGCCACGGCAAATTCCGTTACTGGGCACGTATGCGTGAACAGTAACGTGAACTTGTTACAAAAAAAGCGATATAAAAGAAAAGACAGATACCCGCCAGAAATCTCCTGGACAGATATCCATCTTTTCCTCTTTTATTTACTGCGGATCGTCGATATACTCAAATCCATCCTCATCACGCCGATCCCGCTCTAACCGGGCTTTTGCCTCGCGGGCGCGTCTGGATCGCTCTGATTCCGACTCATATCTCGTTGGGCGATCACCGTATTCCTCCCGTTCCAGCGTGTAGTAAAGCTCCGAGCGGGATGCCGGACGCACATGAATCGCCGGGCGCGCATTCCGGCGGTCTCCCGATGCTGCAGACTCTTTCGCCGCACGATGCGCCGATGCAGGCGTGTAATCGCGCTGCAGGCGGCTTTCTTTTGCTGAAACGGCACGTTCCCGTTCTGTGCGTCGGCTTTCTGCCACTGCCTGGCGTTCCCGCTCTGCACGGCTTCCGTCTGCCGAAGTTCTGCGAGGACGCTCAGTACGGCTTTCCTCTGCCGCATCTCTGCGGGTGCGCTGCAGACGTTCTTCTTCTGATGCCTCTCTGCGGACACAAGCCGGACTGCTTTCTTCTGGCATTTCTCTACGGACGCGTTCGGAACGATTTTCGCTTCCTGCTTCCCGGCGGCGTCTTTCCTCCGGCATCCGTTTTGCGCGGTCTGCCGATGCTGCTGCCTCCATACTCCGCTCCCGGCGAACCGGCTGGGACGCGTGCCCCTCATCCCTTGTCCGGCGGACCGGCGGCGTCTCGCGCTCCTCTTCCCGCTCCCGGCGGACCGGTCTTGTCTCCAGCGTCTCTTGGGTTCGGCGCGCACTCCGACGCCCTTCCTCCATCCGCTCTGCGGACGGGCGGCGTCTGTCATCCGCTGCCATGCGCTCCTTCTCACTCCGCGCTGCCGGTCTTGCCGGCGTCATTTCCCCATCTTCTCTCTTGTCGCGCCCAGTGCCTCGTTTCACCCGTGCGTCTGCCGCCGGTCGTGCATTCGGCGATGACGGACGGCGCTTGGACCTCTGTCTGCCTCCGGCTGCCTGCGCTTCCTCTCTCCACTCTTTCCGCTTGAGCAGAAGATTGATCACGATAAAGAACAAGATTACACACGCTACGCCCAGAACCGCAAGCATGACAAAGCGGATATTATAATCCCTGCAAAGTGCGTTGTACTTATCTACAATCTCTTCCACTTGTGCATCATCGTATTTAGTTGCCAGAGACGGGTCTTCAAAATACCGCTGGAAGGTCTTTTCTGCAATATCATACCGGTACAGCGACTTCTCGCCGCTCTCATTCATACCATATACGACACAATACTTCTGCTGTTCATCGCTCTTCCACACCCAGCCCTGCACTTTATACGTGCCGTTTAACTGAATGGTCGTCTCCATAAATCCATCCGGAATCTGAACCGACTCATCCGGTGGAAGCACCAGAATCGACTTTGCTGTCACATCGATCGTCACATACGGCGATAACACACCGGATTCCGGTATATAAATATAAAACGCACCATTTCCATCGGCACCCTGCAAATACAGAAGCGTCAGGTCATTGCCATTTCCACACTGGACCTCTGAACCGCCATAAGTACAGGTAGACTGCGTATATCCTTCCGGAAGCAGGGAGGCATCAAATTCCGTCGCCACCGTATAGGAAACGCCGTCTATTTCCACATCCAGCCCGTTTGTCACAACCGGCGTTGTCCCAACTGCCTCTGTTTCAGCCCCTGTCTCCGCCTCTGACGGCACATCGACCGTATCCAGCTTATTGACTGTGATCGTGTAGCTCTTAGTTGTCTGTCCATCCTCCGCCGTCACCTTGCAGACAACGGTATTAGCACCTACCTTTAAGCTGGAATCACCGCTGACAAGGACTTTCGCCTTGCTGTCCTTCGCACTCGCGCTGACCGCCAGCTTATCGACGCTGGCTCCTACCTGCGCTGTATAGGAAGTCACATTTGGCGAAAATGCAGGAGAAAGTGTTCCTGGAGAAATCTTCAAGGACGAAAGCGCCGCTTCCGCCGAGGAGGTTGCCGGTGCTTTTACTTTGACGCTCGCCGTCCCCGTTTTAGAAACTGTGACTGCCTGTGCATCTGAGTCATAGACTTCATAACTTCCCACAGAGATCGAAGTATTTCCCGCCTGCACTGCCTTGAATTTCAGCGTATAGGAAAATGCCTTCGTCGAATTGGAATCCATCGTTCCAACCAGGCGGACGGAACCTGCACCGCCGCTTGCGTTATTTCCGCTCACAAACTCAATGACCGACGGATCATAGGAAAGTACCACGTCGGATGCCCCTAGATTTCCATCCTGAGAGGAGATCTTCACATTGACGCTGAACTCCTGCCCCACCGTCGCACTCGGATCGGAAAATGAAATTTTTGCGCTGGATGCATAGGCGCTGATCCCGCCAACCGGCGCCGCCACCGTCAGCATACCTGCCGCAAGTATACCTAATATGATATTTTTAAACCTTTTCATTCAACTGCCCTGTCCTATATTCTTTATTGGTAACGGTCCCATATCTGCACCGTTCCCTTTCTTTACAAATTTTCACGTACCCGCTGCCATCTCTCAAGACCAGCCGCAGGTACGTGAAATATCCCTACAGTCCCAAAATCTTCTTCTGCATCAAAAGAACATCCAAAATATCTACTTTTCCATTTCCATTGAGGTCGGCGCGCGCGATTTCTTCCGCTCTTAACTTTCCAAGTCCCAGTATCGACCGCTGTGCCAGCAGGATATCCATGATGTTCAGCTTACCGTCGCCGTTGACATCCCCGCGCACCGACGATGCCGCATGCGTTCCCGATGTGGACTGGGATGGTGCCGTCGCGCTGGTCGGCGACTGACTCCCCTGCGGACTGCCGGCGCTCCCGACAGACTCCCCATTTGGCGCAATCAGGGTTCCGGAACTGCCGCTCCCAAATCCATTCACATTCGATCCCGGTGCGAACTGCCCGGAAGGAGAGCTTCCTGAACTGCTTCCCGAAGAGGTCGGACCGACAATCTGCACATCCGAACCGCCGGAGGAAGAATTTCCTGAACTGCTTCCTGAAGACATGCCCGGTCCCGTCGCCGGACCGCTAGAGCTGCTTCCAGAGGAAACGCCGCTTCCAATCGAGCTTGAGTAGGTCGGACCGCCCGACTGGCGCACTACGTGAAGGACGTAATTTCGCAGATTTCCATTTGCCGCTTTGACCGTCACGGTGATCTCATTGACACCGCTCTGCAAATCGACCGTTCCCGTTCCGGCAATCGTTGCCTTGGAATCAATCGCGCTCGCTGCTACCGTCACACTTGCCACCGATGGATCCACGATCAGATCGTAGGACTCTGTATCTCGGTTAAAGGTCGGTGTCAGTGCAAATCCATCGACACCCAGCGCCGACAGCTTGTTGTTCGGGCTGCCGTCCAGCGTCGGTTTGACGCAGGCGCCCGCCGGCATGTTTTTATACACCGGAATCGAGAACTCAAGTGTTGTATTTGCCAATGCCGTGATCTTCGAAAGCGTCAGTCCTTCGGCAGCTGCCGCCTGCACGTTCGTCATGTACTGGTGTTTATAAAGGTTGCTGCCCTGCACATTAAATTTCTTTAAGTACAGCGTATCCTGTCCTTTTTTTACATAATTCTCGCCGTAATAAACCGAACCGCCACGGATCGATTTCTCGATGCTGTTCCACGGGCGCAGATAGGTTCCCGACTGGGATGCCCACCAGAGTCCGCGTTCTACCGCACTCATCGAGCCGGACTGATATGCCTCTATATTAAAGAAGTTATAATATCCCTGATAGCCGGACACCGTTCCGGAAATACTGCGTCCGGTTCCCTGGCTGCCCTGTTCCTGCAGAATCATCGACGCCAGAATATATGGATTGACTCCCGATTCGGATGCCGCATTCATGATGATATCTACATAGGAAGTACCGATTTCAGACTGCTGCGCCACTCCCGTGGAAGTTCCCGAACTGCTGGAAGTGCCACTTCCCGGTGCACTTGTTCTTCCGCTGCTGGTTGAACCAGAAGTTGTTCCAGTTGTGCTGCTTTCCGGTGCGCTTGTACTGCCACTGGTGGTTCCAGCCGTGCTACTGGTTGTCCCCGATGACTTATTCGATGTGCCGCTGCTGACCGGCGCCGTCTCCCCGTCTGCATTGTTGGAAGAAAATCCATCTCCCGCCATGCCCGGTCCATTGGTCGCTGCCACCCGCTCCGTCTTATGATCGCTGATCGAAGCGATCGGAGACGACAGACCGGCGCTGCTTCCGCTCGAACCTGACGAACTTCCCGGTCCCGTCGCTGAACCGGAAGAAGAGCTTCCTGAACTACTTCCCGTACCGGCCGATACCGACGAGCCGCCCGACACCGTGCCGGAAAGGAAGGTTCCGCTCACCATGTTCTGCAGCCCCGTCTTCGTGTGAAGCGAACTGTCATACGACTGTTTCATGAACTGGTAAATATATTTATCATTTAAGAAATTCCGCGGATCCATATAATAGGCGATAATATCCGAAGACGCCTGTACCCAGGAGCTTCCGTCAAAACCCGGCCAGGTTCCGGTTCCCCAGTCATACGCACCTGTCTCGGTCGATTTCCAGGACGAAATGCTGCTGCTCGCAACCAGGTTCCGCCCGATCACGCTTTCATTTTTCAACGCTGTGTTCCAATCCAGATTCGTCTGGAACGCCGTGAACGTCCAATTCGGATATTGTGCATGCAATTCCCGGAGCCCCTGTTTATAGCTCTCCGGAAATCCCTGCTTTGTCAGATAGATTTCAAAATCCGAATCCGATTTGATCGCCGTCGGAAACTTTATGTATTTGCTCGAAACATACCCCGTCTGCTCACCGCTGCTTCCGCTATATCGTATCTGATACCATACGACGCCATCCGTTCCCGTCTGCTCACCAAGTACTGTAACCGGTGCGCCCTTGGACAGCTTCGCTAGTGCCTGATACGAAGTGCCCGGTCCACTCCGGACATTCAGGTTTGTCGCATTGACCGACGCGGTTCTCTCTTCCGCATAGCTGACGATCCCCAGCAAAGACTCTGCTGCAGTACCTGCCAGCCCTGGGTTGACCGCCATCACAGCGCCCAGCAGAAACGCCGCCGCCCGTTTCCCCAATAACTTCCATTTTTTCATCCGTCTATCTCCTCATTCTGCTGCGGTTTCTGCAATTCATCCCCCGCAGCGGAATTCTTATTCTGTCTGCCGCCGCATTTCCAGACAGCCGCTCGACTGTTTTCCATCTTTTTCACGTTTTTACAATCGTATCTATTATAATGAAAAAAGACCATATGTGTCAACCTTACCGAAAAAACTTCGCAAAATTTGGGGTCTTTGCGTGAAATTGTAAGATTTTCTTAATTTTTAGAAGCAGTATAGGTTGGCTTCGAAATGTTTTCCGGATACATGATTTTTGAATGCATGACCGCATGAAAAAGAATGTGCCTTGGCACATTCTCGCGCCGAGCGCGGTCGCTTGCGACATGTTTCTGCTTCGCGCGAGTGCGCATCCTCGCGGAGCGTTTTTTTGTTTCATAGGACATAATTTCCTATGAAATAAAAAAGGGAGTGCCAACCCGGTACACTCTACCGATTCTGGCACTCCTTTTGGCTCAAAATCCTTAAATTCTTTTTAGCTTAGATCTGGTAAGACTCGCTTTTTCTTCCAGCCCAGGTATTGATTCCGTTTCCATCCATCTCCTCAGTGGACACCGGTGCTTTCTTTACTTCCGGTGCAGCCGCTTTCAGGATTTCGCGTTTCTCAACCGGCGGTTTCTTTGCCGGACGGGACTCGAAGAACTCTTTTGCTACCTGTGGGAACAGTGCATAAGTCAGGACATCCTCATCCTGCTGCTTCCACTGCTTCATCTCCGCCTCAATCTTCTCAAGCTGCGGCTCGATCAGATCTGCCGGACGACAGGTGATCGGTTTTGCATCGCCGATTGCTTTCTTCTGAACTTCTTTGTCGAACGGCTTTACAGTCTGTCCGAACTCGCCCATCAGAAGTTTCTTGGATTCCTTTGTGAACATCTTGTAGCGCTCGCCCATCAGGACATTTAATACAGCCTGCGTACCAACGATCTGGGAAGACGGAGTAACTAACGGCGGCTCACCGAAGTCTTTGCGGACTCTCGGGATCTCTTTCAGAACATCGTAGTATTTATCCTCTGCGCGCGCTTCTTTCAGCTGGGAAACCAGGTTGGAAAGCATACCGCCCGGAACCTGATAACGCAGGGTATTGATGTCAACGCCCAGAACCTTGGTATTCATCAGACCACTCTTTAACGCTTCCTCACGCATCGGGCGGAAGTAATCTGCGATCTCCGCCAGTTTTTCCTGATCCAGTCCGGTATCATACGGAGTACCTTTGAAGGTCTCAACCATAACCTCGGTCGCCGGCTGGCTCGTTCCCATCGAGAATGGGGACATCGCGGTATCGATCATGTCAGCGCCCGCTTCCACTGCCTTTAAGTAAGTCATGGCTGCAACGCCGGAGGTGTAATGCGTATGGATATCAATCGGAAGATCAACTGCCTCTTTCAGTGCTTTTACAAGGATCTCTGCATTATACGGAGTCAGAAGACCTGCCATATCCTTGATACACAGGGAATCAGCGCCCATATCCTCGATTCTCTTTGCAATGTCTTTCCAATAATCCAGTGTATATGCATCACCCAGTGTATAGCTCAGCGCTATCTGTGCGTGTGCTTTTTCTTTGTTGGCTGCCTTTACCGCTGTCTCCAGGTTGCGGATATCATTTAAACAATCAAAAATACGGATAATATCAATACCATTGGCAACTGATTTCTGTACGAAATATTCTACCACATCATCTGCATAGTGGTTATAACCCAGAATATTCTGTCCACGGAACAGCATCTGAAGTTTTGTCTTCTTAAAACCATCTCTCAGCTTTCTAAGGCGCTCCCACGGATCCTCCTTCAGGAAACGAAGGCTGGCATCGAATGTCGCTCCGCCCCAGCATTCTACTGCATGGTATCCAACCTCATCCATCTTTCCGATGATCGGAAGCATCTGCTCCGTTGTCATTCTGGTTGCAATCAGAGACTGGTGCGCGTCACGAAGGACAGTTTCCACGATCTTAACCGGCTTTTTCTTTTCATTTGCCATTCTAAAGATACCTCCCAATACACTTTTATTATGAGTCAACTATCTGCGACCTGGCTGATTAAATAATTCACAGCCATATTTTTATCTATTATACCACAAGTTTTCCGATTTCTGGATAGTTTTTTTAATATAATTTCATAAGTAAATTCTATATCGTGGAAATGTGGGTTGTGATTTTTGCTGATGTCAGGGAGCTTTCCTCTGCGCCGCGTGGGGGCGGCTGGAGAAAAAAAATTTCTTGGTCACGTCTTTCTAGTCCGCAGTGCGGCAGCTCGAAAAAACTTCGTTTTTCCTCGCTGTCGGGCATTCGCCCTATGAAAAAAAGAAGCCACACACAGCTGCTTTTGTGTAAACACAACGCTTCTGTGTGTGGCCTCTTTTTTTCGCACTGCTCTTTGCTTACGCAAGTTTGGACTTAGCCAGCTCTGCCAGTTTTGCGAAACCTTCTGCATCGTTGATAGCCATGTCAGAAAGGATCTTGCGGTTCATCTCAACACCAGCCTGCTTTAAGCCGTACATGAACTTGCTGTAGGACAGACCATTGATACGTGCTGCTGCGTTGATACGAGCGATCCACAGCT
>OGIN01001135.1_pt1 | contig 15935 bp, 16 predicted proteins | sample 1571851 | NCBI WGS metagenome assembly OGIN01 (sample SAMEA2582123, study PRJEB24529) | metagenome | biome: Human gut stool | place: China | collected 2011 | reverse complement strand
CTGCTTCGTAATCTTCTTTAGCAGCTGCAGCTTCTTGTTTAGCTTTTTCTTCTTCAATTTCATGTTCCACAGCATGGACATCTGTTACTGGATGTTGGGCTGCCAAGTGAGCAGCTGTCACATCGACCAAGTCAATGGCCTTATCAGGCAAGCTACGTTGTGGAATGTATTGGATCGAATAATCAACTGCTGCTTTCAAAACTTCATCTGGCAAAATGACATTGTGGTGTTTTTCATAAAGATCACGGATCCCTTGGAGAATCTTGAAAGTATCTTCAGCTGATGGAGCATTGACTTTCACTTCGTTGAAACGACGAGCAAGAGCCGCATTCTTCAAGATGGTGTTACGGTATTCATCTTGAGTAGTTGCCCCAATGACTGTCAATTCCCCACGTGAAAGAGCAGGTTTGATGATATCCGCAAGACCTTTAGATCCTTGACCATCACCTGTGCTGCCTGCACCAAGGATTTGATGGATTTCATCAAAGAAGAGAATGACATTTCCCATAGCCTTGACTTCTTGGATCAGATTTTGAATATTTTCTTCAAAGCTACCACGGTATTGCGTACCAGCTTCTAGACCAGAAATATCAATCGAGATGATTTCTTTGTTCTTGATAGCAGCTGGAACATCCCCGTTCACAATAGCTTGTGCCAAACCTTCTACAACTGCTGTTTTACCAACACCGGCATCCCCTACAAGGACAGGGTTGTTCTTGGTACGACGAGACAAGATTTCAGCAGTTTCTTGAATTTCTTTATTACGTCCGATGACCGGATCCAATTTTCCTTCACGAGCTTCTTCGGTCAAGTTACGACCAAGTTTTGCAAGGATCCCATCTTGTTTCATTCCTTTACCTTGATGGTGTTGCACTTGCTCGCTTCCTTCATTTGGAAGTTGACCAGTTTGGCGGTAGATAGCAAATTCTTCTGGTGTCACTTCACGACCATTAATCATGTAGCGACGGCTTTCAGAACGAAAACCACCCATGTTGCCCATTAGTTGATTGAAAAGATCATCCATATTGTTAAAGTTGTTATTCATATTGTATACCTCTAATTTACATAATTTTAATTCATTCTTGAAAATTAGCAGACCAATTGGCTGCTGCTTAATTGTTTACATAATTTTAATTCATTTATTTAATAATAGCCCTACAGGCTAACAGTTTCTATTTTCCCTTTTATCAATTAGTTGTCTTAATTTTGGAAATAGCATATCACCATCTCCTTTCCACTATTGATCTTGTAAACCAGTAGGTTTTTTCAACCTCGTTTTGTTTACATAAATTATTATAACGCAGACTGATTTCTTTGTCAACACTTTTTTACATAATTTTTAAAAATTTTTTAAAAAAATCTGGATGTCACTCCAGATTCCACATTTAAATAGAAGTACTTGGCTAGATAGATTTAAATTCCCCAGCTTTTTCTTGAATAGCCGTCTGTACATTTTTAGCAAATTGACCCACCATGGACTGATCCAGTTGCTTTCCAACTACCTGGACGTCTTCTTCGGCTACTGTTGCAATCGCAGTCAATCCATCATTGTAACGTTTCTCAACTCCTGCCTTGCAGGCCAATAAAATGGGCGCATAGACAACACGGATTAAATCTTTTTCAAGTTTCTTTCGGCTTTCGATGATCCTCATCTTATCTTTCATATCTAAATCAAAGAAATCTTTGACTGGACTATCACCCATACTTCCTCCTCTTCTATACTATGAAACTTTATCTTGTGCAAACTCCTCTTCCAGTTGGCGTCTATCTTTCCGGTAGGATTGCCATAAATTCTCTTCCTCGATTTCGATCTGTTTTAAGGCTACTTGTGCAGCTTCTCTAGCTTCGAGATCATACTCTTCGATACAGCGATGGAGGGACTCCCATCCACAACTGACATCAACCTCCTGCTTTTGTAAAAAGGAAGCTGCCATCGCATACTCTTCTTCCAGCATCTGGGTGAAGAGCTGCTGTTTTCTTTCCACTAGGCAACGCTTTTCATCTAGCTCCAAACGCGCTTTTTGGAACTCTCTTTCCAAGTGATCTAGTTTCTTTTCCTTTTTTGAAAAAGTAGATGAAATTAATAAGCTAGTTGTTCCCACTGGTTCATTTCTCCTGCTATTTCTTGATCTTTTGCTTTTAAGAGCTCAATTCCTGCATTCACTTGCTCGTTTAAAGCATGGAATTCATTCGATAAGGACTGATATGTAGCCAAACGATTGTCAAACCTTTCTCTTACTTCAGTGACAACTGTTTGCCTTGTTGCACCAGCCTGTGCATAGGCCTCTTCTACTTCCACAAGATTGAGAATGAAGCCTTTCGGAACGGTCTGTAATACTTTCTCCAAAGCTTCTAAATCTGTATCCAGTTGTGCCTTAGATTTCTGAGCTTGCTCCAGCCCTTCATCCACTACTCGAATCAGCTCATCAGAAGCCAAGCGCGCCTGCAAAGCATCAAGATAAATCCGTTCACTTGAGCTCAGTCCACCACCTGTTTTTTGCAATTTATCCTTTAGGCGATAGTAAACCTTCATCCGCTCTTCAATGATTTCCTTCCGAGTGATGGCTTCCGTTCCCTTTTCAAGAACCAAATTCCCATCCTTATCATAGATATAACCATGCATCATGTGTTGCAGGCCAATATTTTTCAAATTCTTAGTTTTGAGGTGCTTTACAATCCCACTGGCACCCTTACTTCCAGAATCTGGATAGCCCAAACTAACCAAATCTTTATGGTCAATGTGGTTGTAGATCTTATACTTCAGCGCATCTATACGCGCTTTTTGCTCTGGTGTTAAGATAGAATAGACATTAGGACCATTGTATAGATGTACAGTCCCAATATGAGAAGCTTCTTCTTCCGTCAAACAGGCAAGAGCATACTGAATATTCATAGACCCCAGAGAGTGACCGTATAGATCGATCTTGGCATTGGGGTATTTTCGGATCACCTCTTTCAAATGAGCTGCAGCATCTTTAAACTGCGGAGGCGGGAAAGTCCCGTTTTCGTCATTGTATTTTTTTAAAAAAGCAGCTCCCATTAAAGCAGGAAATTTAACCTGTTCTTCGGCTGTTCTTTCTGCAAAAAAGCCGACCACATCTGATGCTTTTTCCTGTACGAAATTGCTGACAGGATTATCCAGCGCTTTTTTCATAAACCTACCTAAGGGTGTGGCCTCCGGAGGAAGATTAACAGAAGTAGGAATAATCGCATCTTCAAAAGCTTCTACAGCATTGTTAAAACTATCTTTAGCCTTATCACGCGCATAATTCTTCGCATATTCGGTTGCATACTCACTTGCACCAACAGGGTTCAAAATATTGGAAGCTGCTGGCAAATCTGTCTTTACCCAATCCGTAAATGTATCATGGAGTAATTTTTGTGTACTTGTTTCAGTTTCAGATCCCTTCATCAAAACTGTCACGTCATGGATCTGGGCGCGCGCATCATCTGAAGCAGTATAGGGGACTGCTTTTTGTTTTTCGTCTTGACCATTGTTAGTAAGAACGAAGACCTGCTCCTCATTGTCATTTACATTATCATAGATGTGAGCGACATTGCCAATGTATTCTCCGGTTTTCAATCGTACATTTTGATTATAGCTTTCTATCTCATACTCTTTATACGCAATTTCTTTCTTTATTTCATCTGAAAATGATTTATCAAAAGCCATTATTTACCTCTTAATTCATCTGATAATTCTCCTGAGATGACATAACCATTTTGTTCAAATTTGCCATCTGATTCCTCTGTTAAAGTTGTTGTAATTGTTAGGTTACTATCATCATTGATTATAACTTTTATTATTAATCCTCCCATTGGATTATACTTCAATGAATTTTCATTTATCTTGTAACTTTTTATAATTCCTTTATCTGTTAATGCGTTTGGATCTTCTTGCCTTAATAAATTTTCAATCACATCTTTTGCTTTCTTACTCTCTGCGATTTGAATCATTTCTTGTTTCTTGGCAGATTGTCCATTAAAAAAGCTACAGCCTCCTAAGCTCAGGCTAAATACTACCATTATCAACACAATAAATTTACTTTTTTTCATCTTCTTCCCATTCTTTCTTCAGGTTTCTTAGAATTTATTATACAAAATTCTATTCATACCTGAAATGTTACTTTTGTTAAAAAATGTTGCCAAATCGTTACAAGCACTAGCTATTGATGTAACATATTGGTTTTGATCCATAAATGTTTCTATTTAACTATATTAGATTAGGGGTGTTTACCTAAATGAGTTTATTTCCCAGCCTCTTCTGCTTCACTTAACAGATCACTTAATTTTGCTGAAATACCGTAACTACCTGCTTCGAACTGTCCTGAATCTTCCATTTGAACAGTCGTATCGATCGTTAACTTTTTATCGCCATTGATAACGAGATAGACATTCATGCCTCCCATTGGGTTGTATTCCAATTTACCTTTTATCAGGGTATAGGAGTGAATGACTCCTTCTGAAGTGAAAGCTTTCGGATCGATTCCGATTAACAAGCGTTTCAGCGCTCGCTCCATTTTTGTGCTCTCTGCAATCTGAATCATTTCCCTTCTCTCAGCAGTTTTATCCGTAAAAAGCCTGCAACCTCCTAGAAACAAAGTCAGTAAGAATAGTAGCATTAATCGTTGTTTTTTATCAGTCATATTTCCCTCTCACTTATATTATTCGTAATGATTTTTAAAAAATGAGCCAGTTTTTAAAAATTTTTTCCAGAACCTAAAAAACACACCCTTACTGGGTGTGTCTCCTGTTAAATCATGTATTCGACGCTATAAGTAGCATCGGATAAAATCCGTGAAAGGAATTGTTTGGTTCGCTCTTCCTTTGGACTGTTGAAGAATTCATGGGGTTCGTTTTCTTCGATGATGTGTCCGCCATCCATAAAGATAACGTGGTTGGCTACATCACGCGCAAAGCCCATCTCATGGGTTACGACAACCATGGTCACTCCTTCTTGGGCCAATTGCTTCATGACATCTAAGACGTCACCGACCAACTCTGGGTCTAACGCTGAAGTCGGCTCGTCCAGCAAGATCACGTCTGGTTTCACTGCGATGGCACGCGCGATTCCGATCCGTTGCTGCTGACCACCTGACAATTGAGAAGGATAGTAATCCTTATAATCGAGGAGACCAACTTTTTCAAGGGCTGATTCTGCCCGTTGGATGGCTTCTTCTTTTGGAATCTTACGAGCTACAACCAGGCCTTCTAAGATATTTTCAAGCGCTGTTTTGTTGGCAAAGAGATTGTAATGCTGGAAGACAAAGGCTGTCTTTTGGCGGATTTCTAGAATTTCTTTTTTGCTGAGTTTTGAGAGGTCATATTCTTTTCCACCTAGGGTTAGGTGGCCTGTGTCTGCCTTTTCCAAGTGATTGAGGCAGCGAAGGAAGGTTGTTTTTCCTGATCCAGATGGCCCCAAAATAACGACCACATCCCCTTGGTTAACCTTGAGATTAACATCTACCAGGACCTGGTGGTCCTTAAATTTTTTCGATACGTGTTCTACTTCTAACATCTTCTTATTTCTCCTTCTTCTATGCGAGTGTCAGACGTTTTTCTAAGAGATTGAATCCCCACTGAATCACCCCACAAATGACAATATAAAGAATAAAAATCACTAGATAGGATTCAAAATATTGATAGCCATAAGAGGCTTCAACCTTGGCAATGGCGGTGATATCCTTGATGGTCATGACAAAGACAAGGGAGGTTCCTTTGACCAAGTTGATGACCAGGTTACACAGATTGGGTAGGGCTGCACGCAGGGCTTGGGGAAAAACAATGCGGATATAGGCTTGGTGGTTGGTCAAGCCAATGGCTTGCGCTGCTTCTAGCTGGCCCTTATCCACCGTCAGAATGGCTGACCGTAGAATTTCAGCAAGACTTCCCGTTGTCATCAAGCTAAAGATGATAAAGGCATAGTAAATGGGATTGATCTCAAAGACATTAAAGTGACTGCCTATGCTCTTAAAAAAGCTATTTAAGAGGCTGGGAAAGAGACTATAAAAGAAGAGAATCAAGAGAATCGGAGGTGTCGCGCGGATAAAAGCTAAGTAAATCACTGAGAAACTGCGAACACCTTTGACCTTATAGATCTGACCGAGTGCCAAAAAGAGGGCTGGAAAGAAACTCAAAAGAATCGATACAACCATGATCAGAAGGGTCACTGGAACACCACCCAAGGTGGCTAGAAATGCTTTACTAATAAAATTGAAATCCATAAGCTACCTTTCTGTTACACTGAGTCGTTTCTCAAGGAGTTGAGCGGAGAAGGAGATCACAAGGGCAATTCCCCAGTAGATCACTGCGACAGCTGTATACGTTTCGAGGGAATAATTCCCAAGATTGCGGCTGATCAAGTTGTTGCCTGCTCCCATGATATCGATAAAGCCAATGGTATAAGCCAAAGCGGCATCACGCATGAGGTTCAAGATGGCAGTCGTCATATTTGGAAGAGCCACGCGAAAGGCTTGGGGAAGGACAATCCGCCAAATGGTTTGAGCTGGCGTCAAGCCGATACTCAAGCCCGCTTCCATCTGACCTTTTGGAATGGCCAAATAGGCTGCCTTGAAGACCTCAGAGATCATCGCGGCAAAGAGAAGAAACATGGCAACAAGGACAAAGACAAACTTGGACCAGTGGTCAATGTCAATGCCCAACCACCAGTTCAAAAATTGGGGAAGTCCATAAAAGACCAAAAAGAGCAAGACAATCGGAGGGGTACAACGCAAGGTAAAGACATAACCCTTTGCCAGACTTGCTCCTACCTTATCTTCTGATACTTGTGCCCAGGTCAAAACCAAGCCAAATGCAGAACCGAGAACCGTCGTTAAAACCATCAAAGCTAGGGTCGCTGGTAGAGCTTGGACCAAGGTTGGAAGAAATGACCAGACCTTGGAAATGTCGTATGAGACCATGTTTCTTTTCCTTTCTGTATCCGTATAGAAATAAGGAAGCTGGGGCTATACGCACCCAGTTCCATCTTATTTCTCTTTATCTACATAACTGAAGACATCTTCACCGAAATATTTTTTCGACAATTTAGCAAGTGTCCCATCTTTTTCTAATTCTTTGATGGCCTTGCTGTATTCTTCCGCAAATTTTTCGTTTTTCTTATCCTTGTGGATCAATGGGTAAGTTGGAATTCCTTTGTAGGCAAACCAGCTCAGTTTGTCCGCATATTGGTGGTAAGAACCATCTTTATCTGTGACAGCTTTTTCAAAGGAAAGTTTGATGTCAAAGAAGGCATCGTAACGTCCTTCAAGAACCCAAGCATAGGCATCTGCGACTTTGAAAGATTCCGCAGCTGTTAATTCGATTTGTTGGTCTTTATGCTTTTCATTGTATTCTTTAATAACATTCCATTGCGCATTTTGTGGTGAAATTGGAACCAATTTTCCTTTTTCTTTAGCGAAGTCATCGATATTCTTGTATTTATTCGCATCTTCTTTCCGTACGGTAAAACCGATGATACTTGCTCCAATTGGTTCTTTTGGAATGATAAATTTCTTGGCACGTTCTTCGGTATACCAAGCTCCTTTGGTTCCGATATCGTATTTACCAGATTCTAGACCGATCAAGAGATCGTCATCACTCGTTCCAGTGTACTCAAACTTGTAGTCTGGTAGTTTTTCGTCAATGGCTTTGAGAACGGCTACTTCATAGCCATCTGATTCTCCTTTTTCATCAACGAAATCATACGGTACATAGTTTTGAGTGTGGGCTACTTTCAAGGTTGTTACCTTGTTCGATCCTGTTGAGCCTTTGCTGTCGTTTGCATGGTTCAAGCTCCGTCCAAGAATGGTTGCACCTGCAATGGCAAGTACTGCCACCCCACCGATAATCCATGTTTTTTTACTCATACTTTGTTCTCCCTCTTTCTATTTTCCTTATTCTGCTGCAGCTTCACGAACCCATTCGATTCGTTCTTCATCAATGTCACTTGGAATCGTACAATCGGCACCGATGACCAAGCCTGTCGTTCCTGTTTCTGCAATGATGCGTTTGGTTTCTGCTTGGATCGCAGCCTTATCTCCTGTGTAAAGAAGACCATTTTTACCATTTTCAAAGCCACCAAGAACCGTGCGTCCACCGAAGATTTCGCGTCCTTCTGCTAGGCTGATTCCTTCTGGTCCGACTGCCCAGTTAATGACTTGGGCTGGGTAGTCTGTGAAGAGATGGATATCATTGCGAGCTCCTTCGTAGCCACAGATATGAAGGATATTTACGCCACCGGCTTCATTGGCTGCCTCTAAGACATGGAGTTCACTCGGTGCAATAATGTTTTTATAAACTTCTTGTGTAACCCGCGCATCTTGGATACTTTGAACACTGAGGTAGATCCCGTCTGCTCCTGCTTCTTTGATGATTCGTTGGCTCAAACTGGCAATATCTTGGCCAATCGTATCCAATACTTTTTTAAGAGTTGCTGCATCTTGATCGATAAAGTTGGCGATCAAGTCATCTCCTCCTGAAACTTCTCCGACCAACCATTTGAAGTAGGTCACTGGAGCAAAGATATTGTAGATAGCCACAATGTCTTCTTCAAAACCGGCACGGATTTTTTTAACGAGCTCTACTTGCTCTGTGATCCATGGATGATCTGCTCCGAGTGGTTCAATCCCTGCTAAGTCAGAGATATTTTCAAGGCCTTTGTGAATGGCTGGGTTCGGATAAGCAAAGTAACCATCACTCATGAGTTTGACAAAGTCTGGTTTGACCTTGTGAAGGAAGTTTTTATGGCCATTGAGGTTTTTTTCAATAATTTCCGGATTGGAAAATCCTTTCAACCATTCTTCTTCTGTTGTAAAATGATGCCAAAATCCAACTGGCACACGGTCAACTGCTTCTCCTTTGAAAGCTTTTAACACTAATTCTCTTTTTGATGACATGTTCTTACCTCGTTCTATTCTTTTCTTGTTTGTTATCTTATCACTTCGATAATTGTTTGACTAATATATATTTTTTATCAAGCTCTTCATCTTTTTTTATCACTGATCTTCAAGGAGTAGAATTCCTGCTAGGTCAGATGGGCGGATGAGGGAGAAACTATGAGCTGGAATCTTCTCCAGTCTTGCCATATCTGGATCTTTTTTTGCTTTCCCCTGACTGCTTGCTAGAGCTACTTTACTGAGCCCTAGAAGCAAAAACAAAACGGTTACCAGGATACACCATACATTGATCTTTTTCATCTCCCTCTCCTTTCTTCTTACAATACTGCTGCTTGACGTACCCAATCTAAGCGTTCCAATTGGAAATCATCTGGCACGGTACAGTCTGCTCCAAGGATCAAACCACGGCTTCCAGCTTCAGCCACCAAGCGACGCGTTTCTTGCTCAATAGCTTCTCGTTCCCCTTGGTAGAGCAAACCTTTCTTGCCGTTGACAAAACCACCCAAAACGGCACGATCGCCGAAAAGTTTACGACCTGCGGCTAGGCTAAGGCCTTCATGATGGGTCGCCCAGTTAATGACTTGAGCTGGATAATCCTTGAAGAGTTCCACTTCATTGCTGGCCCCTTCAAAACCACAGATATGAAGGATATTGATGCCTCCAGCTTCATTGGCTGCTGCTAGGACAGCGATATTGCTCGGTTCAATGATCTTGCGGTATTCTTCATCTGTCACACGCTCATCTTGGACCTGCTGGGTTGAGAAGTAAATCCCTTCAATACCTGCTTCTTGGATCAAGCGGCGACTTAAAGTAGCGATGTCTCCTGCAATCACATCAAGGACATGAGCTAAAGTTTCTGGATCCTCCTTGATAAAGTCTGCAATCACTTGGTCTCCACGGGATTGATCCGTACGGAACCAGCGTTTCAAATAAGAAATGGGCGAGAAGATATTGTAGAAAGAAGCAATCTCTTCATGGAAATGGGAACGAATCTCCTTGACCACTTCGATTTGTTTTTCAATCCAAGGATGATGCTCTCCAATCGGTTGAATATCCTTCAATTCTCGGATCGATCTGATCTCTCTCGAATAAAGTGCACTCGGATAGAGGAAGAAGCCATCGCTCATAATCTTGACAAAATCAGGTGAAATTTCTTCAACATAGTGTTGGTGTCCCTGAATACTTTTTTCTACTACAGCCGGATTGTCTAGACCCAATTCTTTTTCTTCTTGGGTCACATAATGGAGCCAAAATCCTACAGGGATTCGCTCTACTGCTTCGCCCCGAATGGCACGAAGAACCAATTCTTTTTTACTCATACCATGAAACCTCCTCAATAACTTCTTCAAAAGGAAAACTAACTGCTGCCCTTCTGAAATTTGTAATCATGATATCACCTCGAAAAGTAGCTGACTAATATATTTTCCCTATCAAGGCCTTAAAATTTCTTTATTAAAAAAAGTATCAAAAAAACGCAAGTCCTTGAAAATAGGGACTTGCGAGTATCTTTCTCTATTTTTTCATTTTAGAAAAAAAGGACCTCTTTGATCTTTTCTTGATCCGGTTATAATATAAAACTATACCCCTTCTTTTAAAGGAAAAATGGCGTATGTTAAAGCAAAGAAACCTTTCATAACAGCATTTTTCCTCCTTTGTTCTTTTCACCGATTCCTAGACACCTTCTTCTCTTTCTTGTCAGGCAAGATTGAAAGGAGTATAATTTTTATAGAATAATTTTAAGGAGTGTACGGTTTATGAAAACAACAAAAACCACCTTTACCATCGTTTCTGCTCTTGCTTCTGTCATTTTACTGACGAGTTGTGGAAGCAACACCACTAAAACGCAAGAGACAAAAGCAAGCAGCACTAAAAATCAGGTGACGATGACCTATGATCAGCAGCGCTCACAAGAAAATACCATGTCTGTTCTCTGGTACCAAAAGGCAGCAGAAACCAAGGCTTTGTATTTACAAGGCTACAATGTCGCTACTGACCGTTTGAAAGAGATCCTTCAAACGCCTTCTGATAAACCTTATTCCATCGTCTTGGATTTGGACGAAACTGTTTTAGACAACAGCCCTTACCAAGTTCAAAACGTCAAAGATGGTACGGCCTTCAATCCTAAAGATTGGGATGTTTGGGTGAAAAAAGCAGCCGCAAAAGCGGTGCCAGGTGCCAAAGATTTCCTTCAATATGCGGATCAAAACGGGGTTCAAATCTACTACATTTCTGACCGTACAACCTCTCAAGTAGATGATACCATCAAGAATCTTGAAAAAGAAGGCATTCCTGTTCAAGGACGTGACCACCTCATGTTCTTAGAAGATGGCGTCAAATCAAAAGAAGGCCGTCGCCAAGCTGTGCAAGAAAAGACCAATCTTGTCTTGCTCTTCGGGGACAATCTGGTTGACTTTGCAGACTTCTCTAAGACCTCTGAAGCTGATCGCGACAAGAAATTGGACGAATTGCAAAAAGAATTTGGTGAAAAATTCATCATCTTCCCAAATCCAATGTATGGATCATGGGAATCTGCTGTCTACCAAGGTAAAAAACTAGATGCCAAGGGACAAACAGAAGAACGCCTCAAAGCCTTGCAAGGTTTTGACAAATAAAGCAAACATCCTCGCTAGGAAAAACCTAACGAGGATGTTTTTTTCTATATAAACAAATTTATTCAACTGTTACAGACTTAGCAAGGTTCCGTGGTTTATCAACATCGAGCCCACGATGAAGGGTTGCAAAGTAGGCAATCAATTGAGTTGGCACCACCATTGAGATTGGAGAGAGGTAAGGGTGAACCGCTGTCAAGACCAAATCATCTGTCTCTTTCGCGACATTTTCTTCTGCAATGGTTAAAACATGAGCCCCACGTGCTGCTACTTCTTGGATGTTCCCACGTGTGTGGCTGGCTAGGACTGGGTCAGACAAGAGGGCAATGACCGGTGTACCGTCTTCGATCAGAGCGATGGTACCGTGTTTCAACTCACCCGCAGCGAAGCCTTCACATTGGATGTAAGAAATTTCTTTTAGTTTCAGACTGGCTTCCATAGCAACATAGTAATCTTGGCCTCGTCCGATATAGAAAGCATTGCGGGTTGTTTCCAACAAGCCACGAACTTTTTCGTCGATGACTTCTTTTTCTGAAAGGGTTGATTCGATGGACTGTGCCACGATAGACAATTCGTGCACCAAATCAAAGGCTTTGGCCTTCTCATTACCATTGGCTTCCCCAACAGCTTTAGCAAGAAAGGCAAGAGCTGCGATTTGAGCCGTATAAGCCTTAGTAGAAGCTACCGCAATTTCAGGACCAGCATGGAGCAACATGGTCATGTCTGCTTCACGTGAAAGAGTTGAACCTGGAACATTGGTCACTGTCAAGCTTGGAATGCCCATTTCATTGGCCTTGACCAATACTTGGCGGCTATCGGCTGTTTCACCAGATTGGCTGATAAAGATGAAGAGTGGTTTCTTGCTAAGAAGTGGCATACTATACCCCCACTCAGAGGAGATACCGAGTTCTACTGGGGTATCTGTCAACTCTTCCAACATTTTTTTAGACGCAAATCCAGCATGGTAAGAGGTACCAGCCGCAAGGATATAGATCCGGTCTGCTTCTTGAACAGCCTTGATAATAGCTGGGTCTACCACTACTTGACCAGATTCATCTGTATAGGCTTGGATCAACTTACGCATGACAGTTGGTTGCTCATCGATTTCTTTGAGCATGTAGTATGGGTAAGTCCCTTTTCCAATATCAGAAAGGTCGAGTTCAGCCGTGTAGCTATCCCGTTCTTTGACGTTTCCATCATAGTCTTGCACTTCAACGCTGTCAGCCTTGACAATGACCAACTCTTGGTCATGGATTTCCATGTATTGGTTGGTTTCACGAATCATGGCCATAGCATCAGAGCAGACCATATTGTAACCATCGCCAAGACCGATCAAGAGTGGTGATTTATTTTTCGCTACATAGATGGTGCTTGGATCTTCCGCATCCATCAAAGCAAAAGCATAGGCCCCACGGATGATGTGGAGGGCTTTTTTGAAGGCTTCCAGCGTAGAAAAGCCATCTTCTTCAGCAAATTTTCCGATCAAGTGGGCGGCGATTTCTGTATCTGTTTGCCCCTTGAAATGGTGACCGGCTAGGTATTCTTCCTTGATTTCAAGGTAGTTTTCAATCACCCCATTGTGGACCAAAACAAAGCGACCTGTTTCAGAGCGGTGTGGGTGGGCATTGTCCTCAGTTGGTTTTCCATGAGTGGCCCAACGGGTATGTCCAATCCCAGCTGTCCCTCCGACACCTTCTGCCTTAGTTGACAATTCTGCAATGCGGCCAACTGCCTTTACCAATTGGCTCTTGCCTTCACTAGCCAGAAAAACACCCGCAGAGTCATAGCCTCGGTATTCGAGTTTTTCAAGTCCTTGAATCAAAATATCAGTAGCATTTGTATTTCCTACAACACCAACGATTCCGCACATAGTTTTTACGATATAGCCTTGCTATACTTTCCCCTTTACTTAGTCAAACGACCCATGGTCGATTTCTCAGTTACTTTAAAATTGGTCTAGTCTAATTTGACCAAAAAGCAACCAGCGGAGTCAGTATACAATGCTTCTTCTAGTTTGTCAACTAGGAAATTCAATAAAATTGGTCTAGTTAAGGGAGGGTTAAGAAAAACCTATCAACATCTTGGTTGATAGGTTGCTTTTTCTACTCTTCAAATCCATTCTGCTGGCTCAACTCACGGAACCAATGACCGGATTTTTTGAGGGTTCGTTTTTGACTTTCGAGGTCCAACTCAACTAAGCCATAGCGGTTCTTGTAACCATTGAGCCAAGACCAGCAGTCAATAAAGGTCCAGATCAAATAGCCTTTACAGTTGGCACCATCTTGGATAGCCCGGTGGAGCTCACGAAGATGGTCTTTGACAAAGTCAATCCGGTAGTCGTCTTGGATCACTCCATCCTTGCGGAATTTTTCCTCTCCTTCAACCCCCATCCCGTTTTCGGTCAGGATCCACTCGATATTGCCATAGTATTCCTTGATATTTTGGGCAATGTCATACAAGCCTTGCTCATAGATTTCCCAACCACGGTGGGGATTGATCTTGCGCCCTGGCATAACATAAGGTTCATAAAATTGCTCAAAGAGTAGGGGAGATGCTGGATTTGGAGCATAACGAGGAGCCGCCACACGGAGTGGTTGGTAATAGTTAACCCCTAGGTAATCCACTGTATTTTCCTCAATCAAGCGCAATTCAAAGGGATCATAATCTGGTAAGAGATCACGCTCCCGTAGGATCTCCACTAATTCTTCAGGATAATGACCAAGAACAGATGGATCTAAGAAGGATTTGGCTTGAAAGAGCTCGGCAATGCGCGCAGCTTTCACATCTTCTGGATGCTGGCTCCGAGGATAGGCTGGTGTCAAATTGAGTACAATCCCGATACGGTAATTAGGATCCACCTCGTGACAGGCCTTGACTGCTAGAGAGCTTGCTAACTGGGTGTGGTAGGCTACTTTAACAGCTGCTGCTGCGTCTACCTTATGAGGAAAATGGGCATCATAAAAATAACCAAACTCCACAGGGACAATGGGTTCATTAAAGGTGATCCACTGATCGACCAGATCTCCATAGGTCTTGAAACAAAAACGCGCATATTCCTGGTAAGCATAGGCGGTTTCTTTATTTTCCCAACCATCCCCTTGCTCTTGAAGAGCCATCGGTAAATCAAAATGATAGAGGTTGACCAAAAGGTGAATCCCTTTTTCCTTTATCTTTTCAAAGACACGACGGTAGAAATCAACACCTGCTTGGTTGATCTCCCCTCGTCCTTCTGGGAAAATACGTGACCACTGGATAGAGGTTCGAAAGGCAGTGTGGCCGGTTTCTAACAAGAGGTCCAGATCTTCTTCCCAGTGTTCATAAAAAGTCGATGTTTTCTCTGGTCCTTGCCCTTGATAAAAGCGGTTGGGCTCGATCCTATACCAGTAATCCCAGAGATTGTCTCCCTTTCCATCCTGGGCTAGACGTCCTTCTGTTTGAGGGCCCGAGGTCGAACTCCCCCATAAAAAATCCTTTGGAAATTGATACATGTCCTAATCCTCCTCATTCTACTAGCTCTATTGTAGCGAATCCTCCCCCAAAACCTAGGCACAATTTACAGTCTTTCTTACGCAGATTAAAGAAAAAGCCCCTTAGGAAAAATTCCTAAGGGAGCTGGTCCACTTTACAATTGATTCACGACATATTCAAAGAGCTTGCGATCTGCTGGGCTCTTGTCAAAACGCAATTCCGGATGCCACTGAACGCCAAGGAAACGGCTCTCATCTGTGGATTGAACGGCTTCTATGATGTCATCTTTAGGATCCCGCGCGATCACCTCTAAGCCATCTGCCAAGTCTTTAATACTTTGATGATGGAAAGAATTGATGCGACTGGTCTTACCATAGATCTCTTGCAGGATCGTCTGATCCTTGGTCACCAACTCTTGGCTGGTGTACTGACCTGGATTGTCCTGCCAGTGGTGTTCAATGTCTTGATACAGAGTTCCCCCTAGAGCGACATTATAGAGCTGGGTCCCACGGCAGACGGTAAAGATCGCTTTTTTAGCCGCACGCGCTTCTTCAATCAAGGCCAACTCAAAGAGATCGCGTTTCAAGAGGTAGTCATCACTGTCGATGGTGATTTCTTCTCCGTAAAACTTGGGCAAGACATTTTGTCCACCGGTGATGATGAGCTTATCAATCATCGATATGTAGTCTTTGGCCAAGGCTGCATCTCCAATCGGCAAGATCAAGGGAATCCCTCCTGCCTCTTTGACCGCTTCGACAAAACCAGTCGCCGCATAACTCATGTTCGCGTCTGGATCATCTGGGAAGGGTCTTTCATTTCCTGTAATTCCAATCACTGGTTGTTTTTTCATATTTTTTCCATATACTTTCATTCATTTTCAAGGCTTATTGTAACACAATTTCAAGCCAGACTCAATGGAGTTTTTTTGAAGAGAAGGCCTCCCCCTCTAATCCCAAAGCTTGCT
>OGIN01001123.1_pt1 | contig 16167 bp, 4 predicted proteins | sample 1571851 | NCBI WGS metagenome assembly OGIN01 (sample SAMEA2582123, study PRJEB24529) | metagenome | biome: Human gut stool | place: China | collected 2011 | reverse complement strand
TCGTGTCTAGCTTCCAAAAAGCATTGACTACAGACCAAAAAGAAGGGGATATTACATGGAAAGATGGTAATGGCCAAGGCTCCTATGTGGCGCCAGAACCAAAACCTGTTACACCAGTAACTCCAGATCCTAAACCAGTTACGCCTGTAACACCAGATCCTAAACCAGTTACACCGGTAACTCCAGATCCTAAACCAGTTACACCTGTGACTCCAGATCCTAAACCAGTAACTCCAGTAACTCCAGATCCTAAACCAGTTACACCTGTAACACCAGATCCTAAACCAGTTACACCAGTAAATCCAGATCCTAAGCCGGTTACACCAGTGACTCCAGATCCTAAACCAGTAAATCCTAATCCTGTTGTTCGTGGTGCCTATGATACACCTCATATGCGTGGTATTCGTTCTGCTGTAGTAGGAAATATCAATGCTTGGCGTACATTAGCTGACGATATGTATCGTCCTCGTGTATTGCAACAAGGTGAACCAACTGGTATATGGGCTCGCATCGGTGGCGGTAAATACAGCTACTCTGGCAGCGGTATCGACACAGCTACAGATTATACACGCATCCAAGGCGGTTATGATGCTAAAATCAGCCGTGGTTGGACTGTAGGTGGTCAAGTATCCTACCTTCGCGGTTCTGAAGACTATGTATTCGATGGTTCCGGCAAGGTTAAATCCTTCTCCGTAGGTGCCTATGGTTTGAAAGACCTTGGCAAAGATCAATATGTACATGTAGAAACTCAAGTAGGTCGCGTATCTAATGACTTCACAGCTCGTAATGAAATCGGTGAAGCTATGTCTGGCGATGCAAAATCCAATGCGTACAGCATCGGTGTTCGCTATGGCAAAACATTGAAATACGCTAACGGTTTCTATGTAGAACCGCAAGCACAATTGAACTTTACACACTTTGGTGGCCGTAACTTCACTGTAGATAATGTATCTGTTAACCAATCTGGCGTAAACAGTACTACTGGCAAGCTTGGTCTTGAATTGGGTAAACAATTCGGCAATGGTAACCTTTATACAAGATTTGCTGCAGGTCATGCTTTCACAGGCAATGTAAAAACTGCATTCGCTAGCGGCAGTGTTGTGAAATTAACAGAACAAGACCTCAAAGGTACTTGGACTGAACTTGCTTTCGGCGGCCGTTATGGTTTCAATAGCAACAATAGTGTATTCGCTGACGTTGCCACAGGTTTGTCTGGTGACCTCCAAGCAGACTGGGGTGTAAATGCAGGATTTACACATAAATTCTAATATATAGTATATAAAGATATATAAGTATATTAGAGTAGAGTATATAAATATAAATATATATACAGATATATAGAGATATATAGAAGAATAGTAAAAGACCCATGTATTGGAAATTTATCTAATACATGGGCCTTTTTTATTATATAACGGGAGTTTTGATCTAGTAGTAATATTTATTTATACAAATCATAGAGTATGTTTATATATAACATCAGTAATCATAAGAGTTATTAATTTATATCGTGATCTAGAATATACCATGATGAAAGGTAGCATAGGGGTTAACAGTGTTTCTATATAAATATTTCTTATTAATAAACTAAAATTGATAATTTTAAAATATAAAATTTTTCACCACCAATTTATGAACAAATATTTATTTAGTTATAAAATATATATAAAAAATATGATAGTTATAATATATTCTATAGAAAAAATAAGAATGATTATTATTTAAAAGCGTTATTTATGGATAACGCTTTTTTTATGCGTTAGAAAGTGTACATAATTGGTATTATTTTATAAACTAAAAAAAGATGAATATAAAATGAAATTTTATTTACCGTATAGAAATATTTTGATATTATTATAACAATCAATAATAATGAAATCTTAGTGAAATTATTGTGAGAAATGAACTTATCTGTGTGTATTGTAAGCTAGAGGGAAAATTATGAATCGGATTTACAATGTTATTTGGAGTAAAACCAAAAAGTGTTATGTAGTTGTTTCTGAAATCGTGAAAAGCGGTGGTGGTAAGGTTAAATCCTTGCACATGGGCAAAACATGTGCTCGCATGAGTGCTATTATGGCTGCAACAGCGTTGTTAGTTGGAGTGAATGTAATCTCTGTACATGCAGCGGAGGATACTACAAAGGCCATGATTATTAATGGTTTCTATGGTACATATGTGACAGGTACAGCACAACCTTCTATTGGTAGTACGTTATATAATTATGAAAATCCAGGGAATGATACATCGTGGGATAATACAAATACTACTCAGGGTGGTTATCCTTTATACACTAGTCATAGACTCAATGGTATTCAGATTGGACGTAATTCTAACATCAAAGATGATACTAATATTTATTCTGGTATGGCCATTGGGGATTACACACAAGCTACAGGTGGTTTATCTATAGCGATGGGTAACTATGCAACCGCTACGAATGCATCTTCTATGGCTATTGGTACAGCTTCTTTGTCCAAGGGTTTTAACTCCTTGGCTATGATGCGTCAATCTGCTGCAACTGCAGATTTTTCTACGGCTATCGGTACTGCATCCTGGGCAAATGGTAAAGGATCCTTTGCGATGGGTTATTCTGCTACAGCAAAAGGTAATCAATCTATTGCCATCGGTGCGGCTGAAACTATTACTGTTCCGGGTAGTGCAAGTATCAGTACTACACCTAGTGCTAAATACAATGGAGATGGTAATACGGTAACAGAAGGTGACCGCTCTCTTGCATTTGGTACAAAAGCGCGTACTACAGCAGCAGCTACAGATTCCATGGCATTTGGTTCTAATGCTAAAACTGAAGCAGCTAATGCAGTGGCAATGGGTAATTCCTCTAGTGCTACTGGTACAGATTCCTTCGCATTTGGTAACTCTACGTCTGCGGCCGGTGCTAATGCTATTGCTATGGGTAGAACAGCACAAGCTAGACAGTTAAATTCTATCGCTTTAGGTGGTCAAGCAAAAGCATTGGAAGCGAATGCTCTTGCCATAGGTGGTACAGCGGAAGCTAGTAAAGCGGGTACCATGGCTATTGGTACGGCTGCGAAAGCAAGTAGTAACAATGCTACAGCCATCGGTAATGGTGCTGAAGTTACTGGTGAAAACTCCATGGCATTAGGTGCGGGTGCGAAGATTTCTTCTAATAACTCCATCGCCCTTGGTGCAGGTACTGAATTCAATGGTCCATTGGTGAACACGTATGCAGCTTTCACCAACGAAATGAACCCTGCAGAAGCGGGTGTAGTAGCAGTTGGTAATACGGGTACGCCTCGTCGTATTGTTAACGTAGCAGGTGGTCAAAACGATAATGACGCTGCAACGATTAAACAATTGCGTTATGTAAATAACAACTTGGCTATGACCATTGCAGGCCCTACATACACAGGTTATGAAGCAAATGGCTCTACCTACAAAGCACCTGATTTCAGCATTAAAAATAGCACATATCATACAGTAAAAGAAGCGGTAGAAGTAGCGCAAACTAACTTCTTCAGCGCTAAAGGTACATCTGCTGATGCGAACTATGATAATAAAGGTGCTACAGGCACAAATGCGACAGCAGCAGGCGTACGTGCCTCTGCAGCAGGTAACTTTGGTACGGCACTTGGTGCGGATGCAACTGCAACAAGTGAAAAAGGTACTGCATTAGGTTATAAAGCGAAAGTAACAGAAGATGATGGCGTTGCGTTAGGTTCTAATTCCGTAGCAAATACGGCAGCTGGCGTAGCTGGTTATGATGTAAGTGCAGCGGATAACCGTGCGAATAGATACACAGATTTAACTGGCTCTGTAGCAACATCTACTTTGGGTGCAGTATCTGTTGGTCAAAGCACTAGCGTTGGTACAGAAACACGCCAAATTACAAACCTCGCAGCTGGTACCAAGGACACAGATGCAGTTAACGTAGCTCAATTGCGCAATGTAAACCTTAAAATTGCAGGCAATACGAATGACAATAACGGCAAAAATGATGTATTGTTAGATAAACAAACATTGACTGTAAAAGGCGATGGCACTTATGTAACGACTAAAGCTAATAACCAAACTATCGATGTAACGTTAACAAATGATACAAAGAATAAAATTGACAATGCAGCTAATAAAGATCTTTCCAACATCACAAATGTAGGTAAAAAGAATATCACTGCATTAGGCACAATCGTTGAGGCTGGTCATAATGTAACAATTCCAGCAGCTACTGTAGATACTACAACAGGTCAAAAAACATATACTATAAATGCTATGGATACAAAGGTTTCCTCAGGTACTAGCGGTTTGATGACCCTTACAGGCGGTACACCTGATGCAAACGGTGTTCGTAACTATACTGTTGATGTAGATCCTACTAAGGTTGCTAAAACAGACTTATCCAATATTAATAACGATGGTAAAACCGTTATCCGTGAAGAGGCTCAAAAGGCTGTAAAAGTTATTGCTGGTCAAAATACAACTGTTACAGAAGGTACAGATGGTACATATAAAACATATGCAGTCAATGTAGCATCAGCAGGAGACTACCGATTAGTAGAAAACAGTGCAGCTGCTGATAAAGCGTACACTGTAACTGGCAATAAAGTTGACTTAACAGTACAAGATGGTAGTACTCCAGCGAATACGAAGACTGTAACTATTAAAGACATCGCTTCTAAAACGGAATTGGATTCTACAAAATCTGATTTAACTACAAAAATCACCGATACAAAAACTGAGCTCATTAACAAAGGTTTGAAGTTTAACGCAGACAACAATGATGTTAAGACAAATAAACTTGGCTCTACTGTAACTGTATCTGGCGATGCGAATATCACCACAAAAATCACGCAAACTGGTGATGATTCCACGATTGCTGTTACTTTGAACAAAGATCTTAATGTAAATACAGTGACGGCTACCAATACTGTGAAAGCTGGCACTGCTACTATGGGTAACCAAAGTGCAACAGATAACAAAGGTGCTACACAAACTGGTAACTTTGTAACTGGTTTAGATAACACAGCATGGAACATGACTAATCCTGTATTTGTACCTGGTCGTGCTGCTACAGAAGATCAATTGAAAACGGTTAGTGATGCGGTGAGAGCAGCGAATGCCGGTTCTAGTGACTATCGCTTGATTGGTGACCCAGCTAATACAACTGATGGCTCTTATAAGGTTACAAACAACCAAGTAGACTTGAAGGTAAAAGACGATAAATCTGGTACTACTAATACTGTAACTATTAAAGATATTGCGTCTAAAACTGAGTTCGATAAATTAAACGATCGCGCTGTTAAATACGATGTAGATGGTTCTGGGAATGTAAATAAATCCAAGGTGACATACGAAGGCCCTACATATAATAGTACTAATAAATCTGGTGGTACTCACGTAACTAACGTGGCGTACGCAACAGGTAATGATGGTAGCGAAGCAGTTAACGTAGATTACTTAACTGACAAAATCAAAGATAGCTCCGATGCGTTGATTAACAAAGGTTTGAAATTCGATGCCAACGTAGGTGGTGCTCAAACTAATAAACTTGGTTCCACTGTGACAGTACAAGGCGAAGGCGCAGAAGCTGATGCTAACTACAGTGGTAAAAACATTAAAACATTCATCAAACAAGATACAGCTGGTAACACAACAATCAACGTTAAGATGAATAAAAATCTTGAAGTTGAAACTGTGACGGCTACTGGAGCAAATGGTAAAGACGGTAAAATCGGCATCAATGGTAAAGATGGTGTTACAACAAATCTTTCCATTACACGTGATGGTAAACCGGGTGTAGACGGTGCGGCTGGCACAACTACAACTCGTATCGTGTATGAAAAACCAGATGGTACTACAGAAGAGGTTGCTACACTAAATGATGGCCTTAGATTCAAAGGCGATATGGGTGCTACTTCTAATGTAAAACTTAATAAACAAGTGGACGTAACTGGTGGTGTTACAAATGCGGCTGACCTTGCAACAGGTAACAATATCGGTGTTACATCTGCAGCAGTTGATGCTAATGGCAATGCTAAACTTCAATTGCAACTCGCTAAAGATATTACAGGCCTTAAATCTGTAACGGCTACAGATACTGTGAAAGCTGGCACAGCTACAGTGGGTAACCAAACCGCTACAGATAACAAAGGTGGCACTCAAACTGGTAACTTTGTAACAGGTCTAGATAATACAAATTGGAACATGGCTGATCCTGTCTTCGTATCTGGCCGTGCTGCTACAGAAGACCAATTGAAAACTGTTAGTGATGCGGTGAAAGCAGCGAGCGCAAGTGCATCTGACTATCGCTTGATTGGTGATCCAGCTAACACAACTGACGGTTCCTACAAGGTTACAAATAACCAAGTAGACTTGAAGGTTAAAGATGATAAATCTGGTACTACTAACACTGTAACTATCAAAGATATTGCGTCTAAAACTGAGCTCGACAAATTAGAAGATCGTGCTGTTAAGTATGATTTAGATGGTACAGGTAATGTAGATAAATCTAAAGTTACATATGAAGGTCCTGCGTACAACAGTACTAACAAATCTGGTGGTACGCACGTAACTAATGTGGCATACGCAACTGGCAACGACGGTAGCGAAGCAGTTAACGTAGACTACTTAACTGATAAAATCAAAGACAGCTCCGATGCGTTGATCAACAAAGGTTTGAAATTCAATGCTAACGTAGGTGGTGTTCAAACTAATAAATTAGGCTCCACTATCACTGTTCAAGGTGAAGGTACAGAAGCTGACACTAACTATAGTGGCGAAAACATTAAAACATTCATCAAACAAGATAATACAACTGGTAACACAACAATTGATATTAAGTTGAACAAAAACCTCGTTGCTGATTCCATCAAAGTTAACAAAGATGGTAGAGACGGTAAAGATGGCGTATCCATTACAGGTCCTACAGGCGTAGCAGGTACAGACGGCAATAATGGTAAGGTTGGTATCACAGGTGCTGATGGTAAAGATGCAGTTTCCATCTCCGGTAAAGACGGTGTAGGTCACATCGGCTTAACAGGTCCTGCTGGTACAAACGGCAAGGACGGCACTAATGGTATCGACATGTCCGTTAAGAATGGTTATGACGATGCTGCTAAAGGTGTTAAGGGCGAAAAAGGTGTAGACGGCATTGATGGCATTACACGTATTGTGTACACTGATAACACTGGTGAACACCAAGTTGCTACAATGGACGATGGCATGTTGTACGGTGGTGACACTGGTGCTGTAATCAAGAAAAAACTTAACAATCAAGTAAATGTTAAGGGTGGTATTACAGATCCAGCTAAATTTACAGCTGATGATAACATCGGTGTTGTATCCGATGGTACAGATACGTTGAAAGTTCGTTTGGCAAAAGATCTTAAAGGTCTTAACACAGTAACTGCTACTGAAACAGTTAAGGCTGGCGATGTTGTGATGGGTAAACAATCTGATGGCACACCTGCAGCTAATACTGGCAACTATGTAACAGGCCTAGATAATAAAGATTGGGACGTAACAAATCCAACTGCTGTTAGTGGCCGTGCAGCCACTGAAGATCAGTTGAAAAAAGTGACAGAGGCTATCAATAATCAAAGCGCTAATGTTACAGATTACCGTTTGATTAAAAACCAAGCAGCTGGTTCTAATGGTGATTACACAGTAGACAACAACGGCGATGTAGCGTTGACTGTACAAGATAAAAATCATCTGAACCAAACTGAAACAGTAACAATCAAGGACGTAGCATCTAAATCTAACCTCGATAAATTAGATGATCGCGCTGTTAAGTACGACTTGGATCCTGCTACAAATCAAGCAGATAAATCTAAGGTGACATACGAAGGTCCTGCGTACAATAGCAATAATAAATCTGGTGGTACGCACGTAACTAATGTGGCGTACGCTACAGGTAACGACGGTAGCGAAGCGGTTAACGTAGACTACTTAACTGACAAAATTAAAGATAGCTCCGATGCCTTAATTAACAAAGGCCTTAAATTCGACGCTAACGTTGGTGGTACTAAGACTAATAAATTAGGCTCCACTGTAATTGTAAAAGGCGAAGGCAATGAAGCAGATGCTAACTACAGCGGTGAAAATATTAAGACTTTCATCGACCAAGATAATACAACTGGCACTACAACGATTAATGTTAAGTTGAACAAAAACCTCGTTGCTGACTCCATTAAGGTTAATAAAGACGGCAAAGATGGTAAGGATGGCGTATCTATTACAGGTCCTACTGGTGCTGCTGGTACAGATGGTAACAATGGTAAAGTAGGCATTACAGGTGCTGATGGTAAAGATGCAGTTTCCATCTCCGGTAAAGACGGTGTAGGCCATATCGGTTTAACAGGCCCTGCAGGTACTAACGGTATTAATGGTACAAATGGTATCGACATGTCCGTTAAAAATGGTTACGATGATGCTTCTAAAGGTGTAAAAGGTGAAAAAGGTGTAGACGGTATAGACGGAATCACACGTATCGTGTATACTGATAAGACTGGTGAGCACCAAGTAGCCACTATGGACGACGGCATGTTGTACGGTGGCGACAGTGGCACTGTAATCAAGAAAAAACTTAACAATCAAGTAAATGTTAAGGGTGGTATTACAGATGTAGCGAAACTTTCCAATGACGATAATATTGGGGTAGTAGCTGATGGCACTGATACATTGATGCTTCGTCTTGCGAAAGACCTTAAAGGCCTAAATTCTGCTACTTTCAACAATGGTACAGATGGCAACACTGTGGTAAACGGTGGTGGTCTCACTATTAATGATGCAGCAGGTCATCCGTTGACGACCGTAAATAAAGACGGCGTTACAATTACTGATGGTCCATCTATGACTAAGGACGGTATCGACGCAGGTGATAAGAAAATCACTAACGTAGCTGACGGCACAATTGGTGCAGGCAGTAAAGATGCTGTTAACGGCGGTCAATTACATACAGCGGTAGAAGAAATCAAGACTAAGGGCTTCGGTTTAACTGCTGAAGATGGCGCTTCTGTTAAGAAATCCCTTGGTGATACTGTAACTGTGAAAGGTGACGGTACGAACATTACTACATCTGTAGATAATGGTGCTGTGAAAGTAGCATTAGCTAGAGATCTTAATGTAGATACTGTTACAGCAAATACAGTAACAACAGGCGACACTAAGATGGATACAAATGGCGTAACTATTAAAGATGGCGCCAATGAAGCGACTAAGTTGACTAAAGATGGCTTGCAAATCAACGATGGTGGTAACAAAGCGGTTACTATTGATAAAGACGGTTTGACTATCGAAAACGGCCCTAAGGTAACAAAAGACGGCATTAATGCTGGTGATAAGAAAATCACTAATGTAGAAGATGGTACAATTGCTGCCGGCAGCAAAGATGCTGTAAATGGCGGTCAATTGCATACTGCAATGGAAGACATCAAGGCGCAAGGCTTCGGTCTTAAAGCAGAGGATGGTCAATCTGTGAAGAAACCTCTTGGTGAAGTAATCGACCTCAAAGGCGATGGCAACATCAAGACTTCCGTAGATGGCACTGCGATTAAGATGTCCTTGAATGATACAATTACACTTGGCACAGATCCAGCAAAACAAGTTAAAGTTGACGGATCTACTGGTACGATTACTACGGGTAATGGCGCTAACCAAGTTACAATCGATGGCAGCACAGGTTCTGTTACAGCAGGTAACACTGTGAAAGCTGGCGATGTAATCATGGGTAACCAAAGCTCGGGTGGTCAAAACGGTAACTTTGTGACTGGTTTGGACAATAAAACATGGAATCCTAACAACCCTGTAGCTGTTACAGGTCGCGCGGCAACAGAAGATCAATTAAAAGCTGTTAACGACGACTTTAACGAAAAAGCTAAAAATGGTCGTGTATTCCAAGGTGACCAAGCTGGTAACGATGGTAAAGTTGTTCGCGGTTTAGGCGATACAATGAATCTTAAAGGTGGCGCTGATGTAAATCGTTTGAGTGACAACAACCTGGCTGTTGTGAAGAACGCTGCAGGCGATGGCTATGATATCAAGTTGGCTAAGGACCTCAACCTAAAAGACGGTTCTACTACGTATACAAAAACTGTACCAGGAACTAATACTACAATTCCTTATACAGTAGATACAAAAGTAGATGGTGGTGGTATCACAATTACTCCATCCATCAACGGTCAACCTGTACCAGGTCACACTGTGAGTCTTACAGAAAATGGCTTAAACAATGGTAATAATACTATTACTAATGTAGCGCCAGGCATCAATGGCACTGATGCGGTTAACGTTAACCAATTGCGCAATGCTATGCATAGTGTAGATGGTAAAATCGCTGATGTTGGTGCAGCTAGCGCAGCCATGGCAGGTCTTAAACCATTACAATATGATCCATTAGAACCTACACAAGTGTTAGCGGCTGTTGGCAACTATAAAGGTAGTACTGCTGCTGCTATTGGTATCGCTCACTATACAAATGAATCTACAATGCTTCATATGGGTGTTTCCTTAGGTGGTCATGATAATATGGTTAACGCCGGTGTATCTTATAAATTCGGTACATCTGACGTTAAAAAAGCAATTCCAGCACGTTACAAAGCAGGCCCAATCAGCTCTGCCTATGTAATGCAAGATGAAGTGGCTGCATTGAAAGCTGAGAACTTACGCATGAAACAACGCGATGAGGAATTATCTGCTAAGTACGAACAAGTACAACGAGATAATGACGAGATGAAAGCTCAAATTGCAATGCTTATGAAACAAGCTGGGTTAACCAAATAATCATTCACTTGAGAGTGTATTGAGTATTTAAAACATAGGAAAGCCGCCCTGGGGAGGGCGGCTTCCAATGAGGGGACTTATGAAACTAATTAAATTACTACCAATTATGGCAATTGCTTCTGTATGTGTTGCTGGCCAAGTACATGCGGCACAAGATCCTTTGATGATGCCTGAACAACCTGCGGCTCCTTTGACTGCAGAACAACAAGAAATCTCTCTTGCTGTTCCTAGTGAAGAGGTAAAAGCTGTAGTATCTGAATTTGCAGCATTCCAATTGGGAATGAGCAATGCTTTAATCAAAGACGACAATCGCGTAATGTCTGGTCAACAACGTTATACTAATAACGTGTTGTACTACATGAATGTTCGTCGTGACTGGTACATTACAAGCCATCGCTATAAAAAAGATAGCTATGCTCGCGTAGCATTAGACCGCTTGTACTTAGATTACAAAGAATTCTTCACAAACCACACAACTGTGTCTGACATGAATCAAGCTGAATATGAAAACCAAATTTTGGCAATTCTTGAAAAGAATACAGCTAACATGTCTAATGATGAATTGCGTTTCTACATGAACGAAATGGTAATCTACAGCTTGAAAGAAGCTATGCGCGATGGTAACAACCGCGTTAAACGCATCCGCTAATCAGTATATATAACTATATATCTATGAAAGAGGTAACGGCATAGACCGTTGCCTCTTTTGTTTTCAAAACAAATGCCCTCGTAGGAATAAATTCTACGGGGGTTTGTCTATTAATTATATTATCTGATCTGATCTGATCTATTCTTTATGAATTATTATTTATATTATTTACATATTTTTTCGATAGCAGTATAATCTACTTGTAGAATTATGAGGAAAGTATGAAGGAGAAGTGTTTTGTAGTGTAACAAGGGAGGCGTATGATTATGAATCACGCAAAGAAACTACAATTATTAGCAGTACTCGGAGTTTTGACTATATCTTCGGCAAGCTTGGTACAGGCTGCAGATATTCCTGTTGTTTCCTCTGGGGGTGCCACTTATAACATTGGTTTACAAGGCTGGTCATCTTTCACTAACTCAGATAATGTACATCTTGGTGGTCAAACTGGGGCGGCTAATAGCGATCCCTATGCCCATGCAGGGGATCCAAATGCAAAGGGTAATAATATTGCCATCGGTCGTCTTGCCTTGAATGGTTCTCAAGGTGGTGGTAACGTAGCGCTTAGCTCTAAGACATTTGTAGGCGGTAAAGGTGATTATAACTTCTTAGGTAACTTTGCAGCAGGTTATAATTCAACGATTTCCGATACAATTGCTATAGGCTACTTTACAGGTTCTTATTCTCAAGGTAATAAAAACGTATGGCTCGGCGCTTCTCAAGCTGCCGCTAGCAAGGGGAATAACACTGTATTAATCGGTTCTAACTCCACTGTAAATGGTAATTTTAACTATGGTATGGGCCATGGCGTTATCTTTAAAGGCGATAAGAACTCCGCTATTGGCGCATATAACAAAATTGAAGGTAACCAATCAGGCGCCTTTGGTGTAGGTACGTATAATGTGGATACTGTTAAGGGCGATAATTCCTACAGTGTTGGTAACAAGAACCAAGTGAGTGCTAATAATACATTCGTAGTTGGTAATAATGTGAAAACATCTCTAGACAATGCAGTTGTATTAGGTAATAATTCTACTGCTGAAAGTAGTGATGTAGTGAGCACTCCAAGTTATACCTACAATAATGGTGTTACTGAAAGCTTCGCCGGTACTGCTCCTGTGTCTACTGTATCTGTTGGTGCGACAGGTCAAGAACGCACTATCACTCATGTTGCAGCAGGTCGTATTACAGCGGATTCTACAGATGCGGTTAACGGCTCCCAGTTATATGGTACAAACCAACAAATTGATGTATTGCATCGCGATGTACGCCACGTGGAAAAAGAATCCAACCGCGGTGATGCTCGTGCCGCAGCACTAGCTGCATTGCATCCACTACAATTTGATCCTGACCACAAGGTTCAAGTTATGGGGGGCTATGGTCACTATAAGGGCGAAAATGCATTGGCTCTTGGCGTAGGTTACTATCCGAAAGAAAACCTACTCCTTACAGCAGGTACAACTGTAAGTGGTGATTTGATGACTAATGTAGGCGTATCCTATAAATTCGGTGAAAATAAAACATTGCCTAAGATTTCCCCTGCATCCTATAACGCATTGGAACAACGGGTAGATACATTAGAAGCACAAAACAAAAAACTACAAGAAACAGTAGATATGCTTATGCAAAAACTTAATGAGAAATAGAATTTAATATTGATAGAGGTTATAAAAATGAGGTAATAACAGTGTTATTACCTCATTTTCATATACCTATATATAACATTAAAGTAATATGGTTTAGTGACCGCTAATCTTGACATACATATACATTATTCGTTACACTAATATATATTTCATTTGTTGTTCATGAATTTTAAATGTAGAGAGTAATGAAACGTATTGTGTGTATCGCCTTGAGCGCCCTATTGTGTTGTGTGGGTACAGCTGAGGCAGAAAAACAACAATTACATAATGATAAGGGCGTAGTGTCTGCAAAAACTGATGCTCAAACAGAGCGCATGAAGGCCGCATCAGAGGGCTTTCACATTACGCCTGCTGCCACACCAGACCATGTGATTGGCCAAGGTGGGCCGCTCATCATGGATCGGCAAGATACTAAGACCGTGCAGTATAGCAATGTGGATGCAGTGAATCGCGCCATTAATGCGGTGGCTATGTCTAATGTATCTAATGCTATGTATGGTGCCAAAGGTAAGCCGTGGATGCGACGCACTACGCTGAGCTTTCAGTTCCAAGAAGGGTGGAAGCCGCTGTATTCTGCGGAGACTATTCAGCCTCTAGGTCATTACGATAATACCTCTCGTGATGTGTGGTTTACGCAGCAGCGCATTTCTCGCGCCTCTGATACGGGTACTACCCTTAATGTAGGCGTTGGGTACCGTCGTATCTCCAAGGATGACCGTCGTCTCTATGGAGCTCATCTATTCTATGACCATCGTTTCTTGAATCGTCACGATCGACTCAGTGCTGGTCTTGAATATATGTCTGGTGAAAGCGAGTTTCGTTTTAACTGGTATGGTTCTGTTTCCGATGAGCGCGTTTTGGATGTGAACCTGCATACCTTAGAGCGAGTATCTAATGGTTATACCTTAGAATATGGTAAAACCTTTAAAAATGCGCGCTGGGCTAGAGTATATGTTGAAGGCTATCACTGGAACCAGGATCGACAAGCCGATAAGAATGGTTTGCGCATAGGCTCTGAGATGCAACTTACGCCGCGTGTATCTGTAGATATGGGATACAATAAACCGGAACATAGCTCTGGCGGTGCATATGGTAAAATTACGTTCCGTTTAGCGGGAGCTCCGATGGCTTGGTATGGTGGCAAGCATCGTTTAGAACAATCTGCAACGGTTCGCGATAAAATGCTCAACCTCGTAAGACGAACTAATACGGTTTTTGTTGAACAATAATTTTGATAACTGAATAGACAAATTGAATGGTCATGCCATTTCCTGCATTCATTTTATTTTAATGAAAATTAAATGAAAAATAACCTACTATTGTTCCTATATAAGTGATATACTCTAGGTAAGGGAAACGTTAGTGTTCATATCAATTGTTCTTTAAGATAATGGCTTTTTATAAAAGCCATTATCTTATTATTTGATGCCGTGTGATCGCCCGTTCATCTTAGTTACTCTCCAACTATGTGATAATCTTTGTGTTGTGTTTACTTCAAAATCTCTCTCTTAATAACAAACCTATATCATACGGCACCGGTAAGGGGTTCGCCTTCCTCTTACCAAAAAAAGGGTAGTTAATTCTCATCGATTAACTACCCTTTTTTATATTCTCTTAATAGATATATATATTACTGTTTACAAAATTCGTATACGTGCTACAATATTCATATAAGACTCATGAATAAAAAGTGAATTTTAATGCAAAGAGAGTATGATAGGTTTTGTAGTTTGTAAATGGAGGTTCTAAATTATGAACAAACGGAAACGTTTATTAACCTTGTTAATTAACGGTGTGTTGTTATCCAGTTTATGTATGGTAGCTAATGCTGCAGATAATGTAGCTGGGGCAGGTACTGGCGTAGCTATTGGCACAGGGTCTAGTGCTCAAAAAGATGGAGTAGTTGCTATTGGTAAAGGTGCACATACCAATTATGCTGGCGGATCTGGCTATGCTAATATTAATGGCGATGTAGTTATCGGTGAAAATGCAACAACCCATAGCTACTATGACCAATCTGGCTCAGTAGCTATCGGTAAAAATGCATATGTAGAAAATACAATTGGTCAACAAGATAAATTCTTTGCGTTTGATCAAACTACTTTTAATCGTTGGGGTTTTGGAAGCCTTCCACAAAAACCAGATAAAGTTGTTACGGGTGTAGCAATAGGGGATAATACGTATGTTCGTAGTGGTGGTACCATGATTGGATCTCATAACTATCGTGGTAAAATTGGTGATATTACTGTCAACACCGATACTTACACAGAAAAACGTAAAGCTGGATTAGGTGTATATTCAACAACAATTGGTACAAATAGTTTTACCAATGGTACCGTTGCAACCACTACAGGTGCTTTAAATGTTATTTCCAGTAATTATGATGGCACTAATTCTGATACTGCAGGAGTTAAAAATTTTGGGGCTACTATTAATGGCTCTTTAAACTCTATTGAGTCTGCTACAGCTGCTAATAGCTATTCAGGGATAGGTAATGCTGTTGTTGGTACCGCTAATAGAACTTACAACTCTAATGGTTCTTTGATTTTTGGTGCAGGTAATGAAATTACTAACTCTATTACTGATATAGATGCGGATGCAATAACACCAAGTGCTTTTGGAGGACCTTCCTCTGTAACTAAATTATCAGAAGATGTGCGTAATTTAGTAAAAGATAATAAATCTGGTGGATCTACATTAGCTATTGGTGGCGGTAATAAAGCCGATTATACACAATTGACATCAATGACAGGTGTTAATAATACTGTTACAGGGACTGCTGGTAATGTTGCAAAATTGAATTACGTAACTGGGTACAATAATACAATTACTAATGCATCTAATAATATTGTAATGGGTAACGATCATACCATTACTGCTGATAATACAATTGCTATAGGCGGACTTTCTTCTGGCGAAACACGCTCTGTTGCCAATACAACAACTATTGGTTATGATGCAAAAGCTTCTGTTGAAGGCGGTGTAGCTCTTGGTTATAAATCTAATGCGACAGTAGATAAAGGTGCAGCTGGTTATGATATCAGCACAAAAGCGGTATCTACTGATACAAGCTCCACATGGAAAGCCACAGCATCTGCTGTATCTGTTGGC
>OGIN01001114.1_pt1 | contig 16277 bp, 10 predicted proteins | sample 1571851 | NCBI WGS metagenome assembly OGIN01 (sample SAMEA2582123, study PRJEB24529) | metagenome | biome: Human gut stool | place: China | collected 2011 | reverse complement strand
CTGAATCTAACGCGTCTGCCAATTCCGCCATATCCGCATATTCTGTTTTGTTCGCTGCCGTTCGGCTCGGAACGATGTTTATTATACCACAGGTGCAAAGAAAGTCAAGCGTTTTCTGCAAAAATAGTACGACAAATTTTTTTGCGAAAATTGTTGCATTCCGTATAGGCCGAATGGGGCGAAAAATCCGGCGGAGTATGATACAATAAATATTACCCCTGCGGGGCAGCGGCCCGGCGGGACTATTTACGGAAGAGGGAAACTGCGAATGTTCAACATCATTATCTTTCTCATCGGTGCAGGCATCATGTTCTACATGGCATGGCGGAGCTGGTCGAGACGCCGCAAGCTCATGACCAGGGGCGAAAAGGTCGAGGCCGCTGTGGCAGGCACCGTCCGGAGCCGGGACGGCGAAGCCTACCTGCTGGAATTCTCCACTGCTGGCGGCACCCACCGTCTCCATTACCCCAAGTCTGCCAAGGGCAGAGAGCTTGCACAGGGAGCTGTCGTCACCCTTTATTATAACCCCGACGACCCCGCCGAGATGTACGTCGAGGGGGACAAGTCCGTTCTGGGTGCCGAGGTGCTGTATGTGGTGCTGGGCATCGTGCTGCTGGTGCTGATGGCCGGCATCGTCCGCTGAGAGGGGGAGAAGAAAATGAAACTCGAGCATTTTGGCATGGCGGAACCCGGTGACTGCCGGGTGGTCTTTTCTGCATCGGCAGAGGAGCTGGAAGCGGCGGTGCAGGCCGAAAAGACGGCCCCGGACGCTCCGCAGGACGAGGATGACCTGCTGACGGCGGCGGTCAATCGGGCGATTCTGGAGGGTTTCTCGCCCCTGTTCGCCCAGCTGATGAAAGAAAACGATTTGCAGCCCGTCACCGACCCGGATTTTGAGCTTCTGGCCGTGAATCGGGCCGAGGGCTTCCGGGCGGGGGTGCAGTTCTTCTGTCTGCCGCCGCTGGAACTGGGAGAGTACACCGGCTTTACCCAGCCCATCCAGCCCCGGCCCATCCGGGAGCTGACCATCGAGCTTGAAATAAACCGCCGCCACGGTGACGAAGACCGCGCCGCCGACGCCGAGGGCAAGCGCGCCCTCCGCGCCAGGGTGACGCAGGACATCTACGCCCAGCGCTGCCAGCAGGCCCGCGCCGTGGCCGAACAGGCCCTCATCGCCCAGCTGGGTACACACGTCACCGGCCCGCTGCCCAAGCAGCTGGTGGCCGGCAACTACTTTGCCGAGCAGCGCCAGTTCAATCTGCGGATGCAGGCCAACGGCGTCAATTTCGACCAGTACTTAAAGGTGCAGGGCCAGACCGTGGAAGAATTCCGAGCCTGGCTCCACGCCGAGGCCGAGCGCAAACTGCGCAGCCGGATGGGTCTGCTGCTGGTGGCGCAGAAAGAAGGGCTCTGGCCGACGGAAGCTGAGGTGGACGACGATCTTGCCCACTGGGACGCAAAGCGGGACGGGGAGCACACCTTCGCTTCCAACGACCGCCGCCGCGCCGCCCAGCGCATCGCATCCAGCCGTGCCGCTGCTTTTATTCTGGCCCACTCCACCCTCACACCGCCGCCTGCTGAGGCAACGGTGCTGAAAGCCGAAAACAGGTAAAAAAGAAACTATTGCCGACCCGCAAAAAATAAAACAGAGCAAACAAAAATGGGGCTGTTGCAAAATAGCCCCAACGAAAAAAATGAGATAGACTTCCCCGAAAGGGGTGGCCTATCTCATTTTTTGTTGTAAGCTGAAACTGCAATGGACCAACTACAACAGAAACGGTGATCTTCTGAGCGCCGCATAGGAAATAAGGAAGTTTGCAAGCCAACCTGCCGGGACTGCAAGCCAAACAAAAGCAATGCCAAAACGCGGTGCACAAATCAAAGCAACAGACAAGCGGATCGCAAGGTTTACCATATTTGCAATAAGAAACGGCCGCATGATTCCAAGTCCGCGAAGAACGCCATCGGTTGCCATCTTGATGCCCATGAAGATGAAAAAGTAACCAAGCCATCTCATATAATCACCGGACACCTGATAGGCCAGCGCGGTTCCGTCTTTTCCCAGGAACAACGAGGAGATCTGTGTGTGCAGTGTTTCAATGACCACGAAAGCAAGAACTGCAAAGCATAGATCCAACACCAGTGCAGCATGATAACCTTTTTTGATACGCTCGATTTTCTTTGCGCCAAGATTCTGGGATACAAACGGCGAAACTGCATTGCCGATGGATACGAAGATCAGCGAAAAAACATTTTCTACCCGCATCGTTGCCGCATACCCGGCAAGTGCCTGTGTGCCGAAGGGATTTACCACTGCCTGCACGATCATCATACCGATAGACACTGTGGACTGCTGCAAAACCGATGGCACCGCAATGCGAAGCATGGAATACAGCTCCTGCCGGTCGAACCTGCTAAAGGAGCTCTTGTATTGCCGCGTCCGAGACAGAAAGATCAAAAACGAAAACACGGCAGAAATTCCTTGTGCGATCAAGGTCGCAAGGGCTGCACCAAACACCCCCAGACCAAGACCAGCTACCATCCAGAGATCCATAAAAATATTCAGGATAGAGGAGAATATCAGCAGTCCCAACGGAATTTTGGATTCACCGATGGAAGTGAACATGGTGGAAAGAATGTTGTACATGAATAGAAACGGGAAACCCACAAAGTAGACACGCAGATACAATACTGCTTCTTCCAATATATCGGCAGGGGTCTGTAATCCGCTCATCATGAAATGGGAAAAGCCAAAGCCAAAGACACCAAGGACAACGCTTAAGATCAAAAAGCTGATCAGGGACGTTGACACAATGGTTTTCATTCTGCCATAATTTTTTGCACCAAAACAGCGGCTTACAAGCACACCTGCGCCCACACCGGCACCAAGCGCCACACAAATAAAAACATTGGTCAGTGCAGCACAAGCACCAACAGCCGCAAGTGCCGAGGAGCCAACAAATTGACCAACGATTATGGAATCGGCCATATTGTATACTTGTTGAAAAAAGCTGCCAAGGATCATCGGCATCGCAAAAACAGTCAGCGCTTTAAGGGGTGGATCTGTAATCAAATATTCATCTTTCGACACGATTATATTCCTTCCCAAAATCGTTTATCGCAAATTTTATCGCAAGTCAAGAAATTCGTGCAGCATTCAAACGGCATCTTTGCGATAGGCAATTCACCGCTGCTGCATTAAAAAGTTGAATTGCTATCAGTTGAAGCGTTAAGTCTCCACGCCCTCGAATTGGCTGTTGTAGAGCTTGGCGTAGAAGCCGCCCTGCGCCAGCAGGGTATCGTGGTCGCCCTGCTCCACGATGTGGCCGTCCTTCATCACGAGGATGACGTCGGCCTCCCGGATGGTGGAAAGGCGGTGTGCCACGATGAAGCTGGTGCGGCCCTGCATCATCCGGGCAAAGGCTGCCTGGATACGCACCTCGGTGCGGGTGTCGATGGAGGAGGTGGCCTCGTCCAGGATCAGCATCGGGGGCAGACAGAGCATCACGCGGGCGATGCAGAGCAGCTGCTTCTGGCCCTGGCTGATGTTGCCGCCGTCCTCGGCGATGACGGTGTCGTAGCCCTCGGGCAGGCGGCGGATGAAGCTGTCGGCGTGGGCTGCCTTGGCCGCAGCCACCACCTCGTCGAGGGGGGCGTCCGGCTTGCCGTAGGCGATGTTCTCCCGCACGGTGCCGGCCCGGAGCCAGGTATCCTGCAGCACCATGCCGTAGCTGCCGCGCAGGGAGGCGCGGGTCACGTCCCGGATGTCGGTGCCGGAGACTTTGATGGAGCCGCCGTTGACATCATAGAACCGCATGAGCAGATTGATGAGGGTGGTCTTGCCGCAGCCGGTGGGGCCGACGATGGCGATGCGCTGGCCGGGCTTGACGTCCAGAGACAGGCCCTCGATGAGCGGGCGGTCGGGCAGATAGCGGAAGGAGACGTCCTCGATCTGGACGTGGCCGTCCGGCACGAGCTTTGCGGCGTTCTCCGCTTCGGGGGTCTGGTCTTCGGCGTCCAGCAGCTCGAACACGCGGGCCGCGCAGGCCAGAGCGTTCTGCAGCTCGGTCACGACGCCGGAAATTTCGTTGAAGGGCTTGGTGTACTGGTTGGCGTAGTTCAGGAAGATGCTCAGCTGGCCGATGGTGATGCCTCCGGCTACGGCATAGATCGCGCCCACGAGGCCGACGCCTGCATAGACGATGTTGTTGACGAAGCGGGTGGCGGGGTTGGTCATGCTGGAGAAGAAGATGGCCTTCAGGCTCACGTTCTGCAGTCGGCCATTCACCTCGTCAAAAGCCTCGAGGCTCTGGGCCTCGTGGCCGAAGGCCTGCACGACCTTCTGACCCTCTATCATCTCGTTGACAAGGGCAGTCTGCTCGCCGCGCACGGTGCTCTGGCTCTGGAAATACTTGTAGCTGCGCTTTGCGAGGAAGCTGGCGACCACAAGGCTCAGGGGGGTGATGCAGACCACCACCAGCGTGATGGGAACATTCTGTTGTAACATAAAGAGCAGGGTGCCGAGGATGGTCAGCACACCCGAGAACAGCTGGGTGAAGCCCATCAGCAGGCCGTCCGCGAAGGTATCCACATCGGCCACCATCCGGCTCACGATGTCGCCGGAAGGATGGCTGTCGAGGTAAGAGAGGGGAAGGGTCTGGATCTTCCGCATGGCGGCGTTGCGCAGGTCACGGCTGACTGCGAAGGTGATGCGGTTGTTGCAGACGCTCAGCAGCCACTGCGCAAAGGCGGCGACAACAGCCACCACGATGATCTCGTAGATGATGCGCAGTACGCCCGCGAAGTCCACGGCACCTTTGCCCAGCATCATGTCGATGGCACTGCCGCAGAGGATGGGGATATACAGCTGGGCCGCCACGCTCACAGCGGCCACGATGAGGCTGCACACCACGAAGAAGCCGTAGGGCTTGATCTTCTGCAGCACCCGGGTCATGGTGGCCTTCTGCTGTTCAGGGGTCAGCTTGCTTTTTGCTTTTGCACTCATTTCTGCGCATCCCCTTTCTTGAACTGGCTCTCGTAAATTTCCCTGTAGACCGGGCAGCTTTCCAGCAGCTCGGCGTGACGGCCAAGGCCCACCATGCGGCCATCGTCCAGCACGATGATCTGGTCGGCGTGCTGCAGGCTGGCGGCGCGCTGGCTGACGATGAAGACGGTCAGATCGCCCGGCAGAGCGGCCAGAGCCTTGCGCAGGGCTGCGTCGGTGGCGTAGTCCAGTGCGCTGGCGCTGTCGTCGAGGATGAGAATGTCCGGCTTGCCCACGAGGGCGCGGGCGATGGTCAGACGCTGTTTCTGACCGCCGGAGAGGTTGCGTCCGCCCTGTTCCACCGGCTCGTCGAGGCCGAGGGGCTTGGCTTTCACGAACTCCGCAGCCTGTGCCGTTTCCAGCGCAGCCCAGAGGTCGGCGTCAGAGGCATTCTGGCTGCCCCAGAGCAGGTTGGAGCGGATGGTGCCGCCGAAGAGCTGGGCTTTCTGCATGACCACGGCTACCTTGCCGCGCAGGTCGGCGCGGGGGTACTGCCGGACCGGTCGGCCCATGATCTCCACACTGCCCTCGGTGGCGTCGTAGAAGCGGGGGATGAGGCTGATGAGGCTGGATTTGCCGCTGCCGGTGCCGCCGATGACGCCGATGGTCTGGCCGCGCTTGGCGGTGAAGCTGATGTCAGAGAGGCTGGGTGCGCCTGCGCCCTTGTAGGTCAGGCTCACATGGTCGAAACGGACGGCGTCGCCGGCCTTTTCCGCCGGAACATTGCCGGTGAGCTGGGCCGGGAACTCCGTGCCGGGCTTGGTGTCCAGAACCGCCTGCACACGACCTGCACAGGCCAGAGCCTTGCTCACCTGAACGATGAGGTTGGCCAGCTTGACCAGCTCGACCAGGATCTGGTTCATATAGTTGACCAGCGCGATGACGTCGCCGGAGGCCATGCCCCCGATGTTGATCTCGATGCTGCCTGCATACAGCAGCGCCACGATGGCGAGGTTGATGATGACATAGGTCAGCGGGTTCATCAGGGCGGAGATGTGGCCCACGTGGAGCTGCATTTTGGTCAGCAGCTCATTGGCGTCCTCGAAGCGGTCCACCTCGCTCTTCTCCTTGTCGAAGGCGCGGACGACGCGCACGCCGGTCAGGTTCTCGCGGGTGAGGCCAAGGACCCGGTCGAGGCGGGTCTGCACCGACTTATAGAGCGGACGGGTGATGACCATGACGCCGAAGACCACGACGCTCAGCAGCGGGATCGCCACCACGAAGATGAGGGCGGCGCGGAAGTTGACTGTAAAGGCCATGATCATGGCGCCAATCACCACGAAGGGGCTGCGCAGGAACAGACGGAGGAAGAGGTTCAATCCGCTCTGCACCTGATTGACGTCGCTGGTCATCCGGGTGATGAGGGTGCTGGTGCCCATGGTGTCCATCTCGGAAAAGCTCAGAGTCTGGATGTGCTCAAACAGCGCATGACGCAGACCGGTGGAATAACCCACGGCGGCTTTGGCCGAGAAGTATTGGGCGGTCAGGCTGCACGCGAGGCCGACGATGGCCAGAAGCAGCAGGATGCCGCACCGCACAAGGATGTAGTGAAAATCGTGGGCCGCGATACCCACGTTGACGATGTCGGCCATCACAAGCGGCACGAACAGGTCAAACGTAGCTTCCAGCATCTTGAAAAGCGGCGCAAGCACGCTCTCGCGCTTGTAGTCGCTGAGATAGCGAAGCATTTTGTTCAAGGCTCGATACTCCCTTTCTTTGATCCATTTAGTTGAGACGCTCCTTATTATAACGCACTCCCAACAGGAATGCTATGTTTTTGCCAAAGAAAACCGGCTCTGGATGCAGATTTCGGCTCCGGAGATTGAGAAAACCGGAAAATCCTGCTATACTGGAAGGGAATCTCAACGGAAAGAATGGTGGATGCAATGGCAAAAGATGGTGCGGCACGGCTGCGGCTGCGCCCGGTGGGCGCGGCAGACCGCAAAAAGCTGCCGGAATACGGGCCGCTGGGTACGGGCTGTCCGGCGATAGAGCGGGCTGTGGCAGCGCTTTATAAGGGCCAGAACGAGGAGAGCTTCTGGGCGCTGATGAACGCCATCAACTATGCCCTCGAGCTGGATACCAGGGTCCTGGTGCCGCTGGAAGCGGCGTCCGACCAGCCGGACGGGGCCGCCCCGTGGGCGGAGCATCCTGTCCCGGCGGAGAAAGCGAAGGACCTGCAGCCCTGGACCCTGCGCACCCAGAAGGGCCGGTGCTACCTGCCGGTGTTCACCTCAGTGAAGATGGCGGAGGCCGATAAAGGCACGGCCAGCCGCCCCATGGCGGAACGGCTTCTGGCTTCCGCCATGCAGATGGCGCTGGACTCCGACAGCATCGACGGCGTGGTCATCGACCCGTGGACCAGCTCTGCCACGCTGGACTGCTCGCTTTTGAACGGTTTGCTCCACGCCAGCCACGACACCGATGAGCCGGGCGAAGCGGAGCTGCGGGCCGGCAACCATGCCATGGCCGAGGAACGCTGGGACGACGCGATGCATTATTATCAGCTCTCTGCCGAAGAGGGCTGCGCCGAGGGCCTTGCCATGATGGGCGAGATGCTCTACGAGGGCCGGGGCTGCCGCAAGAGCCCTGCACAGGCCCGCAAGTTCTGGAAAAAAGCTGCCGACGCCGGCGATGTGGCCGCATGGGTGGCGCTGGGCGACGATGCCATGGTGCAGGGAAAAGGGGCCGGTGCGGCTCTGCGGGCCTACCGCAAGGCCCAGAAGCTCTGCGCCTCCACCCCCGACATCGCCTATATGCCGCAGGTCTGCCTGCGGGTGGCCCAGTATGAGACCCAGTACATCTCCCGCAAAAAGGCGCTGGCTCAGCTGGCTGAGGCGAAGCAGGGCTTCCTCGTCCGCAAAAAAGAGGGGGACGAGACGGCCCAGAGCTGGCTGGACGAGACGGAGGCCGTCATCCGCCAGCTGCTCGAGAGAGAATGAGCGGAAACACAAAATCTTTACAAATGCTCTAAGAAATCGTCATACGGAACCGATATGATATTGAAGGAAAAATATGCGCGTCGCAAAAACAGAGAGGACGACCAGAATGAGCAAAGTGATCGGTATTGACCTTGGCACCACGAACAGCTGCGTGGCAGTGGTGGAGGGCGGCAAGCCCGTCGTCATCACCAACGCAGAGGGAGAGCGCACCACCCCCAGCGTGGTGGCGTTCACCAAAGACGGCGAGCGTCTGGTGGGCGGCGCGGCAAAGCGCCAGCTTGCCACCAACTCCGGCCGGACGGTGTCCAGCATCAAGCGGCATATGGGCAGCGACTACCGCGTCCACATCGACGGCAAAGACCTGACTCCGCAGGAGATCAGCGCCATGATCCTGACCAAGATACGCCGCGACGCCGAGAGCTACCTGGGTGAGCCGGTGACGGAGGCCGTCATCACCGTCCCCGCTTACTTTGACGACAGCCAGCGCAAGGCCACCCAGGATGCAGGCCGCATCGCGGGCCTGAACGTCCTGCGCATCATCAATGAGCCTACCGCCGCCGCTGTGGCCTACGGCCTTGACAACGAAGCGCCCCAGAAGATCCTGGTCTACGATCTCGGCGGCGGCACCTTCGACGTCTCCATCATCGAGATCGAAGACGGCACCTTTACGGTGCTGGCCACCGGCGGCGATACCCGCCTCGGCGGCGACGACTTCGACCAGCGCATCGTGGAATACGCCGTGGCAGAGTTCAAAAAATCGGACCGCATCGACCTCTCCCGCGACCCCGCCGCCATGGGACGCCTGAAAGAAGAGGCCGAAAAGGCCAAGAAAGAGCTGTCCAGCGCCCTCTCGGCCCAGCTCAATTTGCCCTTCATCGCGGTGGGCAAGGACGGCCCTCACCACCTGGATCTGACCATCTCCCGCCCCCAGTTCGAGATGATGACCGGCGACCTGCTGGCACGGACGGTGGCCCCGGTGCAGAACGCACTGCGGGATGCCGGCATCTCGGCTTCGCAGCTGGGCAAAGTCCTTCTCGTGGGCGGCAGCACCCGGATGCCTGCCGTCGAGCGTCAGGTGAAGGAACTGCTGGGCTGTGAGCCCAGCCACAGCCTCAACCCCGACGAATGCGTGGCGATGGGTGCCGCCGTACAGGGCGGTCTGTTACAGGGCGGCGGCAAGCTGGCTGGAGCTTCCGGTGCAGCGGCGCAGGGCCTTGTGCTGATGGACGTCACCCCGCTGACCCTCTCCATCGAGACACTGGGCGGCGTGGCCACCCCCCTCATCACCCGCAACAGCATGATCCCCACCCGCAAGAGCCAGATATTCACCACGGCCCGCCCCATGCAGACCAGTGTGGAGATCAACGTCCTGCAGGGTGAGCGGCATTTTGCCCGCGACAATAAGAGCCTCGGCAAGTTCAAGCTGAACGGCATCCGGGCCAGCTTCTCGTCCAAGCCCCAGATCGAAGTCACCTTTGACATCGACGTCAACGGCGTCGTGAAAGTCTCGGCCAAAGACCTCGGCACCGGCCGGGAGCAGAACATCACCATCACCGGCAGCACGAACCTCTCGGAGAATGAGATCCAGCGCGCCATGGCCGACGCCGCCGCCTACGAGGCCGAGGACAGCCGCCGCAAAGAGCGGCTTGACCTCCACAATCAGGCCGAGGTGCTGGCCTACAAGGTGGACGAGGCTCTCTCCAAGTGCAAGAAGGAGCTGGATAAAGAGGAGAAGAACCGCATCAAGGCCGATGTGGCCAACCTCCGCCGCTGCCTGCGGAAGGATAAGCCCGAGAAGATGAACGAGACGGAGGAAGCGAACCTCCGTCAGGCCAAGAGCCAGCTCGAAGCATCCGCAAACCACCTGATGGTGCTCTATGCATCGGAGCAGAGCGAGAACGGCTCGGATAATACCCTCTAAAGAAACGCCGGAAGGCCCGCTGCAAGCGCAGCGGGCCTTTTGCGTCTGAGGGAAAAGTATCGATGGAAAACAAAGAGGAGAGAGGGAAAAGCTTATCGGCCAACGATGAGGTCGCGGCGGCTGCGGAAGCCCACGGTGAGGTGAGCGCTGCTGCCGAGGTGGCGCAGGGTCACCTTGGTGCCGGGCTTCTGGTTCTGGCACAGCAGAGTCAGGTTCAGGGTGGTGGAAGTCTTGTCGGTCTTGAGCACCAGAGTGCTTACGCCCTGATTCATCAGGGTCTGCATGTCGAGGATGGTGGTGCGGAAGGTGGCGTTGTCATCGGGGACGTCCAGCGTGAGCACGCGGCCTTCCTGACGGGCGGTGTAGAGCACCTGCTTGCCCAGCAGGCCCTTGACGGTGTAGCGGGCTTCGCTCTTCTCCACCGGCGTGTCAGAGGGCAGGGGAGTCTCGTCGGAGATCATCATCACGTTGCCCTGAATGGGGTTCTCCACCGGGGAAGCGTAGCCGCCGTAGTTGGGGTCTACCTCCCCCACCGAAACGTCAGAGTGGAGGGCGATGTCGCCCTGAACCATGACTTCGGACGACTGAGGGGGCAGATAACCGGCAACGGTCGCGTCCTCGGCGTCGGCGGCAAAGGCACCCACGCTCATGGCGGCGGTCATGGTCAGAAGAGCGGCAGCAGCGGCAGCGCGGCGGGCAGTGTTCTTGTTCAGCAGTCTCATAGTAGTATCCTCCTGTAGTTGTAGGGAGTCAACCTCTCCGTCAGCGCTGATGCGCTGACGGAGAAGGTTTATCCCAAATGCTTTTATCAGCGGTACGGCGTATCAGAAAACCGCCGTATCTGTAATGAATACGGATACGGCGGCTGGATTATTGCAGAGATCCTATTTTAATTTTCGCTGGGATCTTTTTCCTCAAGGATAGCCATGAACTCGTCGCCGGTGATGGTCTCCTTTTCATAAAGGTACTTCGCCAGCTCGTCGAGCTTTGCACGGTTGTCGGTGAGGATCTTGACGGCCTTTTCGTGCTGGGCCTTTACCAACTCTACGACCCGCTGGTCGATCTCCCGCTGGGTCTGGGCCGAGCAGGCCAGAGAGGTGTCGCCGCCCAGATACTGGTTGTTCACCGTCTCCAGGGCCACCATGTCGAACTCTTTGCTCATGCCGTAACGGGTGAGCATGGCGCGGGCAAGCTTGGTGGCCTGCTCGATGTCGTTGGACGCGCCGGTGGTGATGGAGCCGAACACCACTTCCTCGGCAGCACGTCCGCCGGTGAGGGTGGCGATCTTATTTTCCAGCTCTTCCTTGGTCATCAGGTAGTGGTTGCCCTCTTCGACCTGCATGGTGTAGCCCAGTGCGCCCGAGGTGCGGGGGATGATGGTGATCTTCTGCACAGGTGCGGAGTGATTCTGAAGCGCCGCCACCAGTGCGTGGCCGATCTCATGGTAGGCTACGATGCACTTTTCCTTGTCGGTGAGGATGGAATTTTTCTTCTGGTAGCCGGCAATGACCACCTCGATGCTCTCCTCAAGGTCTGCTTCCGTGACCGACTTGCGGCCGGCGCGCACGGCCCGCAGGGCGGCTTCGTTGACGATGTTGGCCAGCTCTGCGCCGGAGGCACCGGAGGCCATCCGGGCCACGGTGTTGAAGTCGATGCCGGGGGCAAGAGCGACTTTCCTGGCGTGGACCTTCAAAATCTCTTCGCGGCCCTTGAGGTCGGGCAGTTCCACAGGAACACGGCGGTCAAAGCGGCCGGGGCGGGTCAGGGCCGGGTCAAGGGAATCCGGACGGTTGGTGGCCGCGAGGATGATGACGCCGCTGTTGCCCTCGAAGCCGTCCATCTCGGTGAGCAGCTGGTTCAGGGTCTGCTCACGCTCGTCGTTGCCGCCCAGCTGGCCGCTGTTCCGCTTCTGGCCGATGGCGTCTATCTCGTCGATGAACACAATGCAGGGGGCTTTTTCCTTGGCCTGCTTGAAGAGGTCACGGACTTTGGACGCGCCCATGCCCACGAACATCTCCACGAACTCTGAGCCGGAGATGGAGAAGAACGGCACGTTGGATTCGCCCGCCACGGCCTTTGCCAGCATGGTCTTGCCGGTACCCGGAGGGCCGACGAGCAGGATGCCCTTGGGCATCGAGGCGCCGATCTCTTCGTATTTCTTGGGGTCGTGCAGATAATCTACGATCTCCTGTAAGTTCTCTTTGGCCTCGTCCTCGCCGGCCACATCCGCAAAGCGGATGCCGTGGGTGGATTGGACGTAGACCTTGGCGTTGGACTTGCCCACGCCGCCGAACATCATCGAGTTCGCGCCGCCGGCCTTTTCTATGAGCTTTTTGTTCATGAAATTGCCCAGCCAGACGAAGAGGACGATGGGCAGCACAAAGCTCAGCAGAAAGCTCAGCAGGGGCGAAGCCTGCTCGACGATCTCGCTGGAAAACTCGGCCCCCGCGTCGTAGAGGCGCTGGGTCAGGTCGGGGTCGTTCATCAGGCCGGTCTTGTAAATTTGCTTTTCGTCTTTATCAGTAAAGATGATCTGGTTCGATTCCACATCCACCCGGCCGATGTCTTTGTCCTCGGTCATGGACATGAAGGTGCCGTAGTCCACTTCTTTTACCTGCCGTTCGCTCATCCACGGCACGAGCACGAAGTTGAGCAGCATCAGCACCAGTAATACAATGGCGTAGTAAATAGCCAATGGCTTTTTGGGGGTCTTGACTTCTTTCATGGGGGGTCCCTCCTTACGTTGCAAACAGCATACCACGACGCTATTTCAGAAACCAGCGTTTCGAGGCGAACTTTGCAAAAACTTCGCAGATTCTTAACAAAACCGAGGAACAAGGAGGCCGTCCGCTTGACAAATCGAATCACTTTGACTATACTGAACATACAAGAAGGTGCTGTCCGCAATGGTCAGCTTCCCTTGGCTAAGTCAAACAATAAGAATGACCGCTTTGCTTGGTAGGCTGGGGCGGTCATTTCTTATTGTTATGTATCTCTTTGAAGATAGCCCATGAGATCTGAAAGGTAACAAAGACTGCTCCGCCCAGCAGGCCGAGCAATGCGATAGTTTCCGTCAGGGTCATAAGGCATCCCCCCTTTCGCGTTTGCGTCCGGGGGAAGCAACAATAAGGTTTCACACCCCCGGAAGCTTGCCGGGGAAGCTAGACCACCTTTTTATGCAGACAGCACCTGGATACCGCCGCTTCGGGCGGTATTTTTATTTTACCATAGTTGGTGATATAATACAACAAAAATAGAATCCACCCGCAAATTTTGAAAATTTAAGCCGCTATTTATATGAAATCGTTTCATTTTCATTGTGAGCAAAACTGCTTGACAGGGGCGGCGGGTTTTGCTAAAATGAGACCACTTTGAACAAAGCGCAAATGCGTTGACGGGGAAAAAACGATTTTCTTCTGCGTGCAGAGAGCCGCCGGATGGTGCAAGGCGGTGCAGAGGGTCTCGGTTACTGGCCCCTGAGCGGCAGGACTGAAGCAGACAGTAGGTCCTGACGGAAGCCCACCGTTATAAGGGCAGCGATTCGCCTCAAAAAGCCGATCGTGCAGAGCGGCTGTGCTTATGGCACAGCAAAGAGAGTGGTACCACGGGTGCCCTGTAACAGAAATTACAGGCTCTCGTCTCTCAGGGGATTTCGTCCTTTGAGAGACGGGAGCCTTTTCGTTTGTGGGAAACGGCCTCGCCCTCTCCGTCATTGCTTCGCAATGCCACCTCTCCCAAAGGAAGAGGCTTTTGGCTCCCCCTTTGGGGGAGCTGGCGCGAAGCGCCTGAGAGGGCAAGGCTGTTCCCCAGAAGTGCAAAACGTAAGTCAATAGGAAGCTGGAGGAAAACAAAATGATGGACGCTACCAAGTACGCACCGGGATATTACCCGGTCCCCGCCGGTTATGACAGCTGGGTCAAGAAGGACCACATCGAGAAAGCTCCCACCTGGTGCAGCGTGGACCTGCGCGACGGCAATCAGGCCCTTATCGTCCCCATGAGCCTCGAGGAAAAGCTGGAATTCTTCCAGATGCTGGTCAAAATTGGCTTCAAGGAGATCGAAGTCGGCTTCCCGGCCGCCAGCGAGACGGAGTACGAGTTCCTCCGCACCCTCATCGAGAAGAATATGATCCCCGACGATGTCACCGTGCAGGTGCTGACCCAGTGCCGCGACCACATCATCCGCCGCACCTTCGAGGCTGTCAAGGGCGCACCTCGTGCGGTCGTCCACTTCTATAATTCCACCTCCGTCGCCCAGCGCGAGCAGGTGTTCCACAAGTCCAAGGAGGAGATCAAGCAGATCGCCATGGACGGCGCAAAGCTGGTCAAGCAGCTGAGCGAGGAGTATGAGGGCAACTTCCTCTTCGAGTACAGCCCCGAGAGCTTTACCGGCACCGAGGTGGACTACGCCGTGGATGTGTGCAATGCCGTGTTGGACATCATGCAGCCCACCCCCGACCGCCCCATGATCATCAACTTGCCGGTCACGGTCGAGATGAGCATGCCCCACGTTTACGCAAACCAGATCGAGTATTGCGACAAGCACCTCAAGTACCGCGACAGCGTCATCATCTCCACCCACCCGCATAATGACCGCGGCACCGGCGTCGCCTGTGCCGAGCTGGCCGTTCTGGCAGGCGCTCAGCGGGTGGAGTGCTGCCTCTTCGGCAACGGCGAGCGCACCGGCAACGTGGACGCTGTGACCCTCGCCATGAATATGTACAGCCACGGCGTAGACCCGAAGCTGGACTTCTCCGATATGCCCGCCATCTGCGCCACCTATGAGCGGGTCACCCGGATGCACATCTACGAGCGCACCCCCTACGCCGGCCAGCTGGTGTTCGCCGCCTTCTCGGGCAGCCATCAGGACGCCATTGCAAAGGGCATGGCCTACCGCAAGGAGAAGGGCGACCACCGCTGGACCTGCCCCTATATCCCGGTGGACCCCCACGACATCGGCCGCACCTACGACGCCGACGTCATCCGCATCAACAGCCAGAGCGGCAAGGGCGGCATCGGCTTCGTGCTGGAGCAGAACTACGGCTACAACCTGCCCGCCAAGATGCGCGAGGCGCTGGGCTACAAGGTCAAGAGCGTGTCCGACCACAGCCACAAGGAGCTGAGCGCAGGCGAAGTGCTCCACATCTTCGAGGATACCTTCCTCAACAAGTCCAAGCCCCTGTCTGTCATCGAGGCCCACTTTGCACAGGTCAACGGCATCACCGCCACCGTCACGCTGGATCTGAACGGCCAGCGCAAGGTGGTTACCTCGGTGGGTAATGGCCGTCTGGATGCTGTGGCAAACGCTATCCAGAGCGCCACCGGCATGGACTTCCACCTGGAAACTTACTCCGAGCACAGCCTGGATGAAGGCTCCACCTCCCGCGCCGCTTCCTACGTCGGCCTCGCGTGGGGCGACGGCATCGTCACCTGGGGTGCAGGCACCGATACCGATATTATCGTGGCCGGTATCCATGCACTGGTCAGCGCGATCAACAATAAATAAAGAGAGATTTTTGAGAGAGTATCAAAAGGAGAATGAACCATGGGAATGACCCAGACGCAGAAAATTCTGGCCGCACACGCGGGCCTCGCCGAGGTCAAGGCAGGCCAGCTCATCAACGCCAAGCTCGACATCGTGCTGGGCAATGACATCACTACCCCCGTCGCCATCAACGAGTTCGAAAAGGCGGGCTTCAACGGCGTATTCGACAAAGAGCACATCGCCATCGTCCTCGACCACTTCGTTCCCAACAAGGACATCAAGAGCGCGACCCAGTCCAAGCAGTGCCGCGAGTTCGCCAACAAGTACGACATCCTCAACTTCTACGATGTGGGCCAGATGGGCATCGAGCACGCTCTGCTGCCCGAAAAAGGCATCGTGACAGCCGGTGACTGCGTCATCGGCGCCGACAGCCACACCTGTACCTACGGCGCACTGGGCGCATTCTCCACCGGCGTCGGCTCCACCGATATGGCCGCCGGCATGGCTACCGGCATGGCATGGTTCAAGGTGCCTGCCGCCATCAAGTTCGTGCTGAACGGCAAGCTGCCGCCGAGAGTTTCCGGCAAAGACCTCATCCTCCACATCATCGGTATGATCGGCGTGGATGGTGCGCTGTATAAGTCGATGGAGTTCACCGGCCCGGGCGTCGCTTCCCTCTCCATGGACGACCGCCTGAGCATCTGCAACATGGCCATCGAAGCCGGTGCCAAGAATGGCATCTTCCCCGTGGACGACGTGACCAGGGCTTATCTCAAGGGCCGCAGCCAGCGCGAGCCGGTGTTCTATGAGGCCGACCCGGACGCCGAGTACGAGAAGACCATTGAAATCGACCTCTCTGCCCTCGAGCCTACTGTCAGCTACCCCC
>OGIN01001110.1_pt1 | contig 16330 bp, 10 predicted proteins | sample 1571851 | NCBI WGS metagenome assembly OGIN01 (sample SAMEA2582123, study PRJEB24529) | metagenome | biome: Human gut stool | place: China | collected 2011 | reverse complement strand
GATCAGGAGTAAATTAAGCGAAGTAATTAAAGTAATCATAAATATAAGGGATTATTTTATGTTTGCGAAACTCTCCTACTACGCCCATTCCGCGCAAGACGAACTCGGCAATCTCTTGCCTTACGAACATTGGCAAACCTTGCAAAGTCATTCGGTCAATGTTGGCGAAATGGCAGAGGATTTTGCGCGTGTATTCGGTGCGCAGGAAATTGCCTACCAGACGGGAAAGCTTCACGATTTAGGGAAATATTCGGAACCCTTTAATCAGCGATTGCATGGTGGCCCCTCAGTCGATCATGCTACTGCGGGAGCAAAAATTGCTGTCGAGCGTTGGGGAAATGTTATCGGCAAGCTGATGGCGTTTTGTATTGCGGGGCATCATGCGGGGCTTGCAAATGGCAATGGCGAAGGCGATAACCGTCGTACGTTAACACAGCGTTTGGTGTTGCAATTCGGCGCAGATATTCCCGCTCTTGATAACCTGTGGCAACAAGAAATCAAGCTCCCAGAAACCCTGTCTGCACCGCCACTCAAAGCCGACGCGCATCATCCTTTTTTCTCCTACGCCTTCTTCACCCGAATGCTCTATTCCTGCTTAGTGGATGCCGATTATCTTGACACCGAAGCCTTTTATTCAAACCTAGAAAACAAAGCCGTCGAGCGCGACGGTTATCCCGATCTAAACGCCTTACAACACAATTTCAATCAATTTATCAACGATTTCAGACGACGTATCGCCCAAGCTTCAGAGCAAACCGAAGCCGAAAAACGCAATGCCGACTTAAACCGCCTGCGCAGCGAAATTCTGGAGCATGCCGTAGAACAAGCGGCACAACCGCAAGGGTTGTTTACGCTCACCGTGCCGACCGGCGGCGGTAAAACTTTCACTTCCATGGCATTCGCGCTGGAACACGCCAAACAGCACGATATGCGGCGCGTGATTTACGTCATCCCGTTCACCAGCATCATCGAACAAAATGCCGCCGAATTCCGCAAAGCCTTTGGCGAATTGGGCGAACAAGCCGTGTTGGAACACCACAGCACCTTCGACGACGGCAAACTACAAAACGAGGCCACCAAAGACAAATTGCGCCTTGCCTCGGAAAACTGGGACGCGCCGATTGTCGTGACCACCGCCGTGCAATTCTTCGAATCCCTCTTTGCCGACCGCTCCTCGCGCTGCCGCAAACTGCACAACATCGCAGGCTCCGTCATCATCCTCGACGAAGCGCAAATGCTGCCGCTCAATCTTTTACTGCCCATCATGCAAGCCATCAAAGAATTGGCGCAAAACTACCGTTGCAGCATCGTCATGTGCACCGCCACCCAGCCGGCCGTGCAAGCCGAAAACGGCTTCTATCGCGGCTTTGAAAACGTGCGCGAAATAGCCCCAAAACCGACCGCACTTTTCGACAAACTGCGCCGCACCACCGTGCAACACATCGGCACACAAACCGACGCCGACCTGCTCGCCAAACTTGCCGAGCACCCGCAAATGCTCGTCATCGTCAATAACCGTCGCCACGCCCGCAGCCTGTACGACCAAGCCAAACACCTTGACGGTACGTTCCACCTGACCACCTTAATGTGTGCCAAACACCGCAGTCAAAAGCTCGATGAAATCCGAGGTCGTCTGAAAAACGGCGAAGCCTGCCGCGTCATCGCCACCTCCTTAATCGAAGCCGGCGTTGATGTCGATTTTCCGCTGGTGATGCGCGCCGAAGCAGGTTTAGACAGCGTTGCCCAGGCCGCAGGGCGCTGTAACCGCGAAGGCAAAAGGCCGTCTGAAAACAGCTTTGTCTGGATATTCGCGCCCGAAGAACAATGGAAAGCCCCGCCCGAACTTGCCCCCCAAGCCGCCGTTATGCGCCTGACCGCCGACAGCTTTTCAGACGACCTCTTATCTACCCAAGCCGTTGCCGCCTATTTTGCCGAGCTTTATCAATTAAAAGGCAGCGAACTGGACAATAAAAAAATCCTGAAAATGCACAACGATACAGGGCAAAGCCTCGATTTCCCATTCCAAACCATCGCCGACAAATTCCGCATGATCGAAAGCCACATGCAGCCGCTGATTATTCCATTCGATGGTGAGGCCGAAAACCTCATTAGCAGCCTGCACCACGCCGACCACATCGGCGGACTCTTACGCAAACTGCAACCCTACACCGTCCAAATCCCCGAAAAAGCCCTTGCCGCTTTATATAAAGCAGGGCGTATCGAACCGATTAACGAGAAAAACTTCGGCAAACAGTTTTATACGCTGATCGGGCTTGATTTGTATGATGACGTGGCGGGGCTTGCTTGGGAGGATACGGAGTTTTTGAAGGGAGAGAGTTTGGTGTTTTAAGGAAAATTATTTTGATTAATTGAGAAGATAATTACATAGGAATTCAGAATGGCTAAAGACATTACACAACTTGATGACTATACAAAATTAAAAAAACTTGCTTCTGCTCTTTGGCAACAAAATAACTCTTATCATGGTGCAGCTATTATGATAGGTGCAGGTTTTAGTAGAAGCGCTGCGACAACAGGAGATAGCAATAAAAAGCTTCCGCTTTGGTTTAATTTTTCTGAACTATTAACTAAAGAATTGAGTTCAAATAGCTCAGATCCATTACGACTAGCTGAAGAATACAATGCATATTTCGGTAAACAAGCGTTACATGATTTAATCAAGAAGGAAATTAATGATTCAGCCTGGATACCGGGGGAACTACATAAATCCTTATTAGAATTACCATGGTCAGAGGTTTTGACTACAAACTGGGATACTTTGCTTGAACGTGCTTCAGAAGAAATTCATCAGCCTGTATATAGTATTGTTTCAAAACAGGAAGATCTTTCAAGTGCAAGATCACCTCGTATCGTGAAATTGCATGGCACTATTGATGTAACTAAAGATTTGATTTTTACTCAGGAAGATTATCGAAAATATCCGCAACAATATGCAGCATTTGTGAATTTTGCTCGGCAAGTATTTATTGAAAATGAACTATGTCTAATGGGTTTCTCTGGAGATGACCCAAATTTCTTACAGTGGGCTGGTTGGGTTAGAGATCATTTAACTAGTCATTCTAGACGGATTTACCTCGTTGGAGCTTTAGGATTAAATTCTTCAAAACGGAAATATTTAGAGTCGCTCAATATCGCACCCATAGATTTATATAGTTTGGTTAAAGATTATGATGACGCAGATATGCGTCATTTTAAGGCCACAGAAATATTTTTTCAGACCTTGCAGGAACTAAAACCTAAGAATACATGGGAATGGGAGCCAAGTCAGCTACGTCGAACAGAAATGACAGAAGAAGAGCTAAATAGGCGTTATCAAGATCATGAGCATGCAGCTCATCTCCTTGAAAGGCAATTAGTTCCTTTGGAAAAGGATAGATTGTCTTACCCTGAGTGGTTGGTATGTCCAAATTTATTGAGATTTATCCTAAAGATGCAATTAACAGATCCTTGGCCTAATCCTGATAATTTGTCAAGAATGAATAAAGATTCAAGAGCTAAGCTGTTATACGAAATAGCTTGGCATTACAAGGTAACTTTTGAAATTCCTCCAAATTGGTTGGTAAATGAATTGCTAACCGTATGTGATCTTGATAAACCTTGTTTTTTAACAAAGAAACAACAATTAGATATTGCGCTTCTTTTATTGAAAAATACACGTTGGATGGAACAGTCAGAAAGTAAAGATATTATTCTAATAACAAGACGTATATTGGAAAAAGGAAAAGAATATTGGACAGAGATTGATAACGAATTGTCCTATTATTCCGCTATTTTAGCTCGTGATTCATTTGATTATCCGGCTTTAGAGAAATATGCAGAAGAAATTACCACTAATGATCCTATTTGGAAGTTAAAAAAGGCGTCTTTATTTGCAGAGCTTGGAAATTTTGAAGAAGGTAAACACTTAATAAGTGAAGCATATAGTGATTTACTTAAGCAGTATAGAAACAATCATGGTTCTATTTATTTGCTCTCTCGTCTAGCTTGGGCATACTGGTTAGCTAGAGGTGTTAACTTGAGTGAACTGGAAGAGAAAATTAGAATTTTCTCTTTTGATTATAAAGAATCTAAATGCGATCCTTGGGATTATATAGAACACATGCAGGAAAAAATCACCAAAAAATTAGCAAAGCAACAAGAACAAGAGATTGAGCCTTTATTTGAACCAGGACATTACAAAGATAACTCCAAGACTGTAACTTGGAGTAATGAATTGCACCCGCTACTTCTACTAGAAGGTATATCTAATACTGTTGGACTACCATTACGTTGGCAGCATACAAATTTTCTTGTCGATTCAGCTGCAAAAATTGCCGAATTAACTGAAATTGATAATACCCAACGTTTCTCTCTTGCTATTAGAGCCGCCAGTAGTGAGACATCTAATGTCTTAAAAAGAGTATTTTCTAGAATTAAAATTGCGTGTTTATCTCAGGACGAGGCTAATTTTTTAATAGAAAAAATTATATCTTCAATTGAATATTGGTCTAAAAAGCTAGAGACTCAATCGAGCATAAGCGCTATTGCACGCCATGCAATTGACCGCTTACGTGTTTTTATTGAAGTATTAGCTAGAATTTCTGTAAGAGCAACATCTGAACAAGCTAAGCAAATTTTTCGCTTAGCAGTTTCTTTAGGGCAGAATCATAAACTACAACACTTATGGCTATTTGACTCAATTAAAGACTTAATTAAATTTTCTCTGAAAAGTATTCCTGACGCTGAGCAACATGAGGTGTTACTTGATGCATTATCTTATCCACTTGAAACAGAAATTCAAAAAAATGAATATGGTAAGTGGGCTAATCCTGTCATAGATAATCCGGGTGAGCGTAAGCAAAATATTGATATTGATAAACGCATTGGTGAAATTATAGACAGCATAGAAAAAAATTCTTCTAAAAATGCTCCAGCATTGTTAAGACTATTACCTTTAATAAAGAGTAAGTTTCTTACCGAAAAAGAATGCAGACAAATTGCATTAAATATATGGGGGGATAATCCTGATTATAAAAATATACCTGAAACAGGATTGCTTAATTACGTTCTACTTGAATTGCCAAACATGGATTCTTTGTCTGTAAAAGCATTAGTTAGGGAATATTTATTTGAACAGAAAGAAGAAAACTTTTTTAAATTGGATTTTTTAATGGATGTTGTTAATGCAGCACTTGGAAAAAATGTTAAGGAATTGCCAAGTGAAGAAGGAGCTCTTAATTATTTTGAAAAATTAACTTCTTGGAGATTGCCTGAAAAAGATAATAGTGAAATAGGATTTTCTAAAGATATAAATTCTGAAACGGCTGAATTAATTAGCGAAGTATTAGCACGTTCTATTGTTCCTGCATTATCAAAAGAAGCATTAACTGAAGAAAATTTCCAGAAGTTGTATGATATGCATATAGCACTTGATAAACCAGAAATTCTGATGGCGTATCCATATTTTGCTGCATTAGATGAAATGTTTGTTAGCAGAGTTGAAGGTTCTATAAAGAAAGGTTTTCAATCTATAGAATCTAATAAATTAGCATATACCTCTTATGCTCTTCTTACTTGGAGGAAGCTCCAAGATTCACCAGTTATAAACAAATTAATTAAGCGATTGATTTATATAATTGGTTCAAATCAAAAACAAGGATTAGCAGCACTTCTTTGGACGGCTAATCAAATGTATAAAAAAGAATATCTTTCAAACGAAGATATTGAATCGCTAAGTGAAATTCTTCCTGTTATTTTTGATAGTACGAGTTACGAGAGAATTCCACCATATAATCAAGAATCTGTAAGTATTTCACTTGTTCGCGCTGCTTGCGTTAGATTAGCTAGAGATATTTTAAATAAAGAACAAAATAATGATATGGAGTTAAAAAGAATATTGGAAATGGCAAAGAATGATCCACTTCCAGAAGTGAGATTCGCAGAAATTACAGATATATAAAAATATCATTCAAAAGTGCGGTCATTTTCGCTAACGTTTCAAAACGTCGTCTGAAACCGCACTTTCCAACCAAAAGGAGAACCAAATGAACCAAATCCGCCTACACATTTGGGGCGATTATGCCTGTTTTACCCGTCCAGAGATGAAGGTGGAGCGGGTGTCTTATGATGTCATCACGCCGTCGGCGGCGCGCGGGATTTTGGCGGCGGTGCATTGGAAGCCGGCGATTCGGTGGGTGATTGACCGGATTTATGTGTTGAAACCGATTCGATTTGAGTCGGTGCGGCGCAATGAGTTGGGCGGCAAGATTTCAGCGGGTAAGGTCAGCGGCGCGATGAAGCGCAAGAGCGTTGCCGATTTATATACGCTGATTGAAGACGACCGCCAGCAGCGCGCGGCGACGGTGCTTAAGGATGTGGCTTATGTGATTGAAGCCCATGCGGTGCTGACGGCAAAAGCGGGGGCGGATGAGACCGTTACCAAGCATATCGAGATGTTCAAACGCCGTGCGAAAAAGGGGCAATGTTTCCAGCAGCCTTGTTTCGGCGTGCGTGAATTTCCTGCCGATTTTGCGTTGATTGACGAAGGCGCACCGCTGCCGCTGTCGGCGTTATCGGAAAGCGAGGCAAACCGCGATTTAGGCTGGATGCTGCACGATATTGATTTTGACCACGGCAACACGCCGCATTTTTTCCGTGCGCAAATGAAAGACGGCGTGATTGATGTGCCGCCGTTTTACGCCGAGGAGGTGAAAGCATGATTCTTGCGTCCCTTGCCCGCTATTACCGCCGTTTGGCAGCGGAAACCGATGAAATGGGCAACCCGAAAGTGCCGCCTTATGGTTTTAGCGAGGAGAAAATCGGCTGGATTTTGGTGTTGGATAAAGAAGGTCGTCTGAAAACCGCTGTGCCGAATCTGACCGCCGATAAAAAGCCGCAGCCGAAGCTGATGAGCGTGCCTCAATCTTTCAAACGCCCTGGTACTACACCCAAGCCATTTTTTCTGTGGGATAAAACTTCTTATTCGCTTGGTGTGGAAGCCAATAAAAACAAAGCCGAAGCGAAGGAAAAGCCGTTTACGTCGTCTGAAAAAACCTTTGACGCCTTCAAGCAATACCATCTCAATTTATTGCAAAACAGTGAAGATGAAGGCCTCCAAGCCTTGTGCCGTTTTCTGCAAAACTGGCAGCCTGCACATTTCGCCGCTGAAAATCTGCCAGCCGAAATGCTGGATGCCAACATTGCATTTTCTCTTGAAAAACCGACCGCACTTATCCATAAACGCGAAGCCGCGCAAACTTTGTGGGCAGGCTGCCTGAAAAGCGACGAAGCGCTTGAAGGCTTATGCCTGATTAGCGGCGATAACGCCCCGATTGCACGGCTGCATCCGGTGATTAAAGGCGTGTTTGGCGGGCAAAGTTCCGGCGGCTCTATTGTGTCATTTAACAAAAGCAATCCAGCCTTTGCCTCGTTCGGCAAGGAGCAAGGCGCAAATGCGCCTGTTTCCGAACAATCCGCCTTTGCCTACACCACCGCGCTGAACTATCTGTTGCGCCGCGAAAACAATCACTGTCTGACTATCGGCGATGCCAGCACGGTCTTTTGGGCGGAAGCGGACAATAGCGCAACTGCGCAGGCTGCCGAAGGCTTCTTCGCGCACGTGTTCACACCGCCAGATGACGAACAAGAAAGTTCCAAAGTTTTCAACGTATTGGAACAAATCGGCAAAGGTCGTCCGCTGCAAGAAATTGCGCCAGAACTCTCTGCCAATACCCGTTTTTATATCTTAGGGCTTGCCCCCAATGCCGCACGGATTTCCGTTCGGTTTTGGCTGGATACCACGTTTGGGCAGTTGGCGGAAAATTTGGCGCAGCATTGGCAAGATTTAGCCCTTGAGCCTTGCGCATGGAAAACGCCGCCGTCTATTTGGCGACTCTTATTGCAAACTGCCGTATTGGGCAAAAGCGAAAATATCTCGCCCGTGTTGGCAGGTGAGATGACTCGCGCCGTGATTTGCGGCACGCAGTATCCCTTGAGTTTACTGTCGCAACTGATTACCCGAATCCGTGCCGACGGCGACGTGAACGGTCTGCGCGTGGCAATGATGAAAGCCGTATTAGAGCGGCGTTTTAGAAAAGGTTTTATCGAAGAAGGAGTTCCTATGAGTTTGAACAATGAAAGCCCGAATCGCGCCTATCTTTTAGGGCGGCTGTTTGCCGTGTTAGAGCGCATTCAATATCAGGCGTTGGGCGAATTAAATGCCGGCATCGCCGACCGCTATTACGGTTCTGCATCCGCCGTGCCGTTTTCGGTTTTTCCGCGCCTTTTGTCGGGTGCAAAACACCATTTGTCGCGCTTGCGTAAAGACAAAGCCGGCATGGCGGTGAATTTGGATAAAGATTTGGGCGAAATCATTGCTAAACTGCCCGAAACCTTTCCGCGCCATTTGAGCATTGACGAGCAAGGCCGCTTTGCCATCGGCTATTACCATCAAAAACAAAGCTATTTTGCTAAAAAAGAAACCGCTGAAACCATTGAAAACTAAGGAGCCAGAAAATGTCTGCCATTCAAAACCGCTATGAATTTGTTTACTTTTTTGACGTAACCAACGGCAACCCCAACGGCGACCCCGATGCGGGCAATATGCCGCGTCTTGACCCCGAATCCAGTAAAGGCTTGGTAACCGATGTCTGCCTGAAACGCAAAATTCGTAATTTTGTCGAAATCAGCAGTGAAAACGAAGCCGGTTACGAAATCTACGTCAAAGAAAAGAGCGTGTTAAACCTGCAAAACAAACGCGCTTATGAAGCACTTGGCATTGAATCTGAGGCCAAAAAATTGCCAAAAGACGAAGCCAAAGCCCGCGACATTACCGCCTGGATGTGCAAAAACTTCTTCGATATCCGCACTTTTGGTGCCGTGATGACCACCGAAGTCAACAGCGGACAGGTGCGCGGCCCGGTACAACTGGCGTTTGCCCAATCCATCGACCCGATTGTGCCGCTGGAAGTTTCCATCACCCGCATGGCGGTAACCAACGAAAAAGACTTGGAAAAAGAACGCACTATGGGGCGCAAATACATCGTTCCTTACGCGCTTTACCGCGTGCATGGCTTTATCTCCGCCAACCTTGCCGCCAAAACCGGTTTTTCAGACGATGACTTAGCCAAGCTCTGGCAAGCACTGACGTTGATGTTTGAACACGAACGCTCTGCCGCCCGTGGCGAAATGGCGGCGCGCAAATTGATTGTTTTCAAACACGACAGCGCGCTCGGCAGCCAGCCTGCACATAAATTGTTTGATGCCGTGAAAGTTGAACGCGTAAACGGCGAATCAGGTACGCCCGCAAGCGGTTTTGGCGATTACAACATCAGCGTGGTTTCAGACGGCCTGAATGGCGTGAGTGTGGAAGAGTATTTGTAAGTTTTTAATAAGTCAGGAGTAACGATATGAAATATTGGTTAGTTGGAGCCTCTTGGGGAGGACAGGATCATCAAGATCAGTTTTTTGTTAAAAATGGTTATTGGATGCTGGGATGGGGAGCAGAAGATCAACCTGAACAATTTCAAAGAGGAGAACAAATACAAGTAGGTGATCGAATTGCAATCAAGCGAATGAAGGGGCAAGGATCATCTGAAATCAGAATCTTACATATAGGTATTGTTAAAGGCGTTATTGCCGAAACAAACAAAGTCATTTGTGTTATTGACTGGATAGTTAAAGATTTGGATAGAAGTGTTGAAAGTAGGGGGTGCTTTAAGAGTGTCCATGGTCCATATGATAAAGATGAATGGATAGAGAGAATTTTTTGCCTATAACAAAAATTTATTGAAAATATTGAAAAAATGACCGCACTTTCAACCGAAAGTCAAAGGGGAATTCAGGACACGCGCCTGATTCCCCTTTCCGCCCTACAACACTACGCCTTTTGCCCGCGTCAATGCGCGCTGATTCACAACGAGCAGGCGTGGGCGGAGAACTATTTGACCGCGCAGGGCAAGGCGCTGCATGAGCGAGTGGATTCGGGCGAGCCCGAAACGCGTAAGGGCGTGCGTTTTGAGCGGACGGTGCATGTATCAGCGGAAAAGCTGGGCATCAGCGGCGTGTTGGATTTGGTGGAAGTGGATACGAAGACAGGCCGTCTGAAACCCGTGGAATACAAACGCGGCAAGCCCAAACCCGACCCGATGGACGAAATCCAGCTTTGCGCCCAAGGCTTGTGCTTGGAAGAAATGACGGGGCAAACCATCTCCGAGGGCGCGCTGTGGTATATGCAAACCCGCCACCGCGTCCCCGTCGTGTTTTCAGACGACCTGCGCGCCCAAACACTCGCCACCATCGCCGCCGTGCGCGAACTCCTAAACAGCGGCCAAACCCCGCCACCCAACTACGGCAAACGCTGCAAAGCCTGCTCGCTGGCGGAGATTTGCCAGCCGGAGTTGCTGGGGAAACGGGATAGGAGTGTGGGGTATGTGGCGGGGTTGTTTAATCAATTAGATTAGGATAAGCGATGTTACATTTAGAACCTTCAAATTTAGAATTAAATTTCTATTATGATGAAACTAATAATATTAGAAAATTTTATTTAGATAACAATAAAAATAATTATATAAATAGTGAAGATAACCCATTTATTTTGGGCGGGATCGCTATAGAACAATCACTGTTAGAAACAGAGCAGTTTAAACAATCATTACAGGATCTTTTCAAAAAATGGGGTATTCAAACTACACAGAAAGAAGTGAAGTTTAAACACATTGCTAAAGGAGATTTTCCTACTGTTTTAAAATCTAAGAAAGTAAATTATTTATTTGATTTTCTTAATAATCAAGACGTTTTTATCCATATGCATTTGCTAGATGTGATTCATTGGTCTTTGATTGATATTATAGAAAGTATCACTGCACTTAATGTTTGCAAAAAATTTTTGTGTATTGATGAGCATATTTTTGATGAAGTCAAATCCTTGCTAACGGAAATTGCTCGTACTTTTAAGGGTGATTTCTTTAGAGAGCTTTTTGAATTAGGTTATCCTGATGTTACAAATAAAAAGGATGAATTTGTTTGCTTCTTAAAGAAGTATTTATGTAGATATTCTGAAAGTGTTGAATATAAAAATGGTCATATTCATCCATTGCTTTTAGAAATTCTCTGGGAAATATTTTTAGAATTCGAAAAAAATGACGAATTAAATGATACTTTTTGCTTTCTTGAAGGGGAGCTATCCCATCAAATAATTGAGAATTTTGATAGTTTTTATTTTTATAGTATTGAACAACTACCAAATTCATATCACTTTTTTGATGAGGAAAAGCAGGTGGAAGAAAGACTGTTAAAATATCAAAATAAGTTAAATTATGAATTTGTTAAATCAGAGGATAATAAATTAATTCAACTATCAGATATTCTTGTGGGGTTCTTACGGTATCTATTTAATTATTTGTCAGAAATTGATTATTTAGATGTTGAAATGAATTATCAAAATCTTTCTGAGATACAGCAAAAATGTTTAAGAGATTTTTTCAAGGTTTATGAAAAATCGGTTATCAAAGATGACAGAATGGTAATTTTTACTGGATCTATATTTGATTTATTTAAATTCAATGTATTGAGAGATTTATGTAAAGCGTAATAGCAAAAGTCTGCGTAGCTCAGATACTTGTATCCGACAACCGTTTGATATTTATGTAATTTAAAATTGTTGCTGCAATTTTGAAAATGTCGGATTCAAGAATCCGACCTACCATTTTTCAGGTAGCTCAACCCTGTTAAACACCCAAAAAACTGCGGTCAAAATCCAAGGAGTTTCCCCATGCGCAAACTGCAAAACACGCTCTACATCACCACTCAGGGCAGCTATCTGCATAAGGAGCGGGAGACGCTGGTGGTGGAGCAGGAGCGTAAGAAGGTGGCGCAGTTGCCGGTGCATTCCATCGGGCATATTTTCTGCTTTGGCAATGTGTTGGTGTCGCCGTTTCTGCTGGGGTTTTGCGGTGAAAATAATGTGAATTTAGCGTTTTTTACCGAAAACGGACGTTTCTTAGGGCGGCTTCAGGGGCGGCAGAGCGGTAATGTGCTGTTGCGTCGGGCGCAGTATCGGGTGTCGGAACAAAACCCCGTGCCGATTGCGCGCAATATCATTGCGGCGAAGATTCAGGCGAGTAAGCGGGTGCTTCAGCGGCAGATTCGCAATTACGGCGAGAATGCGGCGATTCAAAGTGCGGTCGATGCTTTGAACATTTCGCTGCGGCAGTTGAAGGGCGCGGCGGAGCTGGACGTGGTACGCGGCATTGAGGGCGATGCGGCGGCACGTTATTTCGGCGTGTTCGGGCAGCTTTTGAGCGAAAAAAGCGGCTTTGCTTTTGACGGGCGCAACCGCCGTCCGCCTAGAGACGGGGTGAATGCGCTGTTGTCGTTTGTTTACAGCATTCTTGGCAAGGACATCAGCGGCGCGCTGCAAGGCGTGGGGCTGGACCCGCAGGTGGGATTTTTGCACGCCGACCGACCAGGGCGCGACAGTTTGGCGCAGGATATTTTGGAAGAATTCCGCGCGTGGTGGGCGGACAGGCTGGTGCTGTCGCTGATTAACCGCGGGCAAATCAAACCGCAGGATTTTGTTACCGAAGCAAGCGGCGCGGTGAGCCTGAAAGCTGAAGCGCGTAAGCTGTTGTTCCAAGCCTTGCAGGCGAAAAAGCAGGAGAAAATCGTTCATCCGTTTTTAGACGAGGAAGTGGAAATCGGGCTGCTGCCGTATATTCAGGCAATGCTGTTGGCACGGCACTTGCGCGGGGATTTGGCGGAATATCCGCCGTTTTTGATGAGATAAACTATGTTAATGCTGATTACTTACGACATTTCTTTTGACGATCCAAACGGGCAAGCGCGATTGCGCCGAATAGCAAAACATTGCTTAGATTACGGCGTTCGAGCGCAATATTCGGTATTTGAATGCGATGTCACGCCTGACCAATGGGTTATGTTGAAAAACAAACTGTTGGAAACCTACGACCCCACATGCGACAGCCTGCGTTTTTACCATTTGGGCAGTAAGTGGCGTAATAAAGTGGAGCATCATGGGGCAAAACCGGCAGTAGATGTATTTAAAGACGTGCTTGTCATTTAGTTCGCTAACCTGTTGTTCTCATTAAAACCCTGATGGGATAGCGATCTTTATTTTCTTTAACAATTTGGATGAATTAATCTATTTGTATAACGGCGATGCGGCCGTTATACTTACCAAACTCCTTATCATAAAGTCAGTTAGCGAAATACAGTGTTTAATTAGCTGATTTTTCTTACTTTTTTATGTAGGGAGCAGCCGCCTTCGGGCGGCTGTGTGTTGAAACACCATTTCAACGGGGATCTGTAATGGAATTGCCCGTGCAGCCGCCTTCGGGCGGCTGTGTGTTGAAACGCGCATTTTACGTCGCGATATTATTTTGCAAATGCAGCCGCCTTCGGGCGGCTGTGTGTTGAAACCTTAATCTTATTTTGCACATTCACACTTTCAAAAGCAGCCGCCTTCGGGCGGCTGTGTGTTGAAACTGGAATAATCATTGTCATCTTTGTCAATCCTACGGCAGCCGCCTTCGGGCGGCTGTGTGTTGAAACGGCGAGGTGGTTTAAGCAGATTTGCAATATCTCGCCGCAGCCGCCTTCGGGCGGCTGTGTGTTGAAACTGTCTCAATCGTGTCTTTTAATGATTGATTGACGCAGCCGCCTTCGGGCGGCTGTGTGTTGAAACTATCCACTTTATCAATCTAATTGAACTTACTAAAGCAGCCGCCTTCGGGCGGCTGTGTGTTGAAACTCTTCTCAACTGCTGAAAGGGAAGTAAAACGAGTAGCAGCAGCCGCCTTCGGGCGGCTGTGTGTTGAAACGCATAGACAGGTTGCTAACCATGCCTGTTTACGATCGCAGCCGCCTTCGGGCGGCTGTGTGTTGAAACAACATTTCACCCTGTTTAGCTTCAAGCGAAAATTGCAGCCGCCTTCGGGCGGCTGTGTGTTGAAACATCTAGGAGGCGATCAGATATATTTCCTCGCCCTGGCAGCCGCCTTCGGGCGGCTGTGTGTTGAAACTGACGGAGGAATTCGATAGCTTCTGTGGGCTCCATGCAGCCGCCTTCGGGCGGCTGTGTGTTGAAACCCTATATTATTTTGGTTAAGAAAAAAGGTAAAACGCAGCCGCCTTCGGGCGGCTGTGTGTTGAAACATCGGCAGATTGGTTTGCTATTGGATATTAATGAGGGCAGCCGCCTTCGGGCGGCTGTGTGTTGAAACATTTAGTAAATTGACCTAAAAATTTATATTGACGCAGCCGCCTTCGGGCGGCTGTGTGTTGAAACTATTTGTATCGCCACATCGGGCTACACCGTGGACGGCAGCCGCCTTCGGGCGGCTGTGTGTTGAAACAATTTTACTCGACGTTGATTTTGAAAGTTGCGTGCGCAGCCGCCTTCGGGCGGCTGTGTGTTGAAACATTGTAACAGAACCTTACCGCACTTTTTATGTGGCAGCCGCCTTCGGGCGGCTGTGTGTTGAAACATTTTTTACTCCAATAAAAACCGCACATGAAAGTGCGCAGCCGCCTTCGGGCGGCTGTGTGTTGAAACCAGTCGTTACAAGGGGCGCATTGTTTATGTATATTAGCAGCCGCCTTCGGGCGGCTGTGTGTTGAAACTTGAAACAAATTAATATGATTCAAGTAGCTCACAGCAGCCGCCTTCGGGCGGCTGTGTGTTGAAACCAGGTTGTAGTTATTATCTTGAGTTACCATTACCGCAGCCGCCTTCGGGCGGCTGTGTGTTGAAACGCCGTTGATGTTGTAACTCACTGGCGGATAAAGGCAGCCGCCTTCGGGCGGCTGTGTGTTGAAACATTTCTAATTCTTGGCTTTTTTGACCTTTTACGATAGGCAGCCGCCTTCGGGCGGCTGTGTGTTGAAACATATTATATTGTACAATATAAGATTGCAAGCACTTGCAGCCGCCTTCGGGCGGCTGTGTGTTGAAACTAACATTGCCCGTCAGTATGAGCGTAAACCAGAAGCAGCCGCCTTCGGGCGGCTGTGTGTTGAAACTTTGTAGGTCAGCCAAAGTACATAGTAGATAACAGCAGCCGCCTTCGGGCGGCTGTGTGTTGAAACAATCCAAAATGGTAACTGCTTCAAAACCAAAGAAGGCAGCCGCCTTCGGGCGGCTGTGTGTTGAAACCAGTACCTAAAACACGGTCTAATGCTGTCGGAGCGCAGCCGCCTTCGGGCGGCTGTGTGTTGAAACAGCGAAACTTTTTTAATGCCGAGTGGTGCCACGATGCAGCCGCCTTCGGGCGGCTGTGTGTTGAAACCGCACGTTAGATACTCTAAAAAAGGAAAACAAATGCAGCCGCCTTCGGGCGGCTGTGTGTTGAAACTCCGCCGGCACTGTTTTAACGCGCCCGTAAGTGCGGGCAGCCGCCTTCGGGCGGCTGTGTGTTGAAACTTAGGTCAAGCAACGATTGGAGCAATCTTTTCAGGCAGCCGCCTTCGGGCGGCTGTGTGTTGAAACTGAGATGGATAAATTTGCCCGCTCTGTCGCTATGCAGCCGCCTTCGGGCGGCTGTGTGTTGAAACTGTTGCTATGAACACGCTTGCTAGTACCGATGGTGCAGCCGCCTTCGGGCGGCTGTGTGTTGAAACAAAAAGGCTCAAAAATCTGCGTAACAGGAAAGCTGGTGGCAGCCGCCTTCGGGCGGCTGTGTGTTGAAACCGAAACTACTAAAGTTACAGGGCTATAATAATGCTGCAGCCGCCTTCGGGCGGCTGTGTGTTGAAACACACAAAAACGCTAGAAAGTGAAATCATTTTAACGCAGCCGCCTTCGGGCGGCTGTGTGTTGAAACCAAGTTTAACCAACTAAGGAGCAATTTTGTTTAAGCAGCCGCCTTCGGGCGGCTGTGTGTTGAAACCCTGCGTTAGGAGATAACGGCGAAGTTGTTGCCTGCAGCCGCCTTCGGGCGGCTGTGTGTTGAAACTGGCGGATATCCAGACCTAGAAGTTTTCGAATAAGCAGCCGCCTTCGGGCGGCTGTGTGTTGAAACACGTTTGCCACAAAAAAAAGAATAAAAAAATGCACGGCAGCCGCCTTCGGGCGGCTGTGTGTTGAAACACGAGCTTGAGCAGTTAATCCAGTCGCCAGCATCGCAGCCGCCTTCGGGCGGCTGTGTGTTGAAACCAAAACCAAGTTGCCTTAGACATCTTGCAAATTGGCAGCCGCCTTCGGGCGGCTGTGTGTTGAAACTTTCACCAAGGTGTTGTATGTTTCTGCTACTGCGCAGCCGCCTTCGGGCGGCTGTGTGTTGAAACCTAAGCGGCTAATAAAAGGCCGAGTTAG
>OGIN01001082.1_pt1 | contig 16667 bp, 15 predicted proteins | sample 1571851 | NCBI WGS metagenome assembly OGIN01 (sample SAMEA2582123, study PRJEB24529) | metagenome | biome: Human gut stool | place: China | collected 2011 | reverse complement strand
AGGATAAGGAGCTGGCCCTCTCCATGATTGAAAAAATGGGCATGAGCGACTATGTGGATCGACAAATTCGCCAGCTTTCAGGGGGACAACAACAACGCGTCTTCCTCGCAAGAGCCCTCGTACAAGAGGCAGATATTTACCTCATGGACGAACCCTTCAAAGGCGTCGATAAAACCACAGAGCATGCTATTATTTCTCTTTTACAAGAAATGAAAGCTCGCAGCAAAACGGTTATCGTCGTCCACCACGATTTAAATACGGTGCCCCAATATTTCGATTGGGTAACGATGGTAAACAAACAAACTGTCGCCTATGGCCCCGTAGCAGATACATTTACGGACGAAGCTATTGAGCGCACCTACGGTAAGGGGAGGATTGTATGACCATATTCCAATCCTATACGACGCAGATGGTACTGCTCGGCACGGCGTTATTAGGCCTCGCTAGTGGTATCGCTGGCACCTTTGCGGTACTTCGCAAGGAAAGCCTCATCGGTGACGGCCTATCGCATGCGGCACTACCCGGTGTGGTCATTGCCTTCTTGCTGACAGGCATTAAAGATATTGAGGTTCTCATCGTCGGTGCCGCACTTTCATCGATTACTGCGGCTTGGCTCATTACCATTACCGTAGAAAACAGCAAAATCAAATTTGATGGCGCTTTAGCCACCATACTCTCCGCCTTTTTTGGGCTCGGTATGGTATTGCTCACCTATGTACAAAGCTTAAACAATGCTGGTCAGGCGGGGCTTTCAAAATTCATATTTGGACAGGCAGCCACCATATTGGCGCGCGATGTGTACATTACATCTGCAGCAGCGCTCATCATCATCGTGTTAACCGCACTATTCTGGAAGGAGCTAAAACTCATTTCCTTCGATGTGGAATACGCCAAAACACTACAAATTCCCGTCACTTTCACCCTTATTTTATATCGTTCACTATTGATCATGACCATTATCATCGGCATTCAATCGGTAGGCGCTATTTTGATTAGCTCACTCCTCATTGCACCCGCCGTAGGGGCAAGACAGTGGACGAACAAACTGGGCACCATGTGTATATTAGCAGGATGTTTCGGCATGATATCTGCCATCGGCGGTACTATCTGGAGTACAGCGGTCCCAAAATTACCGACAGGTCCAGCTATCATCGTCATTTTATCGATTTTCGTATTATTGAGCCTCATCTTTGCTCCTAACAGAGGTATGCTCTGGCAGTTCCGCAAAAATAGACGGTCAAAGCACGCATTATTGTTAGAAACCACAAGAGCTCCCAAATTCAAGGCACAGCAAAGTATTTACGTAGCAGAGGACGCACAACCTCGCATAGGAGGTGCCCCATGACAGTTCATACAGAGATATTGCTCATTGCCATTGCGGTGTCTATCGCATGTGCCATCCCTGGGGTCTTCCTCGTATTGCGTCGCATGTCCATGATGGCCGATGCCATTACGCACACCGTATTTCTCGGTATCGTGCTAGCCTTCTTTATGACGGAAGATTTAAACTCTCCATTTCTACTCGTCGGGGCTACCTTAGTTGGTGTAGGCACCGTATGGCTTACAGAAATGATACACAATACGGGGCTTGTCAACGAAGATGCGTCTATCGGCATCATCTTCCCGCTTCTATTCTCTATCGCCATCATTCTAGTCAGCCTATACAGTGGTAACGCTCATCTCGATGTAGATACCGCATTACTCGGCGAAATAGCCTTTGCACCCTTTGATCGATGGATTGTGAACGGCACCGACTTGGGACCTATATCGCTATGGATTTCCCTAGGCGTAGCGCTCATCAATTTAATTTTAGTCATGCTGTTCTACAAAGAATTGCAATTATCTACCTTTGATCCACTACTAGCTGGACTCTTCGGCTTTATGCCAGCCCTCATCCACTATGTACTCATGACCATGGTATCCCTCACCGTTGTGGCCTCATTCCAAGCGGTAGGTGCCATTCTCGTCATCGGCCTCATGATAGGACCTGCAGCCATCGCGTATTTATGGACGGACTCTGTGAAAGCCATGCTTACTAGCAGTATCATCATCGGTATAATCTGTGCTGTCGTCGGTACGGAAGTAGCTTTCACCATGGACGTATCCATCGCGGGTTCCATTGCCACCACCATCGGTATCGCACTGATTATCGCTGTTATCGCAACACCGAAGACAGGCTATATCGCCACATACCGCCGTCAACGTCACTTGCGTCGCCATTATCGGGAAACGATGATGCTATGCCATATTTATACTCATATGGATACGCCTATTGCGCACGTTGAAAACGGCATCGGTACCATTCATGAACATTTGAACTGGAGGCCTGATTATACTCATCAAGCTGCTTCACAGCTAAAGAAACAAGGTCTATTATATGTGACAAATGGACACTACGTGCTTACTGATAAGGGTATAGCACAGGTTAAAGAGATTATTTAAATACAATACCAATACTTTTCCCAACAAAAAGAAGCTGAAATCAATGCTTGATCTGCAAAGATTTCAGCCTCTTTTATTTTTAACTAATAGTCTTATATCCTGTTAATAACTGGATTCACGTCAATGACTATCTATAATAAATAGTACCAACACTATAATAAGCTCAACGCAATCACAAAGAATCCTATTAATTAATAATAGCTTCTAATGGAATTACATGAGGTAGCCCATTATCATCCATATAAATTTTCGTTTTAACACGGTATACATCTTCCATCATGGCTTCTGTAAAGATGTCTTTCGGCGCCCCTTGAGCGTATACTGTACCCTCTTTAAGCACGATGATTTCATCTGCGAACATAGCCGCCAAATCAAGATGATGTAATGTTACGAGTGTTGTAAAATCATTTTCTTGAGTCAGATTTTTTAGTAATGTTAACAAGTCAAATTGCTTGTGCAAATCTAAAGCACTGGTCGGTTCATCAAGAATTAAGATTTTAGGTTCTTTCACAAGGGCTTGCGCCATGAACACTAGCTGACGTTGACCACCGCTGAGCTCCATAATGCTGCGCGATGCAAAACACTGTAAGTTCAACCGTTCCAATACCTCTTGTGTGGCTGCAATATCCTCATCACTTACGCGGAAGGACATGGAGCCCATGCGGCCTAGCATAACGACTTCAAAAACAGATAGATTGACTTTACAGTCATTATCTTGAGACAAATAGCTTACTGTACTACTAAAATCCTTAGTAGAATATTGAGATACAAGTTTACCGTTAACGGAAATCTCGCCTTTGCCTTTCAAGATGCCCATAATCGTTTTCAAAAGTGTAGATTTACCAGCACCGTTAGTACCAATGAGCGCAGTCAATTTACCTGTTTTAGCAGCAAAATCAACGCCCTTTAAGATTTGCCCCTCTTCCGTAGCGGAATAACCAAAGGTTAGATTATGAACTTCAATCATTTGAAATAGCTCCTTTTCCTAGTTAATACCAACGAGAAGAAGAAAGGTACACCGATGATTGCTGTCACAATACCGATTGGGAACATCGCCCCAGGAACGAGCATCTTACTCGCAATAGATGCAAGAGACAAAATCGCCATGCCACACACTGCAGAGAGAGGTAAGAAATACCGTTGATCCTCACCCACAAGCATACGTGCAATATGTGGTCCTACAATACCGATAAAACCAATGGTTCCAACGAAAGAAACAGCAACGGCTGTAATGATGGAGATGAATGCAAACACTTTTACCCGTAAGCTTTCAACATTAACACCAAGACCAGAAGCCTTTTCATCGCCTAATTTTAATGCTGTTAAACGCCAAGATTCACGCATCATAAGCGGAAGCATGATTGCTAGCACGATAAGAACAATAGAGATGTTCACCCAATTTGCCTTAGCTAAACTCCCCATAGTCCAGAACACGATGTTTTGAAGGGCCTCAGGAGATGCCATATATTGCATCAAGGATTGAAGCGCTTGGAACAAGAACATCATGCCGATACCAGCGAGAATCATCGTTTCAGAGGAGAAGTTCTTAATCTTATTGATGGAATAGATAAAGAAACTCGTCAAACTAGCAAATATAAAGGCGCCAAATGGAACCATAAAGACACCTAAAAACTCTAATGCACTAGCGCCTACAACAACCATGAGAGAGGCACCGAAGCCAGCCCCTGCGGATATACCAAGCGTATACGGACTAGAGAGTGGATTATCAAGGATAGTCTGCATGCCAGCACCAGCAATGCCCAAAGAAGCACCTACAAGCAATGCCATAATGGCCGTCGGAAGACGAATCGACCAAATGATAACATATGCGTTTTTGGAAACTTCTACTGGGTCTGTTAATGCGAGCCATACATCACTTAACGTAAGTGATGCAGGGCCTACAATAATATCGGTAACAAAACTTACCGCACAAATGATCAATCCGATAATAATGAACAATAGTTTTTTATAACTCTGCTTCTTATAATCGTACTGATTGTTAGTATCTGTCACTATACAAAACCCCTTCTTAGTTTAAATGCATGAACCAAACGCCACCGTAAGAAAATGGAAGGAATTTATCATAGAATTCCTTAAGTGTGCCTTCAGGATCTACATCCTTGAATTCCTCAGGATAGAATGTTTTAGCTAAGTATTCGAATACTGCAACGTCATATACTTCACGAGGTAAACCATGGTGAGTAGAGTAAACGTTTTTAGATTGAACAGCTTTCAATTCAGGCCAGCCTTGACGTTCTGTGGTGAAAGCTTTCAATAACTCTTGAGATTTTGCTTCATTTGTATCAAAACCTAAACGCATGGAAGTCGGTTTCTTAGGCCAGTAGGAACCGATGATCATGATGATATCTGGGTTTCTTTCCAAAATAAATTCTGGGTTAACTGGACCGGCCTTTTGAACTACATCTTTAGTAATAAGGTCGCCACCAACTTGAGTTGCTAATGCGCCCCAGGCTACGTTTGCACTATACGCAAAACCTAAACCTTCTGGACCTTCGTTACCTGTTTCAATATAAACAGTTGGTTTTGGTTTATTGATTTTGCTAATGCGGTCCATAACTCTTGTTAAACGGTCAGTATAGAACTTGTTGATTTCTGCTGCACGCTCTTCTTTACCCAATGCTTTACCGATAGCTTCGATAGATTTTTGGTGATTCTCAAGCTTTTCAGCATGGTAATCAATATAGATAGTAGGAATGCCAGCTGCATCGATTTTAGGTTTGTAATCAGCTTCATATTGATCTTTGAAATATAAAGGCATGAAGATAACATCTGGGTTTAAGGAAATTACTTTTTCCACATCAAATGTTTTGTCATTTACGTTACCGATAAGAGGAATTTGTTCCAATTCTGGAACGTCCGCTTTATAGCGATCCCACATATCTGTACGCAATTTACTCAAATATGGGTCCATACCAACAATAGTCTTAGCTACATCTTTACCTTGCAATGCAGCCATAGTCAAGAACGCACCGCCAGAGGCACTCAATTGAACTACTACGCGTTCTGCCGGTTTTTTCAACGTAACTTTTTGACCCGTTACGTCGGTAATTTCAATTTGTTTGCCAGATTGTGCCGCATCCTTTTTCGTATCTGCTGGACCACCACAAGCTGTCATAATCATGCTCACAACTAGCAGGAGCACCGTGGCAAGATAAGCCATAAATTTCTTTTTCTTAACCATAGAATACCTCGATTCAAAATTCAAAACTCAATACATTCTAATAAACACAATGTACGACAGCATTTATATAGTTTTACTCCATCAACTTCTTCTACACACACTCTTAATTCATATGCATAAACCAGATGCCACTATAAGAATATGGCAAGAATTTATCATAGAACTCTTTCAGTGTAGCTTCTGGATCTACATCTTTAAACTCTTCAGGATAGAAGGTTTTTGCTAAATATTCAAAGACTGCTGCATCAAATACTTCGCGAGGAAGGCCATGATGCGCGGAATAAACTTGTTTATTTTCAACAGCTTTCAAATCACTCCAACCTTGACGCTCTGTGGTGAAAGCTTTCAACAACGCTTGAGACGAATCTTCGGTTGCTTCAAAACCTAAACGCATAGAGGTTGGTTTCTTAGGCCAGTAAGAACCCATAATCATGATGATATCTGGATTTTTCTCTAATACAAATTCCGGATTAACAGGAGAGGATTTCTTAACAGCATCCTTGGTGATTACATCACCTCCAGCCATAGTCGCTAAAGTACCCCAAGAGTAGTTACCACTAAAGGAGTTACCAAATTCTTCTGGACCATTCATGCCAACTTCAATGTAAACAGTTGGTTTTGGCTTGTTAATTTTACTAACACGGTCGAGAACTCTTGTCACGCGATCCGTATAGAACTTGCTAATTTCTGCAGCTCGTTCTTCTTTGCCCAAAGCCTTACCGATGGCTTCAATGGATTTTTGATGACTTTCCAATTTTTCTGCATGGTAATCTATATAAATAGTCTGGATACCAGCAGCATCCATTTTTGGTTTTGCATCAGACTCGTACTGATCTTTCAAATCTACAGGAATAAAAATAACATCTGGATTTAATGCCACAACTTGCTCAGCATTAAATGTTTTATCACCGATAGTACCAACTACTGGAATCTTAGCTAATTCAGGCATTTCAGCAGTAAAGTGCTTCCACATATCCGCTCTGTAATCCTGTAAGGATGTATCCATGCCGGCAATAACCTTCGGCGTATCCTTGCCCATAAGTGCAGAAATCGTAAAGAATGGACCACCGGCACCACTCCATTGTAAAACAACTCTCTCTGCTGGCTTTTTCAGTGTTACCGTACGCCCCGTTACGTCTGTGATTTCGATTGGCTTGTTATTTTGCGCCGTATCTTTCTTTGTCTCACTAGGACCTCCACATGCAGAGATGAGCATACTAACAATTAGGAGGAAAACAGTGACTAAATACGCCATAAACTTCTTTTGTTTGAACATAAGTACCTCTCTTCTCTCAACTAAAACTATCACTATAAGTGCACATAAAAAGCCCGTTTCCCCACGAAGAGGAAACGGGCTGTCATCTCAGTTAGACTAACTACCACGCCTAATAAGCTAGCATATAGTATGAGCTTTCAACTATGCATAGCTAGTATAAATTCATCTATATCAATCCCCATCCCTGTCTCTCGCAGGTCAATTGGCAATTGTTAATTAGGCAGTTCTCCTGGCTCCAGTTTAACGTTACTTTGCGCCTTCCCAAAAACTTCAGTGACCGAGAGCATTTCATCCTCTATACAAAGTACCTCGCTGTTACAGTGGCGTGATCGCTTTGGCTTATACCAAATTCTCTATTAAGTCAATAGACACCTAACCCAATCATATGTGATTTTTTTCATCGTAGCATGAGGGGTATACAGTGTCAACAAACGTATAGGGGTACTGCTATCCTTATAAAATCTACACTTTTCAGCAAAAAAGAAGCTAAAACTCAACTACTAAGCGGAGTTTTAGCTTCTCATTAGGGCAATCTGTAAAAATGTCCTTAAAATTCTATAATTTATTTTTATCGATTAATAACTTTTCCTCTACAATTCAAGGCGCATTTGGTACCATTTAGCACCGCCATGATCCGACGTTGATTCCCCTTCATTTACAAAACCAAACTTGGCATAATAAGGTATCTTTTCTTCCTTACAGGTTAGAATTAGGCCCTTTCGGTTTTCCTCTCTTGCAAGGTCGATAAACGCCTCAATCAACTGACCACCTACACCGCGATTTCGATATTCTGGCATTGTATTTAAGCCAAATATCATCTGCCATGCGCCGTTAGGGTTATGTAACGAAGCATCAGCAAACATCTCATCCGTTAAGATTTCATCATCCGTTACAAAACCATCGATAAAACCAATAGGTGTATCGCCGTCAAAGGCAATTAAAAACTGACCTGCATAATGGTCTAAGCGCTCCTTAAAAGCCTCACGAGGTGCAGCTTCAGCAGGAGGGAAACAAGTTGCTTCAATATATGTAACTACATCTAAATCTGCAGTTGTCGCTTTTCGTATTAATATATCCATATCCTTCTCCATCGTATCTACATATCGGTTTTAGTATATACCGTTTACATAACAAAGGCTACACGTAACTCTATGTACGTGTAGCCTTTTATTAACAATTTGACCAGTTATTTGCTATACAGATTATCCGACCAATCATCTTTTCGTATATTTAGGTACATTGCGATATTGCATCGGTAAGGAATTTTCCTTTACTTTAAAGCCATGCTTCTCATAAAATGGCGCATTCTTGCTATCACCAATCATAACATTGATGTACAAATACGATTTGTAAGCGTCTTTCACCATTTCTAGCAAGTGCCCTGCAATACCTCGGCCCCGATAATCAGGATGAACTAGCACATAATTGATGAAGCACACAAGTTCACTATCATCCATGACGCGTATAAGACCTATTAAACGAGCTCCATCCCAAGCAGAAATCACGCGCGATGAATTCATCAAAGCCTTGTATAATCGGTCAGGATATTTACCTACCACCCAACGAACAGATAAAAACAGTTCTGCTACCTGCTGAGGGGTAAAGTTTTTTTCTTCGGTATAGGTAATCGCCCTATCACCCTTAACGATATTAATCATGCTACTGCCTTTTCTAATCCATTTACCAACTATATCTTAGGTGTGTGCCACAACTTCCTTAGGATTCCACCAGATTATAGCAGACCGAGAGGAAATCAAGCATTTATTGTCCTTAGATTTGGCTATGATTTCTTTTTTGATTTGTTCCTCTGCTGCTGGCGTTAAGTCTCCATAGTACTGTTCGTATATGATCTTTCGGCACTCGATTTCGTCATCTACAGTGCGTTCACATCTATAATCAATGATGCTTACATTAGGTGAGCGCCCTTGTGAAAGTAACATATTATACAGAATTTGAAACTCTTGTACATCAGATTTGCTAGCTTCCCGAGGATTCTTCCAATCAGGAATGCCAGCTACGATTGCACAATAGCCTTTAGAATATTGTTCCATTTGTAAAATACGAGGCCACACATCAGGGAACATCCAAAGCACAAGAGATATGGTTACCAGATCAAATTGAAAGTCTGGAGAGCCATCTTGGGGTAAGTCCTGAACCAATTCTTCAATGATGTTAATATTCTCAACGTTTAATTCTTTGGCATTTTCTTTAAGGACCGCCACCATGCCCTTTGACGGCTCAATAGCAGTAACAGATTTAATATGTTGAGCAAAAGGAATTGTAAAAGAACCAGGACCAGCACCTATATCTAACATGCTAGAATCAGGTGTTAAGACACTACTTAACGCAGCATATCCCTTTCGTCCAAAGTCGTAGTCATTGCTTTTACGCATAAGAGAAAAATCATTGGCTCGCTTGTCCCAATACTCTAATAATGGATTCGCCCGAATCCCTTTCTCACGATCATAATAACTTTGTTTCCACATTTCATTCCAGAACGAAAAATCTGTAACTTGTGATGCCATACGAAACCTCCTGACTTAGTCTAAATTCCTCATTTCTCGGATAAACTCTTCTGCCTCTTGCAGATTCTTAGGAAACTCAAAATAAATACATTCCTCATATCCACAATAAGGATTGCGGAAGTCATACCCACTCAATAGCAAGTACTCGATAATCTTCCACTCTTTATCATTAGATTTTTTAGGGGCCTTGAACTTCTCGTTCACAAAGTACATTTTACCTTTACAGGTAGGGCAGGTTTTATTTCTGTTAAACAGCTCGTAGTTTGTGCCCTCCGACAAGGAGATCCGACAGTTTACACATACATTTTTATAGCCCATAGTTATTTACTCCCATACGGTTTATGTTGAAAGATTTCTTTTACAATCCCTTCACCAACAATATTGCCACCTTCCATGATAAAGAACTCAGTACCTACCTGTATAGCAGAATAATCTACGGTTTCATATACTGGTAAAGCGTTAGCTTGAATTGGTTTATCAAAGATGACATCTTCACCATCAATAAAATTGATACCAAGATATTCCTCAGTACCTTTTATAACGATATGCGGATAGTACATTCCATAATTTAAATTCGGTGGAGTTCTTCTCTTCTTACTGAAGAAAGTAACTGTACAGCCAATAGTAAAATCTAAATCGCTCATTTTAGACCTCATTCAATTACATATACCATATCACCTTTAAAGTATATATTCATTATACAGTGTACGGGATTCCCTTCGGTCCATAACCAACCTTGGAATACAGCGTGTCCCCAATTATAGGTCTCCGTAATGACCTCAAATTCACTTTCACTATAATCCTGTTGATACTGAGGTAATTCAATTCTTTTACCTGTGAAAGTATCTAGAATTGTATTATTAAAGACAAGAATTTCAAAAAAATCTATATCGCACGTCTCAAACACGACTTGAGCCTTGTGAGTTTGTTCAGTACCATTCTCATAGGAGAAAATATAATCAAATGTAAGGATTAAATTATCGTCTTCATATTCTATTTTCTGTACCCTTGCATCATGGAGAGAATATTTGGAATGATTGCCAAAAGATTTTGTCGTTTTCATAGGGCCTCGTTATATAACAATATCAAAAAATGTCTATTTTAAAAAATGGAATGATAATAAATTAATATCATTCCATCATTTTATCTAAAACAGTTTTTCAACTTATTAATATCTTATCATTAGTATTCTAATACACTACTTATTCTATTTTACAAATACCATTTATTGAGTCTAATAAGGGTAGAAAATTTTCAAAATCAATTTCTTGGTAGTGTTCTAGAATATACTTGGAAAATATATTCTTTGAATAAGTATCTTCAGCACCATCTTTTACGATTTTTTCAAATTTTTTCCCATCAATACATATATTTAAAACCTCTTTACTATATAAATCTTCTATTTCACACTCATTAGAACCTTTAATGAGAGGTATTGTTTGTAGAAATAAATTATCATTCAATTTCATAAAAAGTGAATCTAGCTCTAATTTAAAACCTGTATGGTTTAGAAATTTTCTTAATGGCTTATTGTTAACTTGTTCATTATCAAACAGAAGAATAACAGGATTACCTCTATTTAATGATTCCCCTGCGCACTTCTTCGATAAATATGAAAATATATTAGCAAACCCATGTTTACCATTATAAAAATTCCAAATATTTTTCATTGTATCAGCACCGTCGCTATAAATACCTAAAAAATATTCTACGCGTTTAGTTTTATTAAAAAAATAAAGTTTAAACTCATATCTACCATCTGCTAACTTATTAATAAGATTTGGATATTTATCATAATACTTCATTAAGGCAGCCTTAATATGTAATGCATCTGTTTTTCCTTCTGTTATGATAGTTGGCTTAGTTGGTTTAAAAAAATACTTATAAAACAAAAAGTACTGATATTGCTTTTCTCTAGCATTCAAATCAGAAATATATTTCTTGTTTTTTTTCTTATTTGTTTTTTTATACTCTAACCTATTGTTGAACCAATCCAATTGATTTATAAAAGAAAAACGGCCTTCCAATTGAGCTAGAGTTCCATCTTTCCCATTTATTTGAAAATTATCTTTTTTATATAATTGATTAGCCATAGCACGAGTCTGATTTATAAAATTTCGACTAGCATTTATCTTATTATTTACAGTTAAACCGGTTACTTCTTGTCTTGAGGAATAGTACACCAATCTAGTTTTATTATGATTAATCATAAAGCCACTTTTTTTAAGAAGCTCTGTCAACTCTCGTATAAAATCATTATATTCTTTTTGGAACTCCCTATTATTAGTTGAAAAACTCATATCATCAGCATATCTTGTATAATATAACTTATATTTTTTTGCCAATGTTAAAATACGCCGATCTACAATATTAAAAATTAAATTTGAAATAATTGGAGAAGTTGAAGCACCTTGTGGTAATTTCCCATTATAACAAACTAATTGAGCAATTATAGTAGAAACTTCTTTTGAAAATCCAAACTCCTGACTTTTATGAAAATAGCCCTGTACCCTTCCAAAGTTAAAAGACGAAAAAAAATCTGAAATATCTACATTTACTAAATATCGTTTATTTTTATGTCTATAAGCATTTGTTATTATCCCTTTATTTTTCTCAAACCCATGAGATATAGTTGATTTGATTTTTTCTTGATTCATATAATTTATATGAATCTCATACAGTTTTTCACTTATTTTTTTTTGGATCTTTTTTAACTTACTATCAGGGGCATAAATAACTCTAGTCCCTCCATTTTTTTTAGGAATGTCATATGATACATATAAGTTTTCTACGCCTTTTTTATATAGAACATAAGTAATCATTTTAAGTTTAATACCAAATAATCTGGATACTTCTGCTCGTGCCGCTTTATAATCATTCATAATAATATAAATAGCGTATGGTTACTCTTTATCTCAAACACATGATATACCCAATGTATTTACTAAAGAATTTATCAGAGAGAGAAGATACTCCCATCCTTCATAAATAAATCAATACTTGTGAAGCACAAGTAAAAAATCTAACCATACGCTATTTTTAGCCTACCTCCTTTTTCCAAATTAAGCAATAGTATTTTATATAAAAATAAAATCGTTATAAGAAAAATATATTACTCATCCGCTTTAAATAATTATTCAAATAAATTAGTTTACACTAATGCCCCAAAAGTAAAGGTTCCAAGTATGAATCTCGATATAACTTAAAATCTAGCATATAACAGTAAAAAATAAGTCCTTATCACTATCATGTTTAACCCCAACACACTTTGTGAGAAGATTTTAAAAAATGAATTTTGAAATAATATGTTTCTGTTCATCACTGAGATTTTTAATATTTTCATTAAATTCAATTTCTGTTTGATCAATACTTGCAACACAAGGCTTCAACCATTCGATTTCCTCGAAAGTAAACCCATATCGTAACATCCATATTTCGGTTAAATCTTCAGTTCCATATTTAATATACTTCGCCAATCTCTCAGCACGATTATCTTTATACGTTAGATAATATTGATGGAAAGTCGCATAGAATAGATCACTTAACTTGAATCCTATAAGTTTATCTAAAAAATCATATGTATCATAAACAATACGATCATAATCGACATCTTTACCTTTTATTTCAGCAGAGAATAAAGGAAAAGGCCTCAATCCTTTATCTGGAATATCACTATACCCAGCAATGTATTTAACGGTCAGATTATCAGCAATATCCTTTTGACCTGCTTGTGAAAGTACTCGTCGTTCGGTAGCCTTAGAAACATAAGCATATCTTGCTTGACAAATCTTACTAAAAGTTCTTCCTTGAACTTTCCAGATCATTATTTTAATTGCGGAATCAAAAATATTTTTTTCTGCTATAGTTAACTCTCGTCCTAAATACTGCATGTATAAGTACTGAAAATTATCATATACCTTTTTAACCTCTACACTAGGCAATATAAACCCTTTATCAGTAAACATCATATCTAACAATCTAGGGACTAACATAGTAACGGTATATGACTTTAACTTTTCAAGATCTTTATTTGTTAAGTTATACTCATCAGAGAACTCCCCTGTTTTGATTGCCTCTTTGTATTCTTCATATTTCTCATCTATTTTATCATCTGTAATATCTAATCGAGATTTTGGAGAAAGTGTATTTTTCTTAGAGTACATTTTTCGGAATCTACTCATTGCATTTGGTTTCAAAATAACACTACCAAAATCAAATATATTTTTCTTTGTAGATCGACCAGCTCTACCAATCAGATTTTTAACAGAAAGCGTTTTACTTTCCTCAAAGCGATTGAGATAAACTACATCAAACGGCATATTAATTCCTTGTTCTAGTGTAGAAGTAGCAAAACAGATTTTACAAAATCCTTTCTGTGTAAAACGCTCTAATATCAAGCGAGCTGTCAATGGCATTGATCCGTGATGAACAACAATTCCGTACCTCAACCTTTCTAACATATCAGAATTATAAAACAGCTTATCAGTTGTTGAAGCACCAATATATGCCTTTAACTCATCTATCATTTTTATTGCAAAAGGGTCCTCGATTAATTTACACATAGAAATATACTTCTCAAATTCACCATATATCTGCTTATTGTAAATATGTGACTTTGGCACATAAATTAGCACACTACCGCCCTTTACCAATGCAACCTCAATAGGGTCAAAATTTGCTTCTAGCTTACGTTCTCCAAGTATTCTGGGATTACTCCCAAAATGATAGAACTTTTGGTTTGTATTATCATGGGTATAAAAAATCTGTCCTACATTTTTTAATTTATAACTGTTGTATGTTGCAGTTGTATCAATAATTCCAATATCATTTTTTTGTAATTGTGCTTCCGGATTATCAACAAAAGGATGTGAGAAAACGAATTTTGCATTAGGAAAATATTTTAGTGCTCGCCTCACAATACTATCAAAATAAAGACCTCTCACTGAATGTTCATCACTAAGCTGAGCTTCATCAAATAAAATCAAATCAATTTTTAACCAATCTTTATTTTTGAACAAATCTTTTGCACGCTCAGGTGTTAGTATAAAAATACTTCTGTGTACGTGTTTTGTATTAATTCTCTCAACAAAAGTCAAAATATTTACCGTTTTGCTATCTACAAGACTGTTCAATCGATCATAATATTCATTAATGAGTGCTCTTGATGGAACGATAACAACCACATCATTTGTACATTCAGAAATAAGATGTCGAAACACAAATGATTTTCCTGTACTTGTTGGTGCAGAAAAACTAAAATATTGTAAATTTCTAATTTTCTTAAGGATATCTGCTTGCATTGGCGTATAATCTGCGCCAAATTCATCTTTTAATTGCTGATGATACATTTCAAAAACTGCACCTCTAAGGTTTTCAATTTTAGGCTCTTTAAAGAACAACCCCATCGTCGCAATAACCTCTTGTTCCTCCTTTGCAAAAAAATCTGGTTGGAACAATTTAAAATATGACGCCATTTCCAGAATCACAGAACTTTCGGGCCCATGTTTATAAATCTCAGACTTGATATAGCCAATTATCTGCTCTAAATCTTCTCCTTTTCGAATTTTGGCAATAATTTTTCCCTTTTTTAAGATAGTATTCATAAGTTCACCGCCACCAAAATAAGCTCTTCATATTGAAGTAAAGATTGGAATTCCCCTCTCTTAGTAATATTATTAATTATTTTTTCTGTACTTGTATTTTTTGCAGAAAAAGCAGCGGAAAACCCCTTTTTACCATCAGATACTCTCTCCAAAGAAGTTCTTGAACAAAATGTGTTTAATTCTGGAAGATCCTCAATATCTTTTGCAGAGTCGATAAAAGCTAAAATTTGTTTTAATGCCGATCCATATGCTGTTCTATCAGCGATATACTTTGCTTCACCGAAGATTACCGTATCCGTAATTTCGTTCTGTGAATGAAAATCAAATCCAGGATTTCCAGAACGCTTTTTACCAAGAAGTTCGGCAAGAGGAACATCTAAATACTTCAATTTTGATACCATAGTTTCTCTTGCTAATTCCGATACCACATATTCACCAGCATCCTTACTGATATCATCATTAACACATTTATCAAATTTTTCTTTAATATCATCAATCGTTTTATTTGCACGAGAGATAAATGCTTTCCGTTGAAACTCTTGATCAAAATTATTGAGCCAAGACAAGTTCATAAGAACACTCAAAATTTCTAATAATGTCTTTGAAATATCTTCAGGATCTATTCTGATAAATTGAACTTTAGCTGGCGAAAACTCATCTAATATCTTATGTTCAACTATTTTCATTGCTTTTACCTCACATCAAACTATCACTTCAATACAACTCAGACACAATTATCTTTTGTTGTTATGCTCAAACCTTTAGTATTTAATATTTACTTTGGTTATATGGTTAAAATAAACTCTTCCATAATCCATGTAATTCGCTGTCACATTCTCCAGTCTTTATGATATTTTCATGAATCTATTATATATATTATAGTATTTTTTCATTATTCTGTAAGAGCCATTTTTTATCTTGACTTTTATATCTAAGAAATTACAGCTCTATGAGTCCCATAAGAATATCGTAAATATTAAATTTAATTTTACTATTTTGATTTAAGTTACCTATTACAATGAACAACACTCTATATAAAAAAAACTTAATTAGTTTAAGAACACTCTAACCCAAAATAGTTTTATCAATATCTTTAATATAATTCACCACACAAAAATAAAAAGACCGTAACAATGAACTGCACCTCAAAAATTGAACACAATTTTTGAGGTGCAGTTCAAGTATGTCTCGAAAAGGAAACTGTTCGGATAATAGTGTGATGGAAAACTTCTTTGGCTTACTAAAATCAGAGTTGTCATACTTAGAGAAATTTACTTCCTATGAAGATCTTATCAACAAATTAAGAGATTATATTGATTATTACAATACAAAACGTATTAAGCTCAATCATAACCACTCGTAGAACGGGTGGTTTGCTCTGACCCTATAAGGGTCTTTCTCTAGTGGTGGCCCTCTAAAGAGGGCATTGAATGATCTGACAACCACTCTATTACCACTGGCTGCCCCCTACTCGGGGGCTTTTATTTTGCCTATTTTACTGGCTCACCCGTAAACGGGTCGGTATATTCTTTAAAGTTTAATGTATCTTGTGCTATATCTTCTTGTAGTTGATTGCGAATATACTCTTTTATCGCTCCTTCGTATCTTCCCACTGTATC
>OGIN01001074.1_pt1 | contig 16838 bp, 20 predicted proteins | sample 1571851 | NCBI WGS metagenome assembly OGIN01 (sample SAMEA2582123, study PRJEB24529) | metagenome | biome: Human gut stool | place: China | collected 2011 | reverse complement strand
GTCCATAATCTTTGGATAACATGATTATATTGCCACGGACTTATGCAACTGTGCCCATTTTTCTCCAGAATGGTGGTGATGGAACTTACTCCCGGATACAAACGAACATTTTTAGTCTCAAGATTAATGCGTTTCAAATGATAATATCCACCGGACCATACATCACCGCTCGAATCCTTTTTAATGTCATAAATATATTGGTCAGGACGTATTCCTGCAATGGCCGCAGGCGAAAGATAGCTTATTTTAAACCCTTTCTTCTTTTCTATCTTATAAATTCCAGACGTAAAACCACCAGCCCATATCACACCAGGAGAGACTTCACACAACGCCAAGAAGATATGATTCTCATCATCCGGCACCGGATCAAAAGAACTAAAAAAAGAACACCATTCTCTTGTATCGGTCTGATAAAAACTAATTCCATTACTAGTTGCAAACCAAAGGTCACCGTCACTATCTTCTATCACATCATGCACCTGATCATTCACTAACGACCGGTTATTGCCAAGAGAATGCTTTATCAAATCATATCTTCCATAACGATTGTTACGAATGGTAATACCAGTAGGATAATTGGCAAGCCAAATACGCTCCTCCTCATCCACATAGATATCATTGATATTGTTTCCGTTCATTCCATTATAACTGCTATAGTCAGCCGTTATATAAGGTTCACTCTTACAAGTATTTACATTCAGCTTATATACTCCTTTTCCACCCGTAGCTATCAACAACTCATCAGCGTTCAGAGCAACAATCTGATTAACTTCCACATTGTTTGGTGCATAACAAGGAGTGATTTTTTGGGTTTTACCAATATCATATATAAGTATCCCTTCTTTATAACTACCCACAAATAATTGCTTTGACACAGTATGGTAATACAGTTCGTGAACAGGTGTAACGATGCTTTTTACTACTTCATCAGAAATTTGTTTCAGTTCTCCCTTTTCTATCCCGACACAAAACAAACCGCTTCCCGTACCGATAAAAAAATGACCGCCATCAGCCTGCTCAATAGTAGATATTGCACCATCGACAGGCTTTGGCATATGTTGTGTTGTTCCAGTACGAATATTATACCAGGTAATTGTATCTTTGTAACATAGCCAAATATGATCATTCTTGTCCAGATAACCATAATCAAGAAATGCTTGAAACTTATTTCGGATCAATTCAGGGTGTACATAAGCCAATTCAAATTTATCATGTTGTGAATCATACCTGAAAATACGTCCTTTCTGCCCGATTACCCATAATACATCTTCCTGATCCATATAAAGCCAGTTCAAAGCTATCCGTGAGTCCAGCTTCATACTGTCATCCGAGAAAGTATAATGCTTGATGTGTTTACCGTCATAACGATCTACCCCCTCCTGAGTCAAAAACCACATATATCCGCGTCGGTCTTTTTGAATATGGTAGATTTTCTGGTTGTTCAAACCGTCTTCCAACCCTATGTACTTATAAATCTGCCCCTTGCTCACAGCACTACTAATGAGAAGAACTATAAACACTAAAAGTTTTCTATTTTTTACAATTATCTTCATTCCTTTCACAAAACACTCAAAAATACATTTGCAAAAATATGAAAATATTATTTAAACAGCAACTGAATAAATTAATAATTATATGTTAAAAACAGAAACTTAAAAAACACAACTATCTCATCTATCGGAAATACTGCATAATACCCCAAATACTCCCCAACAAAAACATCGGAAATAGATAAGTGTTCTTTCTAAATTATATTAGTCATTTTTTGTACGATTTTCCAGCATCAGATCATAAATATACACGAACAGGAATCATCTTATTATTAGGACAATTTCAATCATATATTTATTCCTTCGATTATGCATTTAAAATCCATAAGCCTCTCTTCAATTTTCCATAAAATAAAAAATGATGTTAATTCCATTTTCAAACTTCGAACTATTTTTTTTAATCCCGTGTTTTTTTCATACAGTAGGAGCTTAAGTACATTTCGGATGATATAACAAAAGTAATATAATAAATCGGGGAAGTGTAATAGAGTAAACCTACATATTTTTCTAAAAAAAATAAGTTTTAAACATTGTTTCATCAATAAAATCTACAGCCATGAAAAGTATAAGTTCAAATTTATGGATCAGATTAATAGTCAGTTCTATCATAGGAACAATAATTTATTGTTTATCAAGTATGAGACAGCAAACAAGCTGACTATAAAGATGAATATTCTAGCGATATGAATAAATATTTTTCCATTCAACAAGCAAAATATTTTTCCTTTATAAAATACTAATTATATATCTATATATTTACATATAAACCCACTAATAAGTATGTGACTTTAAGAACTTAACTTACATACAGTTTCTTACTTATTACCAAACTCTATTTTTAACTATCTAAAACCAACTTAATTATGGAAAATAGAACTTCTGATTTATGGCTCGGTCTTGGTATAGGATCGGTCATTGGCGCCCTCGTTTATCGTTTTTCACGAACTTCTAAAGCCAAAAAACTAAAGAAAAAAGTATGTGATGCCTTTCATAAAATAAGTGGGCAAGCCGAAGAAATGTTAGATACTGCAAAGGAAAAAGTATTGGATACGGGTGCTGCCGTAGCCGATAAAGTTGCAGACAAAACTTTCGACCTAGCTGAAAAGGCAGATGACCTTAAAGGCAAAATGCATACAATAGCTGCTGATGCAAAAAAATGAAACAGATTCTAGTAAACCAATTAAGAACACTAGAGTGTTTCTGAATAAACCTAAATTATTAACTAAAACTTTTGAATTATGAACAAGAAAACTGAAAAGAAACAGGAAGAGGCAAAGGGCACTAAAAAGACCGCCCAAGCTAAAGAGTGCAAGTCTTCGACTTCAAGCAAAAAAACTGAAAAGAAATAGGCATTCAGAATCGTTAAGTTTGTGTCATTCTTCAGGCAGACAGGAATCTGCCTGAAGAATCCACCAATTTATTCTCAAAGTGACTTTACAATTTTAAATTAAAAGAATATGAAAAAATTATTATTTGCGATTTTTGTAGTTACAACTATAATATCCTTCACGTCCTGTCGTAATAAAAAAGAACAGGATAAAGCGAAACAACAAGTTGAAAAAGTGAAAGAAAACGTCAATGATGCAGTGGACAAAGTATCCGATAAAATCGAAGATGGTGCTGATGCCGTAAAAGATGCGTGGAAAGACACCAAAAAAGACGTTCAAAACAGCGCAGAGAAAACCAAGAAAGAAATCAAGGAAGGATATAACGAAGTGAAAAAAGATGTAAGTAAAAAACTTGACTGATTCTTAATCGTATATCATTCTATAAATAGTAACTTCTTACATATTAATAAGCTATGGTTGGATTTGTAATATGGATTGTTGGATTAGTACTGACTATCAAAGCCGCACTGGAAATATGGCGTATCCATGCACCAATAGAAAGACGGCTGATAGCTATTATCTTAATCGTTCTTACCAGCTGGATAGGATTGCTGTTCTATTATTTCTACGGCAAGGCACGAATGCCGCAATGGCTGGGTACTGGAGTTCAAAAATATTAGCTACATCAGAAAGCAATATTTATATGAATATAATTCTAAACATGGGAGAGTACAGCAAAAGTCAATAGCAACTCTCCCAAAATTTCCCTCCTTCAAGAAGTAGATTTGAGTCACTATTGACTTTTACTCTCTGCAAATTACCAATATTTTTCAATTCTCTCATAACCGAAAATCCTACCGCGTTCATCATCTATACCTTGCAACTTCTTGCAGATAATCTGTGCTCCAATCATACTAAAGGTTATGCCGTTGCCACCATATCCCAAATCAAAAAACATCCTGTCCTTATCTGGACAATTACCGATAAAGGGTAACCCATCTTTTGTTGTACTAAAAGTGCCACACCACGCCATTTCTGTTTTAAAAGGAATACTTGGAAATAATCTCCTAAATTTCTTTTCTAATACAAGAGTTTTCTTTCTGAGTAACGCATCACGGCGCTCCGGATCACTGAACTTTTCATCTTCACCACCGACAATGATACGATTTCCCCTTGTAGTCCGTATATACAAATATGGCTCAGCTGTTTCCCAAATTAAACACTGTTCAGGCCACAAATCTTTAGAATCTACCGGATGCGACACAAGTGCATAAGTTGAAGTCAAATCCATAATTTCCCGAGATAAAAACTTCCCTGCTTCAAATCCGGCTGCGATGATCACATATTTACACTCTATTTTATGTCCTCTATCTGTTTCTATAATATATCCTTCAGGCATTTCAACACATTCTGTTACACCGGTATGAGTAAAAATTTCCAGTCCATCTTTTTTCATATGGTAGAGCAAAAGACCAGTAGCCGCTTTGTAAGCATCCATCTGCGCCGATACTCGGTTTAACAGTGCATTGCCTGGAACCTCTATATTATACAGTTTTTTTATCTCCTCTTTTTCCAGCAGACGAACCGGCAAATTGTGCTTCTTTCGTATCACATATTCTTTTTCAATTAATTCTATATCCTTTGGAATACTAGCATAAAAAAGACTTGGTCGTTTTTCAAAATCAGCATCTACTCCTGTTTCCTTTAATACCTTTTCAATATCAGCAATTGATGCCAAAGATGCGCGATATGCAGAAACAGCATTATCCTCTCCAATAATTTCTGCCATTTCACAAAGAGGAACATCAATTTCATATTGCAGTAAAGCGGTACTTGCAATGGAACTTCCAGTTGCAATGCTTCGTTTGTCAACCATGCAACATCTTAAACCGGCACTACAAAGCTCGTGTACCATCAAAGCACCCGTTATACCAGACCCCACAACTACAATATCTGTTGAAAAATCATCCTCCAAGGGATGAAAGTAATCTAACAATGAATTTTTAACAACCCAATAGGGCAATCCTGAATGTAAGTCCATAATATATTGAATTATGCAAACTCCCTTTCATCCTCCTCCACACTTACAGCGGGGAGAAAAACGTAAAAACATGGAAAACACAAAAGCATTCCCAAAAGAGTTTACTCCCGATTTATAATAAGATACTATTCACCCTGTTCAATTGCGCAATATCTTTTACATTGTATCAAAACGTTCTCAAAATAAACAACATCACACAAAAAAAGATAGTTCGAAGGAAAAGACTGGATTTAACATCTATTTAATGCATAAGAAATATTGTAAAACAACCAGCATATATGAAGGTATTCACCAAACAAAATATCAACATACTATCTAAATAATATATCAAGGTATGAAATTAAATCTCAGTAGATCTATCACATACTTTTTTAACATTAAAAATAAATTCAATGACAATAATTATCAAATATATTCGGTGAGGTTGTAATTGCCCCTTTATCAGCAGGGCATATGGCGGTAGAAACACACAAAAAGCTCCGTAAATCAATGATTTACAGAGCTTTTAATCAGGAATACTCGTACCCTTAACGGATGAAATATTGAACCTTTGGAATGATTTTCTAGAAATAGTAGATTATCTGCAATCAACGCCACAAATTAGCAAAATTATAGAGAGTATTTAGCAAGTATAGTAATAAGGACAAAAATATCAGCACACCTATAAAACACAACTATAATAAATTAATATACAACAATTTAACGCCGTAATCCGAGACTCAGAAAGTACTATTTTAGTAGGTGTGATAAAGACCTAGCTGTTAGCCATCCATCAAAAATTTTCCAGATATTTTTTTGAAAATTCAGCCTATTAGACTTTACTTTCCTACTAAACCACATATTTATATATGTATAAAACAAATAAACTATGGATAATAACAACTACAAAAGACAGTATCGACAACTGAATGATACAACCAAACAAAAGATTAGCCAAAGTCTAAGAGGTAGAACAAAATCAGCCACTCACACCCAAGCTATATCTAACGGACTGAAAAAGTATTGGGCAACAGTACCCAATCAACCTAATAATAATGAAAATAAAAATGAAGAACATGAATAAAATATACGGTTTAAATATAGATGCGTTGAGGCTCTGTTACGAAGTGACAGAACCCAACAATATCAATATCATAAAAGACAAAGAGATAGGAGAAGAAATTGATTTTCTGTACTTCTATCTAAGACGAATAGAAGGGAAACACTTCAAATTTGTTTATGAGATACGTTATAACGACATGGGAAAAGATAAATTGTTTGGAGAACTACGTTTAGGCATCAATGACAATAAGAAAGAAAGCAATACCCATCAAAACGGATATACCAAAGCATGGATTAGCATTTCCAATCGTGTATTATACAGCAATGAGATATACTATTTAGATTTTATTACTAATAATTTGGGAATAGAACTACATAACATAACGACCTTAGACCTATGTCTTGATATGTCAAACGACATAGCCCGACTGATACGAAAACTTATCCGAAACCCACAAATAACAACGCTTCTGAACGGAAAAAGAATCACCAATCGTAAAGAAGACCGCCCCGAAATCACATATACTTTCAGTGGGAATATGGATAAAGATAAATACCTAACCGTCAACATTAAACAGAAAAAAGCTATAAAAGATAAGAGCAAAGGTAGCACCCTTATAGCATACAACAAAAAAGCTGAAATCATCAATAGTTCGGATAAAACATACATAAATAACTACTATAACAATCCTTCAAAATTGCATCGTTTAGAAGTCCATCTCAACAATGAAGAAATCAAAGATTATATAGCGAAAACCAGGTATGAATTATCATTTTATTCTTTAGCTGATGAAAAATTCCTAGCAAAACTTTTTGGTTACACTTTAAACAGCCTTATCAGATTTGAAAAAGACGGAAAAGCAATAGATTGGACAGACCTCTTATCAGAAGGGTATAACAACCACCCCTACCAACGGCAATTTTCTAGGGTAACTAATTCAAATACAGAGGAAAATATCTTTAAAAAACGTAGTTCAAAAAAACAATATAGCGAAAATTAAACATTAACTTCGGATATGCGGAGTGCGGAATCAGAAATAGCAATTACTATATTTCACTCCGCACCTCCGCACTTCCGCATACAATCTATCAATATTGGTTATTTTTACGTAAACATAGGTTCCAAAAAGCCCCATTATCATTATACAGTTCATCAAAACGAGATGGGGACATTCCAACACAAACAAGGCAATCATTCTTCTTATATGAAGGATTAGCAACACCATAATACGAGCAAATATATCCTTTAAAGTCCGAGAAATTCCTAATATTCTTATTGAACAAGGTGCATTTTTCTTTCAATATAAGACAAAGCGTAGCAATATCCAATTTAGAACATTCACCATTGGATATTTCAAACCTTTCATCAACTTTTTCAAGTATCTTTCTGACTTGTTCTCGATTATGTAAAGAAGGACATAATTTTTCCAATAACTTTCCTTTATCCAATATTGTACTACTATTTTTCTTTTCATTCGCCAGCGGTTGAACGGCTTTATTTGAAAGACCTTCTTTTTCTATTAAAGTCTGAGAAGAATCTTTAGATAAGATACTATCCACAGAAGCCTCTTTCTCGATTTCCATAATAGTATCATCATTAAGTAAAACAGCTTCATTCACAACTATTTTCTGATAACGAATCCCCGCTATTCTTTGGGCATAAAACAGAAATGACTGCAATGTTTTGGCTTTATCTTCTATGATTGGCTGTTCTTGATTTTCTATAATCAGCATATTGATATAGTTATATTTAATCTTATGCTGCATGTCATACAAAAAGTACTTAATTAGTGCAATCAGAATATCTTTATCACTTTCATCAATGGTATTATTCTTAGCGTACAACTTCTTTAAAGAAGATATTAACCTAATATCCAATTTCTTAATAAATGAATTATCGCATATATATTGGCTAATTTCCTCCAATGAATGACTGCTTATATACTCCTTATCTAAACTATCAAAGATTGCAAGAGTGATTTTTATTTGCTTTCTAAACTGTACATCTAATTGTTCAATATTATCATATAAAATTATATTTTCATTGCCAAGCATGGCAATAACACCGTTTATCACGTTTTTGAGATACTGAGCATTCTGAATGTCATTATTCTTTTTGCGCATCATTTCCAAGTGTCTTGACATACTTGAAAAGATTTCAGCTTCTTTTGTTATACACTGATTGCAAAAAGTTAAAAGTGGTTCTATATCGCTATCCGCATATAGAACCACAATCATATCTTTGAATAATTGAATGTATTCTCTTTCTTCTTGTGATAGTATCATATCAACGGCATTTAAACTGCCGTAAAGATACAAATTTCATTGTAAGCCTACAAAATTGGCTTTCATGGATATTGGCTCATATCGATATAAAACATTCAAAAAGATAGTTTATTAGCTAAAAGTGAATATTAGTTTTAACGCACTTCTTACCAATTTACATAAAACATTCATAATCAACAATATAAATCTATTTCTAATATTCACTTCTATTCTTAGTGAATATTGCATCATAAGTAAGAACACCCACCATTCTTTGAAATAATAATTGCTATTTTACTTCAAAATTAAAATATCCTCTTTTTTTATCATAAAGGATAAAATATTGATTAGGTTTATTAGGTAAATTAATCGCAAACCTATTTTTCCCAAAATCTTGCACAAGGCTTTTCCTACGATTGTACTTTGTATTTATTAAGTGATAAGTTAAAAGAGTAGAGTAAACGAATCGTTTACTCATTTCATCAAAACTCAACTTACGAAGTTCCCAAGATGCGCCACCATAATTATCTAACCATAGTATTTTAGTATGCATATCTAAATTATACTGAGAATGAGCAAAAGCATTCCGAATGGATGTATGAAATCCATTTGTTATAATATCAGCAATTGGATTATGCATTTTTTTTAGGCAGTCTCTAATTTCACTACGAATAAAATTATGTTTACCCATTTCAGGCACATTTACATCCCATTCATATTGTTTATTATCAAGTATTTTAGTTAATCGGTATAAGTCTTTAAGAAATTGCTCTGATTCCCAAGTATGAGAATAAATCATGAGTTCAATACTCATCCTCAATTCATCATCCTGTATGTCTTTCGGTGGAGTTGTTTTTGATTTTAAAGGCAATAAAGCAAATATCCTTTGCATTAAGCTTTTACTTGAAGGAAAAGAATAAAACTTTTTTAGAAAAATAGATAAAAACTTTAATCGGGTGGAATCTCGTTGAATATATCCCTGATAATCAATTACATGTGGAAGTATTTTTGAATTTGAATTATCATATTCTTTTCTATAATCACCATTTGCAAGAAAAAGGATATAATCCATTGGTGATTTTGTCTTCATAGTATCAAAGGCTTCCGATACAGCAACCTCAACTTCATTATTTATTGATTGGAAATCGCTAAATGTTATCATAATTAGATGTTAAATATTAAACAATATCATTTTAATATTGCTAATATACACATTATCTTTCACTAAAAAAAAGAATTTATTTTTTATTCTACCAGACATGAAAAAAATAAATATATAGTATATACAAATCATATTCACTTTCAAGATTTGTGAATATCATCTTATAAAAAGCGGTGGAAAACACCACCGCTTAACACCCTCGCTTCTTCTTGAAATCTTTACTGCTTGACTATTTAGTTGTATCAATAGCTCCATTACAGATAACCAATTTCAAAGGTAAAAGAAATTGTGGCATACGCTTTGATAGGATTGCCCTTTTCATCTGATGCAGGAATAAATTTTGGCAATAACATAAGTACACGTAAAACTTCGTTGTCAAGGGATTGATGTACACTCTGAACAATTTTAAAATTAGATAATCTACCATCCTCATTTACAACAAATTGCGCTACGACTTTCCCTTGAATACTACTCTCTTGTGCTAGGGCAGGGTACTTTATGTTCTTCATAAAGAAACGGGGCAAGCCTGATTCACCTCCCGAATATTGAGGCTTTGTAGCCGATTGTCTCTCTCCAAAAGAATAGGAAATTGAGAAGCTATATTCTGTAACCGATTGCCCTAAATGCCCCTCCTTTCTATTAATTTCAGAAGATATTACTTTGTTATCATTACTTTTTATGTTTGTGGATGTTGATTGCGATGTATTGACAGAAATATTCCCACCCTTGACTGCTTTTATACGAAAGTGTGAACTTCTTTTTTGATACCCTATCCCCCACCCATCAGATGCAAATATCAGCGATGCAGCATATCGAAAATCTTCATTGTATAATGTTCCAGTCCAATAACTTAACTTTTGGATATTATTCATAATTAAAACACCACTCCCCATATTTACTGCACTATGTGAATGTGATACAGGAAAAAATAATTTATTACCGTTTATTTTGCTTGTAAGCATGTAGCCACAAATTTCCGTTGAGGTAGACTGACTTGAAACTTTTTTAAAATACTCACCCCTATCATCTTTTATCAGCTTCCTATCCATATCCAAATAAAGAGTAAAATCCCCAAATTTCAATACACCGTTAGAATAACTATACAACCCCTCAAATAAGACCTTACCTTCAGATGAAAGCACATTTACTAATAAACCATCTATTTTAACAGAAAGCCATCCTCCAAACGTTTTTTTCTGAGTATGGATAACATGCTGCCACATCCATTGACCTTGTAACCATAATGGCACTCCATTTTCATCCACGCTATTCAATTTACGTGGAATTTTCACAAACTCTTCTGAGCAATTCTTGAATAATCGGTCTATTTCTGTATATGTGGGTAATCGATATGGTTTCCCCAATCTTGCCCTTGCAATATCATAATCTTTATTACCTGATATTTCTTTAAGAGGATTGATTCCACCATAATCATTCAAATTATCCCCCGTTACTTTTCCTGTTATATCCCCCCAACCAAACTGACTGCCAAATTCTCCATAGTCAGCAATTTTAACTTCTCCGTTTTGTAATAAGACCATATCTCCTGTTGACCAATAAAGAATATCTCCATTATCGGCACGAACTCCCATATCCACAAAATCCCAATTATCTGCATACATGTTTAAAGATAACAGACTGAAAAAAAAGCAAAGATTAACAATGTGTTTCACCATATTAATATAAACACCTTCGGCTCTATCAGTATGTTTTTTAGGTTTATAAAAAGAAGTGTGAGCCAACTTAACTTATTCCATTAGTAGGCTCTCGACTGCCCTGTGACGAATAAGAAAAAGCCGCTCACACCTTAGGCAGTATATGCTGTTGAAACATATATAACACACCTAAGGAGAACGTTTTCCGTTATTCCTGCCACATGGTGAGTTGTCGAGATTCACTAATGCAGAATAGCTAAACGCTTCCTAAATTATGTAGTCGCAATTTGCAACGGTACAAAAATAGTAAAAGTTCAGCGAAAACGTTATCTGTGAACGGCTTATTTTAATGTAAAAGAACTATTTTCTAATTAAAAAGACAACATATCATACGTTTCAAGTAACTCCTCCGTCCGCAATCCTAAATATCTCCGCGTAGTCATTACATCAGCATGATTAAACAATTCCGACAATTTGACAAGAGCAAATTCCGAGTTTTCCCCAGCAGCCTCAAAAACCTTACGTCCGAATGTTTTTCGCATTGAATGGGTAGAAAAATGTTCCACCTTCAATCCATATTTGCTTTTTATTGACTTGAATAACACGTTAATTCTTTGCGTACTATATACCGTTTTTTTACGACTGACAAAGCACTTCTCATTTTTATCTGTCACATTCAAAGCCGTATAACAGTCTGCAATATGCTTTTGAAAATTATTATTCACTTTGATTTCTCTGCGTTTACCCGTTTTCTTTTCGATAATAACAAAAGAATGACTGTCTAGCAACATAGACCAAGTCAAAGTTAAAAGGTCTGATATACGCAACCCGAAGAAAGAGCCACAGCCAATAAGCAAAGATAAACGGTACTCTTTATCACGATACAATTTTCTGACCAACGAAAGCATTGTGTCCCACTCGATATAATCACTTGTTACATAAGTATTTTTTAGGCTCATAATATTCTCTTCTAATTAGAATTTATAGTTTTTGAATGTAGGATAAACCTATTTATTACTAAAAAACTGATAATCAATCTATATTCAAAAGTTATATTAATGAATATCAGGCTGCCATCAATAAATCCGTTGGAGTTGTCAAGGCTGCCAATACAGCAGCCTCTTTTGCCTCATAAACTCTTAATGCTTCTCTGTCAATCTCAAACATGTTTTTCTTTGCCCATTCATAACGTGCCATCCACAAGCCTTTTAATGCTTTCCGAACTTCGGTACTTGCTTTATGAATCAATTCTACAAAAGCGACCATGTGTCCTCTTGCAGCCTCTCTTGCCGTAGCTTCATAATCCGCATAGAACCAAAAGAAATCATGTTCATTAATCATTTTGACCGCCTGGTTTATTATCTCTGCTGTTGTCATATCATTACCTTCTAGAATTTCCATTTTGTTTCTTTATCACATTGCAAAGATAATTATTCTATTTCAAATAAGATAATATATTCAGTTAAATCCAGTTAATTATATGATTTCATTTAAATTGAGATAATATAGTATTAAAAAAAGGGAAGCAAAATCGCTTCCCCATGCCATTAAAAGACTTGGATTAAAGATTCCCACCTGAAGGACCTCCATTCCCCTTTTGTTACATCAAAAAAAGCTGTCGTTTTAAATGCTTCTCGTGATTCTCCATTTCCGTTGCTCATTGCCTTTGCCAATGCTGCTTGTGTTGTCCCCCAACACTCTCGTAATTCACCATTTTTCTTTTGAAAGATAAAATGTGCAATACCGTTTTTCATCTTTTCTTTCAAATTTTCAATCATCATGGCTTTTAACAAACCGATTTCAATAGAATTGGTACGAATTGTAATGACGCTGGCTCTAACTGCCGTTGAATTGTTAACTATTGTAAGATTTACCATAACCGTAATATTAAATTGTTCATACTATTTTTTTGATTACAATACAAATTTAGTGATTATATTTGAAATAGGGTAATATAAAATATGAATTATTGTTAATATTATGATTATATTTGAAATCAAATAATATTAATTAGTATTTTTGCTTGAAAATAAGAATAAATATGGAAAAAGCAGAGTTCAGAACCGTAATCCATCTACAAATTGGTGAGACACATGAATACTACGGCTCACCATCTTCATTGTACGACAAGCATACTGCCGATGAATTGGGAATTGCGCAAGCATCCCTTAATAATTATTTCTACAAACTTCCTGATGATGCCGAACCTATTTATACAAATAATAAATGTACCATCAGGAAAGGGATTCTATATGTTAAACCCACAACAAGGGGAAGAAAAAAACAATTAGAAAACATCTAATTGTTCTTTTTCAACGCATTTCTAAATAAAGAAGGATTACCACAATATATCTCAGCACATTTTCCCTTACACAAACGTTCTGCTATATCATTGTCACAATTACCGCTACATTTGGGATTACGACCGTTTGTACAATCATTTTCCTTATAACTATTGTCTTCTATGCCATAATACTGAGCTAGCAAACGCTTAAATTTACTAAAAACCATTTTATTAAACAAATTACACCTTTTATACAGCAACAAAAAGATAGTAGTTTGTTCTAACTTATCACGTCTATTAATAGTAAGACCTAACTCCTCATCTATTTTTAATAAGATTTCATTTATGCGTTTATGATGAATATAAGGAGATAATTCTCTCAAAACCTCCTCTTTATTCATGACAAGAAATGTGTTATTGGGAGATTTCTTTTTTGATAACTTATACCCTTTAGATTCTAATAAATAATTTATATCTGCTTTTATTCCATCAAAAAAATCTCTAAGTCTAGTACTATTCCCATAAGAGGCAAAGTTTAACATGCCTTGTATCAACGAGATAACATTCACAGGTACATTTAAACACTCCAAAGCACTTATAGCCAACATGTGTTGCTTATCAGTCTTACAAATAGGATACAAATTATCATAATAACTAATAGCATCTTGACCAATCGTATCTTCAATTTGTTCAACAACAGACAAACAGAATAATACATGTTTAATTTCATCCGCCTCAAACAATTTCTTTGCTGTATCAATCATATAATAATATTTCAAATGCATGCCATCAGACATACTATTACGAAGCATACGTCTTGTTCTTTGGAGTTCTTTCAAATCATCGCTATTATACAACTCTAGAACACGAGCAAACAATTTGTAGATTATATATAAATCATTTGACAGGACCTTATTATAATCAAATAAATTTACTTGCACTTTTAATACCCGTATTTGTGTCTCAAAACGACATGAAATACGTTCACATATCTCTTTCACTACTGGATTTGCATCATTTATACTTTCACTATTTATATGATATTCTTTTTCATATTGATAATTAGAAGCCATATAAAAAGTACTTGTATGTAATTCGCCATCTAGCTCACTAATAACAGCTCTCTCTATATAATAGGTGTATTTCATAACTTTAATAAGATTTTCTACGAATATAACAATATCTCCTATTACAAGCAATTTTTATCCCTTTTTTATAGCTACAAAATCCCCACTAATTCACGTAAAAATCCCCTTCCAAATCCCCTTTCAAAATATAACAATCTAAGAAACAACAAAATATAAATACGATGCAAAAATTCCCTATCCTCAACTCATCATATCACTATACCTTTGCAATGTCAAAAGGTACCAAAGACACTATGTATAACCATTAAAAAAATTATGATTATGATGAACTTAAAAAATACTTTCAATGAAGATAGTTTTGAATACACCACTATGAATGATATTATAGCAGAAGGTATGAGACAGCCCAAACGACAAGCACTGTATAAAAACCTCTGGTATGAAAATGAGTTATGTGTTCTGTTTGGCGCAAGTAATTGTGGGAAAAGTATCTATGCAATGCAAATAGCCAAGCATATTGCCCAAGAACAGCCGATTCTGTATTTTGATTACGAATTGAACATCCAGCAAATATGTGATAGATATACAAATGACGAAGGCACATCACCCTGCAAGTTTCCTCAGAATATTTTTCGTCCCAATCTTGATTTTGATATGGCTAAAAATTTCAAAGAACGCAGAGCCTACCTAAGAATGAGAATCGAAGAAGCGGTAACAAAAAAAGGAATCAAACTATTCATTATAGACAATATCACTTGTTTGCACCCCAATCTATCCAAAGCAAATGAAGCGGCTACCTTCATTCTCGAACTACGTACATTCATGAACAGCTTAGGAGCAAGTTTCTTACTACTGGGACATTCACCCAAGAAAAAAGACAATTCTCCTATTACTTTAGACAATTTAGCAGGGTCTAAGAATGTGGGAAACTTCATCGACAGTTGTTTTTGCATAGGGCAAGCAAAAACAGATAGTGACGAAAAACGATACATAAAACAGCTAAAGAACAGAAGTAGCCAAATCATATTAAACGAAGAACACGTATTGGTCTGCTCCATTGAAAAAGGAGAAGATAACTTTCTATACTTCAAGGAAGAAGGATATGCAAGAGAAAAAGATTTGATTAAAGGAACATGCAATATTACCTCCGAAAAAGAAAAAGTATATCAACTCTATAAAGAGCATAAGAGTTATAGAAAGGTTGCCAAAATGACGGGTATCAGCGATAAGACCATAAAAAAATGGGTAGATGAATATGAAGAATATTATACAGAGCAAAAAGCTATCAACAAGCAAGCAAATGGAAACAATGAGATAGAAAGTGCGGAAATGCGGAATGCGGAGTAGTAAAATGCAAAATATTGCTAATAAACAATCTGACATTCACTTACTTTTTCTCTTTATTCTAATAATAATCAATTTTGTAATAAAGTACAATATGGATGCACATTTAAACATAGATACAATCAAAGAAAACCGTAACTTCAAAGGAATAACCCAAGAAGACACCAAAGAATTAATTGATACACTATATGCTTTTTCTGTATTGAGCTATGAAGCATATACTAAAAAAAATACACAATATGGAGAATTTTGATTTAAAAGGTTTTGCCAAAGGCAAAAAGCAACAAAAAGAACAGATAGGCGGTAATGCAATCATCTACACTCGTGTTAGCAGCAGTGAGCAAGTTGACGGACAAAGCCTGGAAGTCCAGCAAGACAAATGTAGGGAATATGCACAATCACATTCATACACTGTGGTGGCTGAATTTGGTGGAACTTATGAATCAGCAAAGAGCGACAAGGAAAGAAAAGAATTTAATCGTATGTTGGACTTCATTAAAAAATCCAACAAGAAAGGAAATACACAGAAAGTAGATGTTGTTATCGTATTCAGCACATCAAGATTTAGCCGCACAGGAAGTACTACAATAATTGAAGAAGTTGAAGCAAGAGGGGCTTATGTAGTATCAGCTACATCAAGCTATGACCCACGTACAGCCGTTGGAAAATACATGCAGCTCATGGAGCTTGCAAATGCAAAGTTACTACAAAAAAGTGAAATGCGGAAAGATATAGTGATAGAATTGAGTTACAAGGGTTTTAGTTAAAGTGGCGATAATTCGTGAAGCCATTACAATCCTTGCCGAAGCCAAATCTTGACGCCGCAACGTTACTTGTTCGTAACCATGTCCGAAAATGCGACAAACGGGTACGAATGGCGAAACAAGACACTATGTTATAGTGAGTTACCCACAACTCACGTAACAAATACGGTTACGGAAAAAAGATTGCGCCGTTCCTCCCCGTTTTGCGTACCGACACCGGACTCTTCACCAACTAATTTTGAAATCCAAAAATTAAGAACGATGAAGAGTACATTTTCAGTAATCTACTACCTCAAGCGTCAGGTAGTGAAAAAGG
>OGIN01001057.1_pt1 | contig 17059 bp, 18 predicted proteins | sample 1571851 | NCBI WGS metagenome assembly OGIN01 (sample SAMEA2582123, study PRJEB24529) | metagenome | biome: Human gut stool | place: China | collected 2011 | reverse complement strand
CTTTTGGTGCGCAAAAGAGAACTTAGCCCAGCGTAAAAGCGCTCTAACCCCGCGCTACCGGCGCGCGATGCCGTCAATCAGTAACGACCATCATCTCCGCGTTCTCCTCAATGGAGTAATTTGCAAAATACCCCTCTTCCAGCGGGATCCACCGCTCCACAAAATTCGAATACAGCTCCCCCTCCCGTTTGCGGAGCCGCCGGGCCTGCTCATCGGGAGAGCAGGTGACGAATATTCTTATATCATAATAGGGTGCAAGGCTGGGGTGATGGCTGTAGCTTCCCTCCACGATGACCAGCGGCGCAGGGCCGAGGGGACGCGGCGGCAGATAGGAACCTTCGCGGCAGGAGTAGGCCCGGTAGGAGAACGCCTGCCCTGCCCGGGCGGGAGCGACGACCTCATCCCGCAGGCGCTGGATGTCCATGTTGGCGCAGGGAATCTTCTCCCAGCCCGTGACTCGCCGGGATGGCGGGAGATAAAAGTCATCGGTGTGGACGGTGATGCTTTGAGGAAAACGCTCTGCCAGCTGTGCGGCCAGCGTCGTTTTGCCGCTGCCGCAGCGGCCATCCAGTGCGACGAGGACGGCAGACTGTCGGGCCAGACGGTCGGCGATGGCCGAGGCCAGCTCTTCGGGTGAGATAAGATGCATGGGGATACCATTCCTTTTTATCACAAGTCAAGAAATTAGTGCAACATCCAAACAGCATAGCTGCGATATGCAATTCAACGCTGTTGCTGCTGCATTAAAAAGTTGAATTGCTATATCAGCTTTGGCTCAGTATAGCACGGCGGAGAAAATGGAGCAAATATTTTTGCAAAAAGGTGTTGACACAGAGCCGGACCTATGGTAAGATAATGCCACGTTAGAAATGACTAACCAAGAAGCGGAAGAAGCTCGAGAGGGGCAGGCTGCCGCATTCTTTTTGAAATTCTGGTTAGCTTTTTCTAACTACATCTCCTGCATAAGCACCACACGGCAGGAGACAATAGTGGAAAACGGGCAGGGAGGCCGAAGACATGGAACGCAACTTTGAGACAGTCATGATCGAACAGTGCGCCCCGGTGCTGGCCAGCTTAAAGCCTGCGGGACTTTTCCGCTACGAGACGAGCGACTGCGCCGACCTTGCCCGCCGCGTCCGCAGCTGGAACGAACAGCTGGGCGAAAAGGGCCTCTGCGTCCGCGTCCTCAAGGGCTGTGTGCGGACCCACCGGTATCTGGTGTATGTCTACCGCGAGAGCAAGCTCCGCGCTGTGCTGGCCCAGCCGCAGGTGCGGGATTTCCTGTGCAGGGAAGGCTACACTCTGCCTGAGCAGTCGGACGACTACGCGCCGCTTTTGCGGCAGCTGTCCCGCCGGCTCTGCTGCGAGGCCGATTTCCCCCATGAGATCGGCGTATTTCTGGGCTATCCGCTTTACGATGTGGTGGGCTTTATCGAAAATGCGGGCCGCAACTTCACCTGCTGCGGCTGCTGGAAAGCCTATGGTGACCCCAATGCCGCCCAGCAGCATTTTGCTCAGCTGAACAAGTGTACGGCGGTGTATCTCCGTCTGTTCCGCAGCGGCACCCCCATCCAGCGTCTGGCTGTCGCAGCCTGACGCCCCTGAATTTTGACATTCTCTTCCAAATACTCTCTTTTTATCCTGGCGCCCGCCAGAGCGAAACCACGCACTGGCGGGAAGAATCCTCCTTTTGACACGCGGCCGCTCGTTGCAGAATACCCCCTGCACCGGGCGGCTGTGTCATTTGCGGGGAGTGTAAAAGAGAAAAATCGTAAATATGTGCAAACAAAGTTAGCATATAGAAACTGTAAAAATCTTCTTGAAATAAGGGAAGAAAATTTGTTTGTTCATACAAACTAACTTTTTTGAGCCGGAAAATGGTTGACAATGCGGGTTAGTAAGTATAAACTATCTGTGCTGATAGTTGCGACTGACTAACTGCCGTAGCTTTTCGGAGGGGGACGCGGGCATGGGCGAGCGCGTTGCGGCGTCTGGCTGGTGCGACCATCCCCGAGGACGAAAAAAAGCGAACCGAAAAGCTCCCCGCAGAAGGGGGAGCACGAATGGGAGTGAAACAATTATGATGCCTTTGACTATGGCAAAAGCAGGCGATACCGTCACCATCCAGAAGATCACCGGCAAGGATGAAGTGCGTCTGCATCTGGCAGAGCTTGGTTTCGTGGTGGGCAGTCAGGTGACTGTCGTCAATGAGATCGCAGGCAACCTCATCGTTCAGGTCAAGGAGAGCCGTCTGGCCCTCGACAAGACGATGGCAAACCGCATTATGGTTGGCTGAGCAGCGGCAAAACGCTGTTTGGGAGACGCTCCGAAACTGGATAGTCTCTGAATAGAAAGACAAGCAGAGGAGGATTTTTATGAAGACTCTGAAAGACGTTAAGGTCGGCGAGACTGCCACCGTGGCGCGCCTGCACGGCGAAGGCCCGGTGAAGCGCCGCATCATGGACATGGGCATCACCAAGGGTGTGGAGATCTACGTCCGCAAGGTCGCACCTCTGGGCGACCCGATGGAGCTGACCGTGCGCAACTACGAGCTGAGCGTGCGCAAGGCCGACGCCGAAATGATCGAAGTCGTTTGATCGTAACGAGAGGAAAGGAGTTGCAATGAGCATTAAAATTGCACTGGCCGGCAACCCGAACTGTGGTAAGACTACCCTGTTCAACAATCTGACCGGCTCTAATCAGTACGTCGGCAACTGGCCCGGCGTTACCGTCGAGAAGAAGGAAGGCAAGCTGAAGGGCGAGAGGGATGTCATCATCCAGGACCTGCCCGGTATCTACTCCCTGTCTCCGTACACTCTGGAAGAGGTCGTCTCCCGTACTTATCTGGTCAAGGAGAAGCCCGATGCCATCCTGAACATCATTGATGGTACCAACATCGAGCGCAACCTGTACCTGACCACTCAGCTCATCGAGCTGGGCATCCCCGTGGTCATGGCTGTCAACATGATCGACCTCGTCCGCAAGAACGGCGATAAGATCGACCTGAAGAAGCTGAGCGCCGAGCTGGGCTGTCAGGCTGTTGAGATCAGCGCACTGAAGGGCGAAGGTACCGAGGCCGCTGCAAAGGCTGCTATGGCTGCTGCAAAGGCTGGCAAGGGCGGCGAGCTGCCCCACGTCTTCACCGGCAGTGTTGAGCACGCCATCGCTCACATCGAGGAGTCCATCCAGGGCAAAGTCGATGACCGCTTCCTGCGCTGGTACGCTGTCAAGCTGTTCGAGCGCGACGACAAGGTCATGGATGAGCTGAAGCTCTCCTCCGACCTGATGGCTCACATCGACCAGCATATCAAGGACTGCGAGGCTGAGATGGACGATGACGCCGAGAGCATCATCACCAACCAGCGTTACGCATACATCAACGGTGTCGTCGATAAGGCTGTCAAGAAGAAGGCCCGCGTCGAGCACCTGACCGTTTCCGATAAGGTCGATCAGATCGTCACCAACCGTGTTCTGGCTCTGCCCATCTTCGCAGTCATCATGTACCTGATGTACTCCCTGTCCATGGGTACTTCCATCGCAGACGGCGGCTGGGCCATCGGCACCTTTGCGACCGACTGGACCAACGACGTCCTGTTCGGTGAGATCGTTCCCAACGCGCTGGGCGGCTTCCTCGAGGGCATCGGCGTGGCAGGCTGGCTGTACGGCCTGATCATGGACGGCATCGTCGCCGGTGTCGGCGCGGTCCTGGGCTTCGTTCCCCAGATGCTGGTCCTGTTCTTCCTGCTGTCCATCCTGGAGGACATCGGCTATATGTCCCGTGTCGCCTTCATCATGGACCGTATCTTCCGTAAGTTCGGCCTGTCCGGTAAGAGCTTCATTCCCGTGCTGGTCGGCACGGGCTGCGGCGTCCCGGGCGTCATGGCTTCCCGTACCATCGAGAACGAGCGCGACCGCCGTATGACCATCATGACCACCTGCTTCATCCCCTGCGGCGCAAAGATGCCCATCATCGGCCTGATCGCAGGTGCGCTGTTCGGCGGTTCTTCTCTGGTGGCTGTTTCCGCTTACTTCATCGGCATGGCTGCCATCATCTGCTCTGGTATCATCCTGAAGAAGACCAAGGCCTTTGCAGGCGACCCTGCTCCCTTTGTCATGGAGCTGCCCGCATACCACATCCCCGCCTGGGGCAATGTCTTCCGTGCTACCTGGGAGCGCGGCTGGTCCTTCATCAAGCGTGCCGGCTCCGTCATTCTGGCTGCTACCGTCGTCCTGTGGTTCCTGCAGGGCTTCGGCTTCGAGAACGGCGCCTTCGGCATGGTCGAGGATCAGGACAACTCCGTCCTGGCTGCTATCGCAACCAAAGTCGCTTGGATCTTCGCGCCTCTGGGCTTCGGCAACTGGAAGGCTACCGTCGCTTCTGTCTCCGGCCTGATCGCAAAGGAGAACGTCGTCGGCACCTTCGGCGTCCTGTACCACTTCGGCGGCGAGGAGCTGTCTGAGAACGGCGACGAGATCTGGAGCCTCGTTGCTGCTGATTACACCGCTCTGAGCGCTTATGCATTCATGATCTTCAACCTGCTGTGCGCTCCCTGCTTCGCTGCCATGGGCGCTATCAAGCGTGAGATGAACAACGGCAAGTGGACCGCCATCGCCATCGGTTATATGTGCGCACTGGCCTACTGCTCCGCTCTGGTCGTGTACCAGCTGGGCGGCCTCATCACCGGTGAGGTGGGCTTCAACTTCTTCACCGTCGTGGCCGTGGTCATCGTCGCTGCCTTCCTGTATCTGATGTTCCGTCCCAACAAGTACGTGAACGACAACGAGGTCAAGATCGACGTTTCCAAGATCAAGTAAAAACTTTTCAAAACGCGCTGAAAGGAGTGCATTGTTATGATGGAGTTTCTGGCTGCGAATTTCAATCTGCCGACGATCATCGTCGGAGCTATCGTGTTTGGCGGTGTGGGCTGGATCACCTGGCACTCTCATAAGCACGGCGGCTGCAGTGGATGCAGCGGCGGCTGCGACTGCGGCGGAAGCTGCAGCAGCTGCAAGGGCGACTGCCACTGAGCAATAATGGAAGAGAAGGGGGCGCGGGTCAGAGCTTTGGCCCGCGCCCCTTTTGTGAACCAAGAGTTTGTGTGATATAACGAAAAGAGAGTGATACGAGATGGAACTGACGCCAGCACACCTGCGGTACCTGCTCGCGATCTATGAGGTCTCGCAGACCCATCTTGACATCAGCTCCCGCAGCATCGCCGAGAAGCTGGGCGTGACCAAACCCTCGGTGGTGCGGGTGCTGAACCTGCTGATGGAGCGGGGGATGATCGTCAAGGAATATTACGGCAAGATCTACCTCACCGACCGGGGCATCTTCGTAGCCCGGGCGGTCAAAAAGCAGCTGGACGAAGTGCTCGCGCACTTCCCTCCGGTGGAGGAAGAGCTGACCGATGAGGAGCGGTTTACCGCCGCCCTCGCCCTGACGGCGGCCCTGCCGGAACGGGTGTTCACCGGCCGGTACGACCAGCTGATGGGCGAAGAGGAAGCGCCCTCTGCCGCAGGCTGATGCCTTGAAATGCAAAAGAACCGGACTCCGCGGAGTCCGGTTCTTTTCGTATGCGGGTCCTCAGACCAGATAGCCTTCGAAGCAGTGGAGGTCTTCGGTCTTGACGATGCCTTCGAGGTAGAGGCCGTCTTCGCGGTACTCCTCGAGCTGGACGCTGCCGCGCTCCCGCATGGGGGCGGCGAGGCCCAGCTTATCGTAGGGCAGGAGAACGCGGATGGTGTGGACGCGGTCGCTGAGGGTCTCGTCCAGCTTGGCCAGCAGCTTGTCGAGGCCATAGCCGGTCTTGGCGCTGGTGAGCAGGATGTCGGGGTCGAAGCTCAGCGCGTCGGGCTTGTCGCACTTGTTGTAGACGGTCAGGCGGGGGATGTCGGCGCAGTCGAGGCCGTCCAACACTTCGTCGGTGACGGCCAGCTGCTCCTCCCGCTGCTCATCGCCGGCGTCGGCCACCCGGACGATGACGTCCGACCATGCGGCCTCTTCCAGCGTGGATTTGAATGCTTCCACCAGATTGTGGGGCAGACGGGAGACGAAGCCGACGGTGTCCACCAGCAGCACGGCCATGCCGCTGGGCAGGACGAGCTTCCGGCTGGTGGGGTCGAGGGTGGCAAAGAGCATATCGGCTTCGGCGACGCTGGGGCCGCAGAGGGCGTTCATCAGGCTGGATTTGCCCACGTTGGTGTAGCCCACGAGGCTGACCACCGGCATTCCGGTTTTGGCGCGGGCTTTCCGGCTCTCGCCCCGGCGCTTTTCCATCTCGGCCAGTTTCTCAGCCAGTGCGTCGATGCGGGCGTGGACGTGGCGGCGGTCAAGCTCGAGCTTCGTTTCACCGGCACCACGGCGGGCGCCGCCGCCGCCGCCACCACCGCCGCCCTGACGGCTCAGGCTTTCGCCCATGCCCTGCAGGCGGGGCAGACGGTAGCGCAGGAGGGCCAGCTCGGTCTGCAGCTTGCCTTCGTTGGTCACGGCACGGCTGCGGAAGATCTCGAGGATGAGCATGGTGCGGTCGATGACCTCGAGGCCGCCGAGGGCCGTGGAGATGTTGCGGATCTGGCTGCCGGTCAGCTCACCGTCGAAGACGGCGCACTCGGCCCCCAGCTCTGCTGCGGCCGCAGCGGCTTCTTCCAGCTTGCCGCTGCCCAGCACGATGCCGGTCTCAGGGGTCTGGCGCTTCTGGGTGACTTCGGCCACGGCCTCCATGTGGTTGGCCTCACACAGCGCAGCCAGCTCGGCAAGGCTGCGCTCGCAGTCCCACAGGCCCTGGTCGAGGGCGAGAAGGATGACCTTCGTCGGAGGAGTTTCGACTAAAATATCGTAAAGTTCGCTCAAAATGATTCCTTTCTGTTATTCGTTTGGAGAATATAGCGATTCGTAGTGTTCTCGCGTCAGGGCATAGCACTTGCAGGGGATCGCTGTACCGTCGAATTTGTGGTAGACGGCCTCGTGGTCGTAGACAAAGCCTGCTTTCATCATGACTTTACCGCTGGCGGGGTTCTCCACGGCGTGGGAGCAGGCAAGCCAATTACTGTCTGTATTCTTGAACCAGTATTCTACCAGGGCTTTCAGAGCCTCGGTGGTGCAGCCTTTGCCCCACCAGGCTCTGCCGATGCAGTAGCCCACCTCCCACACGCCGTTGCTGTGGTCAAAGCCGGGCCAGGGGTCCCGCTCCGGCTCTACACTGGAGGAGGTAAAGATGCTGATGCTGCCAAACACCTGGCCGGTGGCTTTTTCCACGATGGCCCACTGGTAGTAGTCCTCGTTGGGATAGAGCAGCGCCCATGCGCTCAGAAGCTCCTGCGTCTCGGCCACATCCTTGTGCGGCGTCCAGCGCAGCCAGCGGGTGACCTCCGGGTCGTTGGCCCAGTTTGCGTACATCATCGGGGCATCCGACGGCATAAGGCGGCGCAGAAGCAGCCGAGGAGTTTCGATCTCCTGTGTGCCGGCGTGGCGCATGATACATTCCTCCCAACCATTGTAAATATGCATAGAATAGCACAAAACCGGCTTCGACGCAAGCAAAATGGGCTGCTTCGGGGCAAAAATGCTTGACAAGAGCGCAAACTTCATTAAACTGAAGATGACTGCACAAAAATTCTCCCCGGCAAAGAGCCGGGGAGAATGCTCAGGTTGGAAGAACATCCGCCCGCAGGATAGCCTGCCAGTCGCTGTGACCATACAGGAAGCGGAGGATGTGGACGGTCTGGGTGGAAGAGTCGATCCTATAGAACAGAAGATAATTCTGCACAGGGACAAAATGGAGCTGATGAGAGGCAAGAAGCGGCTCGTCGATCACCGGAAAGCGTCCGGGAAATGTTTCGAGCGAGTCGATGCTTGCAAGTGCATTCGCCAGCATCCGGCGAGCAGCCAGCGGATTTTGCAGTTGGTGAGCAATATAGTTTGCGGCAGAGTGCAGGTCGTGCTCGGCGGCGTGAGAGACATGAATCTTGTAGTTCATTCAAGCCCCCATTGTTTCGACAGCTCTTTGCGGACATCTTCCCAGGGGCGCGTTCTTCCCGCCGCCACGTCATCCAGACCTTCCTGCAATTTTGCGTACAAATCGAACCGGGCGGTCAGGGCCTCGTAGGTCTCGATGCTCATCACGGCAAGGTCGCCTTTGCCGTTTTTGGTGATGAACACCGGCTCGGCGTAGTCGTGGCAGAAGGTGGAAATCTCATTGTAGTTGTTGCGCAGGTCTGCGCTGGAACGAATCTTGGGCATCCAAAAGCACCTCACTTTCATACAAAAATTATACCTGAATTTCTTTATAAAATCAAGGGAAATAAAAAAGGAGAACCTTTCTATGACGGATATCCGAGAGTATCTTGCCCACAAGCCGCTTTTGTTCGACGGCGGCATGGGTACCTATTATAAAGCGGCACCGGGCGCGGACTGCGAAATGGCCAACCTCACCGACCCCGAGGGCGTGAAGAAGGTCCATGCAGAATATCTTGCCGCAGGTGCGCAGGCCATCAAGACCAACACCTTCGGTCTGCCCCGGATGGCGGCGGCCCAGATGCCGGGCTGGGAAGAGCTGGCCGAGGCGGGCTGGAAGCTGGCCTGTGATGCTGCCGCGGAGAAGGACGCCGCCGTCTTTGCTGACCTTGGCCCGGCCCCGGACACCGAAGCTGCCCCGGCCAGCAGCGCTTACGGCCTTGTGGCGCAGCAGTTCGCCGCACTGGGTGCAAAGAACTTTCTGTTCGAGACGCTCAGCTCCGATGTGGGCATTGTGGAGGCTGCAAAGGCACTGCGTGTGGCCGTGCCGGACGCCTTTGTCATGGTGTCCTTCGCGGTGCTGCCGGACGGCTACACCCGCGAGGGCCTGCTGTTCCGCGACCTGCTGCGCCGGATGGAGCAGAGCGGCGTGGTGGACGCCGTGGGCCTGAACTGTGTCTCGGCCCCCGGCGCGATGAAGAAACTGGTGCAGGGCCTTGGCGAGACGCTGCTGCCCCTGTCGGTGATGCCCAACGCGGGCTATCCGGTGGTCACCCGGGCGCGGGTGCTGTATCAGGGCAAGCCTGAGTATTTTGCCCGGGAGATGGGGCAGATCGCCGCTGCGGGCGTCCGTATTTTGGGCGGCTGCTGCGGTACGACGCCCGCCCACATCGCGGCCCTGCGTGCAGAGCTGGATGCCCTGCCCCAGCAGACCGAAGCCGCTCCGGCAGCGAAGCTTTCCACCGGGACTGCACCGGCAGTGGAAAAAGACGACACTTTCCTGCGGAAACTGAACGCAGGCGAGAAGGTCATCGCCATTGAACTGGATTCGCCCCGGGTGGCCGACCTGAGCGGCTATCTGGACGGCGCACGGCGGCTGCAGGCCGCAGGCGCTGACCTGCTGACCATCGCCGACTGCCCCATCGCGCAGGCCCGGATGGATTCCTCCCTCGTGGCCTGCCGGGTACACCGGGAACTGGGAATGTGCGCTCTGCCCCACATGACCTGCCGCGACCGCAACCTCAACGCCACCAAGGCCCTTCTGCTGGGCCTTTACGCCGAGGGTGTGCGGGAGGTGCTGGCCATCACCGGCGACCCCATCCCCACCGCAGAGCGGGACGAGGTGAAGAATGTCTACCAGTTCAACTCCCGCAAGCTGGCCCAGTACATCGTCTCGCTGGCCGGGGAGGGCCGGGAGATGCCCTCGGCCATGACCGTCCTTGGTGCGCTGAACCTCAACGCCCGGAACTTTGACGTGGAGCTGCGCCGGGCTGTGGAAAAGCTGGAAAACGGGATGTCAGGCTTTTTGACCCAGCCGGTGCTGTCGGCACAGGCGGTGGAAAATCTCCGCAAGGCCCGCCAGACACTGGGTGAACGGGCTAAAATTCTGGCCGGCATCATGCCCGTGGTCAGCCAGCGGAACGCCATCTTCATGGAGAACGAGATCAACGGCATCCATGTGGAGGAGGACATCATCCAGCGCTTCGCGGGCCTCGACCGGGAGCAGGGCGAGGCGCTGGGCCTTGAGGTGTCGATGCAGATGGCCCGGGAGGCTCTGCCCTACGCCGACGGCTTCTATCTCATGACCCCCTTCAACCGTGTGGCCCTGATGGAGCGGCTCATTGCCCGGCTGAAAACGGAGCTTCTGGACGCGGAAGGGTGAGAAGAAAAAATCTGCCTGACGCAGGGAGCGAAGGCCCCGCACAAGGATGTGAAAATTTTGTTCCGATGAAAAAGAGATTGACAAAACGCACAAAAAACGCTATATTCTTTTTATAAATGCAAGGAAAAAGAGTGTGTGTCGTTTTCGCCATCCAGAGAGCCGGGGGCTGCTGAAAACCCGGTATGGCGGTGCGGCGTGCTGTCGCTTTTGAGCAGAGGCGGGGAAACAAGAGTAGTCGCCTCCGGGTCTGCCCCACGTTATCGGGGCATCAAGGGGCATACGGCAGAAAGCCGTGTGCAATTTGGGTGGTACCGCGGTTATATTACAGCCGTCCCATGGAACGCTCCGTGGGGCGGCTTTTTTCGTCCCACTCCAATTATTCATCTGGGAGGATACTATGAAAGAACTCGCAAAACAGTATGATCCGAGCCAGGTGGAAGACCGCATCTACCAGTTCTGGCTGGATGGCGGCTACTTCCACACCAAGGCCGACCCCGACAAGAAGCCCTACACCATCGTGATGCCCCCTCCGAACGTCACCGGCCAGCTCCACATGGGCCACGCCGTGGATAACACCATGCAGGACATCCTCATCCGCACCAAGCGGATGCAGGGCTATGCCGCCCTGTGGGTGCCTGGCACGGACCACGCTTCCATCGCTACGGAGGCCAAGGTCGTGGAGGCCATGCGTGCTGAGGGCCTGACCAAGGAAATGGTGGGCCGCGACGGTTTCCTGGAGCGCGCCTGGGCCTGGAAGACCAAGTACGGCAACCGCATCGTCAGCCAGCTCAAGAAGCTGGGCAGCAGCTGCGACTGGGAGCGTGAGCGCTTCACCATGGACGAGGGCTGCTCTGAGGCTGTCAAGGAAGTCTTTGTCCGCCTGTACGACAAGGGCCTCATCTACCGCGGCAACCGCATGGTCAACTGGTGCCCCCACTGCAACACCTCCATTTCCGACGCCGAGGTGGAGTATGAGGAAAAGGACGGCAGCTTTTGGCACCTGCTCTACCCGGTCAAGGAGACCGGCGAGATGCTGGAACTGGCTACCACCCGTCCCGAGACCATGCTGGGCGATACCGCTGTTGCCATCAACGGCGATGACCCCCGCTATGCTCATCTGCACGGCTGCCATGTCATCCTGCCCCTGCTGAACAAGGAGATCCCCATCGTCTGCGACGAGCACGCCGACATGACCAAGGGTACCGGTGTCGTGAAGATCACCCCGGCCCACGACCCCAACGACTTTGAGGTCGGCCTGCGCCATGACCTGCCCATCGTCCGCGTCTTTACCTACGACGGCCACATGACCGGCGCTGCCGATAAGGCTGCTGCCGATGCTCTGTTTGCCGTGGGCAAGAACACCGTCAACGAGCCTCATGTGCTGGACTGCGGCAAGTATGCCGGCATGACCACCCTCGAGGCCCGCAAGGCCATCCTCGCGGACCTGAAGGAGGGCGGCTTCCTGAAGGAGATCGAGCCTCTGAAGCACGAAGTCGGCACCTGCTACCGCTGCCACTCCACCATCGAGCCCATGGTGTCCAAGCAGTGGTTCGTCAAGATGGAGCCTCTGGCCAAGCCCGCCATCGAGAGCGTGGAGAAGGGCGACATCAAGTTCGTGCCGGAGCGCTTCACCAAGAACTATATGAACTGGATGAAGAACACCCGCGACTGGTGCATCAGCCGCCAGCTGTGGTGGGGCCACCAGATCCCGGCCTGGTACTGCGACGACTGCGGCGAGACTGTGGTCGCCAAGAGCGCCCCCTGCACCTGCCCCAAGTGCGGCGGCACCAGGCTCACCCAGGACCCCGATACCCTCGACACCTGGTTCTCTTCCGCTCTGTGGCCCTTCAGCACTCTGGGCTGGCCCAATGAGGAGAGCGAAGACCTCAAGTATTTCTATCCCACCAACACCCTCGTCACCGGCTACGACATCATCGGCTTCTGGGTCAGCCGCATGATCTTCTCCGGTCTGGCTTACACCGGCAAGGCTCCCTTCGACACCGTCTGCATCCACGGCATCGTCCGCGACAGCCAGGGCCGCAAGATGTCCAAATCCCTGGGCAACGGCATCGACCCGCTGGAAGTCATCGCCCAGTACGGCGCTGACGCACTGCGCTTCATGCTGGTGGACGGCTCTACCCCGGGCAATGACATGCGCTACAGCGAGAAGAAGGTGGAGGCTGCCCGCAACTTTGCAAACAAGCTGTGGAACGCTACCCGTTTCGTGCTGATGAACCTGCCCGAGGACTTCCAGCCCGGCCTGCCCAGCGAGGAGAAGCTGGACATGAGCGATAAGTGGGTGCTGACTAAGCTGAATCAGGTGGCCGGCGCCATGAGCGACAACCTCGACCACTACGAGATGGGTCTGGCCGCTGCCAAGATCAACAGCTTCATCTGGGACGTCTACTGCGACTGGTTCATCGAGATCGCAAAGCCCCGCCTGAACTCCGGCGACGCCGAGCAGGCCGACACTGCCCGCCGCGTGCTGGTGTATGTGCTGGATAAGGCCCTCAAGCTGCTGCACCCCTTCATGCCCTTCATCACCGAGGAGCTGTATCAGGCTCTGCCCGGCTCTGCCGAGACCATCATGACCCAGAGCTGGCCCACCTTCGATGAAGCTCACAACTGGGCCGACGAAGAGGAAGCCTTTGAAAAGGTCATGGACTACATCAAGGCTGTGCGTACCATGCGCACCGAGATGAACGTCCACCCCGCCAAGAAGACCAGCATGATCATCGAGACGGCTGACCCGGCTCCCTTCCAGAGCGCCGAGGTCTATCTGGCAAAGTTCGCCTTCGCCACCGATGTGACCTTCACCGGAAAGTATGAGGGCAGCACCGACGGCATGGTGCAGGTGTCCACCCACGCCGCCCGCGGCTTCATCCCCATGATGGAGCTCATCGACCGCGACAAGGAGCTGGCCCGTCTGAACAAGGAAAAGGCCAAGGCCGAGAAGGAACTGGCCATGTTCGAGAACCAGCTCAACAACCCCAAGTTCGTCGAGCGCGCTCCCGCCGCTCTGGTGGAGGACATCCGCAATAAGCACGCCAAGAGCCAGGACAAGCTTGCCAACATTGAGCAGAGCATCAAGGCTCTGGGCTGATGCGGGAAACGGGTCCTGATATGCAAAAAACTTCTCCCTGGCTCATTGCGGCGCGAGTCATCTTTACCTTTGCGCTTATCGCCTGCATCGTATTCATCTTCTCCAACTCCATGCAGATCGGTGACGTCTCGGAAACGGCAAGCGGACGAGTATTGCTTCTGATGAAAAAGGTGTTCACCCGTCTGGGAATGCCCGGCGCGGCGAACCATCTGACGGACCACATCGTGCGCAAGCTGGCACATTTCTGCGAGTATGCGCTGGAAGGCTTCCTGCTCACTCTCTGCCTGCGGGTCTATACCCGGCACTTTTTCGTTCACATCTCGTGGCCGATCCTGGGCGGTCTGCTCACGGCTCTGACGGACGAGACCATCCAGATGTTCAGCGATGGCCGGAGCAGCCAGCTCACCGACGTCTGGCTGGATCTTTCGGGCGCGATGGCCGGTATTCTGGTGGGCCTGTTCTGTCTGGCCCTGTGCAGGATGTGCTGGCTGCTCTACAAACATCGAAACGAGGATTGACGCAATGACCATCGAACAGGCAAACGAATATTTCTCTTCTCTGCCCGAGGGCTTTGCCCCGGCGGAGGAGCTGCGCGCTGCCCTGACGGCGGATGTCCAGAAGGTGCAGTTCGTCGGTGTGGCCGGCACGGCGGGCAAGACCGCTGCTGCCGGTCTGCTGGCGGCTATCCTGCGGGAGGCGGCGTTCCACGTCGGCTTCTATCGCGCCGGCTGTGAGCCGCTGTCGGCCCGCATCGCCATCGGCGGCGTGTCGGTGGACCCGGTGCTGCTCTGTCAGGCTGCTGAGGCTCTCAGTGCCGCAAAGCCTCTGCCCCGTGAGGCGGCAGAGCTGGCGGCGGCGGCCCGCTGCTTTGGTGCGGCAGGCTGCAAGCTGGCAGTGGTGGAGCTGCCGGATGCCGGTCTGGCATCGGCCCTGCCCAATATGCCGGTCTGCGCCGTCACGGCCATCGGCCCGGACGGTGTGAGCCGCTCGGTGGAGCGTCTGGCCGCGCTGGCCGCAGGCGTCATGCGGAAGGACGCTGTCTGCGTCACTGCGCCGGAGCAGCCGAAGGCTGTTCTGAGTGAGCTGGTGGTGGCGGCGGCCAAGGCCGAGTGTGAGCTCGTCGTCCCCGACGCCGAGGACATCACCTTCCTCGAGGCGGAAAAGTTCACCAGCAAGGTGGACTACGGCGGATACACCGCCCCTCTGGCCTTCCTGGGCCGTCATGCAGCGGGCAATGCCGCTGTCGCGGTCGAGCTGGCACTGGCCCTCTGGCGCAAGGGCTTTGAGATCCCCGATGAGGCCATTCTGGCGGGTCTTGCCGCTGTGGAGAACCGCAGCAGCATCCGCGTCCTGTCCCAGAAGCCCCTCATCATCCTCGACGCCTGCCGTACTCCGCAGCAGGCTGCAGCCCTTCTGCGCGTCCTCAATATGGCGAAAGTACGCCATATGAGCGCCGTGATCGGCCTGACTGAGGAGGAAGGCGCGGAGTCGTTCCTTGCCGCACTGGAGACCGGACTGACTTCAGAAGAGCAGAAGAAGGACAAGAGCACCATGCCCGGCATGGGCGAGAACCCCTTCGACAAAGTCTTCCTCGTCGCCCCGGCGGGAACGGAAGCGGCGCTGGCAGAGCGCCTGACCGAAAAGGCACGGTATCACTTCGACGCGGTGTTCTGCCCGACGCTGGCCGAGGCCGTGGAGCAGGCGAAAGCCAACAGCCGCCGCGGCCTGCTGGTCTGCGGCAGTGAGGCCATCGCCCTCGAGGCCCTGAAACTATTTTCATAAGCATTGCACACCGTCTGAACGGTCTTTTTGCCTGCATACTGCGTTGATTTCCCTTGCGATCCACCAAGGATTGCAGCGGAAAATCGCCTTGTCTGCGGGCAAAAATTCTCGTCATTCGGTGCACCCCGCTTACGAAATAGCTTCTGAGAAGCTGCTGGAGAACCGCTGAGCGACACCGTTCTCTAAAAAATAACCCGAAAGACCTGTACACTGAAAAGGTGTACAGGTCTTTTTTATACCAGGAAAAAGGAGATGAGGATATGGCGACAGTGACCTTCAGCGCGGCGGACGATGTGCTCTACGCCTATCTGGCCGGCGAGATCGACCACGACGCGGCGCAGGGGCTTCGCATCCAGCTGGACGACGCCCTGCTCACCCGCAGCCCGCGCATTCTGGTGATGGACCTCGGCGGAGTGGGGTTCATGGATTCGTCGGGCATCGGGCTGATATTGGGGCGGCAGCGCTGCGCCCGGACGCTGGGCGGCAGTCTGCGCATCCAGCACGCGCCGGAACAGCTCCGGCGGGTCTTACAGCTTGCAAGCATCCCCTGCACCGAGCCGGGCGGGGAAGTATCAGGAGGGATATAAATGAAAGCGGAAAACAGTGCAAAGATCCAATTTGATTCGCTCAGTGCAAACGAGGCTTTTGCCCGGGGCGCAGCGGCGGCCTTTCTGGCTCGGTATGACCCCACCGTGCCGCAGCTGGCCGACATCAAGACGGCGGTGTCCGAGGCAGTGACCAACTGCATCGTCCACGCCTACCCGGATGCCATCGGTCCCGTGACCCTGAGCATCGCCGTCTACCCGGAGCGGCTGGTGAAGATAACGGTAACGGATAAGGGCATCGGCATCCCGGACGTCGAAAAGGCCATGGAGCCTCTTTTCACTACCGGCAACCCGGAAGAGCGCTCCGGTCTGGGCTTTGCGGTGATGCAGAGCTTTATGGATAAGGTCAAGGTGTCCTCTCAGCCCGGAAAGGGGACGCGGGTGGTGCTGACCAAGCGTCTGGATGAGCGCTCTACATAATAAAGAGAAAGAGGGCGTCGCAATGGTAACGGACAAGACCCGGCGGAGCGCATTCATCGAGCAGAATCTGGGGCTGGTGCATTCCTGTGCCGGACGGTTCCGGGGGAGAGGCATTGAATACGACGACCTCTACAGCGCCGGCTGTATGGGGCTGGTAAAAGCGTATGACGGCTTTGATGAGTCGCGTGGCGTCTGTTTTTCCACCTACGCTGTGCCGGTCATTCTGGGCGAGATCAAAAAGCTGTTCCGGGACGGCGGCACTGTAAAGGTGAGCCGGTCACTCAAAGAGCTGAGCCTGCGCATCAATGCGGCCCGGGAGCATCACAGCAAGCTTTGCGGAGCAGAGCCTACTCTGTCGCAGCTGGCAGAGGAGCTGGGGGAAAGCGTGGAGAATATCACGCTGGCCATCCAGGCGGCGCAGCCTGCGATGAGTCTGACGCCGGAGAACCGGGAAGAGGGCGACCGTCAGATGGATATTCCGGTAGAGTCGCCGGAGGAAGAGCTTGCGGATAAGATAGGGCTGGCGGAGGTATTGAAGAGCCTGCCCGAAGAGGACAGGCTTATTATCCAGCTTCGTTTTTATGGGGGCAAGACCCAGAGCGATACGGCAAAACTGCTCCATACCACGCAGGTACAGATCTCCCGGCGGGAGCGCAAGATATTAAAGGTGATGCGGGACAGGCTGTTGGACGAATGATGGACAGAGCGGCCAAATCTGAGAGAAAAAACTGGGCAAAAGGACGAACCGCAAAATAATTCAAAAAAAGTGAAAAAAGGACTTGCTTTTTGAGGGGGTCTGTGCTAAAATACATTACTGTCAGGCGGACGTCTGACACAAACACCTCCGAAAAAGCGACAGAAAAAGCACGAAGGTCGATTGGTTCTCCTAAGAACTTCAAAAAATCTTCAAAAAAGTGCTTGACAATCTGGTACTTCGGTGGTAAAATAAACAAGCTTTCAGCCGCATGGCTGAGGCGCTTACAGGACCTTGAAAATTGAACAATATCGAAAAACTTGTAACGGAACCTATTTTC
>OGIN01000999.1_pt1 | contig 18198 bp, 16 predicted proteins | sample 1571851 | NCBI WGS metagenome assembly OGIN01 (sample SAMEA2582123, study PRJEB24529) | metagenome | biome: Human gut stool | place: China | collected 2011 | reverse complement strand
TACGGATTGTAACCGCAACAGCAAGGGAGATAACGGAAGTCGAAAAAGCAGAGGATTAACCTCACAATATGAGAAATCGGGAGATTGCAGCGCATGGCGGCTGCAATCTTTTTTTGCGTCCAAAATCAAAGGAACGCGCAACAAATACCGCCTTTCGGTAGGGGTATGGAGTAGATAGCAAGCACAGCCAGTGAGTACCCACTGGCGGATTTTTGATTTAGGGGGACCCCTGCCCCTAAATCGAAAAATTGCTTGCTGGGATAGTCCCAGACCCTTATGGAAACGGAGGCGGCGCAGCATGGCAAACCGAAAGCGGAATATCCAGATGAAGTTTTGGGTGACAGAGGAGGAAAAGCGGCTCATTGAGGAGAAAATGGCCCAGCTCCACACAAAGCGGAGCGGCGCCTATCTCCGCAAAATGGCGATTGATGGGTACATCATCCAGGTGGACACCACCGACATCAAGGAGATGACCCGCGCCCTCTCCGCCATCGGCCGGAACATCAACCAGATCGCCAAGCGGTTGAACGCTGGCGGTCCGGCCTACCAGGCCGACATGGAGGAGATCCGGGAGAGGATGGACCAGATATGGCAGTTACAAAGACGCATCCTATTAAGTCAACGCTGAAAGCGGCCATCGACTATATCTGCAATCCCGACAAGACGGACGGGAAGCTGCTGGTGTCCTCCTTTGGCTGCTCCGCAGAGACAGCCGATATTGAGTTTGCATGGACCCGCCGCCATGCCATCGACAAGGGCACAAACCTGGGCCGCCACCTCATCCAGGCGTTTGAACCTGGGGAGGTCACGCCAGAGGAGGCCCACCGGATCGGCATGGAGCTGGCGCGGGAGGTCCTGGGCGGCAGGTATGAATTTGTCCTCACCACCCACATAGACAGGGATCACGTCCATAATCACCTGATTTTCAATGCGGTCAGCTTTCAGGACCACAAGCATTATCACTCCAATAAGCGGAGCTATCACTTCATCCGCCGCACCAGCGACCGGATCTGCAAAGAACACGGCCTGTCCGTCATCGTTCCCGGCCGGGACAAGGGCAAGAGCTACATTGAGCACCAGGCGGAACAGAACGGCACCAGCTACAAGGCGAAGCTGCGCGCCGCCATTGACCGGCTCCTGCCTGGCTGCTCCGACCTGGAGGACCTGCTCCGCCGCCTCCAGCGGGAAGGGTACGAACTGAAACGGGGCAAGTACATATCCGCCAGGGCTCCGGGCCAGGAACGGTTCACCCGATTGAAAACCCTGGGCGCCGACTACGCCGAGGAGGCCCTGACCGCCCGGATCGCTGGAAGGCCTAGGCCCTCCCGCCAGCCGCAGCAGCGCACCGGGAAGCCCAGCCTGCTCATTGACATCCAGAACAATCTCAAAGCCCAGCAGAGCGCCGGCTACAAACACTGGGCGACCATCGAGAATTTGAAGCGGGCCGCTGAAACACTGAACTTCCTAACTGAACATGGAATTGGAAGTTTGGAGGAGCTGTCCGAGCGGTGCGACGGGGCGGCGGCCGCCACCGCCAGGGTGAAGGCAGACCTCCGGGCAACGGAGAAGGAAATGGAGCGGCTGACCCTTACCATGAAGCACGCCGCCACCTACCGCCAGCTCCGTCCCCTGTATGACCAATACCGCCAGTCCAGAGACAAGGAGAAATTCCTCCGGGGGCATGAGGGGGAGATCATCCTGTTTGAGGCGGCGGCAAGGGAATTGAAACGCCTGAATGCCGTACCCCTGCCCGCCGCCCAGCGACTCCGGGCCGAGATGGACGAACTCACCGCCAGAAGGACCGCCCTGCAATCGGAATATAGAAAGGCCCAGCGGGAGGAACGGGAGTACGACACCCTCCGCCAGAATGTGGAGGCCCTGCTGGAAAAGCCACGGGAGGCCGAACCGCAGAGACAGCGAAATAACGAACTGGAATAGCGGCAGTTGTACGCCTTTACCAGACTTTTCAAAAACCCCTGGGCGCGTTTCAATTTTCCCGGTATAATGGAGGCAGGAATGGAGGTGCCGCCAATGACGAGAACCGAGGCCATCAAGGAATTTTTCAAAAAGGCAGTTTTGCCCGTCGCCATCGCCGGGCTGCTGTACTGCATTTTCAAATCCGCCTGCATCAGGAATGGAGAGCTGGATCTTCTCTGGCTCTGGATACTCTGCGGCCTGCCCTTCGGCATCCATCGGATGTGCGTCTGGATCGTGCCGGGCGGCGGCTCCCTGGGCGGCGGCGCCGCGCTGTTTGCGCTGAACTTCATCATCGGCGGCCTCATCGGGGGCTTCGTCCTGGTGTGGCGCCTGCTGGTGGCGGCGTGGTATGTGCCTCTCACCATCTACCGCCTGATTGTGGGATAACCGCACTATGGAAATGTGGAAAACGGCCGCTCCGCCGATGGAAAACAGACATTCACGGCCCGATGGAAAAGCCGCCGGCTTTCCCACAGCCCGCAAACATCGTTTCCCACAGCTCCACAAACATGACCGTTTACGCACATTCCCACAGCGCCTACTACGGCGAATATTCTTCCTATCCTGTCCTATCCGATCCTGATTGAAAGAGAAAAAAGAGAACAAAAAAAGAAGCGGGAGCGTCACCCTCGGCCTAAACCGAAGGCGGCGCTCCCGCTCTGTTATGGAAAAGTGTTCAAAACAGCCTCTCTGCACCCCTCAAATCGGAGGGGCACGCCCACATGGTAATCATAAAGGCTACTCCCGGAAAAGCCGCCACAAGCGATTTTTCGCCCCATTTTCAACATCTATCGCCGCACTTTTTTGAGCGTGCGGACTGGTAATGGGGACAGGCGATGAGGACAGCCCGGAAGCTCTGCTTGCAGGGGTGGGCGCAGCCCTTGCAGACCTTGTTGTACTTGCGGCGGCCGTTCTCCCCCAGGAAGAAAGCCCATTCCAGCCGCCACTTCTTGCTCCGGCTCATAGGTCGTGCTCCGGGGGCTTCTTCTGGTGGGCTTTGTCCGGGGGCTTGCGTTCGCCGCACTCCTTTTTCGCCTCCTCCAGCCGTTCCCGGATGGAGGGCTTTTTCTCCGGGGAGGTCCGGCGCACCTCACCCTTCGCCGCCTCCAGCTCCTCGCCCTTGCGGCCGTTGTTGATGACCCCATCAATCATCCCGTAGTCGTCCTCCACGGTCATCTCTGCGGTGCGAAGGGGGTTCTCCGGTTCCACCGGCAGGGCGATGATCTGCCCGTTCAGGTTAATAAATTGCTCCGGTTGCTTGAAGTGTTCCATATACTTCTGCGCCAGCTCCGGGGGCAGCGAGGTGAAGTCCTCCTCACCCAGGCCCACCACCAGGAAGGTGCCGGCCATGATGTCATAGAGGTTTCCATCCTCATCCCGCAGGCCCCGGTTCAGCTCCAGGCCGATTAGCTTGCCCTCATCGTTGCAGACCAGCCCCACCGGGTCAGAGAAGGGATAGGAGGCGGCAATGTCGCCGCCCACCTCCGCTTGCAGCGAATGGAGGCCAAGATCGATCTCCTTCAGGTAGGGTTCCTTCATCGGCTCTACCACAAGGACCATCATTTTCTCCGGGGCGGCGTGCTCCTGGGCCTCCTCATTGCGGATAGCGAAAGAGCGGGAGCCGTTGCCCATGATGAGATACTTCCCATCGTCAGACTGGTGGTGGAAGCCATACCCGGCCGCCTCCATCTGTTCCCGGCTCATATCCGTCACATAGAAGGTGCCCCTGGGGGTCCGCACTGTTTCGCCGGTCTCCCGGTCATCCGGGGAGGGTGCCGTGGCCTGCCCGGCCAGCTCCGCCTCATAGTCCCGGCCCGCCTGCTCCGCAAAGGCCAGCATCTCGTCCACATGGGACTTGTCCGGGTCCTCCAGTGCCGCTTTGATTACAGCCGGATCAAAGTCAAGAAATTCCTCATACCCGGTGGCGTCCTTGAACTTCTCGATTTCGGAAGGCAGATAGTCCTCCTGGGTCTGCCCCAGGGCGGCCAGCTTCTCATCCAGGGCGGAAATGCGGCCGGCCATCAGGTTTTCGTAAATTTCCTCCCTCGCCGCATGTTCCTCCGGGTGCTCGGCGGCGTACTGCGGGTCGTGCTGGCGAAAAAACTCGTCCATATCGTAGGCAATGTCCATTGCCCATTCCGAAATTTCTTCTTCGGGAATATCGTCCTGGAAGGTCATCACCCGGTATTCCTCCGGGATACTGCCGTGTTCGCCATCGTAATATTCATGGAAGGTGTCCCCGGTATCCCGCACATAGCCGAAGTCGGTAAATTCGCCGCCCTCCTCCAGGGCGACGTCCCGGCCGTAGGCCTCATAGTCGATGTAGTTCCGCAGGTGCTCCGGCACCTGCATGGCGTCCAGCTCCTCAATGTAATACCGGCCCAGGTCGTCATGGTCGCGGATGTCGGGGTACACATCGTAGCAGTCCAGGTTCTCGGTCAGGTTGATGATCTCCTGCAAACTGCCGGAATGGTCGCCGATCTCCATAGCCGCCTGGAACTGCTCGTACTCGCCCTGGCTCATCTCGTCCAGCTTGGAGGCCAGGTAGTTGAGCTCGTCCAGGTTCTCATACTCGCCCAGCTTGTCATAGAGGCCGTCCACATAGCAGTCATAGTCGGTGATGAACCACTCCTCATAGGGCTGCCCGAAGTCGTCCTTGGAGCCAATGCCGATCCGCTCAAACAACTTTTGCAGCTCCTCCGCCGTGGTGGGGAACTTCACCCATTCACCCACCAGGGAGCCCTCGTTGTACTTGCCCAAGTTGGTGATGAAGGCGGCGAAGGGATAATCCTTGTCATATTCATAATGGGGCATATACGCACCTCCTTACAATTCCGGCTCGGACTTCCCCTTGTGGGGCGCCGGCGCCTTGTTTTTTCCCATGCACTCCTGCTTGCTCTGCTCCAGCCGTTCCTTGATGGAGGGTTTCCGGTCCGTCTGCTTCTCCTGGGGGCGGTCATGCTGCCACTCGTCCCCGGACAGCGTTAAATAGCCCCTGCTGGTAAAACAGCCCTGTTCCTCCTGCATGGCGTATTTGCCAAAAGGAACGGGATCAATGGCCTTCAGCAACTCATCCGGGAAAACTATATCTGTATGCTCAAACAGATAGCGCCATCCCAGCGTATCCAGTTTATTGACACGGGACTCCAGGATGAAATACTCGGTATTGGCGGGGAACTCCCGAAATTGCTCCAGCGTGGTCAGACGATAGGGAGACTCCTGCACAGCGGCCAGAAGGTTCCGGTCCTCCTGAGAAAGGGTGGTCAAAGCCCGAAGTGCCGCCTCCTGCTCCGCAATGCTCCCCTCCTGGGGGAGCATTGCTTTCAGATCATTCAGGGAAATATCAGATTTACTTTTTGCCATTCACGCCCTCCTTCCGTTTGGGGAACTCCAGCTTGAAGCGGACATACTTCCCGCCGGTATCATCCAGCACCACCACCGCGTCATAGGAGGCGCCCTTCTTTTCAGACCACATCCCCTTGACGGAGGTGCGGCCCTTTTTCAGCAGGTCGCCGGCCATTTTCTTGGTCAGTTCCTTTTTGCGGGAGGTCCAGAAGCGGTCATCCTTCCACAGCACAAACTGGCAGGAGCGGTCGGAGCAGTAAAAATTCTTCTTGCCCTCATACACCGGCTTGCCGCAGCGGGGACAGAGGCCCACGGTCTCCCGCTCCGGGGCAAACAGCTTCTGGCCCTCCTCGGAAATGTGGGAGTAGTTTTTCACAAGCTCCCGCGTCATTTCAGAAATTCCCGCCATAAATGAAACGGGGTCCGCCTCGCCCCTGGCAATGCCGGTCAGCTTCTGTTCCCACTCCGCCGTGAGCATGGGGGAGGTCAGGGTATCCGGCAGGACGGTGACCAGGTTGATCCCCGCCTTGGTGGGAATAAGGCTTTTGCCCTTGCGCTCCACAAATCCGGCCGCCACCAGCTTCTCCAGGATCGCCGCCCTGGTGGCCGGGGTGCCCAGGCCCTTGCGCTCGGCGTCCTCCGGCATCTCCTCTTTCCCGGCGTTCTCCATGGCCGACAGGAGGGTGTCCTCCGTGTGCACCTTGGGCGGAGTGGTGAAGTGTTCGGTGACAGAGGCCTCCACCTGGTCAAAGGTCTGCCCCTCGGTGAAGTCCGGCAGGGCGGCGGGTTCCGCCTCGTCCTCCGGCTCCTCTTTCAGGGAAGCGCGGAAAATGCGGTCAATGTCCTTCCACCCCAGGGACAGCACATGGCGGCCCTTGGCGGTGAAGGTCTGCCCGCCGCAGGTAAAGGTCGCCGTGACAGTCTCGTACACAAAGGGCTCCGCAACCACGCACAGCAGCTCCCGGCACACCAGCAGAAGGATATTGCGCTCGCCCACGGGCAGAGCGGACAAGTCAGCCTTCTCCAGCTCCAGGGTGGGGATGATGGCGTGGTGGTCGGATACCTTCCCATCGTTCACCAGCAGGGACACATCCGGGAAGAACTCCCCGCACCCGTCAAAGGGCGGCACCTTGGCCGCCAGGTGGAGGACCGCCGAAGCGGTCTCCGCCATGTCGGCGGTCAGATACCGGCTGTCCGTCCGGGGATAGGTCAGTAGCTTCTTCTCATAGAGGGATTGCGCGTAGTCCAGCGTCTGTTTTGCCGTGTAGCCGAACACCCGGTTTGCCTCCCGCTGCAAAGTGGTCAGGTCGTAGAGTTTGGGCGGCGCCTCTTTCTTCTGTTCACGGGTGACGGAAGTGCAGACCGCCGAGTCAGCGGCACAGACCGCTCGCAGGGCCTCCGCCTCCTCTGGAGAGGTGATCCGCTCGCTGACCGCCTCGGCCCCGTCCAAGGCCAGGCGCACATGGTGGTACTTCTCCTTCTTGAAGCTGGTGATCTTCCAGTCCCGGTCCACCAGCATGGCAAGGGTGGGCGTCTGCACCCGCCCCACATTCAGGGTGCGGTGGTAGAGAACGGAGAACAGCCGGGTGGCGTTGATCCCGATGAGCCAGTCCGCTTTCTGGCGGCAGAGGGCGGACTGATACAGCGGGTCATACTCCGCACCGGGGCGCAGGTCGGCAAAGCCCTCCCGAATGGCCGCGTCCTCCATCGAGGAGATCCACAGCCGGGAGAAAGGCTTCTGGCAGCCCGCCATCTCATAGACCAGGCGGAAAATGAGCTCACCCTCCCTCCCGGCGTCGCAGGCGTTGACAAGCTCCGTCACATCCAGGCGCTCCATGAGGTGCTTCAAATTCTGGAAGGCATCCTCTTTGCCCTTCGCCAGCACATAACGGAAGGGCTCCGGCAGGATGGGAAGGTCGTCATACTTCCACTTCTTATAGGCGGGGTCATACCCGGCTGCATCCATCGGGGACATCAGGTGTCCCACACACCAGGAAACGATGAGCCCATTCCCTTCAAAACAGCCATCGGCCCTGGATGTGACACCCAGGGCCGACGCAACGGCTTTCGCAACACTCGGTTTCTCACAGATCACCAGCTTCATTTCGTTTCCTCCGTTTCTTCCGGTTCAGGGGCATCCTCGTTGATATATTCCTCCTCATCCTCAAAATCATAGTCGTCCGGGTCGATGCTGACCTTTGCGCCCTGCTTGGGCTTGATAAACTTGATGTAGGCGAAGGCTCCGCCGCCGCCCAGCACCGCCAGCAGCAGGATCAATACCAGGGCTCCGCCGCTGCCGGACTCCTTCTCCGGCTCCGGTTCAGGCTCCGGTTCCTCCTCCGGCGCTTTCCCGGCACACTCGCTCATATTCACTGCACAAACCGGACAGGCGGTATTCACCGCACCGGCCTGGCATTTCTCCGTACAGGTGCAGACCGCCGGGGTCTCCTGGACTTCGCCATCCTCCATCAGGGCCAGGAGGTCGGCTTCGTCCACCTGGTTCAGGAAGTGGACGGTCTGCGCCCCCTCATCGTCCCGGTCGATGATAAGATAGAACACATTGCCGCCCTTGGTCTCCACGGTGATGAACTGTTTGCCGGAGGAAGCCCCGCCCAGGTCGTCGATCAGGGAGAGGTTCCCATCCGGGGTGAGGGCGGCTCCTCCATCGGAGAGGCCGGAGGGGAGCAGTTCCAGCAAAGCGGAGAGGTCCGCCCCATCCAGGGAGAGGGAAAAACTGCCCGTATCCGTGATGGTCAGGTAATCGGAATGAACATAGCCCTCCCGCTCCGGCAGAAGCACCTTGACCCATTCGCCCTCGGTGCCGATGACCTCCACCTGCGCCCCGTTGGGAAGCTGGGTGAAGGCGTCATTGTCCAGCCCTGCGCCGGTGCGGACATTCAGATTGCCGCCGCAGGTGGTCACGGTGCCGGTGCGCAGGGGCTCCAGCCCCTCCAGGTTGGGAGTGAACAGGATGCCATCCTCGGTGACGGTCACGGTTCCCAGGCTGCCCAACAGTTCGGTGAGCTGGTTCAGGGTGTCACCGCCGGCCTCCGCATTATCGCCGCCGGTAGTATCTTCATCATCGGAAACCGTGATTTCCGGGGTCTCGTCATCCTCCGTGAGGTCTGCCTCCGTCTCGGTGTAGTAAGGTTCACCCTCCCCGCCGCCGGCAAAGGCAGGGATCGCAAAGGCCGTGGCACAGAGCGCCACGGCCAGCGCCGCCGTAAACAGGCGGATGATTGTTTTATTCTTCATACTCGGCGTCCTCCATCTCGTTCTCGCCGGGGTCAGCCGACGCCTCCGCCTCCATCATGCCCTCCGGCAGGGCGATGAGGCCGCTGGCGTATGCCTTCAGGAAGGCCGTCAGCTCCCGGTTGTCCATCTTCACCGCCTTGACCATGCGGACGATCTCCAGGTTCTCCTCCTCCACAAGCTGCGCCTCCAGAGAGCGGAGGCGCTTCTGCTGCTCAGAGATCTTCTCCTTGGTCTTTTCGATGTCTCGGCGGATTTTTTCAACAGTTGCCATGTGTGCAATTCTCCTTTCCAAACCGTTCTTTCCATGAGTAGTTGCGGCCCAGGCCCTGGACCGTTTTCAAATTGGGACGGGCGTTGTCCTCCAGCGCGATGGCCCGCCGGAACAGGTCCGGGTGGTGGTCCCGAAGCCGGATGATCTCCTCCGCCCTCATGCTGGGGCAGAAGAAACAGGAGGACTTGCCCGGCTGGGGAAGCCCCGCATCATCAATGGCCTGCTGACAAGCCCCCCGGTCCCATCCCCATTCCATCAGGGGATACCACTTGCTGTACTTGGGGTCGGCCAGATCCCCCAGCAGCACCTTGTCGCTGCGGTAGCCTTCGCCGGCGTCGTAGCCGATGAACTTGACCACCCGCTTGCCCGCCGCCCATACCTTTTGACACGGCGGATAATGGTTGCAGAACTTTTCCTGCGGCCCGATCTTGTGTTTCAGGGAACACCGCTTGAAGCCATAGGCCATAGAAGGTAGGGTGCCGCTCTGCAAACACTCCTGTTCCAAGGTCAGCCGCTCTCCGTCCCGCGTGGTCTTATACACTCTGGTAATGGGCGGCATCCTATGATCCTTCAGCCAGCGGTCCATGATGTCCAGGTAGGCATAGGTGTGGGGATGCTCCGCCCCGGTATCCGCAAAGAGGATCAGGTCTACCGGGATACGGTGCTGGTGCAGACCGACTAAAAGGGCGGTGCTGTTGACACCGCCCCCATAGGAAACCATATTGATGTGTGCTTCACCTCCCATCAGTTGTACGGCGGCCGGCCGTAGGCATAAAAGTGAGACTGCCAGTAACTTGTATTCAAATTGGTGTAGGAAATCGGGTCTCCACAATGCAGCATCATCCCATCGCCCACATAAATACCCACATGGGAGATACCGCTGGTGTCATAGGTGCCCACGAAGAACACCAAATCACCGGGCTGGGGGTCGGATACCGGCGTGGAGATATTGTAGAGCCCCTGGGCGCCCAGCCGCCCGGTATTGCACAGGCCGGTGCTGGTCAGCACATAGCTGACGAAGCCGGAACAGTCAAACGATGTCTCCGGGCTGCTTCCGCCCCACACATAGGGGTATCCCAGGTATTTCTCTGCCTCGGTGATGAGGGTGGCGAACCGCTCATCCGTCAGGTACTCGGCGGGGATGTCCCAGGCCGTAGGCGGGTTCTCCACATACTTGCCCACATACCCGGAGGACGGGAACAGGTCCGGCCGGTTCCCCAGGGTGGACATATACAGGGCGTACATGGAGAGCTGGTCCTCGCCCATGATGTAGACCGGCACATGAGAGAGGTCAAAGTTTTCCAGCGTGACGGTGCAGATATACCAGGTGTATGGCACCTCCACCTCGTACTCGTTGCCCTCGCTGTCTGTCCGTGTTTCCGTCCGATACCTTGTTTCGGTGGTCACCGTTTCGGTGAGGATGTACTGCTTGTCAAAGAGCATTTTCAGGTCGCTTTGCACCTCGTCCAGGGTAAACACCCCTTCGTGGAGCGCCGACAGGATGGACAGCAGCACATAAGGGTCATGCTCGATTTCGTCCAGGTCAAAGTGATATTCGTCATAGTCGTGAGTGGCCTCGTAGGTGTCCAGGTATTCTTGAAGCTCTGCCTCCATCCCGCAATAGGCGGCCTCGGCTCCGGTCAGGTCCGCGTCCTCGGAGAGATAGGAGGACGCCACCAGGCCGGAAGTCCCGCCCCCAAACATGGAAGTGCAGGACTGCATCAGCCCCATGATGAGCATGAGGATCAAGCCGATCCCTCCCACAATGAGAAGGGTGTGTTTGTTCTTCGTCACAAGCCCGCCCAGCTTCTGGGCGATGGTCCCGCCGCCTTTCTTCGCTGCGGAAGCGGCGGTCTGGGACGCCTTTCCCGTAGCCTGGGCCGCGCCGGTCCCTGCCCGGTGCGCGGCAGCATACTGCTTTTGCAGCCGCTTTTTCTGCCACAGGCGGGAGATGGGGTTACTGGACGCAAGCTGGGGATTTTCCATGACGGACTTCCGCCAGTAGAAATCGGCATTGGCTTTCACCGCTGCCTGCTCCGCCTGCTTCACATCCCGCCAGGGTTTCAGTTTCCGGTCCGCACGCGCCTGATGGAAACGCCGCTTGCCATAGCCCACGGCCTTCTCAATCTGCCGTTCTCCCAGGTGGCCGGCCTGAACGCCGGAGTTATCGCCCTCCACCTTGCTCACTTCGCCGTGGAGGGTGGACCGTATTTCCTGCACCGGCCGGGACAATGGGTTGCCATGTTCCTTGCCGGGAGGCTTTACGGGAACAGCAGCTTTCGCCGCGTCCAGCCGATCCGCCGCCTTGTTCGACTTGCGGATGGCCTTTTTCAGTTCCGGCGCCGCCTGGTCTGTCTCGGAAAACTGCAAACGGGAGGAAGGGCGGTCCCTGGCCGCCTCTCCCTCCCGGAAGGTGTCGCGCCGCTTGCGCCGCGCCTTTTTCGCCTGGTGCCGTTCCACATGGCCCGCCGCCTCGTCCGCCGCCCGGTTTAACACGCCGGCGGTCTCATCAGCAGAGGAATAGTCCTGTTCCGGGGGGCGGTCCGAGATGTGGGTGGCCTCGCCGGTCACCAGGTTTACCGAGATGGCCCCATCATGGGTCATCTTCTGGGCCTCCTTCTCGGAGGCTTTCCATTCCTGCATTTATCCGTCACCTCCTCCATAGGGGCAAATGCTGGCGCAGGCCCCGGTCTCTATCATGGAAATGTAGTGAAAAATGGGATAGGCCTGGGGTGGGCAGACCGCATTGCCCAGGGTTTTCAGCCGCAGGGCCCGGTCCTTCGTGTCCTCCGTTATGCGGGGGACGCCCTCCGGCTCGGCGGCCCAGAGGATACGGCCGTCCATCCCTGGGGGAAGCCCATGAGCCATTCCACCCAGTCCGGGTTCAGCGCCGCCTTCTCCGAGAGAGGCTTCTCCTGGTGGATGATCTGCGCCGACAGGTTGGTCGCCGGGGATTTGTCCCGGAAAGCCGCCGGTTTCAGGGTGGAGCGGTAGCCCTCCGACGCCGCCGGCGTCAGGTAGTACACTGCCGCTGACAGGGACAGGCTCCAGATGGAACCGTCCTTGTTCCGCTTTCGGAAGATCCCGTTGTCCGACAGGTACACATCCAGATTGGCCGCGTCCTTGCAGGTGGATTTGTCGGAGGCAAGGGGCGTGGGAAACATCAGCCGCGACGATAAAAGTTCGCTGGCGCTCATGCCATGCGCCGACGCCGCAAGCCGGAAATACGAATGGGAGAACAGCGTATCCCGCTTTTGCCAGGTCAAAAATCGTTTTGTCGAGCCCCATATTGATGAAGCCAGCAACATTTTCCCCAAGCACCCAACGGGGCCGCAGTTCGGCAATAACGCGGCACATTTCCGGCCACAGGTAGCGTTCGTCCGCAAAGCCCCGCCGCTTTCCTGCGGTGGAAAAGGGCTGACAGGGGAAGCCGCCGGAAATAATGGTGACTGTTTCAAGTCCTGTTTTCTCAAAAAACGCCTCCTTCGTGAATGTGGTGATGTCTCGGAACTTCGGCACATCCGGCCAGTGCCGCTCCAGGATAGAATAGGGGTAGTCCGCCCATTCACATTGGCAGACGGTCTCGAATCCGGCTGCCTCTGCCGCCAGGTCCAGACCGCCGATGCCGGAGAACAGGCTTACATGGGTCAGTCGCTCCATACCTCATCCCCTTCAAGGTCTCCCTCGTCCAGGGTCTCCTCCGCATCGTCCTCCAGAAGGACCATGTTGTGGCGCCGGATGATGGACTCCTCCAGGGTATCATGCGCGGCGCTGCTGTCCTCCGGGAGTCCCAGGCTGCGGTAGATCCGCTTCATTTCCTTCTCATAATTACCTGCCCGCTTTTTCAAGCGGAGAAAATCCTTCTCTGTCTCCGCCTCCGACAGGCAGCGGGCCAGGGAGTGATAGAGAATGATCAGGTTGTAGATGTCGCCCACCAGCATACGGAAGCCGCTGCCGGGGATAATGTACTCATCCTTATACTTCTTGGGCTTCGGCTCCTCCTCAGGGACGGCCTCCACCTCGTCCAATTCCTTGTCCATGAGTCCCTTCAAATCCTTGGGGTCGCCGAACACCAGATAGCGGCCGGGGATGCCCCAGCTCTGGAACTTCTCCTCGGCGATCTCGCCGTAGCGTTTCGCCGCGTCCAGCACATGGAACACGTCCTCCTCATCCTTGATCCGGCCCACCAGGAAGGCAAGCTGATGGAGAAGGCCGTACAGGTGAACCTCATCGTTGATATGGGAGAGATAGGTTTTGCCGTCGATAATGTAGATCTTGTTTTTCATATTCATTCCTCCGTTTCCGCCGCGTGCTCCACCTCGCTGGGCTTGGTGGTGAGCAGCTTGTAAAGCTCCGTGTCCTTGGGGAAGTCGTCCGCAAAGGGCAGAATCACATTGTTGAAGAACAGCAGCCCATGGCCCGGCTCGGAATTGGTCACATAGGCAAGCTGCTCCGCTGAAATGCCCAGCCGCTCCGCCAAAATCTTGCGGTCGCCGGCGGCCTGGTTGAGCATATAGATGAAATCGCTGTTTTCCAGTATGTTCTCGATCTCCGGGGAGGAGAGCAGGTCCTTGGGGTTCTGGGTCGCCCCGGTAGGCACCCCGCCCCATTTTCTAAACCGCTTCCAGATCTCCGCCGAATAGGCCGCCGTCTGCTCCTCCTTCAGCAGAAGGTGGAACTCGTCCACGAAATACCAGGTAGAGCGCCCAATGGCCCGGTTGATGGTGACGGTGTTCCACACCGCGTCCTGGACGATGAGCATTCCCGGCTTTTTCAGGTTTTTCCCCAGGCCCTTGATGTCAAAGCAGACAAGGCGGTTGCGGATGTCCACGGTGGTGCGGTGGTTGAAGAAGTTGAGGGAGCCGTTCACATACAGGTCCAATGCCTGGGCCACACGGTCGGCCTCCGGGATGCCCTGCGCCAGCAGCGCCTCCATCAGGTCGCCCAGGATGGGCATATTCTCCGGCCGGGGGTCCGCGAAGTAGGGCTGGTAGATCTTCTGCACCGCCCGGTCGATGACCGTTTTCTCGATGGCCTCCAGCCCCGTCTTGCTGCCCATGATGAGCTCGCAGAAGGACAGCACGAAGTCACTTTTCAGCGCCAGGGGGTTCTCCTCATCCGAATAATTCAGGTTGATGTCCAGCGGGTTCACATAGTCGGTGCTGGACGGGGACAGCCGGATCACCTGCCCGCCCAGCCGCTTCACCAGGGGCGAATACTCGTCCTCCGGGTCGCAGATGATGACGTTATCTTTGGTGGTCAGGATGATGAAGGTGATCTCCCGCTTGCAGCTCATGGATTTGCCGCTGCCCGGCGTGCCGAACACCAGCCCGTTGGGACTCCTGGACTGTTTGCGGTCCAGAAGGATCATGTTGTTGCTTAAAGCGTTGAGGCCGTAATACATGGACTCACCGCCCATGAACATTTCCTGGGTGACGAAGGGGACGAACACCGCCAGCGCCGAAGTGGTGAGGCTCCGCTCGATTTTGATACGGTTGAGCCCCAGGGGAAGGCTGCTCATCAGCCCGTCCTCCTGCTGGAAGTCCAGCCGGGTGAGGAGGCAGTTGTAGGTCTGCGCCACGCTGGCCGCCTGGGACACGGCGATCTCCAGCTTCTGCTTTGTCTCCGCCATGTGCATGACCAGGAAGGTCAAATTGAACATTCTCTCGTTGCGAGATTGCAGGTCCTGGAGGATGGTCTTTGCCGCGCCGCCGTAGGTGGCAAGGTCGCTGGGGAGTATGTCCATATCGTATCCGCTCCGTACCGCCCGTTTCTGCTCCGCAATTTTCATGGCGTCCAGGTCGGTGATCTTGCGCTTGACCATCTTGATGGCCTCGTTCTGGTTGATGCCCCGGATGTGCATGGTCACCAGGATATTCCCCTCGGTCTCCATAAACTCCGCCAAAATGCGGTCGTGGATCTCCGGGGCGGTGATCTGCAAAAAGCTCACCGCCCCGTACATCTCGCCGATGCGGAAGGTGCGGGTCTCCCCGAAGTGGAAGGAGGACGGGGCGATGAAGTCCTTGACCGAAAGGCCGCTGGGCGCCAGCCAGTCCCAATCGAAAGCGAACTTCCCGCCCTCCGGACGGCGGCCGTCTGCCGGGTGGAGGATGCCGTGAAGCAGCTCCAGCCGCTCCTTCCCGTCCAGCACATGGGCGGCGGCCCCCATGACCTTGAAGCGGTTGAGGGTGTCGGTCTCGATGCGGGCGAAGCGCGCCCGCGCCGCCGCCAGGTTTTCCGCCTCGATGGTCAGGGTCACATACTTGGTTTTCACATAGCCGTTGCTGCCCCGCTCATACTGGAAGCGGAGTATCCCGGCCGCGTCCTCCCGGACAGGGTCCAGGTCGTCCCCCTGGGGATGGATGCCGAACAGGTCCTCCTCCGGCCCATGCTCCACATACCGGCTGCTGAGCGACACCTGCACCCCAATGGTGGGGTCATAGCCGTTGTAGAAGTCGCAGAGGTGTTCAAAGATGTCCCGCTGGTCCTCCGGTCCGGCCAGGCGGTAATTCACATCCGCAAAGGCAATCGTCTTGGAAAAAGAATTGCCATCCAGCCGGCACAGCCCGTCCGGGAAGATGTTGCGGAAGGGGATGCTGTCCTGCACCGTATGGGCTTTCCCGTCCCCCTTGGCCTGGCGGACCACCGCCTCGATCTGTTTTCGCTCGGCGCGGGTCAGCTTACGCCTGGGCCTTGCCGTTTTTTCGTGTCTTACCGTTTTTGCCTGCAATCCTTCTCACCTCCTGTTCCAGTTCGTATTGCCGCACCAGGGCGGAATAGAGATTGTTGGTCTGGTAGATCCGCACCTTTGGGCGAAGAAATTTATTCTGAATGAGATGCCCCAGGAACACCTCCAGGGGCTGCCCGTTGCGCTGGTACATGGCGAACAGGAAGAAGGGCAGCATGACCAGAATCATGCAGAGCGCCGCCGTGGTGGTCCCCAGCGCGCCCCTGCTCAAAAAGAAAAGCGGCACACCAATAACTGCCGCCGCTCCAAAACATATCACCTGCCGCTTGGTCAGCCCGAGCAGGACCTTGCTCTGTACCCGGCTCAGGTCCTTCGGGATCGTTACATAGGCCAATCAATGCACCTCCTTTTTCATGGGAGCATAGTCCTTGAAATCTTTTACCGTGTGGAAAATCCGTTTGTTGTTCACCCACCGCTGAAGATGGCGGGTGATCTTGGGGGCGGTGGGGCGCTCATAAATCATCACATAGGGGTCATACCCCAGGGCCCGCAGGGTGTTCACCCGGTAGAGGTCCTGCTCATGGGTGCTGCCGTAGTTGGTCAGTACATACACCCGCCGGTTCCGGTCGCTTCGGATGGCGGTATGCGCCACAAAGCGCCGGAAATGCTCCGTCAGGTCCTCCTCCGGGTTGTCCCAGGCGAAATGCACCGCCTTGGTCCGCACCTTGTTCAGCAGGGCGATGTTGTCCGGGTTCGTCAGCCGGATGTCCAGTCCCTGGGTGAAGTCCACCAGCGCCCGGCTGTCGGCAAGCTGTTCCAGCAATGCCTCATGGTCCGGGCAGGCCAGCAGGTTGGGGTCCAGCAGTTTGATCTCATCCTCGCCGCGCCAAAATTCAGAGAGGTCAGCGACTTTGACGCTCTTGCGCCCCTCCTTGCCGCTGACAATGCAAAATCCGCAGTTTCTCGGACAGCCCCGGCTCAAAAAGCCGTAGGCCGTTCCCAAAAACCGCGGATACAAAAAGTAGTCCGGCCGGATGTGCTCAATCTCATAGGGGAGGTCCTTGCCACCCGGCCCATAGCCCGTACCGCCCTGAATGACCTGGTCCGCATTGTTCACCACGATGGTGTCCTTGGAGTAGGTGTCCGTGAATACACGGCTCTTGTAAACCAGGTCATAGCGGCCCTTGGGGCTCCACCACTCCACCCGGTCGCCCCGCCGTGCATGATACTCGGAGAGCTTCATCAGGCAGAGGTTGGGAAAGTTGTGAGAGTCCACATCCACCAATCCGATCTTCAAACAGCCACCTCCTTTAGTGCGCCCCGAACAGGGACTTAGCGAGGCTGCCGGTCTTGAAAAGCGTGAAGCACAAGAGGACCGTGTACCCCATACAGCCCCAAATGGCGCCGGAAATGTTGTCGCCGCTCAAAGAAATGCTCTCCACCAGCACCGCGTAGATCCCCACGCAGATCATAATGAGAAACGCCTGGAAGCCCAGGGCCAGCAGGGAGCGGAGATAGTTCTGCCCCGTGTTGCCCCACTCCCGGTTCACCATCGTGGCAAAGGGGATGGGTCCTATCGAGGTCACCAAATACACCTCAATCATCCTTCCATAGATGACCAGGAAGATGCAGATGGAAAGTATCTGCGTACACAGTCCCACGAAGATGCTCTGGAACCACAGCCCCAGCAGGGCGCCAATGCTCCAATCCGCGAGCTGGGTCTCCAGGTCGGCGGTCACGCTGGATATGTCGATGCCCGCGTCCGAAATAATGACGCCGGCGCTCTGGCTCACCACATTCTGCGCCACATCGAACACCGCCATGACGATGTTCCAGGTGTTGGTGACAATGAGCACCGCGCAGAAGGTCTTGAAGATCCATTTGAAGAAGATCCAGGTGTCGAAGTCATGGAGATTATTCTTTTCGATGATGAGCTGGATAAGCTCATAGCACATGACAAAGGTGAGGACAATGCTGGCGATGGGGACGATCACGGTCTCCGAGAGGTTACGGACCATGTTGAAGATGCCGCTGTTCCACGCCGAGGGCGTCATGCCCACCTCCCCGGCGATCTCGCCCACCTTGGTATTCAGGGTATCAAACATCCCGGTCAGGTTGGATATGATACCGTCAATGAGCAGTTCCTGGAACCACTCCTGTATCGCGTCAAAGATCAACGGGGATCACCTCCTTTGCGGGAGGCCCCGTGTACCGGGACCTCCCGCGGGTGTTATGGGGAGCCATCAGCCCAGCAGGCCGGACAGCAGCGGGATCAGGGTAATGCCGATGAGGGCGACACCCCCGCCGGCCATCAGCTGTTTTATACCCAATTAGGTGTAAAACTCTGCTCAATGGCGGGCGGCGGCGTACAAAAAATCTATATGGTGTTTTTAAGAGAACCGTCCCGGCGGGACAGGTCAGGCAGTGACCTGTTCCACCTCTGGGATGGGTTTGAGATTAAAATGAATTTCGATAGAAATGTGTCTTGTTTTATCTTCGTCAATGCGCTCATGCACGACGATTTCTTTGATTAAGCGGTTGAGGGTAGCTGCGTCCAGCTCTGTGATGTTGGCGTATTCCTGAATGGCTTCCACCCATTGTTTTGCGTCATTGGCAAGCTGGACTTCATCGGACAGCCGCTTTCTGCCCTCGGACACTTTTG
>OGIN01000998.1_pt1 | contig 18212 bp, 17 predicted proteins | sample 1571851 | NCBI WGS metagenome assembly OGIN01 (sample SAMEA2582123, study PRJEB24529) | metagenome | biome: Human gut stool | place: China | collected 2011 | reverse complement strand
TGTTCACATCCACCGTGATCTGCGGGGCGTGAGTTGCGGAGTGAAAAGGAATCGTGTTGTTCATAGGCGTTACCTCCAAATTTTTGCAAACAAAAAAGACCCGAATCGAGTCTCTTAGTTCAGTCTGCGCTCAACGCGCTTCTTCCTGCTTCTTCTCTTTTGCCTGCTGTTTTTTCAGCTGCCACTGGTCGAGCAACTTGATGATGATGCTTTCCATCTGCCGGGGCGTGTAACTGCGCGGAAAGTATTTCCGCAGGGTTTCGTTTTTGATGGTCACAGTGTCCAGTTCGCTTTTCTTTTCCTCGTTCATAATGTCGTAGACAGCATCATAACTGAACTCGCTTTTCTGCGCCAGCTTCTTTATCCGTATGGCTTGCGAAAGAGAGGGCGCATTCTGGGAAGCATCCATTGCTTCTAAAAAATCTTGCTGCTGTTTTGCATCAAGATAAGACAATTCGACCGCAGGGTTAAAAGAGATTTTCTTTTCGTCCACCATGTCCAGTAGTTCAGGGACAAGATTGGTGAGCCGAATGAAACGCTGGACTTGTCTGCCGCTTTCATCAGTGGCTTTTCCGACTTCATCAGCGGCTTCCAACTTCCCGACAACTTGTCGGGAAGTTAAATCTGACCTAGCACCTTGATTTTTTATCGCATCCAGCTTCATCTTGTACGCAAATGCCCGCTCACTCGGTAGGATGTGTTCTCTCTGCAAATTGGAATCGACCATCAATATCGTGGCGGCATCATCCTCCATATTTCGCACAATGACAGGCACGGTGTCCAGATTTGCAAGCTCTGCGGCGTGTTTCCGACGATGCCCGGAGATGATCTCATAGCCGCCCTCTGGTCTGGGGCGGGCGATGAGCGGAGCCAGCACACCGTACTGTGCAATGCTCTCTACTGTCCGGGTCATGGCTTCATCGTCCAACACCTTGAAGGGGTGGTTGGTGAAGGGGTGCAGCTCGTCGATGGGAATTTGCTGCACCTGTTCCCGTTGCTCCTCCTGTCGATTTTCCTCGGTGGAAAACAGGTCATCTAGCCCTTTCAGAGCTAAGTTTCCGCTGTCGATCGGCATCCGCCAGCACCTCCTTTGCAAGAGATTGGTAGGCTTCTGCCACCTTGCCTTTGGGGTCATGCTGGAAAATGCTCTTGCCTGCCGCACTGGTTTCAGCCGCACGGACCGACCGTGGAATAGTCTGCTCAAAAACCTTCAGATGCTTTCCGTATGCCTGCCGAATCAGGTTGCTGATCTGCTTTCCGTAGTTGGTGCGGCTGTCGGTCATAGTCAGCAGGATGCCCTCAATTTTCAATTTCGGGTTGATCTGCCGCCGTACCTTTTGGACAGTCTGCAAAAGCTGTTCCAGACCCTTTGCGGAAAGGTACTGCGCCTGCACCGGAATCAGGGCAGCGTCTGCCGCCGCCAGTGCGTTGATGGTGAGCATCCCCAGCGAGGGCATACAGTCCAGCAGGATATAATCATACTCCCGCTTTGCCCCCTCCAACACCTGTTTGAGCATCTTTTCCCGGTTCATGCTGTTCACGAGGGCAACTTCCAGCCCTGCCAGTTCGATGTTGGCAGGAATCAGGTCAACGCCCTCTGCATGGTGTAGGATGCCGTCACCGGGCGGAATGGGCTGGTCGTTCATAGCTTTTGCCATCAGGGTAGAAAGGGTGGTGGGCAGTTCGTCCGGCTGCTGCCAGCCCATGCTAATGGTCAGGCTGCCCTGTGGGTCAGTGTCCACCAACAGGACTTTTTTGCCTTCCATCGCCAGCCCGATGCCCAGATTTTCACAGGTGGTGGTCTTGCCGGTGCCGCCTTTCTGGTTGACGATGGCAATCGTGGTTGCTTTCTTTGAAATTTTCATCACCTCCGCATCGCTAAGTCGTGGTTGGTTTGGTTCTGGTAGAAAAGCTGCATCGTGGTGGGTGCGTTGTACAGAGAAGCAAGCAGATATTGTTTCATATTACGGATCGGGCTGCTGTTCTCTGCAAGGCACTTCAGCACAAAGCGGATATGGTCGGCATTCAGCTTCATAAAACGGCTGCGTACCACCTCGGCGGGCTTATCGTCCCCGGCAATGTGCAGCAGTTTGCGGTTGGTGGCACAGGTGTCCACCAGCAAATCTACGATCTGATAGATGGTATCTTCATCATCCGGGTAAAGCCGGAGAAGAAGGTCCATCTCCAAAGAGCATGAAAAATATTCTTCGAGCAGTTCGCGATTCTTCATCTTCTCCGATTCGTCGGAAAGGATAAGATTCGTATTATTCATCTCTGTTTTATTCTCTTTCTTCTTAATACCTCGTGATTTTACCGGGTCTTGACAAGCGATTTTAGAGCCACAAGAATCGTCATTATCACGATTCTTGACACTCTCCTTTGAAGATTCTGCCGAAAAGTTTTTCACATACACCAAACATGGCTTTCCTTGCCCTCGACGTTTTCGTTCAATCAAACCAAATTTTTCAAGTTCCCGGAGTAGTCTGGTCGCTTTGTTGTCTGCGCAACGCAAAGTCCTCTTGACATCCTCAATCGTGAAGATGATGAACACTCGACCTTTTTTGTCAAACCATTCATTTTTAACAGAAAGGCTCATACGGTCAAGCAGGATGCCGTACAGAGTTTTTGCATCGGTTGACAGATCTTGAAACTGCTGCTCCTGAAAAAGAGCCTTTGGAATGCGGAAGAACGAAAAGAGTTCTCCGGCCTGTCCGTAAAAGTAGTCAAGGGTCATACAATTCTGTCAAGGATGAAAAAACAACGATGATTCATTGACATGGTTGACAAATCCTCCTTATAGATAATTCGTGCAAACAAAAAGCGCAACTTCGATTGGTGAAAATCGAAATTGCGCGATGTAACTTAGCTGGGGGAGAAAGGTCATTTGTCGGGGTCGTTTGACCACAATTTGACCACAAAAGGAATGAAACGTCTTGACATCCAATGAAACAGAATGGTATAATGCATTTGAAATTTAACGATACTGAGTCTAGGCAGTATCGGATTGTACATTGTGTTTTCGAGAGAAGCACAATGGGGTTCAAGAGGCCGTGAGTTCGATTCTCGCCACTCGGACCAAACAAAAATAATCCGAACTTGTTTCCGATAGGAGATGGGTTCGGATTATTTGTTTTCTTCGGAAAGTTCAATATGGGCGTCCGTGGAAGATAAAATCCGAAATCATAGATTGACCGACATAAGCCACAACATGATTTCAGGAGGACATGAACATGAAGTACGATGAAAGAGCCTGCAAGTTCAACATGGATACCGGCTGCGTGGAACTGCTGCTCCGGGATGGGAGAATGATCTCCATTGACTGCACCGGGGTCGAGGATGCACTGGATGTGACCATGGCGCAGAGGTCAGAACTGGATTATCTTATCTACAATGACCCGCTTGGCTATGCCGATTTGATTCTGAACGGAGACCCGGAGAAATATTTGAGGAATGTAGCTGAAAGCCATGGATTAGAGGATTGATCGTTTAGAGATCAACTCGATATAAGGAACAAGCCCACAGGTCTGCCGTATTTTATATGCGGTCTATCCTGTGGGCTTGTTTGCTATTATCGACTCATGATTGAATTTGAAATTTCAAGCACGACCGTATCATATTTGTAGGTGGCAACAATCATCGGCAGGCTTTCCAGCCTTCAAAACTTATGCAGACGTTTGATTTTCGTATCGTTTAAGCCAGAGGAAAAAGCCTATATTGAGCAGAATGCCCACTACGGTGGAGGTGGGTGCGGACAGACCGATCATAGTCAGGCTGGCATTAGGCTGGATGCTCATAATATATGCCATGGGAAGGCGCACCAGCAAAGTCTGCACCAGCCCCTGTACCATGACCCAGAGCGTTTTGTCGTTACCGTTGAAGTAACCCACCATGCTGAACAGGATGGCGGTGGCGATGGTCTCGGGCGCAAAGCCCTTGAGGTAGGCGTAGCCGTTGGCAATGACAGAGGCATCTGCCGTAAAAAGGCTGGAGAGAACGTCACCCTTGCACCACACCAGTGCAAATACGACGCAGCCGAACACCAGACCGATGCCAATGCCGGTGAACATGGACTGCTCGGCGCGTTTTTTATTGCCAGCACCCACGTTCTGGGACACAAAGGATGCCATGGACTGCATCAGAGAACTGGGGATCAGCATGGCAAAATTAACGATCTTGCACGCCACACCGTAGCCGGAAGATGCCTCCAGCCCCAACCGGTTGACGAAAGCGCAGAGCGCCAGAAAGGAAAGCTGGGTCAAAAACTCCTGCAAAGCCAGCGGCAGACCGATGCCCAGAAATTTTTTGCACTGGGGGTTCAGCTTGAAATCAGAGCGATGGATTTTGAAGGGCAGCTCCTTCTTCAGCAGCATTGCGATTGCACAGATTACGCTGACGGCTTGTGCTGCTACCGTAGCAATGGCGGCACCGGCAGCATCCAGATGAAAACCAGCCACCAGCACCAGATCGCCAATAACATTCACAATGCACGCCACCAGTACAAAGATCAGCGGAGAGCGGCTGTCGCCCAGACCGCGGAAAAGAGCCGAGAGCATATTATAGGCTACAATAAAGAAGATGCCGCTGCCGCAAATGCGCACATAGCTGGCGGTCAGGTCTAGGGCTTCGGCAGGAGCCTGCATCAGACTGGAAATAAGCCGTGCAAAAAACACCAGCACCACGAACAGTGCAGCTGCCAGAAGGGTGAACACAATAGCTGCCCCGCCAATGACTTGCCCGATGTACTGCGGTCGTTTTTCGCCCAGATAGCGGGCAATGAGCACTGTGACGCCCATGGCCAGCTGGGTGACAACAAAGGTGACGAGATTGAGTACCTGGCTACCAGTAGAAACCGCAGACAATCCTGAAGTGGAGCCAAAGCGCCCCACTACCAGAAGGTCTACTGCGCCGTAAGCGGCCTGCAGCACCAGCGCACCCAGAATGGGCAGCATGAAAAAAGCGAGCTTTGGCAAAATGCGGCCTTGGGTAAAATCGGTCTTATCGTTTTTCAAGAGAATCTTTCCTTTCGCGCATAATAGCATAGAATTTTTCCAGCGTTTGGATGGTGCACGCTGCATCCTCCTCGGAAATGCTGTCCAGATACGGGAGCAGTTGCGAGAAGTAGTCCGTATTGTACTTCTGGGAAAGCGCTTGCCCGCTCTCGGTGAGAAACAGATAGGTCACGCGGCCATCTTCAGCGGATACCTGTTTTCTCAGATACCCTTTGTGCTCCATCTCTTTTACGGTACGGGTCACACCGGGGCGGGGCAGGTTCAGTGTATCGCTGAGATCAGAGATCTTCGGCTGGATGCCACGGGTCTGCAATTTCTGAATAACATCCAGACACTGGATATAAGAGGATGTCACACCCTCCGGCAGGGCAGGCAGCATCTCCCGTGCCCGCTTTGCCAGATAGCAGGCATCCAGCAGCTGCTTGATCAGTTCGATGGTCATAATGAAATTCCTCTCCAAACGATTATCGAAGGTAATTAACATTGATAATTATATAGAACTGCCCGGGAATGTCAAGTCTTTTTGAAAAATCGGAGATGTCGGCAGCTTTGAGGCATCTGCTTCCGGCATACCATTCTTGAGAGTGTTTGAGCGAATACAGTCTGAACCATGGATTAGAAGATCAAATACAAAACAAAAACAGGGTGCGCCCCTGCGGACGCACCCTGCCATCGCAATTCACGATTTGATTCGTTGGCAACAACCGTGAATTGCATATCGCAAACAAGTTGTTGAGAATTGCACTGCTTGTAAAACTTGCGATTAAAGCCACAGACAATAGCGATATGTACAGCAGGGAGTTCCCCACCGGAGGGAACTTCCTGTTTTTCGTTGTTTGCATGATGAGCCTGCTCTGCCTGCCATGCGGCAAATTCTCTTTGGCCTTCCTCGCTGTTCCAGCAGGCAAGGATGGCCGGGTAGAATGCCCGTGCCAGACGGTCAATGACTTCATCGGGGTAAGGGGAAGTGTTTGTGGACTTTTTCTTTTTGTTCAAACGCACGCTCCTTTGATCGTCCCACCGTGGCAAAGCCGGGCGAGAAAATCAAAGTTCCAATTTTTATCAGGCGCAAGGGCGCGGATGCTTTCCGCCCTGCTCTTGCGGCTGGTGGCTCGTTGATGGCTTACAAGTGCCTGTCGTTATGCCGTTTTAGAGGATTCACCGCTGGATTCTGCAAGAACTTCGTCCAGCGTTTTCAAAAATTCAAGGTGAGGTTTCAAGGCAAAGCGAAGAACTTTGACCTGTTCCGGATGCGTAAGAAGTTTCGGGTTCAAGTCGAACGTAACTTCCCAACTCTTTCGCATGAGAGATTCAGCATTGTGGAGCCGGTAGTACAATTCGAGAAACTTTTGGGGAACATCATAGCTTTCATCAATGCTGGGTATTCTTACCATACTTGCGGTTCGCCAGCAGACAGGCCGTTGCAAACGAGAAATCGCCACACTCAAGGGTGTCGAGCAGGTAGGATTCCCGCAGCTTCGGTCTGCCTTGTTCATCCAGAAGTTGCTTCCCGGTGAACGCATCGTGCTGGTAAATGAGGTACGCTTCGATGGCGGTGTAGTCCGAGTTTTTATTACAATTCGATTATTCAAATCGTTGGCAACAACATCGAATTGTATGTCGCAAATATGCGGTTTATGGTTGAACAATGCAGCTGCCCTTGCGACTGAGGCGATATGCTTGAGCGTTGCCATACAGTTCACCCAGAACTTTCTCGGCGTGCAGCCGAAATGCGGTCAGATCTGCAAGTTCGTCAAGGAGTTTCGCCCGGATCTGCTCGGTGTCTGCACCGCCGGAATTGAAGTGCCTTGCAAGCTGGTTGAGGTTTCCGCCCACCTTGCTGCACTGGGCAAGCAGGGTGGAAACAGCGGTCAGAGTTTCTTCTCCGCCGCCTGCAACGATGACCGTTTTCTCGATCTTGACGTTGTGGATGGCGCGGCGGATGAAGGTGGAGAGGGAGAGATTTAGGAGTTTGCAAGTGAGTTCCAGTGACGCTTTTTCCTCCGCTGTCACACGGAACTTGATGACGTGCGTTTTGTTGTTTGGCGTGTCGTGGCGGTGGGAATTGCTAGGGGTCGATTGAACATTCGTTTTGGTCATTGTACCTCCTGTCTGTTCGATAACTCCTCGGTGAAGTTATGTAAGCACGACACGCCGTTCTTTCGCACCGTAAGGTGCGAATATGAGCAGGGTTTGGGGTGGGACCGCGTTTGCGAAGCGCAGCGGAGCAATGAAAGCCCCAGTGGGGCTTTTAAGCGGCAGCGCGGTCTGCGACAGCAGATGGAGGGGCCTCGCCCCGACAAGTTCTACAAATGTTTCCGAATTGTTAAGACGAAAAAACAAGTAAAGGGTTCCTGCTCGTATATAGAATCGCCGGTTGACCCGAACGAAGTTCCTGCCCCTGTTTGTGCAGCGGCGTTGGTTGAAAAGCCGGTATCACGTTCGGACGGCTCATGAAATTTTTAAGGTGCAATCTTCCCTGGAAAAGAAAAATACCGCCCATGCAGCGCAGCGATGGATTTTGTCGGGTGAATCAGCGGCAAAATGAATCGGATGTGTTGCGGGGCGGTTGATCTTTTAGGGATGATCCACGGCAAGGCAGTGTTCAAAATGAACACGACCACATCTTGTGGATGGTTTCAAACCAATCCACAAAATCGGTGGGATTTGTGACAGAGAATATCACGCATTGAACGGTGCGTCAAGATAATTTGAAAAAAAAAAAAAAAATTATTGCGGCAAAGCGGTAATAGTAAGACTTATAGGAGGCTGCTTGAGCTCTTTTTTCTATTTACAGCTACAATGATAGCCATTGGGGGATTGTGATTGGTCAGGGCTGAAAAGGGCTTTCATAATTTGCTGCAGCGCATCATGTCCTCGACGCTCCCAGCGTCCTCAAAGGACGATTTGATGGGTGTGTAGGGATAAGCTGTAAAAAGAAGCATGGACGCCCCCCGAAAAGGAGAGCGTCCATGCTTCTTGCTGTATCCGAATGGAGGAGATTGCGAAATCAGTGATTGTCCGGGCAGACGATTTCCAGCATCTGATCGAAAGCCTCTTCCATCTGCCGCACCAGTGTGAACTGGGTGCGGGCGCGGTCGAGGTTGTGATCCGGGCGAGCAATATGGAAATAATGGTCGCCCTCCAGATAGTCGGTCAGGAAACGGATGCCGCATTCCAGCGTCATGAGCCTTGCACCCCATGCAAGGCTCTTTTTTTCTGCCATGCTCATGGATGCCCCGGCAGTGGAGAGATAGCCTTTGGCAAACACTTCATACAGATGCAGGTCAAAGTGGACTTTGCTCTGGTCTGGTTCATCCTCGGCGCAGTCGTTGGCACCGGTGCGGATGGAATCACCGAAATCATAAGCCGAAAGACCCGGCATCACGGTGTCGAGGTCAATGACACAGATGCCTTTGCCAGTGGCTTCATCGAGCAGAACATTGTTGATTTTGGTATCGTTATGGGTGACACGCAGCGGGATCTCACCAGCGGCCAGCTGATCCAGCAGAACGTGGCAGTCCTTTTCCCGTGCATGGATAAAAGCAATCTCCGGCGCAATGGTTTTGGCTCGACCCAGTGCATCGGCTGCAAGAGCTTTTTCAAAGTTTGCATAACGGTTGGGCGTATCGTGAAAACGGGCAATGGTTTCGTGGAGGGTTGAAGCAGGATAATCGGCCAGCTGGTTCTGGAACTTGCCCAGTGTTTCTGCCACAGTGCGGAAGTCTGCCTCACAGCCGACCTGTTGCAGACAGACGGTATTCTCTACAAAATCATAGGCTCTCCAGGCGTTGCCTTCAGAATCAATATAGTACGCTGCGCCGGACAGAGTGGGAATGACGTTCAGGCATTCCCGGCCAGGGTCGCCGCCCTCTGCCTGAATCTTTGTCCGTAAATGCCGGGTCACGCCACAGATGTTTTCCATCAGTCCTGCTGGATCGGTGAATGTATCGGTGTTGATGCGCTGTAAGATAAAGCGTTTGGTGTGATCTGCCCGCCAGACCACAAAGGTGTCATTGATGTGACCCTCACCATAGTGGTGTGGATCGCAGACCATCGGCCCACCAAAATCAAAGGCGGATGCAGCAGCGCAGAGAATGGGTTCGGTGACAGGTTTCATTTGAAGTTCCTTGTTTCTTTTTATCTTTCATGCCGTTTTGCCGGGGCAGGGCGTTGTCCCTGCCGTACCTGACGGCGGTATTCGTTGGGAGTCAGCCCCTCCGCTTTGCGGAAGCACTGGGAAAAATAACTGGGGGACGAAAAGCCCATCAGTTCGCTGATCTGAGCCAAGCTGTAACCTGTATTGCCCAGCATATATTTGCTTTCCTCAATGCGGCGGCAATTCAGATAGGTGATGGGAGAGATGCCGTACTCCTTTTGAAAGGTGTGGGCCAGATAATATTTATTGATGTGTGCGATCTCTGCCAGACGGTCAAGCGAGATGTCCTCCCGGAAGTTGCTGTCCAGATATCGCTTGATCTCTACACACTCCCGGCTGTCAGACCGTGGCGTTTCTTCCACCTGCAAAGAGAGCGTTGTGCAGCGTACCAGCCAGATCAGCAGCACCTCCAGCAAGTCCTGACAGACCGTTTCGCAGCCATCCAGACTGCGGTCGGCTTCGGCAAGCAGCATATGCAGCAGAGTGACCATCCGTTCCCGGTTTTCACGGCAGTTGAAGATAGCATAAGAAGAATCAGCCTTGCCGAATAAGATCTCAATGCCAGCCACACCCAGAACGATATATTCAAGCGGTGAAGCGTTCAGACTCAATTCCGTGTGCTCCACCTGTGGATTGACGATAATCATATCATCCGGTTTGACCGGATAAAGCTGACCGCTTAAATAAAACTGTCCTTCTCCGCTCAGGCAATAGAACAGCTCCGTGCAGGAATGGGTGTGAGCCGTGCTGTTCCAGTCGCCGCCGAATTTGCTTTTGCTGATGTACAGCAAGCGAAAGGACTCACGGGGAGCGGGAGCATGACGGATATCAAAGCGTTCGGTGCTCATAACAGGCTCCTTTACAGCGAAACGCAATAAACATAAAAATAAAAACAAGAGACTAAAAATATAATCGCAAAAACCGATGCGTTGAATCGTGCGTTTTTCTCATTATAGGGGCAAAGAAGAAAAAATGCAAGCCTTGATTTTGGACAGGATAAATATTTTTGATGCCGTTAAAGAATAAAAATATGTCAAACCGGTTACAAACGGGAAGAATGTACCAAAACGGACGGGACGAATTTAGCACTTTTGCTGAAAGAAATTTCTAAAAAGCAAGATTTATAAAAAACGAAACAACAAACATCTTGTTGCAAAGGGTGAAAACCTCTATATTGAAATCAATAAATCACACGACCCTCTCGGACAAAACCTGTTTGTCCCGGTTGTGGTTTTGAACGGAATCTTTATGATGGAGGATACACTATGAAACGCATTTCTCGTCGCAATTTTCTGAAAGTGGCTGGCGTGGGTGCCGCTGCACTGGGCCTGGCCGCCTGTGGTGGTGCTGCCAGCTCCACTGCCCCCAGCACCGCATCTTCCGCTGCTTCTGCTGCAGCTGAGGATGTGACCATCAAGGTTGCTGCCATCGAGACTGGCTACGGTGCTGAGATGTGGAAGAAGGTCACCGAGGCCTTTACCGCTCAGACCGGCATCAAGGTGGAACTGACCACCGACAAAAAGCTGGAGGACGTCATCGGCCCCTCCATGCAGGGCGGCGATTACCCCGATGTGGTCCATCTGGCCACCGGCCGTGAGGCTGCCCTGACCGAGCAGTTCATCAAGGGCAATCTGATCGCTGACATCACCGATGTGCTGAGCATGACGGTTCCCGGCGAGAGCAAGAAAGTCAGTGAGAAGATCGCCGGCGGCTTTACCGACACCTCTCTGACCAACCCCTACGGCGACGGCAAGACCTATCTGGCCCCCATGTTCTACAGCCCCTGCGGCCTGTTCTACAACGCCGGTTTCCTGAAGGAAAAGGGCTGGGACGTGCCCAAGACCTGGGACGAGATGTGGGAGCTGGGCGAAAAGGCAAAGGCTGAGGGCACTTACCTGTTCACCTACCCCACCACCGGCTACTTCGACGCCTTCTTCTATGCGCTGATGTACGCCGCAGGTGGCCCCGACTTCTTCAACAAGGCCACCCACTACACCGAGGGCATCTGGGACACCCCCGAGGCAAAGACCTGCTTTGATATCGTGGCAAAGCTGGCTTCCTACACCAACCCCATCACCCCCGCACAGGCCAACGATCAGGACTTTACCCAGAACCAGCAGCTGGTGCTGGACAACAAGGCCCTGTTTATGCCCAACGGCACCTGGATCGTGGGCGAGATGGCCGAAGCACCCCGTGCAGACGGCTTTGAGTGGGGCATGACCGCTCTGCCCGCTGTCAAGGCCGGCGGCGACAGCTACAGCTACACCTGGTTCGAGCAGGCATGGATCCCGGCGGGTGCCGAGCATCTGGATGCTGCCAAGCAGTTCGTGGCTTACCTGTACAGCGACGAAGCCTGCAAGCTGTTTGCCGAGAGCGGCGCGATCCAGCCTGTGCTGGGCATCGCCGACAGTCTGGAAGGCGACAACAAGATGTTCTACTCCATCTACGACAACGGCGCAAAGGCCGCCATGGGCAACTTTGCTTCCTTCACCGCTATCCCCGGTGTGGAAGTCCGCACGGTGTTCTTTGACCCTGTCAACTCTCTGGTGTCCGGCAGCATGACCGAGCAGCAGTGGATCGACGGCATCAAGTCCGCCAGCGACCAGATGCGCGCCAACATCATCGAGTAATTAAGCCCTGCCCAGCGGGGGCGGTTTTTACCGCCTCCGCTTTTTTGGGTTTCTGGATTCCAGTAGAAAGGAACGGTTTGTCTATGAGATCTGACAAAAGCCGCAAACGGTTCGTGTTCCTCTGTGTGGCACCGGCCACCATCCTGTTTTTCATTTTTATGATTTTGCCGACCCTCAATGTGTTCCGCATGAGCCTGTATGAGCGTGGAGCCTACTCGCCAAACGAAACCTTTGTCGGGCTGAAAAACTTCCAGCATCTGCTGAAGGACACCCAGTTCATCCGCTCAATGCAGAACATGATCCTGCTGGTGGTGGTCGTTACCATCATCACCTTTGCCTTTGCGCTGGTGTTTGCAGCCATCCTGACCCGCGAAAAAATCAAGGGGCAGAATTTCTTCCGCATCATTTTCTACATCCCGAACATCCTGTCTGTGGTCGTCATCTCCGGTATCTTCTCTGCCATCTATAAGCCGGAGAATGGCATGCTGAACAGCATCATCGGGCTGTTCCGGGATATGACTGACCCTATCCTCTGGAAAGGCGAAAAGCTGGTCATTCCGTCCATCATCATTGCTATGGTCTGGCAGGCTGTGGGCTATTACATGGTGATGTATATGGCTTCCATGTCCTCGGTGCCTGCCAGCTTGTACGAGAGTGCCAATCTGGACGGAGCGGGCCGTCTGACCCAATTCTTCCAGATCACGATTCCTCTGGTCTGGACGAACATCCGTACCACTCTGACCTTCTTTATCATTTCTACCATCAATATGGCGTTCCTGTTTGTCAAGGCGATGACCAGCGGCGGGCCGAACGGTGCCTCGGATGTGGCCCTGAACTATATGTACAGCCAGAAAGATGCAGGTCTGTACGGTTACAGCATGGCAATCGGTGTGGTTATCTTCCTGTTCTCGTTCGCCTTGTCCGCCTGTGTCAATCGTGCCACCAGCCGTGAACCGCTGGAGTTTTAAGGAGGAAAAACATGAAGAAAACGGAAGAAAAATCCTCCCATTCGGCGGAGGGCCTGTACAAATTTTTCATCTATTTTGTGCTGATCCTGCTGGCTGTGACGATCATTGTGCCGGTGGCATGGGTGTTCATGGCCTCCATCAAGCAGAATGCAGAGTTCTACGGCAACCCCTGGGCACTGCCCGCCGGGTTCTACTGGCAGAACTTCGTCAATGCGTGGAATGGAGCCAAGATGGGCGAATATATGCTCAACTCGGTCATCGTCACCGCGCTGGCTCTGGTGCTGTTGCTGGTGATTGCGCTGCCGGCAGCTTACTGCCTGTCCCGTTTCCGGTTCAAGGGGAGCAAGCTGCTGAACACGCTGTTTATGGCAGGTCTGTTCATCAATGTCAACTATATCGTAGTTCCCATCTTCCTGATGCTGCGTGATGGTGATGTGTGGCTGAAATACCATATTGGCAGCGGCTTTTTGCTGAACAACCTGTTCATTCTGGCTGTCGTGTATGCAGCTACGGCACTGCCCTTTACCATCTACCTGCTGTCGGGCTACTTTGCCACCCTGCCCCACGATTTTGAGGAGGCCGCCTATATCGATGGTGCAAGCTATTTTTCCACCATGACCCGCATCATCTTCCCCATGGCAAAGCCCTCCATCATCACTATTATCCTGTTCAACTTCCTGTCCTTCTGGAATGAGTACATCATCTCCATGACCCTTATGAGTTCCACCAGCGCACCCCGTACTCTGCCGGTGGGTCTGCTGAATCTGATGCAGGCCCAGCAGAGTGCTGCGCAGTACGGCACCATGTATGCAGGTCTTGTGCTGGTGATGCTGCCCACTCTGATTTTGTACATCTGTGTGCAGAAGCAGCTGACGCAGGGCATGACGGTGGGCGGCTTGAAAGGATAAGGTGACAAAACATGAAAACATTCTGGAAAACGCATCCTGCCCTGCGCATCGTGCTGATGGTCGTGCTGTTTGTGCTGTCCATTGCATTGGTGGTGGCAGGCTGGAAAATGACTGGACAGCTGGCAGGGCTTGGCATCATGCTTATGGGCGTGGCACTGCTGCTGGCAGTACTGGCCATTTACAACGCAACCTATCAGGATTGAGGATAAGAGAGGAAAACTATGGAAGATAAGTGCAAGACCGGGCGTGTTACCATTCCGACTGACCTGGATGTGGTGCCCGAAACGTTGGAGATTCTGAAAAAGTGGGGTGCCGATGCCATCCGCGACTGCGACGGCACCGACTTTCCGCAGCAGCTCAAGGATGCGGATGCCAAAATTTACTCCACCTACTATACCACCCGCAAGGATAACGCATGGGCCAAAGCAAACCCGGACGAGGTGCAGCAGTGCTACATTATGACGGGCTTCTACACCGCACCCGGCGACACCGTGACCATCCCGCTGATGAAGGGCATCAGCCCGGAGCTGATGCAGGTGAACACCAACGACGATATCACCCGCTGGTGGGAGGTCATGGATCGAACCACCGGTCAGCCCGTGCCCCCGGCACAGTGGTGCTACGCCGACGGCAGCGTGACCGTACAGGCCGTACCGTTCCATGAGTATACCGTCAGTTTTCTGGCTTACCTCATCTGGGATCCGGTGCATATGTACAATGCCACCACCAACGGCTGGACGAATTTCGAGCATCAGATCACGTTTGATGTGCGCCAGCCGAAAACCCACAAATATTCGATGGAGCGTTTGCGAAAATTCATTGCAGAGCACCCCTATGTTAACGTCATCCGCTACACCACGTTCTTCCATCAGTTCACCCTGATCTTCGACGAGCTGAAGCGGGAGAAGTTCGTGGACTGGTATGGCTATTCTGCTTCGGTCAGCCCCTATATCCTCAATCAGTTTGAGCAGGAAGTGGGTTACAAGTTCCGCCCGGAGTATATCATCGACCAGGGCTACTACAACAACCAGTATCGTGTGCCCAGCAAGGAATACCGTGATTTTCAGGCGTTCCAGCGGCGCGAAGTAGCAAAGCTGGCCAAAGAAATGGTGGACATCACCCACGAGTGCGGCTGCGAGGCGATGATGTTCCTGGGCGATCACTGGATCGGCACCGAGCCCTTTATGCCGGAGTTCAAGACCATCGGGCTGGACGCCGTGGTGGGCAGCGTGGGCAACGGCTCCACTCTGCGGCTCATCTCCGACATTGAGGGCGTGAAGTACACCGAGGGCCGCTTTTTGCCCTACTTCTTCCCGGATACCTTCCACGAGGGCGGCGACCCGGTGCGGGAGGCCAAGGAGAACTGGGTCACGGCCCGGCGGGCCATCCTCCGCAAGCCCATCGACCGCATCGGCTATGGCGGCTATCTGAAACTGGCCTTGCAGTTTCCGGAGTTCGTGGACTACGTGGAGAGCGTCTGCAACGAGTTCCGCGAACTGTACGAGAACATCAAGGGCACTACGCCTTACTGTGTCAAACGGGTGGCGGTGCTGAACTGCTGGGGTAAAATGCGGGCATGGGGCTGTCACATGGTGCATCACGCCCTGTATTACAAGCAGAACTATAGCTATGCCGGTGTCATTGAGATGCTGTCCGGTGCGCCCTTTGATGTGAAGTTTATCAGCTTTGAGGATATCAAGAACGACCCGCATCTGCTGGATTCGTTGGATGTCATTATCAATGTCGGCGATGCCGACACCGCACACACCGGCGGCATCTGGTGGGAAGACCCGGAGATCTCCTCCGCTATCCGCAAGTTCGTCTGGAACGGCGGCGGCTTTATCGGCGTGGGTGAGCCTTCCGGTCACCCGTATCAGGGCCACATTCTCCAGCTTGCCAGCGTGCTGGGCGTGGAGGAAGAAAACGGCTTCACCCTCAACTACGACAAGTACAACTGGGAAGAACACCCGGACCATTTTATCTTGCAGGACGCCGACCAACCCGTGGACTTTGGCGAGGGCAAAAAGAACATCTACGCCCTCGAGGGCACCGAGGTGCTGGTGCAGCGAAACAAAGAAGTGCAGATGGCGGCACACGACTTCGGCAAGGGTCGTGCCGTGTACATCAGCGGTGTGCCTTACAGTTTTGCCAACAGCCGCACCCTTTACCGCGCTATCCTGTGGAGTGCCCACAGCGAGGAGGAACTGCATACATGGTTCAGCTCCAATTATAATGTAGAAGTTCACGCCTACGTCAAGAACGGCAAGTATTGTGTGGTGAACAACACGTATGAGCCGCAGGACACCACAGTTTATACGACTGATGGCAACAGCTTTGACCTGCATCTGGATGCCAATGAAATCAGATGGTATGAAATTTAAGTTCTCCTTCTTATCAATCTGTGCAGTGAACGACCACTGCACAGCATAAGAGAAAGCGGTGACTTTCCACAATGCGGAAAGTCACCGCTTTTGTTTGCTGTTCAACAAGGCGGCAATGATTTTTGCGGCTTCTTTGAAATTGTTAGTTAATACCGCCCATGTTTCACATGAGGCGGCGGCAGATTCTCTTTCAGATTCATCATGGACAAGATACAACAAAATATGCACAAAATCGAAGTGTTTGACTGAAATGCAAAAAGATAAGCTGCCGATGTGAAAAAACTGTAAAGAACGGCGTGAAAACCAGTTGACAATGTTGAAAGCTGTGGTAGAGATACCGGGACAGAGTGCAAAAGGAAAAGAGCAAAGGCGAAGATATGCCCCTGCTCTTTGGCATTGAAGAGATTTCAGATTTCAGTCCGCTGTGTCCAATATGCGCCAGCCGTCCATCAGGTCTGAATTTTCCAGAATAAAGGTGTGGGCGGTGTCCTGTCCCCATGAGTTGTCGTATTTCAGCATCAGATAATCGCTCAACTCGGTCCGATTTTTGAACTTCAACAAGCGATACGGCTCCTGAAAAGCGACCTTTTCGACGAAATATACTGCATCCGATGTGGGAAGCATAACGCCGACATGACCGATCATAAGAGAATTGTCCGTTTCAGAGAACTGATCGTGCAGGACCACGGAGACGAGACGGATCTTATCATCTTCTACGAAGGAGAGACCGCGTTTCTTCCATTCCTGTTGAATCGTTTTCAAATGGGTAGGAATATCGGTCGTATTGGTGGTTTTGACCGGGGCGAACAGCGCATCAAACTTTTGCCGTTCGTCGCCGCAAAGGGATTCCGGGTCAGAATCCAGTGTTTCATAGTCCATAAACAGGGTGTCCTCAGCTGAGTCAAGGTCTGCCTTGCCCGTGACAGTGATAAAATCACCGAACAGCCCACAAGCGGTGATCCGACAGTTCCAGCCGGGGAAGGTATCGTATTTTTCTGTCCATGCGTCCTGCATGGAGTAAGGATCGTATTTCAGATCCGAAGGCTTGGCGTTTTCAAACCCTGTGGTGAGCCATGCCGGGTCCACAGCATTGTTGAACTTTTGCACATGATCGAAGAAGGTCCGTATCCGCAGGTCGGATACGCCGGCATCCTGCAAAAGTTTGGAAAGAAGAGCCTGTGTATCCGAATCTGCCAAATTGGAGTATTCAATTTGCTGAAGGACGGGCTGAGAAGCTTTTTGAGTGCAGCCTCCTGCCAGAAGCGCACCGCAAAAGAGTGCAGCGGTGCAGACAAGAAAAGTTCGACGTTTCAAAAATGGTCACCTCGTTGTGTTTTTCGGAAAGTTTCTTTGAGTGCCGGAGTCTCCACCATAGGCGAAGAGAGCAACGCCATCGGTCTTATAACGAATGGTATCACAGATAAACAAAGAAAATCAATGACTTCTGTCGTATTTGACCATATATAATGTTGCAGTGTCCATATCCCATACGGCTAACGTCCATGTGGGGAAAGACGATGCGGCAGTTTTCTGAACGATTTTATTCATGTCCGACACAACAGGAGTATACCCAAGTTGGAAAATGAAACAGAACGATATAATACATTTGAAATTTAACGATACTGAGTCCAGACAGTATCGGATCGTACATTGTGTTTTCGAGAGAAGCACAATGGGGTTCAAGAGGCCGTGAGTTCGATTCTCGCCACTCGGACCAAACAAAAATAATCCGAACTTGTTTCCGATAGGAGATGGGTTCGGATTATTTGTTTTCTTCGGAAAATTCAACGCAGGTGTCCGTGGAAGATGAAATCCGAAATCATAGACCGACCAATACAAACCAGACAACGATTTCAGGAGGATACGGTTATGAAGTACGATGAAAAAGTTTGCCACTTTAACATGGACACTGGGTGCGTGGAACTGCTGCTCCGGGACGGGAGAAAAATCTCCATCGACTGCACCGGGGTCGAGGATGCGCTGGATGTAACCATGGCGCAGAGGTCGGAGTTAGACTACCTCATCTACAATGACCCACTGGGCTATGTCGATTTGATTCTGAATGGCAATCCGGAGGAATATTTGAAGAATGTGGCTGGGAGCCATGGGCTAGAAGATTAAGGACAAAACAAAAACAGGGTGCGCCCACCCGGACGC
>OGIN01000995.1_pt1 | contig 18226 bp, 13 predicted proteins | sample 1571851 | NCBI WGS metagenome assembly OGIN01 (sample SAMEA2582123, study PRJEB24529) | metagenome | biome: Human gut stool | place: China | collected 2011 | reverse complement strand
TATGTTAGCAAATGAAAGGGTAGTATTACCACCATTAGAAGAACAAGAAAAAATAGCTAACTATCTTGATAAAAAAGTTTCAGATATAGATTTGATTATAGAAAAGACAAAAGCCACTATTGAAGATTATAAAAAGTATAAACACTCTATCATCACAGAGGCAGTAACAAAGGGAATAAATCCTAATGTAGAAATGAAAGATAGTGGAATAGAGTGGATAGGAGAAATACCTAGAGAGTGGGAAGTTAAGAAATTATCAGAATATTTTTTCCAAGTTAAAAATAAAAATAGTAATCTAGAAGAAAAGAACTTATTATCATTAAGTTATGGTAAAATAATTAGAAAAGATATCAATAAAACAGATGGTTTACTCCCTGAAAATTTTTCAAATTATAATATAATAGATAAAGGAGATATAGTTTTAAGATTGACAGATTTACAAAATGACCATAAAAGTTTAAGAGTTGGATTGTGTAATGAAAAAGGAATAATTACCTCTGCGTATATAACTTTAAGGATTAGAAAACCACAACCTACAAGTTATTTTTATAATTATATTCATACTTATGATATTCATAAAGGATTTTATGGTATGGGAGATGGTGTGAGGCAAAGTTTAACTTATGATGGATTAAAAAGCTTTAAGATTATTTTACCATCACTAGAGGAACAAAATCAAATAGTTGAATATATTGATAAAAAGATTTCTGAAATAGATACCCTGATAACTAAAAAAGAGGTTCTAATAGTAGAGTTAGAGGAGTATAAAAAATCTTTAATCTATGAGTGTGTAACAGGAAAAAAAGAGGTAAATGAAAATGTATAAAGATTATTTTAAATGTGAAAATAATAGAAGTATTCAAATAATAAAAGATATAATAGTAACTCACTTTGAAACATTAGACTTAGATTTTGATTTTAAAGAAAAAGAAATAATAAACACAAATTACAATTCACCTAGATTTTGCCCAACAACTTTAAATCCAACTTTTGATATAGATAAAATTTTTTTATCTGTGAACAGTTATAATTATTGGTGTCAAGTTGTATATCAGTTATCACATGAATTAGCTCATTGTTTTGTATATTGTTATAATAATTCCGAAAAAAATAAAGCTTCTTGGATAGAAGAAACTATTTGTGAAGCAATTTCTCTTTATTTTTTAAATTATTTTTATAAAAATTGGGATAAGATAGAATTGTCTATAAATAGTCCAAACTATAAAGCTGGTATATGGGAGTATTTAAATGATGTATTAAATGAAGAAGGAACAAAAGTTTTATCAAATTCAAAAGGATATTATGAACTTATGGAGATTGAAAAATATTCTCAAGAAAAGAGAGAGGATAGAAGATTTGAGATGTTCCAATTATATTTTAAATTAAGTGATAAAAATATAAAAGAATTAGTTAATTATAGAGATTATATAATTGAAAACAAGAAAATATTAAATACAGAGGAATATATTAAAAGTTTTCCAAATAACGAAGCTGTTTTATTTTTATGTAGTTTACAAAATTCTATTCTAAGTGGGGAGTAAAATATGGATACTAAAGAAAGAAGATTTGAAGAAGATATAGAACAATATATGCTCAATTGCAATGGTTATCTAAAAGGAAACCAGAAAACATATAATAGAGAGAAAGCTATCGATTTATCTAAATTGATAACTTTTATTAAAACCACTCAACCAAAAGAGTGGAAAAAATATGAAAAAAATTATGGTACAGATTCTGAAACTAAATTATATAAAAGATTTCAGGAATCAGTAGATAATTATGGATTGATTTATGTTTTAAGACATGGTATAGAAGATAGAGGAGTAAGGCTTAAACTTGTAGCATTTAAAGCTGAAACTAATTTAAATCAAAAGGTTATAGATGATTATAATTCCAATATATTAGAATGTACTAGGCAATTTAAGTATTCTACTGAAAATGAAAATTCTATTGATATGGTAATTTCTATAAATGGAATTCCTATTATAGCTTTGGAATTAAAAAATCAATTAACAGGACAAGATATAAATAATGCAAAAAGACAATATATGGAAGATAGAAATCCTAAAGAACTTTGTTTTAATTTTGATACAAGATTTTTAGTTTACTTTGCTGTAGATTTGTACGAAATTGTTATGACAACAGCTTTAAAAGGAAAAAATACTTTCTTTTTACCATTTAATCAAGGAAGTAATGGGGCAGGAAATGTAGGGGGAGCAGGAAATCCTTCTGTAAAAAGAGGATATATTACAGCATATTTATGGGAATATATCTTAAAAAAAGATGTTTTATTGGAGATTATTCAAAGGTATATCCATGTATCAAAAGAAACTAAAATAGACCCTATAACAGAGAAAAAAATTACTAAGAAAACTTTGATATTTCCACGTTATCATCAATTAGATGTTGTAACAAAACTTATAAATACAGTAAAAGAAACAGGAGCAGGAAATAATTATCTTATACAGCATTCAGCAGGCTCAGGAAAATCTAACTCTATTGCTTGGCTTGCTTATGGACTTGCTAATTTACATAATAAAAATAATGAAAAAATTTATAATTCTGTAATTGTGGTTACTGATAGAACTGTATTAGATAATCAATTACAAGATACTATTTATTCTTTTGACCATACAAAAGGAGTAGTTGAAAAAATAGATGGAACATCTAAGGATTTAAGAGAAGCTATAAATAATGGAAAAAAGATAATAATAACTACATTACAAAAATTTCCGTATATTTACCAAGATATTAATGATAATACTAATAAAAAATTTGCGATTATAGTAGATGAAGCACATTCATCACAAACAGGGAATAGTGCTAGAAAATTGAAGCAAGCATTAGCTGACACAGAAGAAACTCTTAGAGAATTTGCAGAGTTAGAAGGACTTGAAGAAGAAGAGTTGAAAGATGGTGAAGATTTTATTATTAATGAAATGTTATCTCATGGTAGACAAAAAAATCTATCTTTCTTTGCTTTTACAGCTACTCCAAAAGAAAAAACTTTAGAAATGTTTGGAGAAAAACAGCTAGATGGAACATTTATCCCATTTCATATTTATTCTATGAAGCAAGCAATTGAAGAAGGTTTTATTTTAGATGTTTTAAAAAATTATACAACTTATAAAACTTGCTATAAAATTGCAAAAGCTACACCTGAAAATCCAGATTTACCAACATCAAAAGCTGTGAAAGCTATTCAAAGATATGAATCACTACACCCACATAATATAGGACAAAAAACAGCTATTATTATAGAGATTTTTAGAGAAATAACTAAAAATAAAATAGGTGGAAAGGCAAAGGCTATGGTAGTAACACCATCAAGACTACATGCTATTAGATATTATCAAGAATTCAAAAGATATCTAGAGAATAAAAACTATAATGATATGGATATTTTAATAGCCTTTTCTGGTGCTATAAAAGATGGAGAAATAGAATATACCGAAGAAAACATAAATAAAAGAAAAGATGGTACAACTATAAAAGAAAAACAATTACCCGAAGAATTTCATAAAGATGAATATTCAATGTTAATAGTTGCTGAAAAGTATCAAACAGGTTTTGATGAGCCATTATTACATACAATGTTTGTTGATAAGAAATTAAAAGGAGTAAAAGCTGTTCAAACTCTTTCAAGATTAAATAGAACTTGTGCAGGGAAAGAAGATACGTATATATTAGATTTTGTAAATACAGCTGAAGAGATACAAGAAGCTTTTAAACCTTATTTTGAATCTACTCTTCTTGATGAAGGAGTAGACCCAAATAAACTTTATGATATAAGAAATAATATAAAAGATTATAATTTATATGATAGAGAAGATATAGAAAGCTTTTTAAAAATCTTTTTGAAGAAAGGAAAACAAACAGAAACTGATTTAGGAAATCTTGTAGGAGTATTTAAACCTATTACAGATAGATATTTAAAATTAAATGAAGAACAAAGATATGAATATAAAGGATTAATCAAGAATTTTAATAAATGGTATTCTTATATTTGTCAAATTACTAGAATGTACGATAGAGAATTACAAGAAGAATTTAACTTTACTTATTATTTAGAAAAACTGTTACCACAAGTAAGAGATACTGAAAATGTGGATTTGACCAATAAATTAAGATTAGAGTTTTATAAATTAGAAAAAACTTTTACAGGGAGTATATCTTTAAATCCTACATCAGATGATAAAACTTTGATAAATCCAAAAAGTATAAAGCCACAAGAGAAAAAAAATGAAGAAGAAGAAGCTTTAGAAATATTAATAGAAAGGGTAAATGAAAGATTTAAAGGAATATTTAACGAAGGAGATAGAGTAATAGTTGAAACTATCTTTGAAAAATGTAAAAAAGATGAAAAACTAAAAAAACAAGCTGAAAATAATGATGAACAAATGTTTAATAAAAGTATATTCCCAGAAATATTTGAAAAAGTTGCTCAAGAGTGTTATCTGGAATCTATGAATTCCTTTGCTAAATTATTTAAAGACAAAAACTTTTATCAAAGTATTATGCAAGAAATAGCAAGAATAACTTATAAAGAGTTTCATAATTAAAAATATTTTAGGGAGAGATTGCAATGAGATATAAATATATTGATAAAATTTTACTTAAACATGATTTTATAAAATGTAAAAAGAAAATTTTTTTACTCTATTTTTCTTATATTTTAGGTTATACTTTTATTTTCTTTATAAATAATAAAACTTTACATTTTGAACATTGGATTTTTTTAGTAAGTATGGTATATTTTATCAATTTAATAGTTATACTTCCATTAAGTGAATTTTCTAAAAAAATTAAAATTTGGGGATTTTTTTTATTAATTTCTTTATTTTTTAAAATCTCTTTGGAAGGAATAGAAATAATAGAAAGAATATTAAAAAATACTAGTAATTTAATAATAAATAGTTATTTTTTTATTTTTATTCTTTTAAGTTTCCTTTACTATTTATCAAGAGTTTCAACTGAAATAATAAATAAAAATGAAAGTATAGAAGAGCTTTACCCAGAAAGAAAGGAGGATAAAAAATCTATTTATGACTTTTTAACAGTTGAAGATAAATTTAATGTTTTAGGAATAGATGAGAACTTTGGAGAGGGAAAGACTTTTGTAGTAAATAAGGTTTTGGAAATATTAGATGATAGTAAGTTTGAAGTGATAAAGATAAAGTGTTTATTACTAGAAAAAGAAGAGATTTACCCCTATATAATAAAACAATTAAATAGAGTTTTAATAAAAAATTTAATTTTTACAGGACACTTTGAGAAACTAAAAAATTCTTTTATAAAAAGTGTTGATGGTAAATATTTAGGAGGTTTTTTTAATCTCTTTATTAGAGAAACTAGTATAGATGATATAGAAAATTTTAAACAAGCTATTTTTAGATTAAATAGAAAGATTATTTTAATTTTTGAAGATTTTGATAGAAACTCAAATTGTGAAAAAATAGAGAAATTATTTTCTTTTATTGATGATTTTTCTGAAAATAATATAAAATCTCTGGTTTTATATAGTTCTGATAATTTAAAAAATATTAATAAAAAATATAATAGGAATTATATAGAAAAATATATTCCACTTACAAGAAGTTTGACACAGCTCTCTTTTAGAAGAATATTGGAACGGGAAATAAAAGGATTAGATAAAGAAGATTTTTATTTTTTGATTTCTATTTTTGAGGGAGATAAAAATATATTTTCTAGAGATTTTGAAAGAAAGAAGAAAGAATTTAAATTTGTATTAGATTTTCAAAGCTTAACTTCATTAAAGATGATTTCACATATAAATTGGACTCCTAGGAATATAAAAAATTTTGTAGATGAAGTAAGAGTATATTTTGATAAGGGATTAAAAATAGAAAAAAGAATCGTTATTGCATTTACTTTTTTAAAAAATCTTCTTTATGAGGAATTTTATGAGAAGATAGATGAATCTTTTTCTTTTGAAAAAACTTTTCCTATTAATTTAAAATTGTTAAAAAATAATACTGATATAACATTAGAAGATTTAGATATATTAAATAGATTGATTTTTAAAAAGTATTCTATTCTTTTAAATCAAAAAATAGAATTTATAAATATAGGAAAAAATCGTATATTTTTTGATGATAGGTTTAAAAATGACTCTAGTCATATTAATAATTATTTAAGAAAATTAAATCTTCCAATATTAAAAGGATATAGCATAGAAGAGATTAGCGAATGTTTGAAGAATATAGAAAAAATTATTTTAAAAGATAGAAAAGAAGTAGTATATAATACTGATAGTACAGATAATATATTTATATATGCTTTATTTAATTACTTTCTTTTATTAAGAAATGATGAAAATAAAGTGATGGAAAATAATGAAAAAATTGTTAATGCTATCAAGAAATTAAAATCCTTAGGTAAAACAGAATATTTATCAAGTCAGAGAAGATATTATGAAAAATTAATTGATTGTTTAAAGTATGAGGATAAAAAAGAGCAATTAGATAGTTATAATGGATTAATAGCTGAATATTATCATAATGATGGAAGCTTTGAAAATGTATTTTATTTAGAAAAAAACTTTGAAGAAACATCCATATCAATTCTTGATATATTTGATGATGAAGAAAATAAGGAAAAATTTTTAGAGTTAATATATTATAGAGATGATAATAAAATAACTGATAATTATTTAACAACATTTTTTAAAGTTAGAATACAAAATATTCAAATAGCTGATTTTATATTAAATGATTTTCTAAAAAATAATTTTGAACTTAAATATAGAGATACATTAAATCTAATTAGAAAAAATATAAATAAAATTATTATTAGAGAAAGATGTCCTTATCTACTAGATGACTTAACTAATGTAGAATTTTATAGAGAGTATATAAAGTACTTAGAAGGGATGCTTAAAAAAGAAAGCTTACATAATCGTCGAATTTCTATAGTTAATAAATCTAAAATTATAAAAGATAGTATAGAAAAAGTAATAGAATTTTTAAATATTCTTATAGAATTAGAAAATAATCATAATATAGAGAAAAAAGAAGAATTTCAACTCTCGGTTGAATCTTATTTACCAGAAGAAATAGAAGAAATTAAAAATTTAACTATTGAGGAGGAAAAAATAAAGAAGATAGAAAAGATTTATATAAATGAGGGTAAAAATATAGAGTATATTCAACGGATATATGAAAATGTAAAAGATTAAAAATTATATATTCTATAAAACTAATTTTAAAGCCATTCATTTTATAAATATTTGCATGAATAACTAAAATAAGTTTTAAAGATAAATTAGAGGGCTATATCTATATTTGGATAATTTATAAAAGTATTAAATATAAAAAATAGAGAAGTTTCAAGGTAATGACCTTTTAACTTCTCTTTATTTTTATAAATCTCTCCAATTTTGTGGAAGCCCCATAATTAAGTAAATATCATTAATAGAAATACTTTTTAATTTTTTATCTAATTTTAAAATAGCTTCATCTAATTTCAACTTAAAAATATCAAAATCCTTTTTAGATAACAATTCTTTTAAAATAATCATTACAGCAAAAAAATCTGTTTTTCCAAAAAGATATGTTCCTGAAGAATGAATAGGGATATTCAATCTTTGGTGATGAGGAGTATTTTGAATATCTCCTCTAAATCTAAAACAATAACACCTTTCTTCATGAGCACAAGCATTTCTAAATAAACCTAAAATTTTAATATATTCTTTCAAAATATTATCTTTAACTTTAAATGATTGAGCAATTTTTTGCTTTTGAGGTTGTTTTAAAACTGAATAAAATTTACTAAGATTTCCAAAGGTTAAAACATTAACTAGAACCCATAATGGAATTTGATGATACTTTAACAAATAGTGATTAACAAACTCTTTTTTATCTGAGTTATCAGAAATAATTTTAGTTAAAGTCGAAATTAAACTTGTAATATTTTCTAATTTTTTATTATTATTTTGTTTTTGTTTATCACTTAAGCTTTGATATTGCGGGTCTGTTTTTAGAAGAATATCATAATTTTCTATATTTAAGTAGTCGTTTTCATATTTTTTAGAAAAAGTATAAGCTATAACAGATTTTAATTTACTTTCTATAATTAGAATTTTCTTAAAAAGTATATTTCTTAAAGCTCTATCAAAATTATAAAGAGCATATAATTCAAAGAAACTTGTATTTTTTAAATATTTATTATTTGAATCTAAAAAAGGAGCTCTGTATCCATTTATTAAGCTATAATAATTTTCGTTTATTAATATTTTTTTTACTTTTGATTTTTCAAAATTTTTTACAATTCCTTTAGAACGCAATAAATAAAATTGCATATTATAATTTAAAAATTTTTTCATTAGTACTCCTATATATAAAAAAAGTCTCCGAACCACACGGGCACTCGGAGCACGGTCTGCCTAATCAATCACATAACAGTTACACAATAATTATACAATAATGTTATATTTAATATAACATTTCTATTAAAAATAGTCAATAATTTTTTTATATTTTTATTTTTTTAGATGCTCGGTATAAATTTGAAAATTCTCTTTATCTATCCAATATTTCTCTTCTTTTAAAAGAATATTGTGTATTCTTGAAGTTTTTTCATTTACTTTATCTAAAGATTTCTTATAATAATATCCAATTCCCAGATTAAATAAAATTGTAAAAATAACAAGAGTCAATAAAATTTTATCTAAATAGTCATATAAATCATTTTTTCTATATAAAGATTTTTTGGCTAAAGTAGTGATAGTTTCAAATTCACTAATATATTTTTTTTGATTTTTTTCAACAAGTTCTTTATCATATCTTAATATATCCTTTCCTAAATTGAATAATATTTTAGAGTTTTCATTCATCTCTAATATAAGCCTAGATAGAGGTTCTGCCTTTATTCCTTTATTTATTACTTCTAATCTTTCAATCATTACAGGAATTCTATTAGCAAAATTGTCCATAGTTTTAATAACTTCTTTAGATTTATTTTCAAGTTCTTTTATTTTTTCATCAGCTTTCATTTTTAAAGCTAAATTATCAAGTTTCTCAATAACTTCACCTTCAGAATTAACTTTTTCATTAGAAATTTCATTAAAATTCATATTGACCTCCTACAATTCTATTCCATTATTTTTAGATATATTAAAGGAACTTTTTTCTATTTCATTAGTTATTTTCTTTTTTTCAGGATAATATCCCATTTTTTTATTAATATCTTCAAGTTTTATATTACTAGCCATATTCTTATTAATTTCAAATTTTTCTATAAGATTCTCTTTGGTAAAAAGTGGAATGTTAAATGTTTTTTCAAGATTTGATAATCTAAACTTATTCTTCTTTCCCTTTAAAATAGATATTGGTATAGAAAAAGTTATATTTTTCTTATTATCATTCCAATCTATTCCATATCCTTCTTTCTCTAATTTTGCTATAAACTCTTTTTTAGATGTTGCTACTTTAGAAACCTCCAATATTTTTTCAGCTAATGATGTAATATCAGCTCCTTTTTTTATAACTTCATATTTATTTTTATCATAGACAATTATATCTCCTATTTTATTATTTTTTTCTATTTGTTTAATTCCAAACTCTTTACAGATTTCATCATTGACTTCTTTCTTATATTCTAATTCTTTTTTTGACTCATGAAGTTTTTTACCATTTATAAAATTTACAGAATTAACTATAAAATGAGCATGTAAATGGTCTTTATCGTCATGGATTGCAATATATACTTCATGCCCTTCAAAAACTTTTTCAGCCCATCTATTTGCTACTTCCATAATCTCATTTTTACTTATTTCATTAGGAGCAAAACTCTGAATATAATGCCTATATTGTCTTCCATCTAATTTATTGAAATACTCTTTTGTTTCATAGAAATTATTCACAATTTGATGATAGTCATTACTACAATTTATTCCAAAAGTATTACAAGCTTTTTCGCCAATATATTCAACTGCAGATTTAAGAGAAGCCTTTGTTTTTCCACTTTTCTTTACGACTTTAATAATTGCCATATTTTAGTAATCTCCTCATTTAGTTTTCCAGCTTCATCTATTTCATCAAGCAATATTTTACTATTAACTTTTTTAGAAATCTGATTTAAATTATTGGATAAACTTCTTGTAAGTTTTCTTAAATCATCTACAAATAAATTAAGTTCTTTAATATCATCAATTAAACTTTTTCTAATAAGCTCTCTAATCAAATTAGCTTGACTTAAGTTCATTTCCTTTGACTTATATACTAATTTATAATGGTCATCTGCACTTAAAACAACAGTAAATTTAAAAGATTTATTTTTCATATTAATATCACCTCAATATTTAAATTTACATAAAAATTTATCTTGAAAAAGAAATTTTTATGTAAATAGAAGGGGGTTCAAGGGGTTCTCCCCTGCAAGCTTCAAAATTGCCTAACGGCAAATTTGAGTAGCTTGCTTACACTACTTTATATTCAAATTTAATGGCAATCTTAAAAAATTTCTCTTATTAAATATTAAATAAATATTTTTTATAAAGTAGTGTAAGGGCTATATAGATTTTCTCAAAGAAATTAGGTTTTGCTTAAATTCAAAGGAGCTAACTTTTGCTAATTTACTTTTGTTTTTATTTAGAATTTCTAAAGGAATATCTATAATAATTTTTTCAATTTCTAATTTTAAACTTTTATCACTAATAATACCAGCAAAATAAGATAACCATTTTTTCTTATCACTATCTAATTCTTTTTTTACAACTTTTTCTTTTTCTCCATCAGAAGATTTAATGTCATAATTCCACTCTTCATTTAGTCCTTTATATAAAATAGCATTAAAATTTTCTCCTTTTCCTGAATTTATATAACTCAAAGTTAACTCGTATATCTTTATGAACTTTTCTTCAGTTAAATTAGGAATATTCTTTTTAATATTTTTCTTAGTTGCTAAATTCAATAAAGTATATTTTGATAAATCTAAAAAATCATAACTACTACTATTTTTTCTTTCTGTTCTTTCTTTAGTAGTAGTAGTTTTTTTATTAGTTAATCTTTCTTTAGTATCTTCTTTTATTAGTAGTGTTGGATTTACCGATATCGGAGGAGCCGAAATCGGATTTTCCAATTTCGGTGAAATCTCTTTATTTCCAATGTTTTTCTCTTTTTTATTTTTCTTTTCTTTAGTAGAAATTTTTTTATGTAAAATACTACATCCTTCAGGAACTTTTACATAGTCATCTAATACTTCTTCATATTTTGTAGGAACTTCAAAAATCAAATAAAAAGTTTCCACTACTTTCCCTTTTTTTCTTATTTCAAAATAATGACAATATTCAAATTCTCTTAATTCATTCAAATAGCATCTTGTCTTATCTTTTTTATCTTTTTCTTTTACTGTAGATAGATGATTTATCTTTATTTTCCAATCACTAGGTCTACCAATTAGATAAGTTAAAAGACCCGTAGCTCCCCAAGAAAGTCTATTATCATTAACTCCTGTTTTATCAATTTGCATGTATGGAGTTTCTCTTTTTATTATTTTAACAATTGCCATTTGATTTCCTCCTATTAAATGATTAATTTATTAAGAAGAAATTGCAAAGTGCGTACTACTAGCGTACTATTTTTTAGAAAAAATTAAAATTTTATGAATTTTTTTAAATAAAATCCTTTATTTTTCAATGAGTTATAATGAGTGAAAAAAATAAAAAAATAGAATGGGAATAGGAGCTAGAATAGCTGAAACTAGCTAAAATAGCTACTTCTAGATAGTAAAAATAAGAAATTGGCCGCAAATTGGCCGTATAATAGAAAAGCAGCCCTAAAAAGCTGCTTTTTTTATTTTTATATTTTCTAAACTATCATCATATTTCATTTTTAGATTTAGAGTTATTCTCTTTAGAAATCAACTTAGCTTTTATTCTATAAAGAGTAGCTTCACTAAGGCCACTAAATTTAATACAATCTGATAACTTTATACTTTTATTTATCCAAGCTTTGATATATCTTTCTTGTTCAGTAGTAAGATTTTCTTGTTTATTTGGCCTACCTACTTCTCTTCCAGTTTTTTTAGAATATTTTTTTCCATTCTCATTAACTGGCATAGAATCAATACCTTGTCTTTGTCTAATCTTAGTTCTTTTTAATTCTTCTTCAGCAAGAGTAGTATAAACTTCTATTAAGATATTATTAATCATCTCAATTATAAGCTGATTTTTCTCATCTAACTTTATTTGAGTGGTTGGTAAGTCATCTACTATAAGTCTAATTCCTTTTTGCTTAAGTTCTCTTAATTCTTCAAGAGCTTGTTCCTTATTTCTTCCCAATCTATCTAAACTCATTACAATTAAGGTATCTCCTTTTTGTAATTCTTCCTTTAGATTTTGATAAGCTGGTCTGTCAAAGTTTTTACCTGTTGCTTTATCAATAAATACATCAGAGTTCCTCAATTCATATTTATCCCTTAAGGCTAATTGTCTATCTTCATTTTGTTCCTTAGTTGAAACACGTATATATAGATATTTTCTCATATAAGTTCCTTTCTATATATAGAAAAGAGAGATTACTCTCTATTAACTATTTTTCTATTTTATGATATACTCTTTTCCCGTCAAAAACTAAAGCTATATTAGTTATATCATTTATTCCCTCTCTTTTCAAAAGAGCATCATATCTATTTGTCTTAATTTGATTTAAAGCTTCTTCTAGCTCTTTTTCTACTGTTCTATCTTTTAATCTCTTTAACTCTAAGATATAGGCTGGTTTATTTTTAACTACTGGTTTTAATATTATATCTGGTCTTCCATTTCCACTTTCAAAATTAGGAATTGAAAGATATGTTCCTTCTAATCCATATAAAAATCCTTCTAAAAGAGTTTGATAAGGATTTTCATATCTCTTATCTGTGTCATATGTACTCATTGCATTTAACACAAGATTTTCAAGACAACTTATTATTTCCTCTAAATTTTTAGTTAAAAGTGCAAATTTTAGCTTATTGATAGTTCCAAGTCCATTGAAGATAATATCTACAAATAGATTCTTAAAAAATGTCATTATCTCATTATTAGGTATTTTCACAAAATATGTGTTCATATCTATCTTTTCTTTTAATGTTAAATATCCTGAAAATAGTAGTAATTCCCATAAATCATCTGGAGATAGATTATTTCCTAAAGCTATGCTTTGACTTATATACACTACTGTTTCTTTTCCATTAAATAGATTATTCAAGGTATCAAATACTGGCTTATCAGAATTTTTAAGAAGTTCTTTTATTAAAGTATTTCCAGATGTATTTACCCAATAAGCTTCTAATTTTTTAGTTTTTAAAAATTTTAATATACTTAAAGGATTATATACTTCAGAATTTCCAAATTTATATCCATTATACCAAGACTTTACCTCTTCAAGTTTATAACTAATTCCATAATCTTGAAGTGCTTTTTCTACTTCATCTTCAAGTAATCCAAAGTATTGAGAAAATTCATCATTAAGGATAGTATAATTCTCTATATTATTCAAATCAGAGAATATCCCTGCTTGAGCAACTCTAACTATACCAGTTAAAACTCCCATATGTAAATATTGATTAGTTTTTAAAACATTCCCATAAAGACCCTTGAAAAAAGTGATAGCTTCATTGTAATATCCATTTTCATAAGCTGATATTATAGGAGAATCATACTCGTCTATTAGTACAATAACTTTTTGATTATAGTATTTGTATAATAATGAGGTTAAAAAAGATAGTGAAGTTTTTAATTCTTCCTCATCACTCTCTTTTCCAGCAAACTTATTGAATACCTTATTTTCATTTTCTGTTAATATATGATTAATTTTACCATCATACTCATTATATAGTTCAAATATTTTATCTCTTATATTTTTTATAGCACCATTCCAACTAGAAGAATCTATTCCTTTCATTGTAAGAAATATTACTGGGTATTTTCCTTGTTCACTTATCATAGGAGAATTTTCTATATCTAAACCATTAAATAACTTTCTATTCTCTTCTTTAGTTTCTATATCAAAGAAGTATCTAAGGGTGGACATATTAAGAGTTTTTCCAAATCTTCTTGGTCTACAAAATAATTTTATCTTAGCTCCATCAAGGAGAATCTCTTCTATAAATTTAGTCTTGTCTATATAGTAATAATCTTGTTCTATAATTTCTTTGAAATCTTCAACTCCGAGTCCTAACTTTTTTTGATTTAACATAAAACCTCTCCTTTCTATTTTTTATGATTATATTATACCATATTAAAAAAAATATTACTATATTATCAATCAAAAAGTATGAAAGAAATTTTCACAATTTTGATTGATTTTTTATAAAAAAAAAAGAGTAAATTAAGCTAATAAAACTGTAACTTAATTTACTCAATCAAAAAGTATACTTAAAGATTGGTTATTAGAAAAATTTAAAAAGTTCTTTCAACATAACATACTTAGTAACTAAGGTAAATAAAAAAAGTGCTAGGAGAGCTTAGCTATCCCTGTAATTATTTATTATTTGATACACTATTGAGTAAGTTCATCATACTAACATTAGCATTAGGATAAACATGTGAATAGGTGTTTAGAGTAGTTTCTACTTTTTCATGGCCAAGTCTTTTACTTATAACAACTGGATTTATTCCTAAATGTATTAGTAAGGTTGCATGGCTATGTCTTAGGTCATGTAATCTTATCTTTTCCATATTTTCAGCTTTAGTTATTCTCTTCATTTCATGTTCAAATAAGTATTTAGTACATGGGAATAATCTATCTTGCGGTTGAAGTTGATAAAACTTTTCAATATATTCTTTAAGAACTTCAACTAAGTTATCATCTATCTCTATGACTCTATTACTTTTAGGAGTTTTAGGAGTAGTTATAATATCCTTTCCAGTAAGCCTTTGATATGATTTATTTACCCTCAAAGTCTTTTTTTCAAAATCTATATCTTCTTTGGTTAATGCTAATAACTCTCCTATTCTAAGCCCACACCAGAATAATATATTAAATCCAGCTATAACCATTGGTTTATGGTTAGCTTTGGAATGGATAAATCTATTAAACTCTTCTACACTCCATACGTGCATTTCATCAGCATTTTTCTTTCCTATACTACCTGCTTTATGGCAAGGGTTTTCTTTTAGATTATAGAATTTTACGGCATAGTTGAATATTGCTACAAGCTGATTATTAATAGTTTTTATGTAGGTCTGACTGTATTTTTTTCCATTTTCATTTGTAGCTTGTAATAACTGCCCTTGCCAATTTCTTATAGTTGTAGGAGTTATATCACAAATTTTCATTTTATTAAAGAATGGAGCTATTTTGAGCTCCATTAGATATTTTTTGGTTGCTAATGTATTTTCTTTTAAACGTGTAGAAAGATCAGTTAAATAGAGCTCTAAAAGGCTTTCAAAGGTCATATCTAGTTTATAGTGAGATTTACTTAGAAATTCCCTCTCATACTCTAAAGCTTCTCTTCTGGTGGAGAAACCCCTTTTTTGGGTTTCTCTCTTTTTACCAGTGATATCAGTATAGTAGAAACGTGCTCTCCACTTGCCATTAGGCTCTTTAGTTGCAGGCATACTATGCACTCTCCTTTAATCCGAGCCTTTCAAGAAGGTACTCTCTATTTACTCTTCCTCTGAGAGTTAAAAATCCTTTCTTTTCTAGCTCTTTGTTAAGTACCCTTATAATTTGGTATGCTTTACCTATCTTTACTTTACATATAGATGCCACCTCCTCTGCTGTTAAGATACTTGTTTGATTTTTTAATATAATTTGTTCCATATTATCCCTCCTTCAATTTATGATATATATCTATTTTTTTGTATAGAATATAGGGGCAAAGTTAACTAACTGTATTTGTTGTTCATTAGTTATTCCTATATTTTTATTTTTTAGGTCATCCAACTTTATATTAGGGTATAGCTTACAAAAATCGTTTTTACTGTTTTCTACATCAAATGAATCAATATTAGGATTTACTAAGAGAGTGAGATTAATATTCTCTTTATACCCTTTTGTAAATAAAACGAGATCATTTATACGTTCAAGAGCTTTTCCAAGAGCATATGTCAACTCTGCAATCTTTTGTCTATCTTTTTCTTGTTGAGTTTTGAGTAAGCTTATTTCAGCAGCAAGATCATTTTTCTCAGCTAGTAGATAATCAAATTCTTTTATAGAAAAATAGTTACTAGCCAAAGGAACATATCGCTGTTTCAAAATTATTTCATCAGCAGAGAGAGTTAAAATTTCTGGAATAAATTGAGGGGTATGCTCTTGAAAGTATTTTTTCTCAAAAATATTTTCTAGTTTTCCTATCTTATCTAAGGCAATCTTATACCATACTGTTTCTTCTTTTAATTTGATAAGAGCTCTATGTTCTAAGAAGTGTGCTTCTTCTATAGTTGAGTTCTCAGGAAGGTAATTAAGTATTAAAGCTAATGCTATTTTTCGTCCATTTTCATTTTTGTAGTAAAAAGGCTTGTACTCCCCATTTTTTAAATTAACAATAGAATCAGCTATAGCTTCAAATCCTTTAAATTTCCAACTCTTTATATCTAGCTCTTTATCATCATTTAAAAAATAATTTAAGGTTGTGATTATCTTGCATTTTTCTTTAGCTAGTCTTACAGGAATTTCTTCATCGAACTCAAAATTAATAGGATCTCTTCTTTCTATTTTAATAGGTTTTTCATTGGCTGAAATAATGTGTTCAAGGGTTATTTTTTCCATTAAAAATGTGGGTAAGATTATAATTCTTTCTAAGCCCTGCCTTTCTTTTAATTCATCTGGAAAGTCTTCAAAAAAATTGTCATTAAATTTAGGGTATAAATTATTAAGACTGGGTATATATTTTGTATTACAATTTCCTAAAAATACTAGGCTAGTTCTATTTTTATAACTTTCTTCTATTCTTTTAACGTCATTCCCACTACAATGTGTTAGGAGATTTGTCATTATTTCATCTTCTATATTTGATAATCTGCTTGTTTGCTCATAGTAGGCGACATCGTATTCATCTGAAATTATACCTTTCTCCTTTGTTTTTTGGTTACCGAAAAGGACAGCATTAGAAAAACTAGGTATATTCGTACAAGTTTTGGAACTTTTTTCAATAAGAGTTGTTTTTCCTGTACCAGGTTCACCAAAGCTAATAATATGTCCATCTTTTATAAGAGCTGGAAGAGCATGTAAAAGCCGAATTAAGTTATCCATTAGTGTTAGGCTACCTTTAAGACCAAAATTTTTCATAGTATTTTGAAGATTTTTATCCATTATTTTCCTCCTTATTTGTCAATTTTTTTATCAAGATAAACTCAATGTTTACAGCACTTAAATTTTTTTATTTTTCACAAATAATCGCTTAATTATGAAGATTATTGCCTTTTATTTTAAATTTTTACATAACAAAATTGAACGTCTTTTTTATTTTTGGGTATGAAGGCTTATTTCTCAAAAATTTTATGGATACTAACCTCCTATTTCTATCTGGTTCTTTGACCTAAATTCCTTCGTTCTGTATCTCCATAATTTGAGTGTCTTTTTGCTCCTTTGCTGAGTTCTTACTCTAATGGTATGAATATTAGACTTCTGCTCTTATTTGTTTTTTATGTTTATTTTAAATTTAAGCATTTTTCAATGGACGTTTACCTTAAATTTAATTTTTTTAGCTTTTTTAAGCTGCTACAGGTCTTTTTATATCATGTAACATCTTAGTTTCATCATATTTAATTCCTTTTGATAAAATTGTAAAAAATATCCTAATCATTTTACAGCAAATAGCTGTAAGTGCTTGTTTTTTCTTTAGAGGATTATCTTTACGTTCTATATAGTAATTATATATTGATGAAAACTCTTTATTAAAACCGATTAATGGAATAGTTGCTCTAAACAAAATAGTTCTTAATTTTTTTCTTCCTCTTTTACTTATTCTGGTTAAACCTTTATGTTTACCTGAACTATTTTCTTTAAGAGCTAATCCAGCATATTTTTGTACTTGTTTAGCAGATTTAAAACGTCTTATATCCCCTACTTCAGCAACAAAAGATATAGCTGTTGCTATTCCAATTCCTTTTATTTCTGCGATTTCCTTTATCATAGGAATTTTCTCGCATAATTTATTTAACTCTTCTGTTATTGAGTTCAATTGATTTTGCTTATATTCATAATCTTCAATTAAAAGTTTTATTTCAAATCTGGCTGAAGAAGTTATATTTTTACACCCAATACTTTTTTTAGCAGCT
>OGIN01000979.1_pt1 | contig 18560 bp, 20 predicted proteins | sample 1571851 | NCBI WGS metagenome assembly OGIN01 (sample SAMEA2582123, study PRJEB24529) | metagenome | biome: Human gut stool | place: China | collected 2011 | reverse complement strand
ATAAAAACACCCCGAAAGTTAGATTTTTTCTGTCTAACTTTTGGGGTGCAACTCAAAAGTTCAAAAGGATTACGATAGGGAATATAATGCCTATAAAAAGCAATTAGCTCAATATGAGTCTTATAGAGATAGAGAGTACGAAACACAATCACAAATCTATTTTTCTCCTGAAGAGCAAACAAATGATATTTTACATTGGTTAGGAACAAATGGTGAAAATGCGATTGTGGTTTCTGTGGAGGACAGTGCTGGTATTAAGAAAGACATTCATTCATTTGCTGATATAAAGGATTGGGTGGATAAACATGATTATGATTCCAGTATTAAGTCAGACTTTAGAGACTACAAAGGGGGCGACTAAGTATTCTTGAATGTCTATGTGGCTTCTACAAACCCTACACAAGCTTTTTTCTCGGCTTTAGGCTATAATAGATAAAAAGGAATGTTGGGAGGGCCACTATGGATATCACGAGTTTTATTCCTAGTCAGCGACAGACTATTCTGGAACGTTTTCAGCAAGTGGAGGCCTTAGGATTAGGCGCAGTTCGTATTGAGTTGAAGGTTGCGAATCCTGTTGGCATCATCTATGAGTGCTACATTATGGCAGGGGAAAATTATTTTTCTGATCAAGCAGTGGTATCCTTCCGTATTCTTTACGAAAAGGACTTGGAACGCATTTCTTTGGATGTCGTTGATATCCCTGGTCGCTCAAGTTTGTCTAATTATCTCCAGTTACTAGAGATTTTTGAAGGCCTGCAAAATTATCTTAATCGAGAGTTTGCTAAGGTAAAAAATACATAAACATCTGATAGCAATCAGGTGTTTCTTTTTGTGCTAGAAGTTCAAAATTTCACAATCTTTTTTTCACAAGATTGTCTGAAAACTGTGCTATAATGATAACAGAATTGTGAAGTGATGAAAGTTTGTGAAAAAACGAGCAGACTTTGACACTTTGTGACTTATACTTGAAAGGAAAGTTGGCTCTATCATTTTAGGGCCAGAAGGACTGTATTCATGTCAGAAGAAAAGCAATTGTATGGTGCGGATTTAGTGGTTGATAGTTTGATCAACCATGATGTTGATTATGTCTTTGGGATTCCAGGTGCAAAAATCGATAGAGTTTTTGATACCTTGGAAGATAAGGGACCTGAATTGATTGTTGCCCGTCATGAGCAAAATGCTGCTTTTATGGCTCAAGGTGTTGGACGTATTACAGGGAAACCTGGTGTAGTATTGGTAACATCTGGTCCAGGTGTCTCTAATTTGGCTACTGGTTTGGTAACAGCGACAGATGAAGGAGACCCTGTTCTTGCTATTGGTGGTCAGGTTAAGCGTGCAGATCTCTTGAAACGTGCCCACCAATCAATGAATAACGTTGCCATGCTTGAGCCAATTACCAAGTATGCTGCTGAAGTACATGATGCTAACACCCTTTCTGAAACGGTAGCAAATGCCTATCGTCACGCTAAGTCAGGGAAACCAGGTGCAAGCTTTATTTCAATTCCTCAAGACGTGACCGATGCTCCAGTCAGTGTTAAGGCTATTAAGCCTATGACAGATCCAAAACTTGGTTCAGCATCTGTTTCTGATATTAACTATCTCGCACAAGCCATTAAAAATGCAGTGTTGCCAGTCTTTCTATTGGGGAATGGTGCCTCATCAGAAGCCGTCACTTACTCTATTCGCCAGATTTTGAAGTATGTCAAATTACCAGTTGTTGAAACTTTCCAAGGTGCTGGTATCGTGTCACGTGACCTTGAAGAAGATACTTTCTTTGGTCGTGTAGGTCTTTTCCGTAACCAACCGGGGGACATGTTGCTTAAGAAGTCTGACTTGATTATTGCCATTGGGTATGACCCAATCGAGTATGAAGCACGTAACTGGAATGCTGAAATTTCAGCCCGTATCATTGTAATTGACGTTGAACCTGCTGAGGTGGATACTTACTTCCAGCCAGAACGTGAGTTGATTGGTAATGTTGAAGCAACTTTAGATTTGCTCTTGCCAGCTATTCAAGGTTATAAATTACCTGAAGGATCAGTTGAATACCTTAAAGGGTTGAAGAATAACGTTGTTGAGGATGTTAAGTTTGATCGCCGACCTGAAGAAGGAAAGGTACATCCGCTAGATTTGATTGAAGTTTTGCAAGACCAAACCAAAGATGATATGTCAGTCACCGTTGACGTTGGTAGTCACTACATTTGGATGGCTCGCTATTTCAAATCTTATGAACCACGTCATTTGCTTTTCTCAAATGGGATGCAAACTTTAGGTGTTGCTCTTCCGTGGGCCATCTCTGCAGCTTTGGTTCGTCCTAAGACAAAAGTCATTTCTGTTTCTGGTGACGGTGGTTTCCTTTTCTCAGCACAAGAATTGGAAACGGCAGTTCGTTTGAAATTGCCAATTGTTCATATTATCTGGAACGATGGCCATTACAATATGGTGGAATTCCAAGAAGAAATGAAGTACGGTCGTTCATCTGGGGTTGACTTTGGTCCTGTAGATTTTGTAAAATATGCTGAGAGCTTTGGAGCGAAAGGTTATCGTGCAACAAGTAAAGAAGAGTTTGCTAGCTTGCTTCAAGAAGCCTTGGCTCAAGCTGTAGATGGACCAGTCCTTATTGATGTTCCAATCGACTATAAAGACAATATTAAACTCGGCGAAACTATTTTGCCAGATGAATTTTACTAAAAAGAGGGTGTAGACATGTCTGAAGCCATAAAATTATTTCAATATAATACTTTGGGAGCCTTGATGGCTGGGCTTTATGGAGGTACTTTAACAGTTGGAGAATTGTTGGAGCATGGAGACTTGGGTCTCGGAACATTAGATTCTATCGATGGTGAGTTGATTGTTCTTGACGGTAAAGCCTATCAAGCCAAAGGGTCTGAGGGTAAGGTCGAAGTGGTAGAAGTTTCTCCTGATGAAAAAGTACCTTATGCAGCAGTCGTACCTCACCAAGCTGAAGTTATTTTCCGTCAACGTTATGAAATGACTGATAAAGAACTTGAGGATCGTATTGAATCTTATTATGATGGGGTTAATCTTTTCCGTTCTATCAAAATCAAAGGTCATTTTAAGCATATGCACGTGCGCATGATTCCAAAATCAAATGCCGATATTAAGTTTGCGGATGTTGCCACACGCCAACCTGAGTACGAGGTAGATAATATTTCAGGTACTATCGTTGGTATTTGGACGCCAGAAATGTTCCACGGTGTGAGTGTTGCTGGGTATCACCTCCATTTTATTTCAGACGACCTGACATTTGGTGGTCACGTTATGGACTTTGTTATTGAAAATGGTATTATCGAAGTTGGTCCAGTTGACCAACTCGACCAACGTTTCCCAGTTCAAGACCGTCAGTATCTTTTTGCTAAATTCAATGTCGATGAGATGCGTGAAGATATTACTAAGGCTGAATAAAATTTTTTAAGACATCAAAAATCATAGAAGGAACTTTCCTAGATAATTAGGGAAGTTTTTTTGTTTTTTGAAGTTATTTCCATATCGAAATTGTTGACAGATGTAATTATAGATGTTACAATTCGTGATATAAAATTCGATATGGAACTAAAATTCAAAGAAAGACATGGTGTTTTATAATGGATTATTTGAAAGTACTAGTCGAAGAGATTCATTCAGTTGTAGTGGCAACGGTTGATGAAACAGGACATCCTCATACAGCTGTTATGGATATGATGTGGGAGGATGGGAAAACAGTTTATTTTTTGACTGCTGATTTTAAACCTCTGTACAAGCGTCTTAAGGAAGATGGACGTGTAGCGTTGACAGGGATGACTCAAGGGGCAGGAACCATGGACCGTAAATCTATTTCCTTAACCGGTCAGGTGGAATGGATTGGAAAAGATCATCTTGGAGCGTTGTTGGACGCCAATCCATACATGTTTGAGATTTATTCGACAGAGGAGGGGAGTAGTCACCTACAAGTCTTTCGTTTTAAAAAAGCAGTAGGGGACTTTTATGATTTGACGCAATTGCCACCCTACCAAGCAAGATTTGAAATTGAGGGATGATAAGATGACAAAGATTCAAGAAGCGAAGAAAATCATTGAAGAAGCAGATAAAATTGTGATCGGAGCGGGAGCTGGCTTATCTGCAGCAGCTGACTTAACCTACTCAGGCTCACGTTTTGAGGTTTTCTTTAAAGATTATATTGCTCGTTATGGCATGCAGGATATGTACTCTGCAGCTTTTTATCCTTTTGAGACCGCTGAAGAGCGCTGGGGTTATTGGGCTAAGCATATCTATCATAATCGTTACCAACCGGAGGGACTTTCGCTTTATAGAGATCTTTTCGACTTGGTTAAGGACAAGGATTATTTTGTGATTACGACCAATGTAGATGGGCAGTTTATGAAGACAGGATTTGCTCCAGAGCATTTCTTTGAAGTGCAAGGCAACTATGGAGAATGGCAGTGCTCCGTCCCTTGTCGTCAGGAAGTCTTTGATAATGAAGAAGCTGTCATGGAGATGCTAAAGGAAATCAAGGGCTTGAAAATTCCAACTGACTTGATACCGTATTGTCCTCATTGTGGGGCGACAATGACCATGCATTTACGTGTAGACCAGGCTTTTGTCCAAGATGAGACTTGGGAGGCTTCTTATGAAGATTATCTAGGATTTTTAGAAGGGATGGAAGATCAAACGGTTGTCTTCTTAGAATTGGGTGTCGGATACAATACGCCGACCATCATTCGCTATCCTTTTGAGAAAATGACAGCAGTATTTCCAAAGGCCCATTTGATTCGCCTCAATCGTGATGATCTTGAAGGTTTTGCTGCTACAAAGGAAAAGACAATTTCTATAAATGATGATATGGGGGAGGTACTCCAACAATGGCTAGCAGACTAGAATATTTGATTGATGTTTTAAAAAGCGAGCAGGGATTGACAGAACTAGAGATTCCTGAAAAGGTAGAGGAGCAAGAAGTGTTATATCGGGCTCTTCAAAATGTCCGCTATCCAGCACCAGTAACAGCCAACTTTCTCTACCAACAAGACCGTTATTTACAAGAAAAACTAGTAGAAAAAGGAGTTGTAGACTTAAAAGACTTGACTCCGGTTCGGCCCAATCTCTACCTGTGGCAAGGAGATATCACTCGCCTGGCAGTCGATGCCATTGTCAATGCAGCCAACAGTAAGCTTTTAGGTTGTTTTGTACCTAATCATTCGTGTATTGACAATGCCATTCACACAGCTGCAGGAGTTGAACTACGTTTAGCCTGTCATAAGCTCATGCAGGAGCAAGGAGAGGTTGAAGCTACGGGTCAGGCAAAGATGACCAAGGCCTACAATCTACCTTCTCGCTATGTCCTTCACACGGTTGGGCCCGTTATCTATGACAAAGTGACAGATTTGGAAAGACGACAGTTAGCGTCATCTTATGAAGCGTGTTTGACCTTGGCTTATGAAAAAGGTCTTAGAAGCTTAGCCTTCTGTTGTATCTCAACAGGAGAATTTCATTTTCCAAATGAAGAGGGAGCCAAGATTGCGATAGAGACGGTTCTACAGTTTCAGAAAAAACACCCTGATATGACAGTTGTATTCAATGTTTTTAAAAATTTTGATTATACGATTTATCAAACATTATTAAAAAAAATGTTTCTATATAGAAACAGTTGACGGATGTAACAAACAGTGATACAATAGCTTTAATATTTCGATATAGAACAAAAAGGAGACAAAATGGACAAGATGTTAGGGGGCTACCAAGCTCTACAGATACGCTTATTGAACGGGCGACTTTTTCAAAAACTCTTGAGCAAGGAACCAGATGCCAAATACCGTAGTGAACAAGGAAAAATCTTAACAGTGCTTTGGCAAAAAGAAGATGGTCGAGCAACTGCGACAGATATCGCCCTCGCTTCAGGATTAGCTAACAATACACTGACCAGTATGATTAAGAAATTAGTGGACCAGGGCTTGGTTACGATTAAACAGAGTGACCAAGACAAGCGCAAGAAGTTTGTCGTTTTGACCGATCTCGGTTGGGCGCAAAAAGAAATTGGAGACCGTGTTAGCAAAGAACTGGGAGAGATTTTCTACCAAGGCTTTTCTGATCAAGAAATCCGAGAATTTGAAGCCTATCAAGAGCGTATTATCACAAATTTAAAAGCTAAAGAAAATGATATGTAGGGAAAGGAAGTAACAGTTATGATTGGAATAACAGGTGTAACAGGGAAATTAGGCTCTTATGTGGCTGATCTTGTCGATCAGCAAGGAATTTCTTCTATCCATCTGGCAAGAAGCCCAGAGCGTGCAAAAGTCTACGCGTCAGCGGAAATTCGTAAGATGGTGTATGCCAATACTCCAGAGGTGGTTGAGGCCTTAAAGGGAATCGATGTCTTATTGATGGTCTCTGCTCGGGAAAATCCAGAGCGTGTTGAGGAACACAAGAGTTTTTTAGATGCCGCAAAGCTTGCTGGAGTGCAGCATATCGTCTATACCTCCTTTTACGGAGCAGATGAAAAAGCAACTTTTACCTTGTCTCGTGATCATGCCCAGACAGAAGCCTATATCAAGGAGTTAGGATTCACCTATACATTTTTGAGAGATAATTTTTACTTGGACTTCTTTATTGATATTGCTCTTGAAAATGGAGAAATTCGTGGTCCGGCTGGCAGGGGCCGTGTGTCAGCTGTTGCCCGTAAGGACACTTCTAGGGTCGCAGCAGAGATTCTCTTAAACCCTAAGGAATGGGAAAATCAAACCTTGAATCTAACAGGACCAGAGGATATTTCTATGGAAGAAATCGTAGAGCTTCTCTCAAAAGAGACCGGTAATGCCATCACGTATGTAGACGAATCGGTAGAAGAGGCCTATGAGTCACGGAAAAAATGGCCAGCACAAAACTGGGAGTACGATGCTTGGGTCAGTACCTATACAGCTATCAAAGTTGGGGAACAAGCTGGGGTTTCAACAGATGTCGAAAAAGTCTTAGGACGTCCAGCTATGAGTTTGGTAGAAGTTGTAAAATCTAGTTTATCGCAATAGAATTGTCGAAGAAGCATGACATTCTGTGTATAGATTGAGGGGGAAAGCAATGAAAGCAGTTGTTGTGAGCACTCCAGGTGGACCAGAGGTATTAGAAGTGGTCGAACGACCAAAACCAGTCCTGAAGGCAGGTTGGACCCTGGTGAAAATCCAAGGCTTTGGTATCAATCACAGTGAAATTTTTACCCGCAAGGGACAATCACCATCTGTAAAGTTTCCTCGTGTGTTAGGGATTGAGTGTGTCGGTCTTGTGGAAGAAACGACTCGACCAGATTTGAAGATTGGCCAGCAAATCATTTCCATTATGGGGGAGATGGGGCGATCCTTTGATGGAGGCTATGCAGAGTATACCCTTCTTCCAAATGAGCAAATTTATCCGATCAAGACAGAACTTGATTTGGAAAGTTTGATTGCCCTTCCGGAAACCTATTACACGGCATTTGGCTCTTTTCTTAACCTCAAGATTGAGGAGAAAGATAGCGTGTTAGTTCGCGGGGCTACTAGTGGTGTAGGAATTGCCTTTGCTAAACTGCTGAAAGGGAAATTTCCTGAGATTCATCTGGCAGGAACTAGCCGAAATTTAGCTAAGGAAGAACGACTGAAAGCGGTCGGATTTGATCAGGTGATTTTGGAGAAGGATGGTGTCTTGCACACGAAAGAGCAGTTCGATAAGGTTTTGGATCTTGTTGGTCCAAGCGCTATTCTCGATACTTTTGCGCGGACAGCAGAAGGTGGGATTATCTGTTCTTGTGGGCTACTGGGTGGTCAGTGGACTGTTCCAGACTTTGATCCGATCGAGATGCTCTCTCGCAATCTCTACTTGACGACCTTTGCTTCTGGCAATGTGTCTCATGACAAGCTCCAGGCTTTGGTAGATTTTGTCGAGCAGTATCGTGTGGATGTACAGCCTGAAAAAGTTTATCAGATTGACCAAATTCAGGAAGCGCATGCTTATCTAGAAGGAAGCCATTCTTTTGGTAAAGTGATCTTAAAAAATGAGGAAGATTAAATGATTGAATACAAACATGTAGCTTTGCGCTACACGGAAAAGGACATTTTAAAAGATGTCAATCTCCGTATTGAAAATGGAGAATTTATGGTTCTTGTGGGACCTTCAGGATCTGGTAAGACCACCATGATAAAGATGATTAACCGTCTTTTGGAGCCGACAGATGGCAATATCTATATGGATGGAAAACGCATTAAGGACTATGATGAACGGGAGTTACGTCTCAGCACCGGCTATGTCCTTCAAGCCATTGCCCTATTTCCTAACTTGACCGTTGCGGAAAATATTGCTCTCATTCCTGAGATGAAGGGCTGGAGCAAGGAGCAAATTGCTTCTAAAACAGAAGAACTCTTGGATAAGGTTGGCCTACCTGCTGCAGAGTATGCAAATCGCATGCCTAGTGAATTATCTGGTGGGGAGCAACAGCGGATTGGCATTGTCCGAGCTATCATTGGGGAACCAAAAATTCTATTGATGGACGAGCCCTTTTCAGCCTTGGATGCCATCTCTCGAAAACAATTACAAGAATTGACCAAGGCCTTACATAAAGAATTCGGCATGACGACCATCTTTGTAACACATGATACGGATGAGGCCTTAAAATTAGGGGATCGAATTGCAGTTTTGCAGGATGGAGAAATTCGCCAGGTGGCAGACTCTGAAACAATTTTACAAGCGCCTGCGACAGACTTTGTAGCAAACTTGTTTGGAGGTAGCCTTCATGTCTAATTTCATTTCAACCTTTCAAGAACGTTTTGGGGACTGGTTAACGGCCCTCGGACAGCACTTACAATTGTCTCTTTTGACCTTAATTATTGCAATTTTCCTTTCAATTCCTTTGGCCATTTATCTTAGTACGCGCGAACGTGCCAGTAATTGGGTCTTGCAACTCGCTGGTGTCTTTCAAACCATCCCTTCCATGGCCCTTCTAGGACTCTTTATCCCTATTATGGGAATTGGAACTCTTCCTGCTTTAACAGCTCTAGTCATTTATGCGATATTCCCAATTTTGCAAAATACTATTACAGGATTGCGTGGGATTGACCCTAGTTTGGAAGAAGCTGGGATTGCCTTTGGGATGACCAAGTGGGAACGCCTCAAGAAGTTCGAGATTCCACTGGCTATGCCTGTGGTGATGTCAGGGGTAAGGACTTCTGCGGTAATGATTATAGGGACAGCAACCTTGGCAGCCTTGATTGGGGCTGGAGGACTTGGTTCCTTTATCCTTCTAGGTATTGATCGAAGAAATTATAGCTTGATTCTGATTGGGGCCATTTCTTCAGCGGTTCTTGCTATTTTATTCAATATTGTTCTAAAATGGATGGAAAAAGCCAAGTTACGCACGATTTTTGCAGCTTTCGCTATTATGGTGCTTGGTTTGGGAGCAAGTTACGCACCAAGTATGATGCCTCAGAAAGAGAAAGAAAATTTAGTCATAGCCGGTAAATTGGGACCTGAACCAGAGATTCTCATGAATATGTACAAGCTTCTCATTGAGGAGAATAGTGACATGACGGTGACGGTTAAGCCTAACTTTGGGAAGACAGATTTCCTTTATCAAGCGCTTAAAAAGGGTGATATTGATATCTATCCAGAATTTACAGGGACCATTACAAGCTCTCTCTTGCAGCCAGCTCCTAAAGTCAGCAACGACTCCAAAGAAGTTTTCGAGGTTGCGCGTGATGGTATAAAGAAACAAGATAGTCTAGCTTTGCTCAAACCCATGGCTTATCAAAACACCTATGCAATTGCTGTTCCGAAAAGTATTGCGAAAGAGTATCATCTGAAGACGATTTCTGATCTCAAGAAAGTTCAGGACAAGCTCAAAGCTGGTTTCACGTTGGAATTTAACGACCGTGAGGACGGAAACAAAGGACTTCAATCAGTTTATGGACTAAATCTTAATGTAGCTACCATGGAGCCGGCACTTCGCTATGAGGCAATCCAACAAGGCAACATCCAAATAACAGATGCCTATTCAACAGACCCAGAAATTGCTCAATATGATTTAGTTGTTCTAGAGGATGACCAACACCTCTTCCCACCTTACCAAGGAGCACCCCTCATGAAAGAAGCTCTTCTTAAGAAACATCCAGAATTGGAAGGTATTCTTAATAAGTTATCTGGTAAAATCACAGAGAGCCAAATGAGCCAAATGAACTACCAAGTGGGAGTAGAAGGAAAACCTGCTGCTCAAGTAGCGCGTGACTTTTTGGTCAAACAGGGATTATTGAAGAAATGATCAAGCAAGAAAAAATACAAGAAACTCTTCTGCGACTCTGTGAGCACTATGGAGAACAAAATTGGTGGCAATCGGATAATAAGATTGAAGACTTGGTATCGACCATTCTGATCCAGCGAACAACAGAGAAGAATGCTAAGTTGGCTTTAGCTGGTCTTATGGATGTCATGACAGTAGAGAAAATCCTGGCTTTACCGCTAGAAGAGTTACAGGAACGTATTCGACCTGCTGGATTTTTTAAGCAAAAATCTCAAACGATTAGGGGACTTCTGATCTGGTTAAGAGAAGTTGGTGGTTTTGAGGTTCTGTCCAAGATTGGAACAGAAGAGTTACGGAAGCAACTTTTGGAGTTAAAAGGGATTGGACCAGAGACTGCAGATGCACTTTTACTTTATCTTTTTGATCGTCCAGTTTTTATTTCTGATGAATATGCGAGAAGACTCTTTCGACGCTTAGGATTTGGAAACTTTGATACCTATAATGAAATGCATGCTGTTTATGGTAACGTTTTGGAAGGCCTCACTCTTAAACAATGCCAAGAGATTCATGCTGTCATTGATGAACATGGGAAAGCTTTTGGCAATAGTAAAGGCCAGTTAGACGAAAGTTGGTTACGATAAAAAGAGCCTAGGACAGTAGTCCTTTGACTCCACAAAAGAAACGGATTTTGTACTAACCTAAAGTTAGACAATTTATTTAAGCAAAGGATTTAGTTCTGTATTGCACAGGACTAAGTCCTTTTAGTTTTATCTTAATGCGTTTGTTGTTGTAATAATTAATATAGTCTACAATAGCTTGTTCCAAATGCTCAATTGACTTAAACGTCTTCTCATGACCATAAAACATCTCAGACTTCAGAATGCCAAAGAAGGATTCCATCATGCCGTTATCTGGACTATTGTATTTACATGACATAGATGACTGGAGTATAAGAGTCATCCAAAAGTATGTGCCTCCTTGTTAAATATCAAAAGATTGGTGAAATGAATAGCGAATATCCCTTTTTATTTTACTTAAAATCAGATTTTTGGATGGAAATACCAGATGATAAAGTAAATCATTTAAAAAATAAAAAAGACAAACGCCCAAAATGACGTTTGTCTAGAATAAGGAAGTTATCCTTGTACTTTAGCTCTACTTATTAGCTTAGATCGTATGTTACTCAACAGATTTTAGGGCTTCGAGCATATTGACTTTCTTAAGGTGTTGGTTCACAAAGATACCGAGACCTGTCAGAATGATAATGACAACAAGTGTTGGAATGGCATAGATGAGCCAGCTCAGACCTGGATTGAACATAATATTTTCAGGAGGGATAACCTCTACCATGTATTGATGCAATCCCCAACCAAGTCCGAATCCAACCAAGATACCAATGATAGAGAGATAAATGGTTTCTCGATAGATGTAGAGTGTCACTTCTCTATTAAAGAAGCCTAGAACCTTAATGGTTGATAACTCACGGATACGTTCTGCCACATTGATATTTGTCAAATTAAAGAGAACAACTAAAGCAAGAAGAACAGAAATCCCAATCAATACTGCCATAACACGGCTAAGGGAGTTGACGATGGTCTTGATTTGTGCCTTTAGAGTAGTATTTTGAACAACCCCTTTGACACCATCAAGCTCCATAAATTGACTGGCTGTTTGCTCAACGTTTTTGTCTGAGTGATTCTTCAGTGTCAGAATAGTAGCATTTTGGCTCGCCTCTTTACCAAAAGCATTTCTGTAAGTAGTTTCATTCATAAAGATGAAGTGACCCATATACATTTCAGAAATACCAGCAACTTTGAGTTTGATATCCTTGTCTTGACTATTTTGAACGGTTAACTCATCTCCTACAGAAACGCCAGCTAAGTCTGCCAATTTCTCAGAAATAATAATCCCTTTGTCGGTCAATTCGAGTTTTTGACCAGTTTCACGATTATTGAGCTTGATGTAATGTTGTAGAGTTTCTTGATCCTTGTCTTTGACCACAAGGGTTGTGATATCTTGACGATCGTTATTAGTTCCTGCCTCTTTTGAAAGCATTTCGTAATGAATAGAAAGATGTTCCTTGACCTTGCTATCGTTAATTAATTTTTGGATGTTTTCCTTTTCCTGCTCATCCAGGTGATCCTTATTTGCGACAATCATATCATAACGAATGATGTTAGGGAATTGGCGTGTGTTAAGGTCTCCGATAGATGAACGAATACCGAGTCCCGCAAAGAGAAGTGCGATGGAACCGCAGACACCAAAAATGGTCATGAACATCCGTTGCTTGTAGCGGAAAATATTACGGGCAGTGACTTTTTGTGTAAAGCTCATCCGGTTCCAAAGCGGGGTGATGCGCTCCAGAAGAATTTTAGAACCAGATGTTGGAGGTTTTGGAAGAAGAAGTTGGGCTGGTTTTTCACCTAATTCGCGCTTGGCTACCATAAAGGCAGGAAGAACTGTGGACAAAAGACCAAGCACAATTGCTAGAAGAGTCTTAAACGGATAGAAGTGTAACTCAATCGGTGCGAGCAGGATCCGTTCTTTAAAGCTATTGTAAATGATGGATGGAAGGAGAATGTGGCCTGCAGCAACCCCAATAGCAGTACCAATCATGCTCGTCACAAATCCATAAATGATAAACTTACGAATGATATCCTTATTTTGATAGCCAAGAGCTTTGAATGTCCCTGCCTTAATCCGTTCTTCTTCGACGAAGCGTCCCATTGTTACAAAGGTAACCAAGGCAGCAATAAAGTAGAGGATAACAGGGAAGATATTACTGAGGTTCTGAAAAACAGAAGCGTTGGTCTCATATGAAACGTACCCTTCTGACCAAGGAGCTTCACGACGTGTGTAGACATCGTAGCTTGGTTCAGCAATGCTATCGAGTTTTTCTTGAGCTTCCTTTATTTGCTCCTTCTTTTCAGCAATTTCATCTTGTGCTTGTGTCAATTGTCCCTGGACAAGAGGATTCTTATCCTGACCGCTCGCTTTTGCTTGTTCTAGTTTCTTGTTAAGTTCAGTCTCTGCCGTTTGAAGTTGACTTGTTTGTTGGTCAATCTTAGCCTGTGGCTCAGCTTTTAATTCTTTCAAACGGTTAGCAGGTTGATTTTTTACTAATTTTTCGAGCTCATTTTCGTGTTTGGAAACCTTGTCAGTGTAATCCTGGGTATAGGGGTTAGCACTATGGACGTCTTTGTAAGCTAAGCGTGCAATCATGTAGACGTCGGAATCAAAACTAGATTCAGGAACTACCGCATAACCTTTGAGTTCCCCACTACCAGCTGTCGATGAACCGAGGTCAACACTTGATAAGATTTCAGATGACTGAACAAAGCCAGTGATGGTAAAGGTGTGTTCTTTTAAGACATCCTTACCATTGTCACCCTCTTTTTCAGAAAACGAGATCTTGTCACCTATCCTATATTTGTCTTGATAGACTGAAGAAAGAGCAATTTCACCTTGCTTACTTGGAAGTTTTCCTTTTACAACCTCATAAGTTGAGATATCTTTTGGTTTTGAAAATAATCGAAAGGCATCAGTGGAGTCTTTCAGAACGACATCTTTAAAGTAACCGTACTCAATGTTTGCCTCTGAAGAGACTTGATTTAGGAGGTCTTGATCCGACTGGTTAAGTCCATAGCTACCAGTAACTGTGAGGTCAGCAGTTTGGTGTTTAGTGAAATAGCTTGTTCCCGTGTGTTGCATATCAGGTGTTGTCACCTTTAGACCCACAAGAGCGAAAGAACCTAAGGCCATGAGTGAAGCAATAGAAACTACCCGTCCTTTAGAACTAGAGAAAGACTTTCTCACGTCCTTCCAATAAGTTTTACGATTCATGAGACATCCTTTCTAGTACTCGAGGCTATCAATATCTTGTGGATGGGCATTGAGTTCAATACTTTGAACACGCGCATCATGCATACGAATCACACGATCAGCAATCGGTGCAAGCGCCCCGTTGTGAGTGACGATGATAACGGTAGCTCCTTCATTGCGAGCCTTGTCTTGGAGAATCTTCAAGACCTGTTTTCCAGTATTGTAATCCAGGGCTCCTGTAGGTTCGTCACAGAGGAGAATTTTCGGATTTTTTGCGACGGCGCGAGCGATAGCTACCCGTTGTTGCTCACCACCAGACAATTGTGCAGGGAAGTTGTTGATGCGTTTCCCAAGACCAACATCAATCAAAGTTTGTTCCGCATCTTTAGCATCCGCGACAATTTCAGAAGCCAACTCTACATTTTCTTTGGCAGTTAAGTTTGAGACCAAGTTATAGAATTGAAAGACGAATCCGACATCGTCTCTGCGATAAGCTGTTAATTGTTTCGCATTATAATTGGAAATGTCTTTCCCATCGATGATGACCTTTCCTTCATCGTTGGTATCCATACCACCAAGAATATTGAGAACAGTTGATTTTCCTGCGCCTGAAGAACCGAGTATAATCACTAACTCCCCTTTTTCAATCTCGAATGAGATATCATTGTTTGCGATGATTTCCACATCACCTGTTTTATACCGTTTGTAACTATGTTTCATTTCAATATACGCCATGTGTATTTGTCTCCTTTAAAATTTATCAGCTGCTAAAACGACAACCTGTTGAATAATTACGAACGTTATTTTATGATTTTTTTAATACGATTGCTACAACAAAAAACAACAATGTGTTGAAATAAGGATACGAAAGTGATATTAATAAATGAAAATCCTTGATGATGGTTGACAATTACAAAAATCAAGATATACTTTAATCAACAATATGTAGAAACAAGGGGGTTGTATGCAGCAGAGACAAACGACAACTAAGTCAGATATTAAAGAAGCCTTCATTCAGCTTTTAGCGACAAGAAACTTAGAGGATATTACGATTAGTCAGTTAACCCAAAAAGCGGGTGTTAACCGCTCGACATTTTATCTGCACTACCTAGATAAACAGGATTTTTTAGAGCAATTAAAAGAAGAAACCATAACGACGGTTCGTATGATTTTAAGGAAAGAAACCTTTTATCCCAAAGAAGCCTTAGAAGCCATCTTGTCTTATTTCCAAGAGAACAGTGCTTTTTTTGCTGAAATTGCAAAAAATCCAAGCTTTCGTTTTGCAGACAATATTCGTTCTTTTATTTTGGGAATGATTGAGTCAACACCACGTTCTCGACCATTCATTGTGGCAGCTTATCAAATGCCAGAGCGCTATGCTATTACCATGTATGTTTCTGGTTTGACAGGACTTATTGTCGACTGGATTATCAATGGTACTCAAGAAAGCCCAAAACAATTGACCAAAATTATACTAGGTTCTCCAGGAATGGAGTGGTTTCAGGGGTGATAGGTAGAGATATCAGAAAGTATCTCATTTGATTGTTTACATAAGTTCCTATGTTCACTTGCAGTTTCACTTACCATAATCGAAGGGGATGCTCAAAGTCTGTACTACGCTATACAGAATGGAAATCTTATCATTACCAAGAAATTGGGTATGATGAACGTCATTTCCCATTATATTCAATGGAATAAGTTCCAGTCATAAGTAAGATGGAAGAAGCAATCGGGATTCGTCCGTTTGATGTGTGGATGGGAAGGCCTTTGTATCCTTAATAAAAGATGCTAGTATCTATCAGAGAACAAAGAAGATGAAGCAGGCTTTAGACATTTTTTCGTGACACTTTAAATGTGGAGAAGACGTAGAAATTTGATAAAAAAAGAGAGAAGACAAAGTAGCGCAATGAAGAAAAAACGCAATGCCTGTACTAGGAGGGGCTGGCTATATCGATTCCTTGATGGAGGCCCGCTTGGTTAATGAGGACAGGAAAAAGTCATCGTGGTAGATATACTGCTAGCAGAGCATAGGGTAACTGTACATCCATCTACCTCCTTTAACCTAGAATCTTCTACCGGATTCTCCAATCTTCAGATTGTCGAAGCAGCGCGCAAGGTGACGGGACATCCAATCCCTCTTGAGATTGCGAATCGCAGACTAGGGAATCCTGATACCCTGATTGTATCCCCTGAGAAGGCGCGTGATATCCTCGGTTGGCAACCAAAATTTGACAATATCGAAACCAACATCCAAACAGCCTTGGCTTGGCATTTCAGCCACCCAGATGGCTACAAGATCGATAAGAAGAAAACTCAAGTCAGTTGGCTTGAGTTTTTGTGTGGGGGAATATGCTATAATGAAGAAAAAAGCAAAGAAATGTTGATTTGAAAGTAGAACAAAAAAATAAGAAAAATACCTTATTAAATTCAATTAAAGTTTGAATCGATTGATCGTTAATTGATCGTTATGAGAAGGAAGTGAAACGAGGTGAAAAATTTATAGTGGTTGGAAATAGAATGATTATTGAAGCAATCGATCAATTGGTATCCCTTATTGATCAATATAAAATTGAAAATGTTGTTCCACAGGTGGAGAGGTTGCAGTATCTAAAAGAATATTTGAAAACGAAAGAAGTGATGACTGTAAGGAATAAATTGTCACTGTATCAAGAGCTTTTTCCACCACAGGGGGGCCTATCAGATATTTATTATTGGGATAATGACTTTGAAAATAGGAAACAGATTAACAATATCTTATCCTCTTCTAATAAGATAATTTCTGAGTATTTATTGAATCAATAAAGAGAGGTTTTAAAATACCTTTCTTTTATTTTAACTATTCGATATAAGAAACTTAGGTAAACTTGAGAAGGGTAAGAATATGCTATAATGAAGTAAATAGAAGGGGGTTCACGAGTAGTGTCACCTAACGGTTCAACAAGGATAGTAGAAGCAACAATGATAAAATATTTGGTTCAAAAATTTCTCAGGTTTGGAGAGCGTAGATTTGTCAAATCACCCAGAAAACCCTGGTCTCTCTCTTTCGATTTTTACTTTTTACAGCGATTATTCGAGTGATTTCTCAATCCCTCTTTTCAGACAGAAGCTATATAAATATGCTCTTTGTATGTTTCTGGTTTGACAGGACTTATTGTCGACTGGATTATCAATGGTACTCAAGAAAGCCCACAACAATTGACCAAAATTATACTAGGTTCTCCAGGAATGGAGTGGTTTAAGGGGTAAGGTGTAGATGGACAAGAAATAATTTAATTTGATTTGATTTTTTACTAAATTTTCTACACTCACTTGTAGTTTTAAAACAAGGTTAGCAATTTAAGGAGTTGAACATATCAATGAATCAATATACCATCCAACAACTTATCGTCGATGCTTTTACAGATACTGTTTTTAAAGGGAACCCTGCGGCTGTTTGTCTTCTAGATAAATGGTTGTCAGATAATACTTTACAGAATATCGCTAAAGAAAATAATCTTTCAGAGACAGCTTTTACGGTTAAAAATGGTGACCACTATGAATTACGTTGGTTTACTCCCGGTGGGGAAATCGATTTGTGTGGTCATGCTACCTTGGCAACAGCCTTTGTTCTCTTTCGATTTATTGAAAAGGATGCTGAAAGTCTAACTTTTGCTACACAGAGTGGGGAACTTTTAGTTACAAAAAAAGATGAGTACTATGAGCTGAATTTTCCAGCATACTCCATGCAACAGGTTGCAGTCACAAGTGAGATGGAAGAAGCAATCGGTGTCCGTCCGCTTGAAGCATGGCTTGGAAGAGATCTAGTCTGTGTCTTACCTCATGAAAATGATGTCATTAATGCAAGTCCAGATTTTGATAAAGTAAAAGCTTTAGATGGGCTCCTCCTGAATATCACTGCCAAAGGAAGCAAGTATGATACTGTGACACGAAGTTTCGCTCCAAAATTATCAGTCAAGGAAGATCCAGTCTGTGGCTCAGGACACTGTCATGTCATTCCTCTATGGGCTAGTAAGTTGGAACAAACAGAATTTAAGGCCTACCAAGCTTCTGAGAGAAGTGGACTTCTCATTTGTCGTTTGGAGGGCAATCGGATTTATCTTGCAGGGAAGGCTGCCCTATATAGTCGTGGTGAAATTTATGTCATGGACTAAATTTCGTTCAATTACAAAAAGAGTAGTGGTATTTGTGACAGTAATGAAAACAAAATCCCAGTCGTAAGATGTCTAGCTCAGCTAGGCATTTTAAATTTTCCAATATTTTTTGAAGAATTTTCAGAAAAGACTTGACAATTTAGAAAATAAGCGTATGATAAGACTATGAACTTTTAAAAATAGTAATTTTACTATATTAACTCATGTCGACTACGGATGGTATGGTAAAGTGACTATATGGTTCTAATAACTATTCTATAGAGCGTTGCGTCCGAAAGTCATTCCTGACACGGCTCTTTAAAAACAAAAGGAGAAGATTATGAAAACAGAACCGATTCATC